>Ga0075480_10000061_pt1 | contig 47668 bp, 48 predicted proteins | sample DEB08_DNA_7_FD_81590 | JGI IMG/M metagenome (GOLD analysis project Ga0075480, IMG submission 81590) | Aqueous microbial communities from the Delaware River and Bay under freshwater to marine salinity gradient to study organic matter... | ecosystem: Environmental > Aquatic > Marine > Coastal ... | reverse complement strand
TTTTAACATATAATTCACTATTTAATGAAACGTCACCTGATGCTAGCAATTCGCCATTTAATGACAAATCTTCTCTAACTAGTAACATATATTCATTAACAACACTATTTGTATGAATAACTTCATCTTGCTTTGTTTGGAATACTGTTAAATTACCTTTTACCACTAAATCACCACTTATATCAACATCGCCGTTCATAGATACATCACCTACCAATTTCGTTTTTTGAGTAACTTCTAAGTCTTTTGACATTATTACATCAGATTTAAAATCAGTAGTAGTTGAAAAACTTACATTTGTAAAACCTATATTACCACAAATGTCAACATCATGTAAAAATCTAGATCTTCCAGAAATATCTAAATAGTAATCTGAATTTTCTATACCTACATGCAACTTATTTGCAACATAAGCATTAGAGTTTAAACTTGCATCGTTGTTAATTAATAACTTTCCGTTTCTAGTTATAAGATCACCACCGCTTATATCGACAAAACCTTTTACATATGCCTGTTTGAATAAGTTTGAACTACTGGATAGATCTAACCAGTTTGGCATTGTATAATAAATCTTCCGAAAAGAATTCTTATAAATAACTGTATTTAGAATTTAAAGTAAACTCTAAATACTCTATAATTATTTAAAATTGTTTCATTAAAGTACTAGATATTATATAATTTTGATTTTGCACGTATGCACAAGATGCTACTTCATTCGTATTAGTGTCTTTGGCTACAGTAGGTACTATAACTTTACTATCAAATACTGCTTCACCTGAAACCGATAAATTTTGTAATAATCTTAAATTTTGTTCTACCTTTGGCATCGGATCTTCCTTAAATAAACAAAAATCATCATCGCCATAAATAATATTATCAGTAACAAAAATTCCATATGGTGTTATTTGTATTTTATCTTTGTCTTCTTTTACTATTACAAAATCATCGTCTTCAAAACGAATTTCATCAGATGTATATACACTAACCATTACTTTACCATCTTCAGATCCAACTCCTTGAATAGCAGTTGGTGGTATAGTGGCAATTGGATATTGAGCGTAAAAATTACCACAAACATCAACATTAGCATTTATTGAAACATCACTACTCAATACAGTTTTACCAGAAACAGTCAATGTAGAATCTAATGTAGATGCTTTTGATACATTTAATGTTGAGTTTAAATTTGTAGCATTTTTAACATATAACTCACTGTTTAATGAAATATCACCAGCAACAATTAATCCATTATTCATAGAAATATCACCGGTACTCTTAATTACCATTCTTTCTATAGCATCCCCTTCAACTGTACTTCCAGCAGTAGCTGTAAAAAATATTAACTCATTATTAGTAGAATCGGCATCAGGACTAGAAGCAATAATCTTGGTATTTTGAGCTACATTAATAACACCACCTAGAGAGCCCCAAGAATCTCCTGGACCGTATCCTTCAAATTGATGGGTTGTCATGTTATAACGAATATATCCACCTTCATTTGCTTCTCCAGTTGTTGTAGGACGTTCGTCAGTTGTACCTCTTGGTATACGAATAGCGTTATTAGAACTAACATCTAAAGATACAATCGGATTATGAATACCAATGCCAACATTTTCACCTACAAATAAAGACTGAATCATAGAAACATCACCGGTAACTGCCAAAGTAGATCCAAAGGTTGACGCGTTCTTAACATATAATTTATTATTTAATGAAGCATCACCAGATACCTTAAGTTCTCCATTTAATGATATATCTTCAGTAATAATTACAGTGTAATCATTAACTACTGTATTGACAGTTTCTGTTGTTTTATTTTGAAAAACAGATAAATTACCAATAATTTTCAAATCGCCGGTAATCTCAACATCAGCATTCATTGAAACGTCATTTGTGAATATAGTTTTACCATTTACAAATAATGAAGAATTCAAAGTAGTTGCATTAACAACGGTTAAAGTAGAACCCAAAGTAACTTCATCTGAAATATCTACTAAACCATTTATGGAAACATCTCCATTTATATCTACCTTACCAGTAAATACAGAATCGCCATTCATATTTATATCACCATTTAGTGATAAATCAGATAATGCTATTACTCTATCCTTAAGTTCAACACTGCTGTCAAATGTAATAGTTGAGGTAATATTATTAGTATCCGGTGATATGTGTTTTGTTCTTGATATAAGGTCTTCTAATCTGTCATGAACGTTTTCAGTAAGGTCTTTTATATATTGAATTTTTGAGTTGCTAATATCATAATAAATATCATTATCTTTAACGCGTATTTCTTCTGAATTGATACTAAATTGTGGTATAGACCCTTCTTTATATAAATTTAAACTATTATTATTTCGTATAGATATTACTCCGCTTACATCTACAAAATTTTGAAAATATGATTGTTTTAATTTATTTGAACTAGTTGGAGCATCTAACCAATTACTCATTATATTTATTATTTATATAATCGTTATATTATTTATGTTTTTTAAAAATCGCATATCTATAGTCTAAATAGGTATTAAAATTGTTTTATTTGACCGTTGACATTTATACCGCCATTTACATCTAATACTTTGTTGTTATAAACATCAAATAGTGCCGGATATAATCCATAATATATGGTACTAGAACCACTATCGTAATTACCTGTATCTTCAGTTACTTCTTTAGTTACATTTGTAAAAATAAATGAACCATTATTTGATATACATACACCGTTTATATTAGGTTGTCTTAAAATGTCTTCATTTCCGAAAGAATAAAACGCGATTTCTCTTGGTATACTTTTCCATTGTCTTCCTCCGGTTTGTGTATATAGTATCATACCTTTTGTATCAGAGTTTGTATCTGAAGTATATGTACCTATAGCTAAACCGTTACCATCAGATAACATATGTATTCGTGTTATAACAAACTCTGTTATTGTAACATTGTCTATTATAATATTATCATTATCTATAACATTCCAGCTGTTACCTCCGTTTAATGTGTATGCGATCTCATTAACTCCTCCAGCAACAGCATTATTTTCTGTGTATGCTGAAATAGTTCTATATTCTCCACTTGAACTTTCATGTTCTAAAACTGGTCCAGTACCAATAGAAGAATATGTTACAGATTGAATACCATTTCCGACAAAATATACTTTATCTCCGTATCCATCAGAAGCAACAATATTGGATATATTAGTATTAATACTAGATATTGATTGCAATTCTGTAGAAGAAATCGTATCAGCTTTTGTATAATATATTGAATTAGCACCACCCATTAAAATACCATGACTATTATTTTCAAAATTTTTAACATAAATAGAATTTGTTGTCAAATCGTTTAAACTTCTATTATATAAATCAATAGTCTTGCTTGGAAAATCATAACGATGTATACGAGCATTAGATGATAATATATAAGCTTTGCCTCCTATTGCAAAAATACTAAGGCTATTGGTCGTTAATGTATCTTCATCTTCAATAAGTACTTTATTCCACGTCTTACCTGAATCAGATGATGCGTATCCAAAAGTTTCTTTATTGTTATTTTCATCTTCTTCCTCACGTCTTCCAGCTGTGAATATATAGTTTAGATTATCCTTAGATGAACGTATATCAGTTAATTTTGATGTATGTTGTATTATAGGATGAAGTTCTCCGTTACCAATTCTAGTTGGTCCGTTTATATCCATGACATAGTTATTTAATCTAGGAGCATATGTATTGATACCTATGGTTGTACGATATACTACACTATCATTATTAGAAACAAAACTTTGAGAAGGTACAAATGATATATCAGTGGTAGAAAGTCCAATCATTCCCATTGAGCGTGAACTATCTTTGACATAAGCACCACCTCCAATTGAAAGACCCTTTACGTCAGGTGTTAATAAATGCGAAAATGTAGTACTTGAATTGTCTACAGTGACACTTATAGAAGCGTTACCCGTTTTTAATTCTGTATCATTATAATATTTATATGCGAAGGGTTCGGTCTCACTATTATCATATATAGTAAAAGGTTCATTTTTTAATTTAGTTGTAGTTTCTCTCTCAGAAATAGCTACTGATGAACGCAATTTTGTGGTATCAAAAGATGTTATAGTAATATCGCCTTCATTAGCACTAATATCAATATCACCACTAATACTTGTAATAATTGTTGAATACTTAGATGTCAACACAATATCTCCACTTACACCTGTTAAATAAATAGATTCAGAATTTAACGATATATCACCACTAACTGTAGTAATTGTGGTAGCATATTGACTGGTTATGTTAGTATCTGTCTTTGATACTATATTATTTGTACTACTATCTAATGTCAGTATGCTATTAAATGTATCTGCTGTAATTTTAGAACGAGGTACTGCTAAGGAATTACTAACATCTTGATAAAAAAATCCAATATTAGATGTATTCATGCTTGTATCTATAGCAATACCCGAATCGTTTTGATTTTGTGTTAATATATTTCTTATATAAGGTAAATTATTTCGAATAGCAAAACTATCAACTACAGTAGAGCTAATATCTATAAATGTCTTTGGTATATTTGTACCAAACCCAATATATTCATTATTTACATCAGCGGATATATATGCTCTATATCCATTAGGATCTTCAAAATTCAATAAAACATCTTTATCAGCACCAATAACATAGTTAGGTGTATAAATATTATTGTGGACGACTAACTGACCGCTAACATCTACATTATTACTTACATCCAAATTTCTTTCAACTTTTATATCTTTTTTTGCTATAATCGTATCATCAAATATATGAGTAGTTACTTTTACTTGTCTTAATATAATATCATCTGCTACTAATGTACCCAACGCAAGATTGTTTAATTTATCATTTTTACGAACACCTCCATATTGTTTCCAGGACATATTAACAGTCTTATACAATTAATATGTATTTTTTTTAAGTTGGTGTGACTAAATGAAATGTATTTACGAACTTTTTGTAATGACAAAAGATTTTATATTATCTATATTATCATGAAGTAAATCTGTTATATTTTGATAAAAATTACGAAATTGTTTGCGTTTATTTTTCATTTCTTCTACCGAAAACCATTTAATTTCTATTTTTTCAAATAATTTGGTTTTATTTAACGTATCATGTTCCATATTATCCCATAAAAAATGATGATTTTGATTGAAATATTTCGGCAAGTTCTCGTCATATTCCAAATAAAATATATGAATATGATAATTATTATGTTTTAATTTAAAAATACCACCATTATTTCGTATTAACTTTCTTAATTGCGATTTATTTCCTAAAAATCCAGTAAGTTCTTCACTACCTTCACGAATAGCCCCCTCAAACGGTGTTTCTGTATGTTCTATTCTTCCACCAAAATCAGACCATCCTTTGGCGCTCTTTTCTGATGGATTTTCTTTTCCAAATAAAAAAAGTAATTTATCATTATGTATAGTAATTGGTAATATACTACCTGCAACCATCTTTATATTATAGTTTTATTATTTTTATTTCTTTTGTTTGGTATGTATCTTCTTTTAATTCTTCATGTATTTTTTTATCTTCTATAGAATTATCTATAAACGTAGGAATAGTATTTTTAGAAATGACATCATAGAAATCTTTTACTTTGGGATTGGCTCCGATTTTTTTACTGTTAAACGCTGATAAATATAATCCATCTAGACTTCGAATTCTAGACAAAGCTACGTATGTTTGTCCGTATTCAAATATACTTTGACCTATATCCATTTCAGCCATGTTTAATGTAGCTCCTTGTATTTTATGAATAGTTAACGCCCATGCTAAACTTAGTGGATATTGTGCGATAGCTAGTGCTGGGTATTCTTCTGATTGCCAATAATGTAATGAAATTATTTTCTCAATACCATTTGCGAATTTTACTACTGGTAAAAATGTACCATTAGCAAGTTCTTTTATATCTGTAATAATACCTTGCGAACCATTACATATAGAATTATCCATATCCAAGTTTACAGTACACATTACGGCTGTCCCTTTTTTAAGACGAAGAACTTGTGACGATGGTATACTATTCATCAGTAAATCTAATTCATATTTAATTTCGTTTTCACTTAGTCCTCTACATTTTCGTAAGTCTTCAAAAGAAAGAGGTTTGGTAGAATCCATATTTGTCGTACAATCTGTCTTACGAATAGCTTCTGACACAAATTCCTTCTCTATTAACCGATTAAACATCATAGAATTTACATAATCTGTTTTAGATCTTAGTGGAAATAATTTTGTTGGGATACAACCATTCATATTATTTGAATCATATTCACGTTTAACATATGTTTCAAGTATTTTTTGCTTATCATCATCTAAATAACCGCGACGTATTTGATGTAATATATCTATATATATAGGATCAGTTTGACGAAACATTGTTTTTAATTCAATATGATTTTCAGGTTTAAATACATGATTCCATTTAGAAGACTCAAAACAAAACTTATTAGTATCATCTTCACCAGGAGTACCAACTGGTGGTAATTGAAAGAAATCTCCAGTAAATACAACCTGCATACCACCAAATGGCCGTGTATCCTTTTTTATAATTCGTGCTAAGCTTTCAATAATCTCGAAGATTTTTTTAGATAACATACTTACCTCATCTAATATTAAACCCTTTGCTTTTTGCCATCTTCTTACAGTATGCTTGTTTCGTAATACACTTGATATAATAGCTGAGTTTTCTCCTTTTGCAAGTTTAATACCACTCCACGAATGAAGCGTTCGTGCATTACATTCTAATAATACAGCAGCACACCCTGTCATAGCACACACAGGTATATCTTTTTTTATACTTGAAGAAAAATCTAATAAATGTTTTATTAGATAGGTTTTTCCAGTTCCACCAGGACCAGTAATAAATAAATTTTCACCCTTAACGAATTTATTATATGCATATTTCTGTTCGATAGAAAGGTTTGTCATATCTAGATTATTTTTTATAGGTTGAGAACTTGTACTCCCAATCTCAATATTCTTTATTTCTGATGTATTTGTTTCGTCATATTTAAACTTTTCCAACTTCTTTGCAAAATCACTCATTATAATAGTTTCTATTTTATTGAATTCAAGTATAATATTTGTATTCAATTTTATATATATTTAATCATGTTCAACTTCTAAACATAGTGAGAAATCATAACCATTTAATGGTAATGGTGTACCAATATCACTAACTACTTGAAGATTCAGTTTATGTAAATCTATTTTACCAGTATATCTACGTACATCACTTAATAATAACCCATTTTGTTTATTTGCTGGTAGATAATCACCGAATCCGTAATTAGACCGGTCTAAAGAAATACGAGCAATAATATTTTTATTAATTAAAGAAGATGATGTTGGTGAAATAAATGAATTTTGATTACCTTTATTAAACTCTTCCAATGCCAAATAGACATATCGTGTAGAATTTAAATCAACTAAAAAATCACCATATGTTAATTGTTGTCCGACAGGTCCTAGACCGTCAGTAGGATCATAATCATGTTCGCTAGGTACATATTGATATGTAATTGTGTATGTCAAATCACGAAAACCTAAAGTCCAACCTAATTTTGATTTAAAATTATATTTATCAAAATGTCCTTTCTCAGTAATAGTAAAATCAATTTCCATGTCAGACCCGGTTGAATAAAAATAACCTTGATAACCAAGAGATCCTTTTGTATAATAATCAAAACGTAAATCATGTGTATTTTTTAAACCATTACTTACATATACATTTTTAACAAAAGCATTATTAGAATCAATAATAGCTACCTTGAAATTACCATAAGCGTCTGTTACATAATTACCGTTAGTGTCTTTTATATACATATCATCCGTACCATAATTTTGGGTATTGTCAACTGTTAACTCTAATACTGTAACACCATCACTATCATATACAATATTTTCACTGTTTTCATCAACTACTACATTACCATTATCATTAATAGGTATTCTTTTTAATTTGTCAATTTGTGAGTTAATAGTTGTTTTAAAGTCTTCAATTGTATAATACCCATCTGGTATGATAATAGTGTCTACAAATTTACCATTTACAATAGAACCACTAGATAGTTGTGTTAAATAAGGTGCATCAGGATTAACACTATTATTAGTAATTTGAAAACTGTTATTACCTAATGCTGATGATATGTTATAAAAAGACATAGGTAATTCTAAATTAGTAACAGTAAGTGTTTTAACATCATTAATACGTTCAGGCAAAGTAATATTATAATTTGCTACCGAAAAATTGTTATATTCATCACTAAACTTAGTGTCAACATTTACATATTTTGTCTTAGTTGGTTTATGAACGTTTGACATAACCATATGACTACCATATTGTTGTACTTTTGGTTCTAAAAATAATTGATTTTTATCAAAATATTCACTCATTAATGTTATATATAATATACTATGTGATAAATTATATATAATTCATACGTTTATTGGTAAAGGCAATTAAAAATTATATGTTCTTGCTATTTTTTTATGTTCGGTGCTGACTTTTACTTCTTTATTAGTAATCATACCCTCATATAAATTCATGTATTTGAGTGCTTCAGTAACAGTAAATAAAAGTAACAAAGAAAGAAGAATAGTCCATATTTTTTTATTTGACAAGATATTTTTCAACATTATATACAAATTAACGACAAATTATTTGTCTAGTTGGTATCTAAATACTTTCTAAATGTTTGTAAAATTGAAAATACAGTTATGATAGTGTTATATGTAAAAATGAACTAATGGTAAATTACGATTGTCAGTATTGTAACAAAAGTTATAAAGAAAAATTTAATTATGACAGACATTTATTATGTTGTGAATTCTTATTTAAATCAAGGCGGGAACAAAACAACGAAATTGATTTATTAGCACCTATTCCTACACAACGTGAAATGTATCAATTGATTCAACATATGTCATTACGTATTGACAAATTAGAAAAAGAAAATATACGTTTACGACAAGTAAATACACGAAAATATAACATATTAGAACACTTAAATAATCCAGTTAACATTTCAAAAATGAATATGACTTTTTCAGAATGGATTAAACAACATATATTACCAGAAGTTCATAATAGTTTGCATAAAGTATATAGTAATGATTTATTAGAAGGTTTAAAAGACGTCATATTAAGGGCTATTAATAAATACGAATTACACATAATACCCATTCGCACGTTTGATAATTCCACATCATTTTACATATTTAATATGGATACAGATAACAATAAAAAATGGATAAAAATACTTATACCCGATTTGGATAAATATTTACGACGTATTTCAAACCAATTCTTATATGATTTCAAGCAATATTGGTTTGACGAACATACCCATTTAATAGAAACCACCGAAGAATACAATGATTTATATTTAAATTACCATGGAAAAATATTGGGAGGAAAAATTTCAGAAGATACCTTATTTCAGAAATTAAGAAAACATATATTTGTTAATGTAAAACAACCAACTAAATCGGTTATTGAATATGTTGCATAAAAAATTGAAACATAATATTTACATTTTTTATAGTTACATAGTTATTAAGAATGACAGAATTTCAAGAAACTCCAGAATACCCAGTACCTACATATTTGGCCGAAAAGAATCCTCATATTCGTGATAAGGATATTTCATTTGAAGAAGGTCCACATATTTATACTGTATTAGGTGATCGTGGTGGTTATACTTCAGTGACAACATGGAATCATCGTCATTTTGCACAATTTGATTCTAACAATATCATTAACAATATTTTAAAAAGTAAAAAATGGGATACAGATCCATCATATAAATATTATAAGATGTCACGTGAAGATATACAAAAAATGTGGGATGATAATAGAGATAAAGCAGCAACAGCAGGTACTAGAATGCATTATGATATAGAATGTCACTATAATAATCAAGAAGTAGTCAACAACAGTATAGAATTTTCATATTTCCATAAGTTTGCTGAAGATTTCAAAGAATTAAAACCATATCGTACTGAATGGATGGTATATTATGAAGAGTTAAAATTGTCGGGTTCAATTGATATGGTATTTGAAAATCCGGATGGAACTTTACAAATTTATGACTGGAAGAGGTGTAAAGAAATTCAACATGAAAATAATTTTGGTAAATTCTCGATTACGCCATGCATTTCACATTTACCAGATACTAATTTTTGGCATTATGCTCTTCAATTAAATGTATATAAAAATATTTTAGAACATAAATACGGAAAGACAGTAACAAACTTGTATTTAGTATGTATTCATCCTGATAATCCATATAAAACTTATGAGCGTATTCAAGTACCATTTCTAGATAATGAAATTAAAGAATTATTTACACTGAGACTACATGAAGTTCAAGAAATAGAGACAAAGAAAGATTAATATTTTATTCTAAAAGGCATAAACATTTATTTATAAATTATTCATAATACTATGGATTTTTTTATGAAACCTATACGACAGTATATGTTGGAACGGATTTTATCTAAAAATATGAAAAATCTTATCAGCCATGCTTTATTTATAAGTGGAAATATATTGTATTCTTACATAATGAAACGTATAAATAAATACAGAATAATAAAACCAGTTCCTGTAGATGTTACAAAAGACTACATTGATAAGGTTAAAAACAGATTTATAGAGAGTTTTAAAAATGATAATATGAATTCCAATATAGAAAAAGATTTTTATATAAAAGAAGAGTATTTAAAATTAATGAAAGATGCTAATAACGAATTAGAGAAAAAGTGGAAATTAAAAATATTGATTGATAACACCCCAAGAGGAAATGTAATTATGTATTACGATTCATATAAGCAGGGGTTTTCATATTATTCAGATACAAAAACAATACCTTATAATATATTAAATGCAGTAGCAATGAAATACGTTACAGTTTATCATTGTAGGGATTTTTTTATTGATGATGAGATTACTCCAGATAGTAAAGAATCTCCGTTTATAAAAATACATGTTATTGATACGCCCAAAAAGAATAATACAAATAATGAGGTTTATAAAAAGATAAATTCACAAGATGCCCCCTTTGCTAAGTTAAAGAAAAATAAAAAACCTGATAAAGAACAATCAAATAATGACGATAAACCAAAACGTATTTATTATCGTAATAAATTTATTTATATTGGACCTGTTAGAAATTATATTCCTATTCAAAAACCAAAAAAAGAAAATAAATTAAATGGTTTTAATTCAAATTTATTAAATAATATTACAAGTGAAGCAAAACTTCAAAATCAAGTAATGAATTATAAAGATTTCAAAAATAAGATTTTACAACTTACTTAATTTTGTTCCTTTTTATCAGTTTGTTGTTTTTTCCAAGCTAAATAACCAATACTTTTTTCATACTGGTATGTCATACCTAAATGGTCTTTAGCAATATGATAAGCTTTTAGTTCCTTTTCAGATAGGCTTTGTAAATAAGCTTCTAATTCAGCGTCAGTATCTGACATTATAAATAATATAATGAATTACATTTTATTATTTATCTATTTTCAATTTTACAAACCAGGTAATGGTTCTCCACAAATTGGTCGTTCAAATTTCATATCTTCTTCTTGACATGCTTGATTTATTTGACTAATGTATTCTCCACTAGAAATTGGTAGATAATCGCGAGTATGTTCGCGGGTACGTTTGCATACTTTTTCGTTATTTACACAAGTACTAGGAGTATATGGAGTTATATTGATACATGAAGTATCATTTGGATCATTTACCTTTTTAATATCATTTATAGTGGTTTTTCTCTTTTTATCTAGATATGTACTTTGATCTGAAGTATTATTATTTGTATCTGGTTTTACAGTAGCATACGGTTGAGGACGTCTTATCCATCTATATTTTGAACTTAACATACCAGAAGTCCCTAATACACTTGTTTTTACAGTATTTGAATCCTCGGTAGACTTTATACATAATGAACGTGTTAAAGATGGTTGTCCTACATAGCCTTGATTACGAAATACTCCATTTATAGAAAAACTATCATAACCTACGCTCATATTATTATATTTTGCATGTGTTTTTCGTTTTAACGTAGCAATAGACATAGTATATATTTATAAATATATAATATCTTAAAACCATTGTTTAATATAACCTCCATCCATATAAGCATTTCCAGTAAATGTCGGATTATCCTTGGGTGCTTTTAAATCTAATTCATCATCTATTTCAGTACTACCACCAATTGAAACCCATTGTGTACCATCATACTTAAGCATATAATTTGTTGTATTATTGATAAATATTTGGTCTGGATATGGGTCTGTAATTTCGGATATGTCATCGCCATATGTTATCATTCGTGTAAGACCTTTTCTACCAATATATGTGTATATGCTTAATACAGGCTTATTTGTATTACTAATTTGAAAAGAAGAATTAGTTTGAATACCATTTGTGAAATTATCAACATCTGAAAATAATAAGATACCTGATTTAAAATCAACCACCCAATTTCCTCCAAATTTACCAAACGGCATAGGTGTTGATAATGAATTTTGTGTATTTAATTTATATAAATAAGGTTGCTTTAAGACAGAGTTCTCTACATATTGTTTATAATTAAATTGTAAAGCATCTTTTATAATATTTTCTGATTTCCCGTTTAATTTATACCAAGATGAATAAGGTTTTGATAGTTCTGGAGTTTCTTCTAAAATTAGTAAATTATATCGCCGAATTGTTCCTGTTGAATCATCAACAATACTACATATAGATTTATTTAATGAATCATGACTATAATTTACAAAATCTGTTGCGTTTAAACTAATATCGCTTGCCGTTTTTACAATTCCATTTATATTAAAATCTGGTGAAGATGGAACTTCATCTAAAAATATATTTTCACCTATTATGTAATTATTAAATGGAACAGTAGTTTCTTCATACCATTGTCTAGATTCTTCTGCTGAAGGAAAACCTAATGAAGATTTATATAAAACATTTACCTTTTCTTCTATATCTAGATTTACTGTATCATTCATATTATTAGTTATATTATATACCTAATATAATATATGAATCTTTTTGTAAAATTATAATTTTAATCCAATAAACATAGTTAAATCATCGTTAACTGAAGCTGGTGCTATATAAAAACCATATTCTGTTCCAGAATATACACGAGAACCATAAGACTGATTTAATGAGTTTGTATATCCTGTTTGCGATGAACCATTTAAAGTCCAATTTCCTCCAGTAGGTGAAAAATCTACTTTTAAATTACCAATATATGGAATGTTAGAACCATTTATAGTTTTGGTTACTCGGCAAAATCCAATAATATCAGTATTATTGCTATTAAATAAATTATTAATAGTAGCTGAATTAAATAACCCACTATTTGAAAGAATATCAGTAACGGACAAGTATTTTATTCCACCAGTATCTAGTAAGTAATAGTCTTTATTATTGAATTTATATTGTGTAGATGTTATTTTATTTAATTTAAACACTATCCATTTATATCTAGTTCCGCTAGTTTCTTCAGTTCCAGTTAATGATAACCCATTTCCTCCAGCATTATATGTATAACTTCCATTTACATTATTCCATTCATATCCTGGAACATTTGGATATCCTGATATTTGAAACAACCCATTATAATATAATAAAGTCCAATTATTAGGTATAACCATATGAGAACTATATGTGGTTATTACTAACCCACCTAAATCATTATTTATCTTTGATATAGTAGAAGCATCTAATTCATGTATGTCTGTTAAAGATAATTTTGATGAAACACTATTACCAAGATTATTATAACTATTTTTATCAAAATGATGGTTTACTGTAACATCTACATTATTAGTAATACCATTTGATTTCAAAGAGTATATTGTTTCATTTATAGTAACATTTGTATTACTACTATTACGTGCTGTAGTATAATGTAAATTATCTAATTTATTGGTAATAGCATTCGCAAATTCGCTTACAGTATAACTATAACTTCCATCAGTGGATATGTTATTACTATCAATATAAACTACACCTGTTGTAAAATCCGTGCTATTACTAGTATTTGAGGTTGATGTTACACTATTTATTGATGATAATTTTCTATCACCGCGAATATATTGGTATTGTGAGTTAATATCACTGTAAGTTCTCGTGCATTCTATTTTATACTTTTTAACACTGGGAATACCCATAGTCCATACAACATCAGTAACAATAGCTGTTTCAGTCTGCTGTGATATATTAGGATTATTTGGTAAGTCATCTACATAAACATTAGTAGTATTACTAGCAGATGCTGTTCCACCTACTAAATTGGTATCACGTGTAAGTTCGTGTTTTAATACATATGGAGCGCTACTTGGAGAACCAACTGCGGTGACTACATCATTTGTATTTATATTTGTCATTTGAAAATTACCCCATAACCGATATCCTCGTTTTAGTGAGTTATTAACATAAATGTCACCTCCAAGAGGATTGTCATAATAATCAATTGTAGTAGTACTGACACTTTTACTAGCTTGGAAAAATTGACTACTAGGTGAAAATCCAGGGTATGATAAGGTTTGCTTTACATTGTTATTTACATATAAAGATAATTCTACTAAACTATTGCTTGTTTCTATGTATTTACCATAACCATATTGGTCGTTAGTGGTAGCATTCGTATCACTAATTTCAAATGATTGAACGTATGTATAGGTTGGTACTATTTTTTGGGTATCAGAAATATTAATATAGGTAACCTCTGAATTATCTATTATGGGTGTGGTTATACTTTCTGTTGTTTTATAAGTTAATATTGGGTTATAGTCTGATGAATATGAATGATCGGTTGGTAAAGATGTATATAATGTTGGTCCATTAACCGTATCAAATGGAACATCAGTTCCTACTAAGTTCCAACTAGAATCAGATATAGTGAAATTAGAATTCAAATCGTTTCTAATTCTTGTCAAAAAATCGTATTTTGTTCCCGCACGTAATGATGATAAACCAACTGTAAAATCATTTCCACCGGTAATAGGTTCATCGGTTTCAATATCTTCTCGCACAGTAGTTACTAACGGGTAATAACTACTGGATAATGTATCATTTTCAGTATACTTTGTTTGTGTTTCTTGTAATATAGCAGTAGAATTCGCATTTCCTGCCTCTGGTTCCGTATAATTATATGATAATGTAAGACTATTAGGTGTGTTTATAGTGCTATTATTAAAATTAAAAACTCCAGGAATATCCGGTTGTTTAAACGTTACATTATTATAGATAAGTGCTCTTTCTTCAACCGTTGGATAATTATAACCCAAATTTGAACCATAAACCCGCACATCAAATTCAACTACTTCTTCTTGGAACAATAAAGTATTTAAATATGAATTACCACTAGGAGGTGCTTGTTTTCTAGTTATAGTATTGGATTTATATTGAGATACATTATAATCACTATTAATTGGTATTGTTACATAATTTTGCCAGCCATTTGTTACTGTAGAATAAGATATATCAACATACAAATTATTAATATACGGAATGATTCTATTATATGTACTATCATTATTATAGAAAGCTTGGTATGAGGTATCTGTCATGTAAGCAATAATATCGTCATAATGCCAGTAAATAGTTAAATCTTTTGTAGTATTACTATAACTATCTGTGTAAATAGACGTATCCTTAGTAAATATAGGTGGTTGTTGAGTAATTAAATCATAATATGATTTATCTTCTCTTTTATTTACAAAACTACTACCTACTTTTATATTAGATGTTAGTTCATTTGTTGAAGTATCAACTATAGATAATTCTAATCTTCCATTTATTACTGATAATGAATTTACAGTAGGATTATCAAACGAATTTTCTATTTCATTTACAAAATATAATGTAGAACTTTGAATATATATATCTTTAAACGGCCTTGTAATAGAACCGATACTGCTTGAATACCCTCTCATAGGTAAAATATCACCTGAAACTGTTATATCAGAATATACATCTAATTCGCCATCAACTCTTACATTTTGTTTAAAATGTGCGTCACCACCAACCTCTATTTCATCACCTACCTCTATTGACTTACCAAAAGTCAAATCCATATTTAAATTTTCTAAGAATCCAGGACCACGTTCACCAGTTGGACCAGTTTGACCTATTAGACCACTTAAACCATCAGAACCTCTTGGTCCAGTTACACCATCTATACCATCTTTACCGGAAATACCAGTTGGACCAATTTCACCCTGAATACCCTGGGGACCAGTATCACCCTGAATACCTTGGAGACCAGTATCACCCTGAATACCTTGGGGACCAGTATAACCTCTATAACCTCTTTCACCTTGTATACCCTGAATTCCTTCTGGGCCAGTATGACCGGTATCGCCTTTTATACCTTGGATACCTTGCTGACCGGTATAACCAGTATAACCAGTAGGACCAATATAACCAGTATCACCTTTTATACCCTGAATACCTTGCTGACCGGTATAACCAGTATAACCAGTAGGACCAATATAACCAGTATCACCTTTTATACCCTGAATCCCTTGTTGACCGGTATAACCGGTATAACCAGTAGGACCAATATAACCAGTATCACCTTTTATACCCTGAATACCTTGTTGACCGGTATAACCAGTATAACCAGTAGGACCAATATAACCAGTATCACCTTTTATACCCTGAATACCTTGAGGACCAGTGTAACCAATTGCACCAGTATAACCAGTAGGTCCTATATTACCTGTAGGACCGATTCCACCTATAGGACCAATATCTCCAGTAGAACCAATTGGACCAGTATAACCAGTATCACCTTTTATACCCTGAATACCTTGTTGACCGGTATAACCAGTATAACCGGTAGGACCAGTAACACCTACATCTCCTTTTATACCCTGAATACCTTGTTGACCGGTATAACCAGTATAACCAGTAGGACCTATACTTCCTGTATCACCTTTAGAACCAATAGGACCAATATCACCTTTTAAACCATCAGGACCAGTAGGACCTATACTTCCTGTATCACCTTTAGAACCCATTGGTCCAATATCACCTTGTGGACCGGTATACCCAGTGTCACCAATTTCACCTTGAATACCAGGAGGTCCTCTTACACCAGGTTGTCCTTCAGGTCCAATATCACCAGTGTCACCTTTTATACCCTGAATACCTTGGGGGCCAGTATAACCAGTATAACCAGTAGCACCAGTATCACCAGTATCTCCTTTGTCACCTTTTATTCCTTGTGTTAAAAACCATAATGATATATTTACAACAGAACCACCATTTCCATTTATACACTTTATATTAATATAATCTCCTTTATAAAAACTATAACTAAGATCTGATAATGAGTGCTGAGTTGCTAATGATGCTAATGTAATACCTGTAGGAGAACCATTTTTATATATCTCTATTTCTCCAGATGTGGTTGGTATAGTACTAACATTAACGCCTATATAATTTAACGAACAATCGGCACCGATTTCTATACCATATGATGAAGAGCTTTCTACTCCACTACCAAAAGAAAATATAAAACCAGAACTAGATGTATAAAATCCTGGTGCTTCGGCATATATAGTAAATAATCCACCATTTGTAGGTCCTGATGGACCAGTATAACCGGTATAACCGGTATAACCAGTTGGACCAATTGGTCCAGTTGGGCCTGTACCTAATACAACACTACAATCTGTTCTTTCTGACATTGGTATATCATACCAAGATGTTGATACAGGGTCACCTAACTCATCTACCTCACAACTATTTTGTAATTGTTTTAATTTACGTAAAGCAGTATAGTCACTTGATGACATATTTATTTATTACAGTATAATAAATCTACCGAAAAGAATTATTTGCAATATAACGTATGATGAAAATACTAAATCGCTTATATTATTTATAATTCAAATGATATAATAATATATACCCGTAATAAGGAAATGGAGCAATTAGATTTAGATATAAACAACTATAATATTAATGATTTGGAAAGATTTTTTCAAATAAAGCCTAACGCAAAATATAGTGAAAGTGATATTGAATTAAAAGAATATAATATACGTGAAAAACTATTGTCAAGCGGACATATTGACAAAAGATTTAAACGCAATTTAATAGAATTTTTAGAATTAGCAAAAAATTGGTTAATATTTGTAAAATGTCGTAAAGGTAATTTAACTACACCTACTACTATTCCTAATAATTACAAACTAGATACACTAGACACTCCCATTTCTAAAGAAGTAGAACCGCGCACTAATGAATTAATAAAACGCGAAGATACACAGTATGTATATTCAAATAATAGTGATTTTTTCCCCGGAAAATTAAATCAACTAAATACTCGCATTATTACCAAAAACTTAAATATTGATACACGTTTTCGTGATAATTTATACAGTACTCAAAGTTCAGATTTTTCTATTCAAATGCCTATTAAATTCAATAAAGTAGTTTCTATGAATTTATCTTCACTTGAACTACCAGTTTCATTTTATGGTATATGTAAAGAATTTGGTAATAATTTTTTATACCTACATGTTGTTTATAAATCATTTACTGATTCAAATAAAATTTTAAATACAGAAAAAATTATTACCATACCTGATGGTAATTATAATTCAACTGATCTATTAAGTACTATAAATAATTTATTAGCTCCTATAAATTCTAATGGTGGATTGGAGAATCCTAATGATATTTGTTCTTATATTTCACTGTCATTAGATATAACAGAAACTGGTTCAGGTACTGGTAAGGTTTCTATTAATACTACCGGAAATTATAGTAATCTTATCCAAAATATAACATTAGATTTTACAAAAGATATAAATGGTAATACTGATAAGGTAGATATTTCTACAAAAATTGGGTGGAATTTAGGATTTATTAAAAAGAAATATCGTGGTGCTACCACATATACAGCTGACACTGTAATTGAACCTGCTAATATACGATATATATATCTAGCAGTAGATGATTTTGCAAATAGTGCTAATAATCAATTTGTAAATGTTTTTAATAATTCTATTATGAGCCCAAATATTCTAGCGCGTATTTCGATAAAAGGCTCCTATTTTAGTTTAATAATGGAAAATGATTTCAATATTATTACTGAACCTAGACGATATTTCGGACCTGTAGATATTCAACGTTTAAGGATACGGTTATTAGATGAACGTGGACGTGTACTACCTATGAATAATTCAAATTACTCATTTTGTTTAGATTTTAAAATGATTTATGATTTATAAGTCAATTCTCTTTCAGTATATATAATATAATTGTATGTCTACTGAAATAACTAATCAACATTCACGGTATATAGGTATTTATTATGCTATACCTGCTATTGGCAGGTTTAATATAGAGCAACATTTTGGTGGACCTATTCCTATATTGGGAAGTTCTCCTGCAAAAGATTTAGATTTAACATTAGCTTTACAATTAAGAATAAATGTAAAAACATTCAATGATAAATTAGGAATAATAAAGGATGCTAATAATATAGTAACTTCATCTCCTTTGGATGTATCGAATGGAGAATTTCCATTATATATTTCTTTTAATTATCAAGAACTTGTTACTGATATAACCATTGATAATGTTATTAGTGTCGGAAGTTTCAGTAATATGTATTCTGATTTTAGAAGAGATGTAATCAATTATTATCAATTATCTAAGTATGTAAGTATATTTGATCCTTCTGGAGAATCTCAATATAGCAATAATGGTGAGTTTACAAAAAATGACTATGTAAATTTATTTTCAACTAATGGTTCTTCTAATATGTATAATGACATTTCTGGTAATATAAATATTTATTTTATTCCAGAATTGTTGGTGGAATTAAACGAAAAAAATCCTTTTAATAATCGTAATAATAAAACAGTAGAAGATGGATTTATAGCAGGAGATATAATTTTTATAGAAAAAGGAATATCTATACGTTTAGATTTATTAAATGATTCAATAATACCATTGAATGGTATGACTGATATTAGTAATAATGAACCTGCAATAATTTTAAGTAAAATATATACTGCTCCTTTAGTATTACATTTGGATGATTTATAAATTATTTCCTTATTGTATATAATATGTCAGGATACCCATCTAATACACAAAATGAAAATGGGGTATATACAGGTGAAGCATATGTTATTGATACCAGTGGTTCATTTTATATAGAACAGAGTTTACCAAAAATTAAAGTTCAGGATACTCTTCTTGCGAATAGATTTGATGTTGGCGATGCACTCCAAATTACATACTCTGTCCGTAAAATAAATGATAAAATAGGAATTACAAAAGACGAAATGAATGACAAAACATTATTTGTTGAAGGATTTGACGAACAAAATGACACATTAGTTAATGACAAAGTCACTGTTACTTCAGAAGAGTTATTAAGCTATATTACTACTAATAGTATTATTTCAATGGGAAAATTATCTACACTATATAATGATTTTAACTATACTGTATTAGAATATTTTGGTGCTCCTTATGGGTTCTCTACACTTTTTGCTGGTGAAGAATATTATAATATCAATGAAGGTGTATTTGATCCTAGTGCGTTAATACAATTATTTAATAAATATGATTTTAACATCAACGGAACAGTTGTAACTGACTTATCCGGACATTTTGAAATAAATGATATCACAGAAAATCTGAGATATGCATCAGGAACTAATATATTTGATAATCGTCCAGAAGATAAAAATACAGGTGTTGTGGAGGGATTTATAGAAGGTGATTTACTTTATATGCCTAATGGTATTCGTATCACTCTTTCTGTAAATATAGAACAAGAACCATATAATCCTATAAATAATATAGGTCCTACCAATTTATCATCCATTAATAATTTACTTAATTATGCTGACCCACAAACCAATATTCGTAAAAATACTACATCTACTACAACTAACATTACACAAACATATAGTGTCCCTATACTAATTAAATTAGTAAATTCTGATATAGGTGCTTTTGATTTATACGGTTCTTCATGGAAGAACAAAACTAATACAGATATTGGTCATCAAAAATGGCTTGTTGTTTCAATTTCTGCTAATGGAAAATATCAATCTGCTATTGAAGAAGATGGCGATATATATGTATCTAGTAATTTTGGAAAAACTTGGATACAACGAGCAAATATAGGTACTTCACTCACAAATAATATTAGTATATCTCTAACCGGACAATATCAAACAGTTGCGAATGGTACTGATATTTATATTTCTAATAATTATGGTATTTCTTGGAATCAAGTATATAATTTAGGTTTTAGTCAAATTTTTGTATCTATGTGTCTTACTGGAGAATACCAAGCTATAATATCATCAGGAGATAGTCTATACCAATCAACTGATTACGGTCAAACATGGACTAGAAATACAAATGTGAACGGTGACTTATATAATTCCATACAATCTTTTCCTACAGCTGGTATTTCTATGTCATATGATGGAAAATTGCAAATAATAGTATGTGAAGCTATTTATTTATCAAATAATTACGGACAAACTTGGAATACCACTACAATTATAGATGATATAAATCGTGAATTTGACGATCATAACTGGGTAGCATGTGATATGTCTTCTGATGGAAAATATATGGCTGCAATTGAAGTTACTGGTGAAATTTACATATCAAATGATTTTGGTAATAATTGGACTAAAAATAATAATGCTAATGTACGTGATAGAAATTGGCAAGATATTTCTATATCAGCTAATGGACGTTTTATGACCGCTGTAGAAAAAAATGGGTATGTCTTTGTTTCTACTGATTTTGGATTAAATTGGAGTGTTACACAAGACACAGAGTTAGGGTCTAAAGTTTGGCAAACTATTTCAGTATCAGCAAATGGTATGTATCAAACAGCAGCTGTTTATGGAGGTGATATATATACTGCTGAAATTTATGAATAATATTAATTTCTTGTATTATTATATATAATGCCATACAAAACACGAAAAGTTCGCAATAAACCTTGTTATAAAGTATATAATCCTGTTTCAAATAAGGTATTTTCCAAGTGTTCCACCAAAAAAAAGGCTGCCGCACAAATGCGCCTTTTAAGAGGTATTCAAAATAATAAAACTTTCAGAAAACGAATTAGAAATACCAGAAGAAAACCTATAAAAAAGATAAAAATAGAATAAAGATAAATTCATAATATACATATAATGGATGTAGTATCTAGATTTTTAGATAATTTGTTTATTGTGTTATGTATTCCATCCAAAAATTGCGGAATAATATGGGGTGCTAGTTGTATAATATTAAATTGTCATCATTGTGTATGTAAAAAAAATGCTCCATGTAGAAATAATCCAGAAACTGTAAACGAAACATATCAAATAGATAGGGAATCGTTAGAAATTAATAAGAACATTTTCAATAGGTATCAAAATATATAGAAAATATAATAATATTCTATATATATATAATGGCTTGTAGAATTACTTGTGCTATTTCGGTTATCTTCATTATTGGAATGATTTATATGACAAATGCTACATCCAATAGTGATACCATGAAAAAATATGAAAAACAATTACCAGAAGATTTACGAGATATGTATAAAAATATAGTTGATGAACGAACACGCATTTATTATACTGGATATGTAATAGGCTTTTTTGTTGTTATCTTATTTATTTTATATAATACTCTCATTATGAAAAGAGCCTTTTCAACTATGTCTATGATATGTATATCTACTACTTCTGCGTTTATAACTAATTATTTTTATTATATTCTTACACCTAAAAAAAGTTATATGTTAGAACATATTGAAGATCCAAAGCAAACCAAGGCTTGGTTGAAAATGTATAAAAATATGCAATATCATTATCATATGGGTCTTTTTATAGGGTTAATTGCTGTTGGTATTTTTGCATATTCTTTTAGGTGTTAAAAATCACACCATTAAATCAATATAATAATTGGTATAAAAGGATTTATATATTATTATATAGCGAACAACTACAAATATAATAATATATGGTACAATTAAGTGAAGAACAACGTGATATTTTAGATACAGTTAATGAAGGGCATAATGTCTACGTTGATGCTGTTGCTGGAACTGGTAAAACTACACTTATATTAAATATTGCTACTGAAAACCCAGATAAAAAAATATTACAACTTACTTATAATTCTTCTTTACGTAAAGACGTAAAAGAAACTGTAGAAAAAAATGAAATACAAAATCTAACCGTTCATACTTATCATAGTTTGGCGAAAAGATATTATTTATCTACTGGATATACCGACACCGAAATTCGGAGATTATTACTTAAAAATCTTCCATTAAAAGGAGAACCTCCAAAATTTGATATGATTGTCCTTGACGAATGCCAAGATATGACCCTATTATACTTTCAATTGATGGTAAAATTTATTAAAGATATGGATAGAAAGATTCAATTATTAATTCTTGGTGATTACATGCAAGGATTGTATGATTTTAAAGGGGCTGATATACGATTTTTAACATTAGCTGATAAAATATGGGCTAATTTACCTAATTTAAATCAACCTCATTTTATAAAAAAAACAATGAAGATGTCATTCCGTATTACAAATCAAATGCGACACTTTGTTAATAATGTTATGTTAGGTGAAGAGCGTATGAATTCTTGTCGTGAGGGTATTGAAGTAACATATATTCGTAACTCACGTGGTAATATTTTACGAACTGTTTATGCTGAAATTACACGACTTTTAGAAAATGGAGCAAAACCGAGTGATATATTTGTATTAGGAGCTTCTGTTAAAGGGGTTAATAGTAACATTCGTCGCATTGAAAATACATTAGTTGAAAAAGGCATTCTGTGTCACGTCCCTATGATTGAAGGTGATAAAATTGATGAACGTGTTATAGATGGTAAAGTTGTTTTTTCTACGTTTCACAGTGTAAAAGGCAGGCAACGGAAATATGTACTTATTGTAGATTTTGATAATGCTTATTTTCGTTTTAACGCTCGAAATTTACCAAGAGATGTATGTCCGAATACATTGTATGTAGCAGCTACACGAGCAACAGAAGGTCTTTACTTAATGGAAAGTAATAACTATCCAAGCGATCGACCATTAGAATTTTTAAAAAAAAGTCATATTGAAATGAAAAAGTGTGATTATATTAAATTTAAAGGGCATCATCAAAGTATCTTTCAAGATGAAGAACAAAATAATAATGACAATATTATAAAAAAGCATATTATTACTCCTACCGAGTTAGTAAAATTTATATCTGAAAGTGTTATTGAAACTATTTCTCCTATTTTAGACCGTATTTTCATAAAAGAAACTGAAGAACCTGATCTTATTGATATTCCTACCGTTATTGAAACCAAAAAAGGGTTTTATGAAGAGGTTAGCGATTTAAATGGTATTGCTATTCCTTGTATGTATTATGATTATTTAAAGGAAACTTTCTCTAAAACGGAAGAAGAATTTGAAAATATACCTCGTGGTAATGTCTTATTTGATATTATCGATAATTGTGTTGATAAAATGAAACCAAACGACCACATATTCTTAAGAGAAATTGTCAATGACCTTCCAGATAAAATAGAAAATATAAATGATTATCTCTATATTGCCAATGTCAGTGTTGCCGTTCAAGAAAGATTATATTTTAAATTGAAACAAATTGATATTGATGAGTATAATTGGCTAACTGATGAAATGATTATGGCTTGTAAAAATCGTTTACGTGAAGTAATTGGTCCGGATTGTCAGAATGAAATGCCTTCTATTGAAGATACTATTATCCATGAATCATCTGAAGAACAACACGAAAAAATAGATGAATATCTTTCAACTATTTTTGATGATTCACAACAATTTCGTTTTACAGGACGTGTAGATCTTATTACAGAAACTATTGCTTGGGAATTGAAATGCACTTCTGAAATTACTACAGAGCATTTAGTGCAGGTAATTATTTATGCGTGGTTATGGAAAATGCGACATAGTTATACACAAGAATATGAAGAAAAAGTTTTTAAAATTTTTAATATAAAAACTGGTGAAGTTTTCAGGTTAGAAGCATCTATGGATGATTTACATACCATTATTACTACTTTATTAAAAGGGAAATTTCAAGAAACTATCAAAAAAACAGATGAAGAATTTATAAATGACTGTATAAAATGTATATAATATGAAAAATATTTATCATATCATATTCAAGAATCAAATTACTCTGATTGTTGTTTCTGGACGAAACGCTTAACGCATTCCCAAATCTTAGCCGATTCATCCATGCTATAAGCACCTCGTTTTTGAGCTGTATCCAAAAATCCTACCATTACATTCAAAGCAACATTATCATCGGTAATAGGTATCTCTGTAAGTCTGGGTAGTTTATATTTATCGTTTGTAGTATTAGTTTCACGTAATGAAGAAATAGAATCCATTATTATAAATATGAGTGATCTTTTTATACTGTTTACGCTGATTTTGTTAACCCTAACTTAGATAATGCCAAATCAACTAAATATCCATCATCTAACCCCCAGTTATTGTATTCTTCACCTTGAATTTTTATATATTTGTTATCTATAATGTTACCATTTGAATTGAAATAAGCAACAATAATCTCAACATGAGAGTTTAATACGAGTTCTGATACAGCTATCTCTACTTTTACAGCGACAGGTGCTGGTAAAGAGTGCGCAATAATATTTGTAGTAATTACGTTCATTATATATACTAAATATAGATTATTATACAAATATTTACACTCAAAACCGACGACCCCAACGACGTCCTCCCCAATGACGTCTTCCCCAATGACCTCCGTGACCGTAATATGGGTATGCTGGATAGTATCCACCATAAGGCAATACATAAGGCGAATAAACTGGATAATAAAACATTATCTATAATATATATAATATATCGTAATATACAAATAAATAAATTACTAAATGTTACGATATATGCTGTTGTAAATTAGAATTTATGAATACTAATTTATAAAATAGTTTTACAAAAATCTTTTTTGAATTTTGTAATTTAAGTCTCCTTTACAGATATTGGTGTTATACATATATTTCGGTTTATTGTATTTACTTTTGTATCTGATTTTATAGATAGACCGTGCTTTCTCATACAACCTCTTTTATGTGCGGCTAATGCTTTCAAATTATTTGCAGAATAACATTTACATATATCGCATTTTAATCCAGATTTAATAATCGGTGCTGAATATTTGCTTGATAAATATTTATCCAAAGATGGAAATTTAATTTCGTCTATTTGTGCCACCACTTTTTTCTGACTTTCTTTTAATACATCTATTACTGCTGTTTTTTGCGTAATAAACATTTGATATTCATTATTAATCGTTTCCAAAACGTCTTTTGGAATCATATAATCATCATTTACACCTGTTTTATTGAACTGATGTAATTTAAAATATAAATGGTCGATTATATTGACAGCTGATTCTATTTTATAATTTGAATAGTCAGCATTATGAATAAATATAATTACATTATTATTATGGAACTCTATTTGAAAATCATTTTTATTTGAAATACCCGAATATTGTGATATTAAAATACCACACGTGTTTTCATCACTCAAAACATTCATAAATGAACTCATTTCATCTACACATACATTTGTATCCAATTCATAATTTTGAATTAATATTGTTGGATTTGATTGTCTTTTCATTATAATAGTTGGATTATTCATACCAAATAGTTTGGAAGAAATGTCCGCACTACCAAATGACTTTGTTAAAAAACTAATGAAATGCTTGTTTGATATATCTTGTTTTATTTTTGTATTTTGATGATTATTTAAAATTGATGTTATATTGTGAGTAAAAGTTTTATGCATTTCATCCATATTTGATATGTTTTCTTTTACAGAATTTACATTATTGTTTATTCTCTCTTCACTTGACGTAATAAAAGATATAATAGGTTGTTGAATATTTTGTAACATCAATGATGATTTTATTTCGAAATTATTCATATATTCTTTTAATGACTGTGTATCAACCGATTTTAATAAATTTTGTGTATCATTTGAAATAGCTTTTTGGAAACTGTATAATGACCGATTTATTTCTTCGAATTGTTTGACATTGATGTTTGGTATTACACTACGTATTACTTCAATTGTTTTACCAAGTAAATTCGTATTATTGACTTCTATTATACTTGATACTTTATCCGTTGTTTCAGTAATAACTAATTCTTTTAAGTCATCCAAATAGTCTTCTTTTATTTCGTTTAATTGAGATAATGTTGATGTAATATTTTCCTTATTCATGGTGATTAATGTATCTTGTAATGATGTTATAACCTTAGTATTATTGGTTATTTCATTTAGAATTTTTTGGTGAAAATTACTAGCAGATAATGCGTCATCTTTATTTATAGCATTACTTAATAATTCTACACATAAACGGTTTATAGTATTCACATTTAAGAAAGGATGTTCTTTATAAAAGGAACATACTTGCTGATCTGTGATTACAATATGTTCCATTACAAATTATGCTGATTTGTATATATTATATAATATATATTTTCTTTTATATATTATTTAACTTTTTAATCTTGTGTTATTTCACTAACTGAATCATTATCCAATTTTTTAGACAATGGCGCTGTTTTATATTTTGATATATGAAATAATGGATGGCCTGATTTCTGTGTTTCTGTTTCCAATAACATAAAAGGTTCATTAATTAATTTGTGAAGTTCTTTGTTCTTTTCAGACAATTCCTTATTTAATTTTGCATTTTTTTCCTGAAGAAATGAAATAATGCGTATTTGTGTTTCAGGAGAATCTTTGGAATATTTATCTTTCAGGTTTTTTAATTCATTTTGTAATTTTGTAGTATATTGGACCATTTCATTATATTTCGTTTTCAAAAGAAAGTTTTCATAATTAAGTACTTCTATGATAGTAGAGTTTTTTTTCATAATATAAATTCATTATATTTTTGTTTTCCTAAATATTTTTGTATACACATTGTTTATCGTAATATATTTACAAAAATACAGTTGTAAATACACTAATACTATTGTAAAATTTGTAAATATATATAGTATACTGTAACAATTTTTGTAATGACTACATAAATGCTGTAATATATTTAGGACTCATCTTTTTTTTGAATTTTATAATATAGTATAGTATTATATGTCTATGGAGACAACCACAAAGTATCCTACTGCGCCATTTAATCAATGGCAAAGCTTTTACCCTCCTTATGCTTACGAGCCTAAGGACGATGATGCCAAAGTCTTAGAGGCTATTGTTAATTCTGAACGTAATTTGACTGCCGGCCAGTCTGACGTAACAAAAGATATTCACGCTACCACTCTTGGTTTACGTGATGCTATTGAGAGAGGAACTCTTTCTAGCACTAAAGCGATTGATAAAAACACAGCTTATGTTAGCTCTGCCGTTGAACGCAACGGAGGACAATTGATGGGTGCTGTTGAGAGCAAGGGTGGTGATATTATGACCGCAATTGAAAAGGTAGCTGGAGAGACTCGTCTTACTACTACTGTAACTGATGCGGCTAGTCGCCAAGCTGCTTCCGATAGTGCACGTGATTTATCTATTGCTATTGAACGTAACGGTGCTAATGCCGTTCAGTCAGTTCAAGCAGCAAATACCTCATTACTTGGTTCTATTGAACGCAATGCTGGTGAAAGCCGTGTCACCACTGTTAACGCGCAAGGTCAGTTAGATGCCAAATTAACTGATGTTCGACATTCTATTTTGAATGATGTTAACCGTACTGGAGCCGAGATGGTTAACTCTAACATTCAGAACTTGAATGTTTTAACCAAGCACGTTACTGACGGTGCTTGGGAAACACGCTCTGCATTAAACCAGGGATTTAATGCAACCTCAGTTGGATTAGAAAAAATTAAGAGTGACTTGGCATCCCAAAGTTCCAATCATTATGCAAGTATGATGTTAGAGCAACAAAAATTAGGTCAATTTATGACTTCTAAGATGGACGGTCAGTTTGCTGCCACTCAAACTGAAATATTGAAATGTAAGGCTGACCTCAGCGCCCAAGCTGCGTCTCAGTTCTCTGTTACTCAACTCGAGCAACAAAAAATGGGTGCTGCTATTAGCGCACAAATGGCTGAAGCTAAATATGATGCTCTTAAGAACCATACTGATATCAGCAAACAACTTGCTGAATGCTGTTGTGAACTTAAGGAGAAGAATGATCGTCTTGATCGTGAGAGACTCCGTGACGAGAATACCGTTTATAAGATTAACCCTTATGGACCCGTTGGTGGTGGTATCCTAGGTGCACCAGGTTACCCTCTTGGTGGTGGTATCCTAGGTGGATATGGTTATCCTGGGTCTGCCGTAGGTCCTTATGGATTACATGAGGGATATGGTAATGTAAATGTTTACAGCGATAATCGTGGACGTAGACGTGGACGTTCTCACTCTCGGTCTTGTTCTCCTCCTCGTGGTGGAGGTAGCAGATGAAGGTGTTCGGGACAACTAGATACAGATAGCGACTGTGATTCCACTTGTTCTTCACGCAGTTCTAGTAGTTCTAGTAGTTCTAGTAGTTCTAGTAGTTCTAGTAGTTGTTCGAGTAAATCAAGCAAATCTTGTAGTTCAAATGGAAGCGGTAGTTCCAGTAGAAAACCATCAGTTAAAACTTTCTCCAAATCTATATGGAAAAAAATTATAAGCAAAGGTATGGAACCACCTATTTTTATTCCTGGACCACCCGGCGAAAAAGGAGAACCTGGACCACCTGGTGAAAAGGGAGAACAAGGAATACAAGGTCAATCTGGACCTACTGGCGAACGTGGAGAACAAGGAATACAAGGTATTGATGGCTCTACTGGTCCTACTGGTTCCAGAGGTTCACCTGGTGAAAATGGGTTTGATGGCGTTCCTGGACCGACCGGACCTTCCGGTGAAAAAGGAATTGATGGAACCGATGGAGCTACTGGACCTCGTGGAACACCCGGTACAAATGGTATCAACGGGACTACTGGACCAACAGGACCTATAGGTAGAGTAACTGACGAGAACAATAATTAATCTGTATAGTAGTCCGTAGTCTAAACTTTTTCTATAATTCATTATTTAATAGTAATAATGAATTATTCTATGCATGTCAATGTGAAAGATGCTGTTATTTGTTGTATTGGTGTTCCGGTTGTATTTGAACCATATAAATTTATACCACGACTTATAGATGAACTATTTATAATATAAAGAACACATGCTTTTCCTGACGGAGAACCTGTAAAATCCTTTACGATATCATCTTCTGTTACATGCATAATAAATGTGTGTGAATTTTGAGATGAACCACTTATTCCACCTATTGTACTACCTTTTACTATATACAACATATTCTTAATTATTGAAAATTGGCACTGTGACAACGTATAAATATTAAAATTTATTAAATAATATCCGGATTTCCATATATATATTTCAGATTTTCCAGCTATATGCGCACAATCACCCATTAATGCAGTATGTTCTTCAAATACAATAGGTTCATCCACCAATATATATTGTTCTTTCATAGTACATATAGATAAATAGGTTTTTGAATATATTGTACTACTTATTCCCATTGGACCTGTTGGCCCTGTCGGTCCTATTTCACCGATTGCCCCTGGAGGCCCAGTTGGACCTTCCTGATATTCTAATTCTATTTCCATATTACTAATGTCTCCAGTATAGATCAAATAATTAAACGAACAATCACATACTTCATTATGTAAAGTTATACTATTAGTCAATAATTTATTACAATTTTTACATTTCGTTGAGGTTACATTATAAGAACAATCTTTCATCAAATTAGAACTTGTATCATGCACGTAGTTATGACACATATCATGCACGTAGTTATGACACATATCATGCACGTAGTTATGACACATATCATGCGCGTAGGTATGACACATATCATGCACGTAGTTATGACACATATCATGCACGTAGTTACTATCTCTTGAACAACCACAAGACATTGTTTAAATATATTATTTACATATCTTTTTTCTAAATATTAATACCATAATAGCAGTGGTAGTTGTATTATAAATACTATAATACAACTCAATTTATATTATTTATAATTGTAAATTCTACTGAAATTACAAAACTACAAATATATTTGTAAATTACAATTGTAATTTACAAATATACGATAAAATTACATTTTGATACCTAGTTTTTCTTGGTATTCAGAACCATAATTAAAAAGCAATTCTTCACCCTTGGTTATATCTCTTTTTGCATAGAAAAATACATATCCATCTATATTTATTTCTTTTCCTATTGAATTTGTGTATTTTGTATTTTCACCATTTGTTTTGTTATTTATTACAAATATATTTTCAACATTTTCATTATAACAACAATTCATAATCGTGAGAAATTAGATTTTTCTATATCTAATCCGTCTATAACAAATTCAGAATTATCGTATCTTCTACACGAAAAACAATAATCACTTAATGAATTATGAGAAGGTATTATTTCTCCCATATAATTCCCAATATACGTTCCTTGCTGTATATATTCATTTGCAAATACTCCTAATCCTGCATTCGGTATTTTACTATAATTGATTGATAAAAAGTCAGGAATATATTTTGGAACGTCTACAAAATTCATATCTATTGGAGATGGTGTAAAAGTATTCATATTATTATTTTGTATAATAATATAGACTTTATATTATTATATTGGTATATGAATAATCACGACGAATATTGTGAGTTCTTGAAAAAAAACTTGGATTCTTGTAATAAATCTGAAAATGTACTGAAAGATTTGGAAATCTGTAGTATAATAGAACGATTACATACCGATTGTCAAGAATATAAACCTAAAAAGAAACCTACAAAAGGTTCTAATGGCATTGGAGAACTTTTAGCCGATTAGAATGTAATGCCTTTGTTCCACTACTAATATGTTTTGATTCAAAATTACGCATTCTTATTTTTTTTATAATACCATCTGATTCGCTATAAATTAATGATTTTATATCGAACTTTTGCATCTGTTTATAACATTCTCCACACGGAAATGAAGACAATATATTGTTGTTGTTATTTCCTATACGAACTATGTACAATGATATTTTTTGTTTTATATTTAATTTTAAACATTTACGTAAAACATCTATTTCAGCATGACAAGAACCGACATTATTTATTAATCCATCACGTGATATCGTTCTAAGATGGTTATACCCCTTTGCTACTATTTTACCAGATGCTACTGCTACACATCCATGTCTATATAATACAGGCGATTTATTTGCTTCTTCAGCGGCTATTTCCAAATATTTTATATCGTTATTTGAACATTCCATTTTTATTTTATCTATCTATATACAGTGTCTATTGTCTAATTCAATTTTGTTAACAATTTATTTTGTAATTATCACATTCTGATTTATGGTATTGATAACCATACCACGCATTAAATCCTTGTTCTTTCCAGACACGATAGGCGCAATTTGTATTTTTTTGACAATCAAACAAACTCTGACACGTTGTTCCACATTCATTATACTTTGATGTTGAATCGCCAGAACACCAATAATAACTATTTATTTCAAAAAGCCCATAATCAGTAGAACCGTCTACGTTTTTATTTGTAGCATCGCAATTGAAAGAACTTTCATACTTTGAAATACATACCATTGTTGGAACGGTAGACTCTGAAAATCCAGCGTGTCGTAGATAACCTGCTACTTGACATTCTGATTGACGATTCGACTGGTATCTCGTATTGTATTTATCGTAATCACAATCATCTTGAGTCATTACAACAGGTTGATTGATTGGATTTGTAAACCCCAAACGCATCATACTTTTTTGAACGTCAGTATCATACTTTTCATAGAACCTTTCCACGTTTCTTGTCAAAACAAAAAGCGAAATACGGTTATTATCCGATACAATTGAATAATCATACTTATTATTTACTACTGGACCCAATTCCAAAACCCAATACGGCGCTGGTCTAGGAGTTCCATCAAAAGATACTGTCAATTCGCCACCACTTTTACCGTCTTGATAAAAGGCGTATCCCTTAATTTGGTCTACAACACCATCTTCGTCTAATTGGCTATTTAACACTGTTACATTTGATGTTACCAAATTATAATCAGCCACAGCACAAGTTCCCATTCCTTGGAAAGTCATATCAAAACGATTCTTATATACTTGATACCAACGACCGGTGTATGATGGTAAATCTAATTCGGTTACTGGCGCATACTCCGCACCAACAATAGAAGCCAAAGACAATAATATACACAAACTGCTAAGCATTATATCATTATATACACCGGCAATTCTATATTGTTTATGAAATGTATTTTGTTACACTCGGCGGAACTTCGATTATACGTTTCAGCAATAATTGGTTGTCTTTTGTTATTTGTTCGTGTTCTAATCGTTTACGTGTTCTCGATAGTTTCTTTTTGAAGTCTCTATGATTTTTTATATACGATGATAATTTGTTATCTATACTAGTTGTTTGTATTGACTTCGCAATACGAAGTAAAATGTTATAGTTCTCCTTTTCTATCTTTTTTTTCATTCGTAAATCATCCATTATTTTACGATTTGACATAGGATGTCTTCGTGGTGGACCGGTATCTACAGTTGGTAACATATTTTTTACTCTATCTAAGTGCTGTTCGTATAATACTTTATCATACAATCTACGTTCTGGTCTATTATGAATATCTGGTAGCATTATACCATATATTCAGATGTTTTTATGTGGATTTATTCAACATAATCCGGTATAATTTGTTAATTCAATAGAATATAATTCATCTTTTACACTCTTATCAATATTTAAATCATCTATAAATTTTTGAAATCGTTCTATTGTCATGTTTTCATTATTACGTGTAAAATCCTTTAATTTATCATACGCATCTATCATGTTATGTTTTCTCAAAATGGTTTGATATGCTTCTCCTAGAACTACTGTCTGTTTATATAAATCATATATTATTGTTTTGTTGTTTGGTGTAATCTTGTCTAACCCTTTAATTATATTTTTCATAGCAATTATACTATATCCAAATGACATTCCCACATTACGTAATACAGTGCTATCTGTTAAATCACGTTGAAGACGAGATACCGGTAATTTTCTTGACATAAATTCAAATAATGTATTTGATATACCCAGATTTCCTTCCGCATTCTCAAAATCAATCGGGTTTACTTTGTGTGGCATTGTTGATGACCCAACTTCTTCTTTATTAATAGCCAACTTTAAATAATCCTTTAGTATGTAAAGCCATATATCTTGACATAAATCTATAAGTATTGTATTTACACGTTTTATAGAATCAAAAATAATGCTTAAGTTCTCGTAGTTATCTATTTGAGTTGTAAATTTACTACGTTTACAACCAATTTTGTCTATAAATTTTGATGCGAATGTTTCCCAATCATAATTAGGATAAGCCACATAATGAGCGTTTAAATTTCCTACAGCACCCCCAAATTTACATTTATATTCTATATTATATATTTGTTTCATTGCTTCATCTAATCTGTATTCGTATACTTTCATTTCTTTTCCAAATGTTGTAGGAACTGCTGGTTGTCCATGTGTATGTCCTAACATTACTACGTCATTATATTTTTCATACATTTCTTGTAGGCTAATCTGTATTTCATCTATTAATTCCATATATTCATTTTCTATGAACTTTTTAATTAATACTGGGTATACCACGTTGTTTATATCTTGTGATGTCAATCCAAAATGAATGAAACTTACGTATTTTCTAAAATTGGTTTCTAATAATATATTTTTTATGTAAATTTCAACAGATTTCACGTCGTGTTTTATTGTATTTTCTATTTCTTTGATTTTTTTGCATTCATTTATATCAAAATTGTTGTATATTTTATAAAGCTCTGAATAATCTGTTATATTATTAGTTTCTGGTAAATATTGTAACAAATGGTGTAAATAGCACACTTCTACATATACTCGTTCTTTTTGTATAGCATATTCTGAAAAATATAACTGACAACATTCTGTGTATTTGTTATATCTACCATCACAAGGGGATATTATAAGCAATGGATCCATACCTTATAATATAAATAATTTTTATATAATTATACTAAACTTGTATTTAATTGTTGATTTACTTGCATAAATGTAGTGCATCTAGGCATATGCTTTATACAATCAGAATTAATATACGTGCACGTGCTTCGCAATCCACCCAAGTAATCGCTTACTGTATCATGTAACGAACCCTTATATAGGATTTTCAATACACGACCTTCTGAAGATCTATATTTTGCCATTGAACCGTAATGAATTTCCTGTGCCTTTTCGGAACTCATACCGTAAAATAACTTCTTCTTTTTACCATCTTCTTCAATAATCTCACCTGGATTTTCATCATGACCCGCAAATTGACCTCCTACCATTACAAAATCCGCACCTCCTCCGAATGCCTTTGCCATATCTCCCGGACACGTAATACCTCCATCTGAAATAATATGACCGCCTACACCGTGTGCCGCATCAGCACACTCCAATACTGCGGATAATTGAGGCATTCCAACACCGGTCTTCAATCGTGTAGTACAAGCCGAGCCCGGACCAATACCTACTTTTACTATATCTACTTTCCCTTCCAATATAAGTTCTTCTACTATTTCACGTGTTACTACATTTCCTGCCATTATTATTTTATCTGGAAACTTTTCTCTTACACGCTTACAAAAGCTTACCATACCATCCAAATATCCATTGGCTATATCTATACAAATAAATTTACAGTCCATTATTTCCATTATTTCTACTAGTTTTTCGTAATCTTTATCAGAAATACCCGATGATACCGCATAATATTCGGGGTCTAATGTATCCTTTTTATTCTTATATTCATTTAATGTGTAAAATTTATGTAATACAGTTATTATTTTATATTTCGATAAAACATCATATACTTCAAAAGTTCCTGTTGTATCCATATTTGCTGACATAATTGGCACACCCGACCATGTCAAACTACTATTTTTAAATTTAAATGTTCGTTCAAGATTGACATCTGAACGGCTCTTTAGAGTAGACCTCTTTGGACGTATTAATACGTTATTGAAATCTAACTTTGTACCAAATTCGATTTTAGTCATTAATATTTATACTAATCATATTTTTAAGTTTCTTTTGAAAGAAATTAAAACTAATATCTAATATATTATATTATGAGTTCCATTAAGGACCTTAAACGTGTAGATGTATGCTGTGGATTAGCTTGGGGCGATGAAGCCAAAGGTAAAATCGTATCGGAATTAGCAAGAAGTGGTAAATACGATATGATATGTAGATGGGGAGGTGGTAATAACGCCGGTCATACGATTTATATTGATGGCAAAAGATACAAAACCCACTTAATTCCTGGTGGTATTTTTTATAATATACCTTCTATTATTGGTCCCGATTGTGTAGTTAGCCAAAAAGGGTTTATGGAGGAAATTACCTATTTGAAAGAAGCCGGTTTTAATACTGATTGTATTAAGATTTCTCCAAAAGCGCATGTTATCACTGATACACATATTGAAGAAGATATTAAACTTTATAGAAAACAAGGCTCTACTGCTAAGGGTATTGCACCTTGTTATCGTGATAAATATGCTCGTTTTGGAACATTGATAAAGGACGTTGATTTCTTCAAACCCTATTTATGGGATGAAAAACTATACGGAACTGTATTATGTGAAGGAGCACAAGGCGTATGGTTAGATATTACTCATGGTAATTATCCATATACTACTTCTTCTACAACACTTCCTTATGCGGCTTGTAGTCTTGGATTCCCACCACAGTTTATTAACACTATTTACGGTGCTGCAAAGATATATGATACTCGTGCTGGTAATGACCCAGATTTCCCGGATGAATTGAATAACGACCCTGAATTAATTGAAATTGGAAAGGCTGGAAGAGAAATTGGAACTACAACAGGTAGAACTAGAACAGTAAATTGGTTGAATATGGATTTATTAGTTAAATCTATTAACATGACTGGTTCCTCATGTATCATTATTTCAAAAGTTGATATTCTAGTTCAAGTCGGTTTATTCAAGTTAATACATGGTGGTACTATTATCCATTTTGATTCAATTATAGATATGCAAGATTATATTAAAACTACACTACATAATAATTGTCAATTTGTAAAAGATATTATATTTTCAGATAGTCCTGAAACAGTTATGATACCATAAATGGTTGAAATATAATATATGTATTGGTTATTTTACATATATTACGCAAAAAATTTTTATTAAAAAAAATTGGGGAAAGTCGGGCAAGATTTTGAAAATTGGACATTTATTTTTGTCCAATTTCATTTTCCTCGCCGAAGTTTTGTCAGAAAAAAGTTGAAAAATCTAGTTATTACCATTATGCTGTAATTATCATTTTTTATTAAAAAAAACGTTACCATAAAAAAATTAAGTAAATTACGCGTAAAATGATTTAGAGAAAAATCGGTTGCTAATATAAGCAACGAAATGGCAACAAAAAATACTCAAAAAACTCATAAATATAAATGCGATGAGTGTCACTTCTATACCAATAACAAAAATGATTATAGACGACATATAAATACTGCAAAACATCAATTTAGCAACGGATTACTCAAAAAAACTCAAAAATACTCATGTGATCAGTGTAATAAATTATTCAATGATAGGTCTGGATTATGGCGTCATATAAAAAAATGTGATAATTATACGGATACAATCATAGTAGATAATGAAGCATTGAAGCATACAGTTACTAATAATTATCAACGAAATGATGTTACAGATGAACCTTTAAACCAAACAGAATTAATAGTTGAATTACTAAAGCAAAACCAAGAATTTAAAGACCTTATTTTAGAAGAACGACGCGAATTTCAGCAGATTATTACCGATCAAAATAAACAATTAAGCAACCAAAGTGAAAAGATGTTAGAATTAGCAGGTAATATGGGTAATAATAATACAACAAATAGTAATAATAATAACAAGTTTAATATGAATGTCTTTCTAAATGAGAAGTGTAAAGACGCAATTAGTTTAACTGACTTTATTAATTCTATGAACCTATCTGTTGAAGATTTTATACAGACCGGAGAATTAGGGTTTGTTGAAGGATTATCGCGTGTTATGATAGAACGTATTAATGATATGGAATTATATACTAGACCTTTACACTGTACGGATTTAAAACGAGAAACTGTGTATATTAAAGATAAAGATTCCGAAAAATGGGAAAAAGATGAGAACAAAACTAAATTACGAAATGCTGTAAAAAAAGTAGCTAGAAAAAATGAACGACTTAGACCTATATGGTACGAAGAAACTCCTGACGTAGAAGTTATGGGTACCGAAAACTATGAAAAATTCTTTAAATATTCAGAATCAGCATTAGGTGGTGCAAGTACAGAACAACATAAGACCTTTGAAGATAAAATAATGAGAAATGTATTAAAAGAAGTTACCATTGATAAACGACTGGCTTTGAATTAGAGAATTATTTTTGTATTATTGAGAACTTTGACATAAAGAATACAAAAAAACGTCTATACTAATATATAACAATGAACCGTTTTCAGTTAGATTATAAATTTCGTGATGATTCAGTAAAAGCTAAACAAGAAATATGGAGGAAGAGACAATTTGAAATCTTTTATGCTTCTGGAAGGCCAATTTTTAACATAGATAAAGAAACACAGCACTTAAGACGACATAATAACCCATACTTTCACGAAGATAAAAATGAACGGATTCGTATAGGTCCACAGAGAAAAATATTGGATACATCTAATGAGTGAAATATTTACCATTACTTATCACGATCCACGATTGGATTTATTTGTATTGAACGCAAACATTATTCTAAATGATATAATTGTTAAGTCTAATAAGTCACCATATAATATTACATTGTATTTAGATAACAGCATGAATGAAGATACATTTGGATTTGCTTCTTGGTATAGTGAAGAAATATGGTTGAACGAGAACAAAATGAATGGTATTGTTACTTTAAATGATGTGGAATACAACGTTCATAGTGTTGTTCTTATACATGAAATACTACACATATTCGGAGCTGTAGGAGTTGGTAATAATGGATATCAATATATTCGCAACGAGAACAATGACCCTCCAAATGTATATATTGGAGAACATGGTATTAAACAGTACAAAAATGTCCTCCAAGAAAATGGTTTCGTTGTGAGTAATATAGAATACTTACCTATTGAGGACAACTTTGGGAAAGGAACAGTGAGAACACATTTGGAAGAAGGGGAAGACGAGAACTTTGTCACAGAAATACGTTATATTAATGGTAGACATTATCCAGTTATACCAAATGAGATTATGACTGGATTTATCGACAGCCATAATTATATTACACCGATAACATTAGGTTTATTAGAAGACATTGGATTTACTGTAAATTATGATTCAATATATGTTTCTTCTGTTGGTAATCATTTGAATCTACTGTAAAATTGAATTAAAAATAATGTATATAGTAATAATCGCAATATACATTATTATGCTTAGAATAGTAAATTTATTGGCAAAGGAATATAATTTTGATGTAAATACAGCAATTTCAATATTGAATACTCATTTTCCAGAACAGGATTTGAAAACAAAACCCGAACCAATTGTAGATGTTAATGTAAATACTCCAACTAATGTTTTATTAAAAATAATTATGGAACAAAAAGAAAAGGAAAAACGTTTAGATATATGGAAAAACAGTATATATAAACATTTGCCGAATCTTCAATCAAATAATATTGGCAATGTTGGAGAAATGTTTCTCGGTAAGATATGTGAAATACAACAGATCAATTCTGATATTGATGGTACAAAGACTAAAAAAGTAGGGGGTGGAGCGGGAGATGGTATAATTAATGGTAAAACAGTAGAAATAAAAACAGCACATTGTGGAGGAAATATGAGTTACCAGCATGAATTAGGTGAATTCCCATGGCATGCTGATTATATGGTGTTTATTGATGTAGATCCAGTATGTGTGTATATGACTATTTTCCCTAATTTTACAGAAGAACAATATAAAAACTGTGTTCGTTGTGATCCATATTTTCCAACTCGTTCATTTTGTTGGAGAAAAAAATCAGGAGCGTTTAAATTGGATACAACTCCAAAACTAAACGAACAATCTATTATAAACGGCCATACAATAAAAATAACTGAAGATACTCCATTTGATAATATAGGTGCTTTTATTACACGAATTGTTCTGTAATTTGAGAAGTACGTATGTTATAAGCTGAATTTGTAGATAAAAACGCAACATCACACCATTTTATATTTTTGAATTTTATGATATTTTGTTCCTTGTTTTTATTGAAAACGATACCGTATCCTCGTTTACGTGGTAAATTATCAAATTTTGTATAGTAAGTCATATTATCTTTACCAAAACATGTTGATGGTATATATATATCACATTTATAAAACATTTTTTTATTCCTTGTTGTGGATGGTGTTCCTCCATCAGATAATGAATATATTTTAATCATGTCATTATCAGTTTTTTTGATAGAATATTTGTCAGATGTATGTTTTTTCGACCATATTTGAAATATACAATTCACTTTTATTTCCTTTTGACTGGGTTCATAGAAGTTTGTATCCAATTTTTCAGAATAAACTAAATTATAACCTTCTACTCGTTTACGAGGAACACCTTTTCCATCACTTTCAAATAATTGTGGTAATATAAAACATACATAATCTGAAAAATTTGCTGAATGGTTTATGAATTTCAAAGCGAGTTGTCCTCTCAGTCCAAATGGAGGATTTCCAAATGTAATATATTTTTTATTAGAAGGAGGACTCCAATTCAAATAATCCGCTGTTTCTATGTTTTTACACTTTGGTTCTATATCTATAGCCAATGTTCTATCATTTGGTAATATTTTAAGAAAACTACCATCTCCAGCCGACGGTTCAATATAAGTATACTTTTTATCTGTTTCACCATTTTCTTTTAAAAATGTCTGAAATATATCGAAACATTTTTGTGCGGTTTCAGTAGGTGTGTAGAATTGGTCTTTTTCCTTATATGAAAATTTTGAATAATCAATTTGAATATCATTTAATTTCATCAAATCAAATTGATACGATGATGGGATGGAATTCAATTCTTTCCATCGTTTGACTGTACCAACAGCCACATTTAAATAACTAGCTATATCTTTATAAGACTTTATTTTGAGTGTGTTATCTAATATATTCATTATATCATTTTGAACTATTTCGGAAGTTATGGCTTCTTCTTCAATTGTTACATTAGGTTTAAATGTGTTTTCAAGATGTGTTATATTATTTAAACGTTCTTCCACTGCCTTTTCAACTAGTTCTTTTACTGTATCCAATGTATTTTCACAAGGATTTTTTCTTTTTTTATGTGTTTCAAAATGTGATTTCTGTTTAAATGTTTTACCACATCTAGGACAATTGAATTTACCCATTTTAGTTATATATAGTTATAATACCAATTATTTTTAAATCAATTTTGTGTAAACAACATAAATATAAACAAATAATGAGTATAAAAATGCCATTTTATGCAGTTGCTAGTGGTAAGGAAATAGGTATTTTTTTATCTTGGGATGATTGTAAAAAAACGATAAGTGGAGTTAAACAAGCAAAATATAAAAAGTTTGATACAAAGGAAGCTGCGGAGCAGTTTATTATTGAAAATAAGTTTGAAGATAAGGAAGAAATTATAACCAAAGTAATAAAAGACGTTCATGACGATGATTTTATACCAGATTATTATGTATATACAGATGGGTCTTGTTCTAATAATGGTTCAAATAAGGCTATGGCTGGATTAGGTATTTTTTTCGCTGATAATGATACACGTAATTTATCTAAACGTGTTGAAGGAAAACAAACCAATAATACAGCGGAATTATATGCTATTATAGAAACATACGATTTAATAAAAGATGATATTGAAACAGGAAAGTGTATATCCATTGTATCGGATTCTAATTATGCAATTCGTTGTGTAACGAGCTATGGCGAGAAATGTTATAAAAAGAAATGGGATGTAGATATTCCAAATAAAGAACTTGTTAAAATAGCATATGAATTGTATAAAGATATACCGAATGTTCGTTTTCTTCACATAATGGCACATACATCTAATACTGATATTCATTCATATGGTAATGATAATGCTGACCGTCTAGCAAATGAAGCTATCGGTCATATAAGTTGTCCGTATAAAAAAACGTATTTACAATTACCATATGAGCGAAAGGAAGAAGCAAAATCGTTGGGTTGTAAATGGGACTATAAAAAGAAGAAATGGTATTGTGAAGAGAATAATACCAAAAAGATGGAAATTATATCATTATTTTCATAATTTTTATTGTGAAAAATAGTATAAATATTAGAATTATGTACATCTATATGTCGGAACGTATAAATCTATTAGTAACTGGTGGTTGCGGGTTTATAGCTTCAAACTTTATAAATCATATATCAAGAACAGAAAAATATAATATTATTAATATTGATGCTATGTATTATTGTGCTAATGAAGAAAATGTAAACAATAATATTAGAAATAGTGATTATTATACGTTTGTGAAAGGAAATATATGTTCAGATGATTTAATAAATCATATCTTAACAATGCATAAAATAGATATGGTGATTCACTTTGCAGCCCAATCACACGTCCAAAACTCCTTTGAAGATTCTCTTCAGTTTACTAAAGATAATATATTAGGAACACACGTTTTATTAGAATCTTGTAGAAAATATGGTAAAATACAAAAATTTATTCATGTATCAACTGATGAAGTATATGGTGAATCTATGAATAATATTAATGAAACTCATAAAACCGAACATTCTATTTTGTGTCCTACTAATCCTTATGCTGCTACCAAAGCATCTGCCGAATTAATAGCACAATCTTATAATCATTCATACAATATGCCAATTGTTATTACTCGAGGCAATAATGTATATGGTCCAAATCAATATCCAGAAAAATTAATACCCCGTTTTATTCAACAACTCCAAAATAATCAAAAAGTAACTATCCAAGGAGATGGTAGTGCGGTTCGAGCATTTTTACATACCGAAGATACTGTTCGTGCTTTTGAAACCATATTAAATGATGGTGTTGTTGGTGAAATATATAATATTGGTTGTGACGATAACATGGAATACAGTGTATTAGATGTAGCCAAAATATTAATAAAGAAAATAAAAAATACGGATAATTATGACGAATGGATAACCTACATTGATGATAGACCCTTTAACGACCAGAGATATTATATTAGTAATGAAAAAGTGAAAAACTTAGGATGGAGTATTAAAGTATCATTTGAAGATGGTATAGATAGATTGTTGTAATCAACATAGAAAAAAAAAATGATAGTATAATAGATATGATACGTCCAGATTGGGATGCGTATTTTAAAGAAATCGTTCAAGTTACTTCAAAACGTTCTCCGTGTGAACGTTTAAAAGTAGGCTGTTTATTAGTAAAGGAAAATCGGATCATAAGTCAGGGTTATAATGGATTTTTACCTGGATGTCCTCATAAAAGTATTGTTCGTGACGATCACGAACAAGCTACTATACATGCCGAACAGAATGCGTTGTGTGATTGTGCTAAGCGTGGAGTATCTAGTAATGAATGTGTTGCGTATATTACACATTATCCTTGTTTAATTTGTTGTAGATTATTAATAGCTTCTGGTATTAACGAAATACGATATATAAATGATTATAGGAATGATGAATTAGTACCATATTTTCTAGAGCAAAAAAACATAATTATAACAAAAATATAATAAAAATTAGATATTTCTATAACTATGGAATATTTTAAAAAATATAAATATATCTATAGACATCCTTATAAAGATAGGACTTTTTCACAAATAATGAGACATCTATTAAGCTTCTTTATTTCAAAAATATTAAATATAACTCATATTCATACTAATTATTTTACACCGGAATTAGACAATATGTTTGAAACTATTTTTCGTAAAGAATATCTTATAGACAAAACTTCTAATGAATTTAATATAAATGAATTAATACGAAAAAAGGAAATATTCTCTAAACCAGATGAAGACCTTAGTAAACCGTTTGATATTAATGATATATTCAGTAACGAATATATTGATACTATAAAACAATCATATAAACTAAATAAACATAGTGATAATTTTAATACTAATGACCTGAATATAGCAGTTCATATACGACGAGGTGATATTGATGGAAAACCATATGTAGGTAGGTATACATCTATAGAATTTTATATGGACGTTGTTAATAAATTAAAGTTATTGTTACCTAATTCAAAAGTTCATGTATATTCTGACTCAAGTATAGATTTAAAAATACCCAATATTTTCTATCATATAAACGAAGATTTATTAGTTAGTATACATGATATCATTAATTCGGACATATTTATTATGTCAATAGGTTCAAATTTAAGTCATTTTGCGTGTTTGTTATCAGATGGATTGGTATTTTTAGATAAAAGTAAATTAAAATACTGTTTTAATAACAAAAATAATATTTATTGGAGCAAATATCGCAATATAATTATAGAAGAGGAACAATTTATGGATAAAATAAAAACAAAATGGTCTGTATAATTATTCAATAAGTTCTTTTGTTATTTTAATTCTTGCATTATTATTTTTTATCGCTGATAAATGATAATATAAATGTTCGCAACATTCGTCTGTTTTATTTTGAAATCCTTCTCCTAGTTGTAAATTATTATCATTTAACTCTTTTTTTAATATATTCAATGTTGAAATACGTTCTTCATCTGTAATAAGGTGTTTAAAATCGGTGTAACTACCATTATAACGTATTCCTGTGAATTTACAAGTCCTATATATTGCAAATCCGTTGAATGCTGACAAACAATTATATAATTCATTATTTTTTAAATTTCTTAGACGTTTTTCTATACCCTTTTTCATATGATTTACAACTATACTTGTATGATTATTATACTTACAATACCCCCAACAATGGTGTTTATAATCATCATATAATAAACCCCATATATCATAATAATTATTACGATTGAATGATAATGCATCCCAAGTATCCATTTGTAAGTATTTTTGTATAGCATTTATATTCCATTTTTTTACATTAATATTATCTGCGTCTATCATTATATGGAAATTAACATCTTTGAATCTGTTATCCATAATTTCTATACATTTATTTCTAGAATTAGCTATTCTTATTGTTCTTAATTTACTATTATTATCAATATTATGATATATTTCAACATCAAATTTGGAAATAGATTTAAAGTCTTCTAGTTTGGTTTTAGAATTATCAGAACAATTATCATATACAAATATTACAGCAAATTTTGTAAAACAGTTACTTAATATGTTTAAGTTATCAAATATTTTTGGCAAATATATAGCACAATTTCTTACAGATAAACAAGCAACGCCAAACATACGATTATATTATATACTATATATTTTTTGTATACGTTCTGAACTGAAACATAGCAATATCTGATTTAGATAATATTTTATAACTACATTTATCTAATTTGAAACCGTGGTTTGAAGTTATATCTTTCAAATTATATGGAAAATATGTATCACCTTCCACTTCTTTATGGATTACGGTAATATGTAATTTTTGACATTTATCAAAATAATGTTTATAAATATCGCTACCGCCAATAATAAACACACGTTCTCCCCATTTTCCCTTTTGTTCTTCTAGTATATTTTCTACATTTTCTTGAGTTGTGAAGATAAGGTTCTCGTTATTACTTTTATAATTATATGGTTCAGATGTTAAAACAATATTATATCTATTTTTCAATGGTTTTACTGGTAATGATTCATATGTTTTGCGTCCCATTATGATAATATGTCCTCTTGTAAGTTTTTTAAACATTTCGAGGTCTTCTTCTATATTCCATGGAATGGATTTATCTTTACCAATTACTCCTTTTTCATTACATGCAACTACTATTTCAAACATATAGAGTATATTCTATATGTTTGGTTATTTTTATGTCAATGTTCTCAATCTTATTAAATATATCTGTTAAAATTATTTGTTTTTACGTGAGCCTTTTAATTTTCCTCCCTTTTCCCCCTTTTTACGTCTGGAAATACGTTTTTTACCACCGGATTTCGCACACTCTTTTTCGAGAACATTGTTCTCAATATAACTAAGTTGTCCGAGTTTTATAGAAACTTCTACTTGACAATGATTCGCACTTACTACGGCTTGTCCTGATTCATCTTCAGTTGCTAAACGGGTATTTAATGAAGCAATGGGATTTTTACTTCTGTTATTGTTTGTTTCGACAATGAATATTTGGTGTGGTTGATTTACAACTTCATCTAGGTATTCGAGTGGTATCATGACGCCGAATAATCCTATTATATCCATATTCAATGTAGGTCCACTTATGATATTTTCCTGACGTGCTATAAAAGCCATATCAGTTTGCTTACATTGATATACAATTTTGGATTCATCAAGTGTTTCATTGGCAATAAAACCTTGAATTTGCGATCTATTAATCATAGCCACTTGTTTATCAAATATAAAAAGTAAATTATTAGGGTCTTCCTTAATGTAATCGCAATATTTGACATCCTCCATCATAATTACATCGTGACCTGTCATTCCTACCGTGGGAAATGGGTTAATATCACTCTTATTAATAGTAGTTTTCTCACGTTGGAGATATTTTTGTTTTTTTTCATTTCGTTCTCGTTTTAATCGTTCGTTTCGTTCCGTATTATGGAGCACATGGAATACATTACTTGGTGATTGTGTGTTAAAAATTTCCTCTTCTAAATTGGACTCTTCAAAAATCGCCCCATCCATAGCCGCCCCTTCTAAATCCGCCTCTACTAAATTCGCCCCTACTAAATTCGCCCCTTCTAAATCCGCCCCTTTTAAATTCGCCCCTTTTAAATTCGCCCCTTCTAAAATCGCCCGTTTTAAATTCACCCCTTTTAAATTCGCCCCTTCTAAATTCGCCCCTTCTAAATTGGAGTCTTTTAAATTCGCCCCTTCTAAAATCGCCCCTTTTAAATTCGCCCCTTCTAAATCCGCCCCTTCTAAATCCGCCCCTTCTAAATTGAACTCTACTAAATCCGCCCCTTTTAAATTCGCCTCTACTAAATCCGCCCCTTTTAAATTCGCCCCTTTTAAATTCGCCCCTTCTAAATTCGCCCCTTCTAAATTGGAGTCTTCTAAATTCGCCTCTACTAAATTCGCCCGTTTTAAATTCGCCTCTACTAAATACGCCTTTTTTAAATTCGCCCCTTTTAAATTCGCCCCTTCTAAATTGAAGTCTCTTAAATCCGCCCCTTTTAAATTCGCCCCTTTTAAATTCGCCCCATCATCTAATTTCGCCCCTTTTAATTTCGCCCCTTCTAAATTCGCCCCTTCTAAATTCGCCC
>Ga0075480_10000058_pt1 | contig 48440 bp, 47 predicted proteins | sample DEB08_DNA_7_FD_81590 | JGI IMG/M metagenome (GOLD analysis project Ga0075480, IMG submission 81590) | Aqueous microbial communities from the Delaware River and Bay under freshwater to marine salinity gradient to study organic matter... | ecosystem: Environmental > Aquatic > Marine > Coastal ... | reverse complement strand
CTGTACCGTCAGTTGGTGCAAGGGCGGTAGGTGTTGCTTTAGCAAATCTGTCTTCAAGCGCACCATTTGCAAAACGGCCATCTACGACAACATTAACAGCATTTAATGTTATTCCACCAGTTCCAGAATCCTTTCCTTTTATTGTTCCGGATACGGTTAAATCACCAGTAATGTCAAATGTAGTTCCATTAAATTTTACATTAGGCGTTGCAGAAACACCAGACGAGGTTCCGTTTGAAAGAACAACGCCATTAACAGCAGGAGAACTAACACTAAATGGAGCACTGACACTTCCACTTTCAACGGGAGATAAAAAGTTGTTCAAATTCGTATTTATGTTAGATTCCCGATTTAAGGTCGTACTAGCAATTCGGCGGTAAGAGAAGGGCATTATTTATAACATAATATAATATATTTATTTTGTAAATAGTAACAATATATACAAAATATAAATAGGATAAACATATCAAAATATAAAAAATAGTTCAACCTTGTTGATGATTATGTAAATAACCAACAGTTAAATCATTTAATAAGCGTATTTTAGATGTTGTTGTATTCGCTAATTGTGCTGCAACAATCCCTTCAAATAAGGTAATACCTTTTAAAAAATCAGTTTCGCATGTAATATACATTTCCACAATAAGTTGTCGGGTTGAATTAATAAGCGATTTTAATAAACCATCATCTAATTCAGGATTTAACCTAACTGTAACATCATCTACATCTTTTATACCACCAACTTGGGGTTCTTGGGGAGCATTATTTACTTCTTTTAATTCATTATTCGCACTAATATTCATTATATTTTTTAAATTATTAGTGCTTTCTTCCTCTTGCTTTGTGCTTTCTTCCTGCTTTGTGCTTTCTTCCTCTTGCTTTGTGCTTGCTTCCTCTTGCTTTGTGCTTGCTTCCTCTTGCTTTGTGCTTGCTTCCTCTTGCTTTGTGCTTGTTTCTTCTTCTTCTTCCTCATTTTCCTCGTTTGTGCTTGCTTCTTCTTCTGCATTTTTTCTCTTTTTACTCTTTTTAAAAGTAAATAATTTATCCAGAATTTGTAGTAAACTATCCTGACTTGTATTCATACTGTTCGTCATTTTTTTAATATGTAAAGCATATTCTCTAAATAATTTATCCTTAAGCGTTCCATCATAATTTTCGGTAAAAAGACCATCACCTTTGCATTTTTCATTATTATGAAAATCCATTAATGGTATTTGTTCATATTTAGTTATTGTTTTGTTACCATCTTCATCAATTGGGATATCCTTTCCTGTAAATGCTTTGTAAAAAATATTTAAATCGTTTGCATATACCGCTTTCATTTCTTTAGATATGCCAGTATAATCCCCCTCTTCTTCATTATATTCGTCATAATATAGCTTTAATAATTCAGGTATACCTATTTCAGACCCATTATCCGTTAGTGGTATTTCTTCCTTTTCAGTTTCTCTGTATTTATTTTTATTTTGAATTTGCTCTTCATTTTGAGGTTGATCTTCATTTTTATTTTTATCAAAAATGCTATTTTCTTGTTTATTCATTTGTTTATTATCAAATTTATAGGGATCATCTCTTTCTCTGTCCTTAAAATCATCTCTTTCTCTGTTTCCAAAATCATCTCTTTCTCTGTCCTTAAAATCACCTCTTTCTCTGTTTCCAAAATCATCTCTTTCTCTGTTTCCAAAATCACCTCTTTCTCTGTTTCCAAAATCACCTCTTTCCCTCTCCATATTACGCATATTATTGTAGTCACCACCTTTGTATAAATTATTTAATCTTTCACTACTATTATTATTATTATTGGTATTGTTACTTGAATTATAAAATTTGCGAGTACTTTTACTATTTTTATCATAATTTATATTACAAAATCTAGGTTTCAGTGATAATGAAATATTATTCAAATTTGATCTATCATAATCGCTTTCTTGTAATAAACTATTTATGCGTTTTGTACAAAAGTTATTATGTTCTATAGTAAGTATTTCTTCGTCAGTTGGCATATTTTGTTTACTCATTAAATCGTATTTTTGTTTTTTTCCTTCTTTATTAACCGAGATAATAACAGGGTTTATAGTTTTCATAATAGCAGCGAATATATGAGCAACCTTTACATAAAATTTAGCGATTTTAATACAATCTTTTTCTTTATTATTACTATCATTATTGTCACCTCCTAATTGTTTCTGAACTTCAGGTTGTGGCACTTCAGGTTGTGGCACTTCAGGTTGTGGCACTTCAGGTTGTGGCACTTCAGGTTGTGGCACTTCAGGTTGTGGCACTTCAGGTTGTGGCACTTCAGGTTGTGGCATTTTCGTATTTGTATTTTCATTCACATTCTTACTTGGATACATCCGTTCAGCTACCTCTTTTTGTTCTAAAGGTGTCAAATTATTATCTATAATTTTAGAGGTTAATATTACCATTTTATCACAGTACCCTTTTTCAGACATTTTATTCATATCATCAAATGTCTGTGATAATATATATTTACTCGCAATATCATCTATTTTATCAGCAAGCTTAGATTTATTTTCATCACCGGAAGATATTGTATTACCCATTATAACTATGTTAATATATAATTATATAATAACGTATAAAATTGAATATAAAGTATTGTATAAAGTTAAAACTAAGTTAAAATGTCAGAAACACCTTCATGTTTAATAATGGCATCAAATGGGGGAACAACTATAAATAAATCAAATAAGACACACAAAATAAAAAAGAATGAAAAAATAGACAAAACATCACTATGGAATAGTTTTGATGAAAATGAAAAAACATTTACTAGCGTAGATGGAGAAGATGACAATTCAAGTAAAAAAACTCAAATTGAATGTGTATTTAGAAAGTCAGGCGAACGTGAATTATGCGACTGTTGCGAATCACTTCTTGCCCTTGCTGATGAAGGGTTTTTGTGTTGTACCAATTCAAAATGTGGTATTATTTATAAAGATGCAATTGATCAAGGCGCAGAATGGCGATTCTATGGAGCAGACGATAATCAATCAGGGGACCCAACACGTTGTGGAATGCCGATTAATCCTTTACTTAAAGAATCATCTTACGGATGTAAAGTAATGTGTCCTTCTAATTCTAGCTATGAAATGCGAAAAATCCGTCGTTATACCGAATGGCAAGGTATGCCTTATGAAGAAAAAGCACGTTATGAAGAATTTCAGCGGATTATTGTTTTAGCAAATCAGTCGGGTATACCTAAAATGATTATTGATGATGCTATGCGGTATCATGCGAAAATTTCCGAAGTAAAAACATTTCGCGGGGATAATCGCGACGGTATTATTGCAGCGACAATCTACATTGCGTGTCGTAATAACAATTGTCCGAGGACGGCAAAAGAAATTGCAACCATCTTTCATTTAGATAATGCTAGTGCAACACGTGGGTGTAAGAACGCTAGTACAATTTTGAATGAAATTGAAAGCGATATGAATAATAATGAAAAAACATCATTATGCGATACTACACCACTTTCATTCATTGACCGGTATTGTAGCAAGTTGAATATCAATAACGAATTAACTAAATTATGTAAATTTATTGCTACACGTATTCAAGCAAAAAATCTAATTCCCGAAAACACGCCACATTCAATAGCAGCAGGTATTGTCTTCTTTGTTGCGCATCAATGTCATTTAAACATTACGAAAAAAAATGTGAATAGTGTGAGTGAAATTAGTGAAGTCACGATTAATAAATGTTATAAAAAGTTAGAGACGATGATGAATCAATTAATTCCAAAACAAATAATGGATAAGTATGTGACACGAACCTAATAAATAAATATAAGTAAATAAATATAAGTAAATAAATATAAGTAAATAAATATAAGTAAATAAATATAAGTAAATAAATATAAGTAAATAAATATAAGTAAATTTTTTTACCTATATTTATATTAAATAATACATCAATCAATAAAAATGCTATCAATTACGACTCATATGATGGGCGGTATCGGTAACCAATTATTTCAAGTATTTAATCTAATTAGTTATGGATTAACAAATAAAATTAATTATTTTTTTGAGAAAAGACAACCCGACCGAGAAGACCAAATGTTTTATTGGGATACTTTATTTAAAAGCTTAACATCGTTTTTAAAAGAAGGCCCACCAATGAATTTACCACTTTATAAAGAAACCGATTTCCATTTTAATAAACTAATGCCGTTTTATAAAATTCATCGGACATTTCGGTTTTATGGAGGATTTCAATCCTATAAATATTTTTCCCACAAAAAATATGACATTTTTAAACTAATTAAATTAGAAGAACAGAGAGAAATGGTAAAACATAAATATGTATCTTCTTTTAAGAATTCAATCTCCCTCCATTTTCGGATAAGGGGCTGTAATAATAATCATAATCATAATCATAATCATAATCATAATCATAATCATAATCATAATCATAATCATAATCATAATCATAATCATAATAATAATAATAATAATAATAATAAATCATCATTATTACCTCCTCGTCGCCCAGTAGTATCAATTGTGTATTATATTAATGCCTTGAAATATATTTGTGAAAAAACAAATAAAAATGATTGGACGATTATTTATTTTTATGAAGAGAAAGATAGAGAGATTGTGAGACAAACTATTAGAGATATTAAATGCGAATTGCCCGATTTAATATTTATATCAATTAATACAACTATTCCAGATTACGAACAACTTCTATTGATGTCACATTGCCAGCACAATATTATTGCAAATAGTACTTTTAGTTGGTGGGGCGCCTATTTTAATCCAAATTATAACAAAATTGTGACATATCCGAATCCCGACAAATGGTTTGCACCTGCGCAAGACAATAACAATAAAAAGATGGATGACTTATTTCCAAGTGAATGGGTGAAAGTTATGGGGTGAAAAATTATTCTACTATTGTTTTAGATATAAGATTAGGAAAAAAACTATACTTGTTCCTAATTATATGTATAATATTTTGACCAAATCCGGAATTTATAGATGGAATAAATACATCTGATAATAATATATAATATATATCTACCAAACAATCATACATTTGAGTTTTTTTATCTTTGCTTCCATAATGTAAATTTGATATATTCGGTTCAACAAACGTTTTTCTAATTATTTCCACACTAGTAAAATATTTCTTAATATTTTCATAAAAATAGTAATCGTCTGATGCTATATATAACGTTTTAATACCTTTATATTTATTAAGTGTTTTTTGTATTTTTGAGAAAAATAAAGTATCGTTATTTTTTATATCAGTATTACGAAAATGAACAGATAAATATTTCTTATTTATTGGTAAATTTTTTATTTGTATTTTATTAAAGAAGCTACTATTGACCTGAATAGGTTGATATAATATACAATTACCGATACCATATCCATAAAAAATATTAATTTCCTTTTCTTTATCTACCTTATAACATGCGTTTTTTCCAGTATAGCCAACATAACCACACGTTTTGCCTTGAATATCATTTATTAAGTTTAAAGGAATATTTTCATAATTCGTAACATATTTTAATTTATCACACTTTATAACAAAATAATCACTGAAATTACCACCAAATGGACCATGTGTATCCATATCAATAATAAGAATAACATTATTTTTAATAGATAATTCTATCGCGACAGTTAATCCTCGTAAATTATGAAATAATCCACCGGTTCCCTTATATACAAAATATTTCATTTATATATAATTTTATTTATAATTTAAAAATATATAATTATAAATCTATAATATGAAAATCGGATTTCTTATACCATCAACATCAAATGGTCGTGATTGGAAAAGTTATAAAGAAACTTATTTACACAATTTCACACTAAAAACGTTTTTATTATCATTAACTGATGATGAAAAAAAATACAAGTATATTTTTTATATTGGAATAGACCGTAATGACAAAGTTCTAGATACAGAAGAAGCCAAAAATGGATTTAATAATCTTAAAAAAGTATTTACTAATATAGATTTTCAGTATTTATATATGGAAAATATCACAAAAGGACATTTAACTGTGATGTGGAATCGTATTTATAAAAAAGCATTAGATGATGGTTGTGATTATTTTTATCAATGCGGAGATGATATTGAATTTAAAACAAAAGGATGGGTTACTGATTGTATAACTACATTGAAAAAAAACAATAATATAGGATTAGTTGGACCTATAAATAATAATCCTAATATAATAACACAAAGTTTTGTTTCTAGAATACATTATCAATTATTTGGTTATTTTTTCCCGGAAGAAATAATCAATTGGTGTTGTGATGATTGGATAAATGAAGTTTATAAAAGAATAAATGCTTTTTTTCCGTTACAAAAACATTACTGTGGAAATATTGGCGGTGCAGAACGATATGTTATAAACAATGATCCTAATTTTAAACGACAAAAACATGAAATTGACAATTTGCGTAGAGAATCTTATAAAATTGTTGAGAGAGATTTAAAACGTATAATAGAAAAACAAAAACAAAAATTATAAAGAAAACAAAAATTATAAATACAATAATAAATTATAACTTATAACGATTATTACCAATAACAACTATTTTCGCATAATTGTGGATTATTTGTCAAGGTAGAAGGTTTATCTTCATCATTAACAGATGTCCAATTTTCATTTACAAATTTTGAAATAATTGGATGTGTTTTCCACCGATTACCCATAATTCCAAAGTATATCTGTAACCCACCACCGATATACATAACACTTGTTTTTAGTTCTGAATAAATAAAATCAGAAATAATCATACCAAATCCACCACAACTAGTTAATACAATATCAAAATCAAATGTTTTTTTTAATTCAATTAAATCATTTTTCATAATGTTAAAATGATAGACCCAAGAATTAGAATCGTGATTTCCTGCATTTTGTTGAGGTGGTTTATAAATATAAAACTCTGTACTTTCATGAAAAATCGGTTTATTAAAAATAGTTGTATGTTTGTTTAATTGTTTTTTTGTTGTTTCTTTATGTGATGTAATAATTAAGACCTTTTTGTTTTCAAAAATTTTTGGAAATTGATAGTCAGCATGATTTCTAAAATAAAAAGGTTCTAATGCTTGTGCACAAATGCGAGGTTTATCGGAGCAAATATTATCTAATAAACGATAAAATGGTTTTGCCTGTGCATACGTTGAACCGGACCATACAGCCAAAATATTACTATTTTTAAATGACCTAATATATTTTTCAACATATTGTTTAACATCATCATTGCTTAAAACTTGAATTCCAGCGCCAGTTAACATTTCAAAGAGTAATTTTTGCGAAATAGGTTGTTTTGATAATACTAACCCGCATAGGTTGGGTTCATTTCCTCCAACTCGTCCAATAAAAAAAGGTTCATTTTTTTGAGTTTTTTCTAATAAAAAATTCTGTAAATACAAAAAAGAATTCAACTTTTGTTGGTCAGTAAAAGGTATTGATAAATCTTTAAAATCCATATAGTATGAAATAAAATACAATTATATATTTAAATATTTATATTAATCAATAAAGAAAACAAAAATTATAACTTAAATATATTAGATTTAATTTAAATACATTACATGCCAAAACCATCATCGTTTTCAACTATATGCACCTCAAATTGTGCGTTTGAATTAACAGGATTATTATTATCACTGTCAGTATATCATACTGATGAAACAATTTATATAATGAGTGATACCAAAACTAAAAAAATAATAGATAATATAACACCGACGCCTAGATTAAACATAAAATGGTTTATTGAATTAGATGAATATGATGGAATGAATAGACAAATAATGGAACAGAAAAATTTAATAAAAGAATTTTGGAATAATAAAGCAAGAATAATGTCAAAGGCATTAGAAAACGAAAAAGATACACTTTTTTTAGATAGTGATATTATTATTACTGGTATAATAGATGATATAGATAATAGTAAAGAGATAGGGGTTTCACCTCAATTTATAACACAAGAACATATTGATAAAACAGGGTACTATAATGGTGGTTGTGTGTGGACAAAAAATAAAGAAGTGCCAAATGATTGGATAAATTTTACAAAAACATCAAGATATGTTGACCAGGCGTCTATAGAAGATTTGGCAAAAAAATATACATATTTTGAATTTGGCGAAAATTATAATTTACAATGTTGGCGATTAATGTTATCACCTGAAACACCACAACAAATAGCAAATTACATTACTTCTATACCAAATGATAAATTATACTATAAAAATAAACCCTTGAAATTTGTACATACACATTTTTTGGATAAGAGATTTCAACAATTCAATCAATTAATAATTCAACATTTAACAAATGCGAAAATGTATAAGGTGCTAGCAATTATTTACCGTGTTATCAATAATAAATGGGTTTTGAAAATACCAAAACAGCCACTACAAGGAATGGGTCATCATAATAACGATAGTTATAGAGAATTACCTTTATTGATGAAGTTAAAAAATAATGACGTAGAAGTAAAATATGACGATAAAACAATACATTGTTGGTTAGAACCTAATATATTAACATATGATCGCCCGACATTGGAATGGTGTAATCAAGAAATAATGAATAGTTCTTTAATATTATTGGGAAATGGCGATGTAAATGTAGAAGGAAAACAATTACAAAATAAAATTCCAAATTTAAATATAAAACCATGGATTTTTTGGCCGCGAAAACCGATGCTGATGGAAAAGGTATTGAACAATAAAGGTATATTATCATATGATGAACGAAAAATAGAAAGTATTTTTATAGGCAACTTTGAAAATAATGTGCAAGAGAAATTTCGTAATACAAACCAAAAATGGGAGGATGTATTAAGTGAATATCATTGTACAAAAGGCAAACAACATAAATTTACACATGAAGAATATTTGATGAAATTACGTGGAGCCAAATATGGTCTTTGCCTGCGAGGATATGGATCAAAATGCCATCGTGAAGTTGAATTAATGGCATTTGGCACAATTCCTATTGTGACACCAGAAGTATCCGTAACATCTTATATGGAACCATTGATTGAAAATACGCATTATATTAAGGTAACAACACCAGAAGAATTAAAAGAAAAAATTGCATGTATTGGAGAAGACCAATGGACAAAAATGTCAATCGCGTGTTATGAATGGTATCAGCGAAACGTTGATAGTAAAAATTGTTGGAAAAATATGATAGAAAATATTTTGTATAAATAATAATAATAGATTTAAATAATTTTTAAATAATTGGGCTTTAAATTATATATTATATTTTCTATTTTCATTGTGATTTAAAGATAAAGTTAAATTATATATTATAATGAAACTATTGGTTGTTTTAACACAATATAAGAGAAATCATTTGGAAAAACAATTAATTCAAATGGATAAACAAACAATTAAACCAGATTATTTGGTAGTATTTCAAAATGAAAATCATGTAGATATTAGTGGTTTAAAAGAAAAATATAATTTTATTCATATTAAAAGTGATTATAATACAAAATATTTTGGTAGATTTGCCGCATGTTTTACATTTCCAGTAGATATTTGTATGGTGTTAGATGATGATATAATACCTGGACCAAATTGTTTAAAAAATTATATGGATCAATGTATAGATTTAAATGCTATAATTGGGGGTAATGGTCGGATTGGAATGAATAATCCAAACAAAAATAAATTAAATAAACCATTAGATGTTTGTATAAAAAATAGTCATTCTTTGGTTGATTTTGTAGGTCATCTATGGTGCTTCAAAAAAGAATGGTTACATTATATGTTTTCAATAAAACCATTTACATATGATACAGGTGAAGATATGCATTTATGCTTTAGTTCAAAAGTACTAGGGAATATTAATTCCTATACTGCAAAACAATCTAATCAAGACGATACATGTGATATTACTAATAACAGGTTGGCCTGTGATTGTTTTTCATCATATAAAACAACTAATCCTGAGTTAAGATCTAATGTTGAAAAATATTTTATAGAAAATTATAATTTACAATTAATCACAAAAAATTAGTATAAAAACATAATTATTTAAATATATAAATTAATAATTATGTTTTTAATTTGTTTTGGGACACGTCCTGAATTAATCAAATGTATTCCACTGATACGTAAATTTAAAGAAAATAATATACAGTTTAAAACCTTATTCTCTGGTCAACATGAAAACTTAATAAAAGATTTCTATAAATACATAGATGAACCAAATTATATATTTACAAACATAATGGAACATGGACAAACCTTAAATGAATTATCCAGTAAAATTTTATTGCAAAGTAATTCACTATTTAAAGAAAATAAAGATATTTTCAATTATGTAATAGTTCAGGGAGATACAACTACAGCATACACATTAGCATTAAGTGCATTTCATTTTCAAATAAAAATTATACATTTAGAATCCGGATTACGAACAAATGATAAATATAGTCCATTCCCCGAAGAAATAAATAGACGATTAATATCACAGATAGCAAATATTCATTTATGTCCTACGCAAAAATCAATAGAAAATTTACATAATGAAAATATTAGAGAAAATGTATTTTTAACTGGAAATACAATAGTAGATATGTATAATTTTATAAAAAAAAACACAGTTCCTTCTAATAAAATACAAGAAATAATTGATAATAATAAAGAATATATTGTAGTAACATTACATCGGCGTGAAAACAGAGGTAATAAAATGTATTCTATGTGGGAACAATTAAACACATTGTCTAGTAACTATAAATTTATCTATATTACACATCCATCATTACCAGAGAGTAAAATTAAACTAGATGATAATAATATTATATTGTTAGAATCACAAGATTATGAAAATATGATTCATTTGATTTTAAATAGTAAAGGAATTATTTCAGATAGTGGTGGTTTACAAGAAGAAGCTGTATGTGCAAACAAACGAGTTTTAGTTTGTAGAGATACAACAGAGAGACCGGAAACAATAGAATGTGGAATAGGAAAATTGATAGATACTAAAATTATAGAACATATTCACTTTTTTCACGATAAAATTAATAACATTATAGATAATCCTTATGGAAATGATGTTTGTGAAAAAGTATTTAAATATTTATTATTATATAAATAAAATGTATATTACTAAAATACATAAAAATGAAATAGTTACAAATGAAAAAAATTATATTGATAATAGACAATATAAATTTGTAACTTCAATTAATGAATCTAATCTAATTGAATATGAATTAAACGAGGATACTTATATTTTTGTCGTTCAATATGATAATATAGGACATTTTTTCCATGATCATTTTTTTTTATTTTATTCATTTTGGCGTGAAAAAAAACGAAAAGTTTTAGTTTATCTGAATAATAATTTTTATCTTGATTTTGTGATTTCAACATTAGGTAGTGAATACGTAGAAAAAATGGATGATAAATATTTATATATTGGAAAAAATATAATATTAACACCAGAACATAGGAAAAGAGATTTAAAATTAATAAATAATTACAAGATTTTGTTAAATGAAATAAAAGAAAATTGTTTTAGTAATAATAATATTATTGAAGATAGACATTTAAACGTATTATATGGAAGACAAGATTTACATAGAAAAAAATTATTGAATATTGATATTGAAAATTTAGAAAAAAACAATATAAAAGTTATCGATAATTTATCAAAATACACTTTTAAAGAAACAATAGATTTATTATCAAAGTGTAAAAACTTTATTTATGTTTTTGGTGCAGGAGTAACATATCAATTATTTTTATCAAATGTTTTTGAAATACATGCGAACATAAATGATTCATGGTCAGCCATGTTTGGTTTATGTAATATATGTAATTTAAAGATTTATGTTTCAACAAATACTATATCAAGTAACTTTAAAAATGGTCAAAATAATAAAAATTTAGATGACAATATATTTTATGATAATCATTTACATGAAGGTATATTACGATATATAATACGTTAGAAAAAGTATTTAAATATTTAAATTAATTGAAGTATAAATGTCATTGTCGCTATTTTTAAAAGATAATTTACATAAATATAATATTGGAGCCGGTTTAAATAAACCGACTTATTTTAAATTAATTGATATTATTGATAAAAAATTAAAAGACAAAAATAAATTGAGAATTTTAGAATTTGGATCAGGAATGTCTACAAAATTTTTTATAGATTATAATAATTTATATAAAAAAGATGAAGATATACTTGAAATAACTAGTTTTGATAATGATTTAGAATGGTGTTATAAAAAAAATGAAAATGATAAATGTTTAAATCTTCATATTCGTGAATTAATAGAGTGTAACGAAACGGATTTTAATGAACAAATGGAAACTAAAAATTTAAATAAGAAAGTTTTTTCAATTAGAAAAACACCTCCTACATGGCGACAAAGAAATTGTTTTTATAATATACAAGAAAATGATATACATGGGAAATATGATATAGTAATATTAGATGGACCAAATGGAAATGGTAGAAATATATCATATTTACATTTTAAAGAAAATTTAGAAAAGGGAAGTATTATTTTAATAGATGATTTCAATAGTTGTGATAATGATTTTAAATATAATTTTGTTGAATATGCAAATCATTTTTTTAATTTAGAAGAAATATATACATATATATCATCAAAAATAGGTCATTATGAAGAAGGTGGAAATTTTTGTTTTCTTAAAGTAGTCGATTAATTTTTTTACAATTTTTCTATTTTTATATTTAGATATTTATTTTTTAAACTGCTTAAATAAATTTCTGTTTTTTTTGGTTCATGACCTGATACAATAGAATGTGGAATAGGAAAATTGATAGATACTAAAATTATAGAACATATTCACTTTTTTCACGATAAAATTAATAACATTATAGATAATCCTTATGGAAATGATGTTTGTGAAAAAATACTTAAATATATTTTTGTAAATATAATAAATTATGAAGGTTTTATTAATGATAATATCACATAATATATTGAATAATAATTTAGGTAATATACACAAACATATTATTAATCCATTGAAGATGGATAATGTGGATGTTGATATAGCAACATGTATTAGTGGAGATCATAATATTATTTCAAATGATGTAACATATAACTTTAAATTTGATGGATTTCAATTATCAAAAGTATGTCATGTCGTTAATAAATTTAACGATGAATATGAGTATTATATTAAACTTCGTCCAGAAATAATACTAAACACAATAATAAATAAGAATTTTTTAATGAATTTGTCTAAAAGCAAAATAAATAGTAGATGTAGACAGTATTTGGGGCCATCTATAGATTTAACATTTGGAATGTCATGTCAAAAAAATTGTATTAGAAAAGGAGATATACAATTAAATGATAAAGTTGTAATAATTCCTGACGACCAAATGTATATTTTTCATAAAAGTATACAAAACGCATTTTCGCCTATTACAAGTGAAACCTACTTAGATTATTGTAAAAAAATCAACGATAAACGAGAATATTGGGTAGATGAATGGATGTTGAATGAAACATATTGGAAAAAAAATATTTGTGAAAGGGAAGGACATCATAAATTTATATGGTATTCACGTGGATTTGATATAAATCCAATTGGTTTAAATATAAAAATGAATGGGTTATATTCTTCAGAATTAGTTGTAAAATAATAATAAAGTTATTTATTCTATATAAGTATTCTATATAAAATGAATATAATAATTCCGATTGGTGGAAAAGGAGAACGATTTAAAAATAAGGGGTATAATAAACCAAAACCATTAATTGATATTTCAGAAAAGCCAATGATATTTTATCTATTAGATACCTTAAAAACCAATGAAAATGATACAATTTATATAATTTACAATACAATATTAGAAAAAGATAATTTCACGCAAATTATAAAAAATAAATATCCATTAATAAAATTTATACCATTACCAAAAGATACAAGTGGTGCTGCTGAAACTTTATATATAGGATTAAATAGTATAATCAATAGTATAATCAATAGTATAAATAAATCAAATAAGAATATTGTATTGGATTGTGATACATTTTATCAAAATGATATCATAGATATTTACAGAAATAGTTCCTATAATTATATTGTATTCTATAGTGTAAAAGAACATGAAAACCCAATATATTCATATATCCAAATGGATAAAGATTCAAAAATAACCGATATAAAGGAAAAAAATAAGATTTCCAACAATGCAAATACAGGAGCTTACTGTTTTGAAAATATTGAAATATTATGTAAATATTGTAAATATATATTGGACGAAAACATTGTATTTAATAATGAACCATATACATCTTGTGTAATAAATGAAATGATAAAAAAAGACATTAATTTTTACGGTATTGAAATAAAAGATAATAGTATTATTTCATTAGGTACACCAACTGATGTAGAAATATATTTAAAAAATACAAATGTTTTATTATTTGATTTAGATGGAACTTTAGTGGATACAGATTTTATTTATATTAAGGTTTGGGGCGAATTATTAAAAAAATATAATATTAAATGTGATAAAACATTTTTTGATTATTTCATTAAAGGAAAAAGTGATAGTAATTTTATGAGTTATATTGATTCATCATTAACACGTGATAAACTAATTGAAATCTCGCGACAGAAGGATGAATTATTTATAGAATATTTACAAAACGAAAAAGTAAATCAAATATTAATTAATGGGGCTCTTGATTTTTTCAAAGAAAATAAACATCATAAAATAGCTATTGTTACAAGTTGCAATAAAATAGCTGCTCAATATATTTTACAATATACAGGATTATTTAAATATATAGATTTGGTTATAGCGTCGGAAGATTGTAATCATCATAAACCAGATCCCGAGCCCTATTTAAAAGCAATTGAGTATTTTAACATAAATATAGAGAATGTATTTATATTTGAAGATAGTTACTCTGGTTATTGTAGTGCAAAACGAACACGTGTGGAAAATATTTGCCTTATAGAAAACAGTAATTCTTGTAGTGAAATTCATAAAGTATCTGAATTTAAATATAATGATTATAGTAACTTAAATTTAAATGATATAATACAATTTTATACGAATTCTAATGATAATAATAATACTATCGTAGATTACACAAAACAAATAAGACAATCTATAATTACCATTCCGATTAAAAGTATTACAAAAAAAAATAGCAACTTAAAAACCGGCTATATTTGCGACATAAATAGTTATCTTATTGAATATATGAACGGTACACGTGAAAACCTTGTTCTCAAAATAAGTAATTTTGATAATGAACTATCAGCGACCGCTATAAAATTAAATATGTATGAAAATGAAACCTATTTTTACAACAAAATATCAGATTTAATCATGAATACTCCAAAATATTTTGGCTCGTTTAAAGATAATAAAAAGGATGCTATTTTATTAGAGGATTTAAATAAATACTCTGGTTCGTTTAATATTAATTTAAATACAAATATATATCTTTTGTTGATTGTGGTTAAATATATACATGATATTCATAAAACATTTTATTTTAAAGCAAGTGATGATATAATACCAGCTATGAAATATTTGAAAAAAATAAATGATATACCCTATTATAAAGAACTGATTAATGCAAGGTATGAAATGTTTGAAAAGAATGTTAAGTATATTTTAAACGATAATGAAAAAAATATAATTAAGAAAATATACAATAATATTGACGAAATATACGATAAAGCGTCCAGTTTCCCATTGAGTTTTTGTCACGGAGATTTGAAAAGTCCAAATATATTTTATAAAAATGATACCGAACCAATATTTTTAGATTGGCAGTACATACATTTAAATAAAGGGATTAGTGATATTGTGTTTTTGCTGATTGAAAGTATAGAGTTTGATATAACAACGGTTGAACTAATTGTAATTTTTTACTATAAATTACAAAACGAAATACACCCTATATCATATGATACATATATGAATGATTTTAAAAATGCATTATGTATTTTTCCATTTTTTGTATGTGTATGGTTTAATAGCGAATCAGGAGATAAATTATTGGATCCAGTATTTCCTATCAAATTTATGAAAAATCTAATGAAATATTATAATTATTATTTGAAATGTTAATAATCATATTTTTTATTATTATTGTGAAAATATGATATAGCTAAACTTAATATACAGTGTTGATAAATAAATACCTCTTGGAAATTGTTTATATTTTACATGAATCATTTTTAAATTTTTAAAAATAGTTGCTTAATTTTTTTACAATCTTTCTATTTTTATATTTGTATATGTATTTTTTAAACTGCTTAAATAAATTTCTGTTTTTTTTGGATCATGACCTGATACAATATTAAAATTTCCTTCTTTTGTAATTATATTGTCTTTAATATACATTTTTAATTTGTTATTAATATTCTCTATTGGATAATAATATGTTTGTTCGCCTATTTTATAATTATCAAATCCGACTAATAAAATATTATCATATTCACCTGTATCAATTAAAAATTGTAATCCCATTATTCCACTGTTGGGGTCTAAATCAAAATTGTTTTTAAAATATGTTATATATTTTTCACGAAGTTTACAATCTTTAATTAAATCTTTATTTTTTAAATAATGAATATAATTATTTGATTTATACAAATTAGTATTTATAATATTTTCTATATTTAAAAAAACATTTTTTTCATCTGTATATCTTTCATCAAACGTACCACAATTAGCAAAATGATATTTAATTTTTTTATCCTTAATTAAATTACCAAAAAAATCATTAATTACAGGATAATTAACAATAGCAATATCATCATATTTTTCAACTATTTCTCTACTACATTTTAAAACAGAAGGTCCTTTTCCAAATAAAATAATTGATTTCATTTATATAATAAATACTATAAAGTATTTATTATATTGTATATAACATATTTATTATATTATATTAATTATTAATTATCATAATAATAATTTGTTAAACTAATTCTTTCGCCTTCCTTTATAATTGTTCCTCTATGAATATTTTGAGTATTTACTACTATAACATCTCCCATATTACCAGTTAAATAATGAATATTATTTTTGTAATCTTCTTCTATTTTATCAGAAAATCTAGTATTTTTTTCCAAAGAAATTGCATTATAATCTTTACTTGTTAATGGTGGACTTATTATAGCAAATGGTCCATTATTTAAATTTACGTTAGTTAAATAAAGTAATGCTTTAAATTGTGGATTATGATTATCAACATGCCATCCTCCACCACTACATTCTTCTCCATGTTGATATTTTAAAAGTCCTAACTGGCACCTTTTCTTTATATTATCAACTTTATGCCCTAAAACATTATTACCTATACTTAATAAAGTTTCATCATTTAAAAACTTTTTTGCCCCAGATGAAAACTGTTCAAAAGTATGAATTCTTATATCTTTTCCTTCAGCTTTATATTTTTGATGGTGAGGAATATTTTGTATATCATTTAAAATATCATTACATTGTTCTATTGAATAATAATTTTTAATTATAAAATAACCATCATTTTTAATACCTGAAACAATATTTTCTAAATTTGTTTCCATTTGATTTATATAATATTTTTATATTTATATATTTAAATAATCATTCTAATATATAAATATAAATGGGAATAGGAAACGAAGATTTAAGATTGCTATTGAACTATAGAAAACAATTTTCTAATGGAAAAAAATGTGCTATACTTGGAAATTGTACATTTTTTGGGTTTGAAAATGCTTCTAAAGAAGAATTTAGAAAATTATTGAACTTTGATGAAGTACATACATTTGATATTAATGGTAATCCTGATTTTAAATTAGATTTACAGGAACCAATAGAAAATAGTTTTAATAACTATTACGATTGGATACTTGATGTAGGAACTATGTTTTGTTGTTTTGATATTATAAGCGTTTGGAAAACTGTTTTAAATATGTTAAAAGAAAATGGCTGTATATGGCATCAAACTAATTTGATTGGTCATTTTGGTAGGGCATATTGGTCTTTTTCACCTTCTGTTTTTAATGAATTTTATATGGCTAATAAATTTGAAATAATTGAATTAAATTATCTATTTAAATCAGGAAAGCATAAAGAAAAATGGCAAACAATACCACCTAAACATAATTATATAAAAGATTGTAATGGTGATTCATTGGTATTTTCTAAAAATAATACTACATTTAAAACAGGGATAAACAATGATTCTTCACTATCTTGTTTTGTTAAAAGAAATCAAATTGTACCATTTACAAAACCGATACCCGAACATTATATAGAGACAGATGGTAAATAATAATTATATTATTATATTTATAAGTACTTATGATTTACGATATAATAATAATTGGCGGTGGTATAAATGGAATTATAGCATTAGAATTTTTTATTAATTTAAAAAAAAATGTATTATTAATTGAAAAAAGTAATACTTTACTATCATTTTTAAATAATTATATGTATGATGATTTAGAATTTATTTCAGAAGGTAAGAAAATTAATATGAAAAAAGATATAGTGAGTGTTAAACATTTAAAGGAAATATTCATTTGTAAATCAAATAATTATATATCTAATATTAAATTAAATGAAGAATGTACAATAATAAATCATAAAAAAGATTACATAATGTTAAATACTGATTGTAATACATATAATTGTAAAAATATAATATTAGCTATTGGCAGATCTGAACCCAAACCTTTTTATAATTTAAAAAATATTACTAGAAAAATAGATAAATATTCTGATAAAAAAATATTATTAATAGGTTCAGGTGATAGTACTGGTGATTTTATATTAGCAAACTATGATAAAAATAAAATAATATGGGTTAATAAATATTATAATAATCCATCACAAATTTTTCATAAAAAAATAAAATCTAAATATCAGTCAATAAAAAAAGACAATATTGATATTTTAAATCATAATAATATAAAATATGAAAATGATAATATATATTATAATAATAAAAAAATAGAATATGATATTTGTACATGTTTAATAGGATTTAATATGAATAATGAATTTATAAATAATAATAAATTAAAATTAATATACACAGAAAAAGATTTTTTACAAATAAATAGTAATTATGAAACATCATTAAAAAATGTTTATGCTATTGGTGAAATAGTTACAAATCCTTTAAATTTTAGTACTAGAGCTTATATTGAACATACAAATGAAATTTTGAAAAGAATGAATATAAAATAAATATTTATAAATGATTTTAATAAATATTTATAAAATGTCTTTGACAATTATTTTTAATTTATTTATAATATTATTAATCATCTCAAATCCTTTTGTAGTAACATATAATTTTTCAGTAATTATTGAAAAACCAGTATAATCATTATAGTGTTTGTTAAAATCAACTGCTTTATATAATTTCAAAGTTTCTAACTTTTTTGTTAAATTTCCTTGAAATTCTATTAAAAAATCAGGTTTATTGGGTATGTTTAATTTTTGATTAATGATTTTTTCAATAGATAAAATATGTAATTCATTTTTTCTAATTGTAGATGTTAATATTGGAAAATGTGGAATGTTTGGAATTTTTAAAATACTAAAAAACCCAAATGGAATAGTTTTGCTTAAAGTATATTCACTAAAAAAATCATATAATCTTATGTGATGTGGATGTTTTCTTTCATCACCATAATAAGAATGAGTTATTAAAAGATTTATGTTATCTATTTTTAAATTTATTTTGTTAAGTGCGTTTAAAAATTCATTTTCAATGACTTCACTTTTTTGTCGTTCTTGCTGTTTCACTTCATAATTAGTTTCAGTGATTATATAACTATTTTTGAAATTCATTACATTTGAAACTTGATAAAATTGTTCTTTACGATCTATATCTTTATAACCAGGAGTTACTGATCGCATACTTCCAGGTTTTTCAAGAATACCCCAAAAACAAATACAATATATATTTATATTTTCAAGTTTACTTAATTCATCTAATGTAGAACCTAACCATATAACTTCATCATCTGGGTGTGCTGTAGTTAATAATATATTTATCATTAATATATTATTAATGATAAATATATTAGAATTTATAATTAAACTTATTTAATATTTATTTAAAAATTTGTGTTTTGTGATTTTATTTAAATTTATATATTGATATAAGAATGTTTTTATCTCTATCATGATGAACTTTAATTGTATTAATTAAATATTCTTTTAAGTTATAAGGATGTATATTATATAAATATTACTCATTTTTTACCCAATAATGTTCTGTTCCAACAATTAAAGATGGTTGATTTGTTCCGTCATCTTTTTTTGTTTGTATTAATGGTTCATTGATATTATGCTCTTTTCTATATTCATTAATGGCTTGTCTTGCACCTTTCCATGCTCCATAATCATCACAAATTATAATTCCCCCTTTTACTACTTTATGATAAAAATATTCTAATACCATTTTAGTAGGTTCATACCAATCAAAATCTATTCGTAGTACAGATATTTTATCTATAGCATCTGAATTTTTAGGAATAGTTTCATCTGCCCATCCTTCCACTATATTTAAATTTTCTGGAATAATATTTAACATATTAAAACACGTATGTTTAAAATCATTTAAATTAAAATTGTGTAATTGAACTTTTGGCTCCAAACAAACTTTTGCAATTGTTTCACCTTCTAATAAATCTTTTGATAAATCTGGCGCAGACATGCCTTTAAAAGAATCAAATGCCCAACATTTTCTATTTTTATTTTCATTTTGAGCTAACCATGACATACATCCAATAATACCACCTTTCCATGTTCCAAATTCTAAAAAGTCTCCTGAAATATTATTATCAATACAATATTTTGAACAATTGTATGCGTTTCTTATACGATGAAAAGGTCCTTTTGTTCTGTTTTGTTGAGGACCTACAATATTCCATAACTTAAGTAAATTTACATCCTTATGTAATTCATTTTCAGTAGAATAACTCATATCTAATTATATTATAATTAGATATTTGTTTTTAAATTATTTCTAAAGTTTATATTTTGAAAAAATATTCCACTGTTTTCCATTCATAATATCACTTGTTTCGTTATCAGAAAATTTAGCCCACTCATCATAATAATAATGTCCTGGTAGACGAAAATGTAATTGGTCATAATCAATTAACTCATTATCAAAAACCAATCCGTTTTGTAAATATAATTTTTCAAATTCTTTTTTTAAAATATTAATAGATTTATCTTCTCTAAGTATAGCTTGCATATCTTCAAACTCTAAATTTAATGTCTTATAATTTTGTATACATTCAATAATTGATAAATGAGCCTCTTCATAGTTTTCAAATTGAATAGAATTGTTTTCATGTAAATATTCATTTGCCCCTCCTTTTAGATGTTTATAACATACTATAGGTAATCCACAGCAAAGGGCTTCATGTGTTACTCTACTTTCTCCTTCATATTCTGTAAAAAAACAGAATATTTTACTCCATTGATAAAAGGGATAAATATGAATATTATCAATACCTTCATTTGTACCACATTCTGGTCTTAATAGTGTAATATTGCTCTGTTCTTCAATAGAAAAATCAGTAGCAATTATTTTTTCTATGTTATGATGATCATGTTTATGTTTATATTCATTAGGCGCAATAGCCGATATTATTAATATTTTAGTATTACTATTTTTTTGTAATACTTTTTTTATTTCTTGTAAAAATATATCTAATTTTTTTATATGATTTGGTTTTGCTATTGTAATAATATCCCAGAACTTATCTTGTTTTAAATTTTCAATATCTTTAAAAATTTCATCACGTATTTTTAATTTTGAATGAGAATTAAATATTTTTAAACTTTCTATTAAACCTTCTTTATTTTTATTTATAATAGGATCAAAATAAGTAGGTAAAAAATTTCTACTATTATATGGAATTAAATATTTTACTGGTTGTTCTTCCAATTGATTTGGACTTGATAATATGAAATCAACATAAGCAGGGATAATTTTTTTTTTAGTGAACCAACACCCTATATGTAATCCAATAAAATATTTTTGTTTAATACTACCAAATGGAATACAATGTTGATTTATTTCTTTATGTGTAAATATGATAATACCTTTATTTGTTGCATTCGGGGTTTTCCATAAAAGAACCATATAATATTATTAATTATTTAATTCTTAACTTTTAATTCATAATAAATATTATTAATTTATTTAAAATATTCATTGCTATTTATATTTTTATCATCAATAAATAAATCATAGGCAGGTTTTCCCATTCTTAATTCATGAAAATTACATTTCCATTCAGTTAATTGTTTATATGTAATTTCAAACCAATTTTGTTGGGTTACACTACCTCTTGCTGTCCAATATACAATAGTATTTCCTTCATTATACAATTTATTTATTTTTTCAATGCGCGTATAGTATGGTTTTGCTAAATTATAATCTCTTTCTCCTTCATAATAACAAATGGTTTCATCAATATCAACGAAAATTATCATTTAAATATAATATGTATCTTAAAACTATATTTAAATGGTTGAAATTTTATGTATAATTCCTGCACGATCAGGTTCAAAAGGAATTGAAAATAAAAATATTATGGATTTCAATGGAAAACCACTTTTAGCGTGGTCTATTGAACAAGCACAAAAATGTAATTATAATATGAAAATAATAGTATCTACAGATAGTCAAGAATATGCTGATATAGCTGTATCGTATGGTGCTGAGGTACCATTTTTACGTCCTTCTGAAATTAGTGATGATTTATCTACTGACTTTGAATTTATAAACCATTGCGTAAACTGGTTGAAACTTAATGAAAATTATACTTGTGATATAATTTTACAATTAAGACCTACGTCTCCTACAAGAAAAATAGAAGATTTGAATAAAGCATTAGATTTATTTATTAAAAACAAAGATAATTTTGATAGTTTACGTTCAGTTATTCCTTTTGAAAAATCTCCATTTAAAATGTATTCATTAAATGATAATAAGTTAACTCCTCTTTTTAATGAAATTAATAAAATTCAAGAACCTTATAATCATCCTAGACAAATTTTACCTACATGTTATTTACATAATGGATACATTGATATACTAAAAACATCAATATTAAATGAAAATACAATAAGTGGTAAAAATATTTTACCCTATATAATGGAAGAATCAAATAATTTGGATATTGATAATGTTTCACATTTAATCAAATTATAAATACTAATTAATATTTTAAATTTATAAATAAAATATTATTTTATTATTTTCTCAACGTCCCTTTTTTAAAGTTTTCTCCTTCAAATTGCTTTCTTGGACCTGGTTCATATTGTATAGCTCTTTCAATGTCGCGAATACCTTTAACCAATTTAAATAAACCAGAAGGTTCAATACTTGATTTTTGATCAGAACCCCACAATTCTCTATCCATAGTAATATGTCTTTCTACCCATGTTGCTCCCATAGCAACTGCTGCACATGTAGTAATCAAACCATATTCATGACCACTATATCCAATTTCTGCCTTATCGCCATATTTACTGCGTAAATGTTCCATATAACGTAAATTTAAATCTTCAGCTGGACAAGGATACGTAGAGTTAGTATGCATAATTACATCCGGTTTTGCCGCTTCAACTGCATTTTCAATTTCTTCTTCGGTACTCATACCCGTACTCATAATAACAAAATCAAAAGCTTCTCTTGTTGCTTTCAATAGTTCAAGATCATTAATTACTGCGCTTCCAAGTTTTACAATTCGGGTATATTTAGCCATTAAAGCAACACTATCTAAATCCCAAACACTAGCGAAAAATTCAATACCAATTTTTTTTGCATAATCGCAAAGTTCTTTTATTTGTTCTTCTGTAAATTCTATTTTATATTTATATTCAAGATAAGTCATTTCCCCCCAAGGTGTTTTTCGCATCACTGATTTTTGATGTTCAGGAACACAAACATCTGGATTTCTTTTTTGAATTTTTGCATATTCACAACCAGCAACTTTTGATAATATCATCATTTTTTTACATTCCTCCATTGAACCATTATGATTAATACCTATTTCGGCAATTATTTTTACCATTATAATTATATTTAAATAATACTTTTTATATTTAAATATAAATAAGATACTATATTTATTATGAATTTATTAATTACAACCGATTCAAATAATATATTAACAACTAGTAATCAATCAAATTTACCAAGTTTTACAGAATATGGTATGAATTATTCTAATATTCAGTTATACAACTTTTCTGATAATTTTAAGAGTAGCAATAACACGTATAACAGTATACTATTAATGCCTATGACACATATAAATAATATATGGCATTTAATGCATCATATATTTATAACATATAAATATCTAAAAAAAAATAATATTATATGTGATATGATGTATCCTATATTTTTTAAAGGGTTTTATGAACGACAAGGAAATATAACGGAATGCACATATAATGATTTAATTTTTAAAGGATTAGGTTTTGACTACAATAAGTTTAAAAATAATTATGATATATTTAAACAGAATAAATATATTAATGTTAATAATATTTATCATGTGAATGAAAGCATTAATTTTCATAACGAACCATTATTCAATGGTTTTAAAACGTTAATGTTAAATAATTTTGATATAGAATATAGAAAAAATACCACGAAACAAATCACATTCATTTTAAGAAATGGAACACGTGAAATAACAAATATAGATAGTGTTAAAAATCAATTACAATCATATAATATAAATTACGTATATTTGGAAAATCATACGGTTAAAGAGCAACTAGAAATAATTGCGAATACAGATATATTAATAGGTGTACATGGTGCCGGATTATCATGGTGTATATTTATGAAAAATAATTCTACATTAATAGAATTGTATCCTGGAAATTCAAATACAGATAATTATATTAGATGGTGTAAAATAGCAAATATTAACTATAAACGTCTATGTATTAATATCACAACTGGCAATGTGAATGATTTTAGAAATGCAACTGTAAATATAAATGACGACCAACTTCAAACCATACAAAAAATTGTATAAAAATAATAATAATTATGTTATTATAGTAATTATTATTTTTAGTAGTGTAATAATATTATTCTAATGATACTCTAACATAATTTTTTGCTGATCTTTACTATTTTTCCAATCACCCACTTTAATATAATTAGGTAAATTAATAACATGGACTTTAATATCATTTCCCCAAGAACCACTAGGTAATTCATTTACAAAAAAATCTGGAATATATAAATTTTGTAAATGCGAATTCATTAGATACAGCAAAAACCCAAATGTTCCAAAACCAATTACTACATTAGATACATTAGATAAAATAGATAAATCCTTTTCTATTGTATTGCTTATATATTCTACATTTTCTTGCTTTAATAATTCATTAATACATGGATTCTTCTTATCCTCACATACTAATTTAATAATATCATAATCGTTAATAATATTTTTGTAGTAAGATAATGGTGGTTGTACGTATGCTTTATGTGGATTACTTGAAAAAATATCACCCCCTCTAAAATGTATATAAATACTCTTATCGTTTTCTATAACAGTATTATTATTTTTTAGTTGAATTTTAAATATAGGATTTATATATTTTTGAAAATATTCTTTCATTACATATGGTTCAGGATCTATAATATTGTATTTTTTTAAAGAAAAAAATGTATCACTTATTGGTAATTTATTATTATTTTTTATGTTTTCTATATTTTCTAATCTAATAATATTTGAAGTTAATAATGAATGTGGTTTAAATTGAATTAAATTATAATTGTATAAATTTGCGTAATGTATTGCTCTAATTAATTGTAATATATTATTTCCTGTACGTCCAACCCATACTTCTATAATTAACATTTAATTATATAAAATGAAACTATTTATATTAATATTTAAATATATTATTACTCATATTATTATAATACAACATGAGTAATACAATGAGTAAAAACAAAGCAACAAATATGAGCGCAGTTATAAATACGATGGATGTGATTAATGAAAATGAATGCAACGAGATGTCGTTTGAATCGTTTTTAAATGAATTTACCAAAAAGATTGATGATTATGAAACGCGTGATTGGAAAACAACGAATGATGTTCATTTTAATTTATGGAATGATATTTCTCGGTTAAGAAGAGAGATTAATAAAGATACTGTACCATTATCTTTGTTTGATGATTGGAAATATAAAATTTCATTTGAATTAACTGAAAAATCGCATAAGAATGAACAACAAATTTTTAAAGATATGTCTTGTGAAGAGAGTTTTGCGTTGGGCTTTCTTTATTTTATTTACCATTAACTTCGTATATACCATTAACTTCGTATATACCATTAACTTCGTATATACCATTAACTTCGTATATACCATTAAAAATCATAACTCCCTCCACTCCCATCACTATTATCATTGTCAAAATCAAAAATATCATCCGCTTGTGTCTTGGTCGCCAATGCATATTCGCCCACTCTTTTTTCAAAGAAATTTGTTTTCCCTTCAATTGAAATGAGTTCCATAAAGTCAAATGGATTCACAGCATCATAAATGGTCTCATAACCCAATTGAAGAGAAAGACGATCAGCCACAAATTCAATGTATTTAGACATTTGTGCCGAATTCATACCAATTAACCGGCACGGCAATGCTTCACAAATAAATTCTTGCTCTATTTTCACGGCATCCATAATAATAGCCCGCACCATTTTCGGCGATAATTTATTCACCAATTTCGTATAAAGCAGAATCGCAAACTCGGTATGCAGTGCTTCATCGCGCGAAATCAGTTCATTACTAAACGTTAACCCAGGCATTAATCCACGTTTCTTTAACCAGAAAATGGCGCAAAACGCACCCGAAAAGAAAATGCCTTCCACACAAGCAAAGGCCAACAGGCGGGCAGCAAACGAATCTTCCTTTGAATGAATCCATTTTTGTGTCCAGTCCGCCTTTTTGCGAATACAAGGATAATTATCCAGTGCTTTAAACAGTTGCTGTTTTTCTTGTTTATCTTTAATATAAGTGTCAATCAAAAGCGAATACATTTCCGAATGAATATTTTCCATCGCAATTTGAAAACCATAGAATGCGCGTGCTTCCGATAACTGTACATCACTCATAAAGCGCATCGCCAAATTTTCCAAGACAATTCCATCCGATGCTGCAAAAAACGCAATAATTGCTTTAATGAAATTCTTTTCTTCGTATGACAGCGTTTCCCAGCTTGCCAAATCTTTAGACAGATCTACTTCTTCCGCCCGCCAGAAACATTCAACTTGCTTTTTATACATTGCCCAAATAGATTCGTCTTGAATTGGAAACATCACAAACCTATCCTCCGTCTCAGTAAGTAAAGGTTCAGTTATTTTCGGAGATGACGGTTGGGATTGTGTATTTTCCATGCCTAAATAATATAATACAATATTTTTAATATTTTTTAGTATAATATATTATTATATACATCATTATTAGATGACTAAGAATATATCACATAATACCATATACAATAATGATAATGATAATGATTCAAGTAGTGGCGCTAATATTGCAAAAAATGACCAAAAAAGAAAGAATTTAGAAAAAGAGCTGATTTTGAAAAAAAAGCAATTAAAAGAAGATTATCATACCATGTTAAAAAATGTCAAACAGAATCCATATCTGAAAGTCGCTATTCAAGAATATGAAACTTTTTTTGAAAATGAAAAGAAAAAGAATCAACAGAAGATAGATGCTTTATCCAAATTACTCAAAATTACCAAAGATGAAATAGATAAATTTGATATATTAAGAGAGATTAAACGATTAAAAAAGGGGAAATAATATAAATAAAAACAAATTACTTATTATATATAAATCAAGAATAGTATCAAATGAATATATTAAATCATTATAATTTTCGTTTAATTGATGTATTTATTAGTGGTCCACTTCAAATATTTATTTCAAGCTACATATCACGAACACATAAATCACTATTTTTATTACATTATTTTATGTTATTTACAGGTATATTAAATATACTATACAATGGACACAATTTTTTATTATTTAATTCTAATATAAAAACTCCATTACCATTAATAAAACCATTTATTAATTTGAAATATGGAAAACATCAATTACATAGATTATATAATTTAATTATAATGTATCCTGTATTTATATTTGTTTTATTACATATTGATATACCCATTCATATAAAAGTTTTGTTTTTAATTAATATTATTATTGGAATTATTTATAATTTATATTATTTTATAATATATAGATAATGTCTTTTATTCAAAGTATCCGTCGTATGCTCTACAAGTATGGCACTAGTTCTGTTCCGAGTTATCAAGATTGCTGTTGCCGAAAAACATTAAAAAACAATAATTCAGTGCGTGGATATACCCGGCGTAATCGCAATGGCAACAAACGTAGTCGCCGGAATCGTAATAAGAAGCGTAGTCGCCGGAACCGTAAATAAAGTTTTCCATTTTTGAATAATTATATATGTATATATTTATTATTCCATATATAATTTTATCTATTACAATTATATATATATAATTATGAAAAAGCGTAGTTCATCTAAGAAACCTGAAATGAGTATGAATTATTTATTAAAGAGCCGTAATGTCCTTTACGTTGTCTTGTTTTTATCGGTTGCGAATTTGTTTAGTTATTTAATGATGAAACAATTAGACGCTGTTGCGTTTTTTATCATTATTGGATTTTTAACCACTTACTTTAGTAAAAATATGATTATCATCATGTTGACAGCCGTTATTAGCACTTTCTTTTTAGTGCAAATTAAAATGCTTGGAAATGTGAAAGAAGGGATGACAGAGGGTAAAGAGGGAAAAGAAGAGGAAGAGGAAGAGGAAGAGGAAGAGGAAGAGGAAAAGAAAAAGGAAAAGGAAGATGCCGTGAATGCACTTTCCACGCCTGAAATTCCTATTACGGAAGATCACCGTCGTAAAATAACTGCGGCAAATGGACCATTAACCGGTGGTCCATCCAGAGAACGCTATACTGAAAAGAAAAATAAATCTGAAAATTTCGCGCAAAAATTAAGTCCAGCCAAATACAATCAAAGCGATGACGATACGATGCCCAATAATAAAAAACCCAAATTTGATTATGCCGATACAGTTGAATCCGCTTATGATAATTTAGATAAATTGTTATCGTCGGATGCTATTAAAAATATGGCTGACGATACTGGTCGTTTAGCAGAAAAACAGCAACAATTAATGGGTCATATGGATAAGGTAGCTCCTATGGTTGAAAAGGCGGCTGTGTTAATGGATAAGTTTGATTTTTCCAAAATAGCCGGAATGACCAATATGCTTAAAAATAGTATGGCAAGTGTTGATACAAAAGCAGAAGCATTTTCAAAATCACTTGGCAAAGCACCAAAGTAAATCATAAATAACATAAATATCATTGAAACTGTGTGTAGTATCGTTCATACCTCTTTAAACACATATATATTTTTTAATATCATAAAAATATATATACATATTCTCTCTACAATGCCAAAACGCTGTCCTCCTGGTGTCATTTGTTTTGAGAATGCTACAATTATATTTATTTGTGTTGTAATTGCGATTGTCGGGTTATGGGTTTATATTAGAAGTGATCGGGTATTTTCTGCTCAACAACAGCATCAACCAACGGCTATTAATATCCATCATAATGGCGGTGGTGGTGGCGGTGGCGGTGCTGAAGGGCGCGGGAATGATGTTTTTTTAGATATTTATAAAGCGCCTTTACGCGATGACCGTTGTTCGCTCGGAAATGGTAGCGATATTCGTGTTGCACCTTCTACGATTGGACCGGTGGTTTCTAATGCAGTCAATGTTTCTACACAAGGGTGTGGTGATTCTCCCTACCGCCAAGTCGGTATTTTAACCCGATTAAACGGGAGCGATGAAACGATTCTTCCTTTAATGGGACGTCCATTATTCACTCGGAGAGATAAATGGAATTTTTATACCTTAAATGATAAAAATAATATGATTAAATTACCAGTTACCGTGAAAGGGCGCAGTGGAACTGACGAATACGGATGTGATAATGTGTACACCGGTGACACCGTTTATGTAGATGGGTATAATGGTGCTTTTAAAGTGACGGCCTACGATAATCAAGTTATGCGTTATTTGCCTGGATTATAAAAAAATATATAGATTGTTTTATTTAGAGAAGTATCTATATATTTTTTTGCTCATTGTATATTAGTATATTACTTTTGTAAATGTCAAAAATGGAAAATGACAATAGTATAGAATATAAAGAGAGTGATGAACGAGTGGAAATTGACCCACGAGATGTAAGAAAAATGAATGAACCAATTTGTGTAATTAAATTAAAAAATGGAAATTACAAACAACCTACAAAAAAGGAAATAAAATTATTAGAAGAAAAGGGGATAAGTAATCCATGTCTAGGTAATGTATCAATAAAAAAACCAACAGAAGCAAAAGAAGCAGCAAAAGAAGCAGCAAAAGAAGCAGCAAAGGCAAAAGAAAACACAACAGCAAAAGAAAACACAACAGCAGAAGAAAAAGCAGCAAAGGCAAAAGAAGCAGCAAATGCAAAAGAAAACACAACAACACAAAATCCAATAAAAGAAGTTGAGATAGATAAAGATGTATTACAAAATAATCCAGAAATAGCACAATTAAAAGAAAATCTTAATACAGCATTATTGGAACAACAAAAAAAAGAGCAAAGAGAGAAAGAACTAGCAGAGGAATTAGCAAAGAAACTAAAAGAAAAAAAATTAAATGAAGACAGCCAGCGTGAATTTCTTCGTGTGTATAATATTGAAGTAAAAAGAAAACGGAAAGAGAGAGAAGAGAGAGAAAGAAAAGAACAAGAGAAAACAGAAGAATATAAAAAGGAATTTACGGTAATTGCAGCAGAAGCAGCAGCCATAGGAGCAGAAAAATTAAAAGAAAAGGAAGCAGCAGAAAAAGAAAAAGCAGAACAAGAGAAAATAGAAGCGGAAAAAGCGGAAAAAGCCGCAGAAGCTATTAGAGTAACAGCGGAAGAAGCATCAGAAGCGGAAAAAGCAGCAGAATTAAAAATATTAGAAGCATTACAAAACGATGGGGCACATTTATTAGCTAATGCGACACAATTATTAGAACAAGCACCGAATAGTGAGACACGTACCGAAATGTTAGAAACAGCAACAAAAACACAAACAAACGTACAAGCTTTAATAGAAAATTTAAAAAAAGAAAATAAAAATACTGGATATGGTAGTGTAGATGGACCAGCTAACACATTTGAAGGGAATGTCAAAGAGAAAAAACACGGTATTGAAACAGATATTGAGGCGCCACAAGATTATAAAACATTAATTGACCAAACAGGTAATGCAATTTTAAAACAAGTTTTAACTAATAAAACCGATATTGAAAATTTTTTAAATAAAGTGATTGAACTTAGCATGGATGGCCAAAATAAAATTACAGATATAATGTTGAATACTATTATATTACAAAAATTAAAAGAAGATATTGATATATCATCCAATAGCATACAAGATACAACCTTTGATGTTAGTTATAATGGTATAAGTAAACAAGTAAGTTATACAAAGGGTAATGAGGTTAATAAATCATTTTCATTTACAGAACCAAGTTCCACTGATAGTAATAATGAGTTTACTGTAGAAAATATTAAAAAGCTATTTGGAAAAAACACACAAGGAGGAAGTAAAAAGTATAATAAAAAATATAATAAAATATATAATAAAATAAATCTGAAATTAAGAAAAACGACATTGAAAAAAAGGAAAGGAAAAAAATATAATAAAAAACGGTATACTATCAGAAAGAAAAGTTTAACTAGAAATAAGGTTAAATCTCGGGCTAGTAAAACCAAAACCAAAACCAAAACCAAAACCAAAACGAAAAAACAAAAACGCGGTATTAAAAAACCAAGATATACAAAAAGGCGTTATTAGTGACTATGTTCTCTCTCTCTCTCTTTTTTTCACACAATTTAAGGCGTATGTATTAGTATTTTAGGTTCCGCATAATATTTAAAATTTTTATAATGGTCATACAAATTATGACTAATTTTATCAATAAATGTTTTATAATCCATAATAATCGCACTACAATGAATGGTTATTTTAATATCTTGCTTTTCTGTAATATATAAATTTGTATAATGTATTTGTATATCCCAATTATCATCACCACTCCAATGTTGATCAGCATTTGTATAAGTATTAATTTGAATTAATGGTTCTTCTGCCCGGTCATAATAAGTGCTATATTCACTCATACCAATTAATTTTCCACCATTATTTTTTGATGTCATAAACCATAGAACATCCCCTAATTTAAATTTACGAACTATTGTTTTAATACATCCACTACGTCCTCTTTTTACGCCCCAAAAAGGATATTTACTGTTTCTAAAATTTTCTCCATCGCCTACTCTAATAATCCAATGAGATGATTGATGTGGTTGTTCTCTCTCCAATTTTACCTCCATTTTTTTTTAAAAAGATTAGTTGTATAATGTATTATTATTATTATTATTTATAAGTTAATATAAAAAATAATATATTCAATTTTATTATTATATAAATATTTTATTATTATTATTCGTCTGTGTATATGTATATGTATTTTTTTAACATTTCCAACGGCTTCCGCAATCCAAGCATGTGACAAACGTCGTCATCGGTTCATCGGCCGACCGCGTCTGTAGCTGATAATAACTGCATTTCTTGGATTTACATTTACGGCATGTGAAATTATCCGTTGACGCTTCTAATTTTGGAGCATATTTATTTTCATCACGAATTTTCTTTTCTTCAATTAGTTTTTGCCATCGTTTCGGTGCCATATCTTGGTGCGTCATTTCACCGACCTCATGTGCTTTTATTTCTTTATTAATTAACTGTTGCCGAAATTCATCCGATTGTTTTAAATTAATATAGATTGAGCGGAGGCGGTCGGTATACAATTGTACAAAAGATGAATTATCCCATTTCTTTACAATATCCCGTTCGCCTGCTTCTTTAATAGATGCATTATATACACTTTTTTCCATATTTTCAATCATGTTTTTCGTGAATGAGGGTGGTGGTGGGCAAATTTGTTCAAGTTGAAGGCAAACATTTCTACGAAATTCAGTGGGATTTTTTACAGTGCGCATAGTGTTAAGTAATACTAAATGTAATATACTATAGCATATTACGTTTAACTGTTTTTCAATTTTATATTTATTTATATATATATTATTTTTTATATATTTATAAATTAAATTTTAATCATCATCGGAAAACGTATACGTATCTTCTTCTAATTCAGACGAGGTCGTTATATCACTGTCACTATCTTGATTTCCCATTGTTGTATCTTCTTGTGTTTGTGTTTGTGGTTGTGGCTGTGATTGTGATTTCTTTTTACCTGTTGTTTTGGTCTGTTTAGTTACAACTTTCTTTTTGGTTGGTTTTGTCAGAAAATGTAATGGCGTAGTAGGTCCTGATTCGGCCGAATCATCAATTGCCTCTTTATCCGATACAACAAAATCATCTTTCAAATAGCCATGTGATGTCAACAGGGATGGATCTACGTTTGCCAATTCATCCTCACTGTATTCATCTTCATCGCCTAAATCTTCAAATCCACCGAACAACTTTTCATAGATTTTTTCCCACATCTCTTTCGTGAAATCAATAAACTCGTTTTCATTAGTTTCGTCTGTTCTCACAATTGCACATGTACCAAAATACAGTTCTTTATCAATCGGTGGCGGAAAATCATACTTATTTTCAAAATTTGCCTTGCCGCTCTTTTTTGCCCACACAGATACCGTAACACGTTCTTCGTCCGACTTATTTAAGCGGACGCGCCACGTATGCCTTTTCATAAAATCATCCGATACACGAAATCCACATTTTTTGTACAATGACTCACGCGTCACCTCTTTTGCCTTCAATGTTTTTACAGTGCCATTTGTTTCAATTAAAACGATAGAAGTCATTCCGTTAATGATGTGTTTATATTATATATACTATACACAATAGGTTTAAATAGTTTCCACTTATTATATTAACTTGATTACTATATAATAAAATGCGAATATTTATTCTATCTAATCAGTATATTGAGTCACATGGTATTATGGAAAAATTACAACCATTTATTCATAAAACATCCTATATTAGTTATATATGGTCAATCAATGGATTATTGGAAGTAGAAGACAATAAGATATTCAATATTGATATTGTAGATGTACCTGTTGTAAAAACATTATTTGGTGCTTATCCAATAACAATTGATAAAAGTAAATTTGTTCGTAATGAAGAATGTTACCAAGTTGCTCCACGAACTTATAATGAATATACAGAAGAACAGCGTTTTCGGTTAACACCTACAAGTAAGATTGAATGGGTTATTGAATTTCGCGAAGATATTATATATGATAATTATTTTTATATACCCGGCGATGATGATAGTGTTCTTCATACTGAACCGATTCGGTCAGAATTAACGAAGTATTTGCAAATGTAAATCGGTACAAATGTAAATCGGTGAAAATGTATTTTCATATTGTTTTTGGTGTATACGTTATAATTATCATTTAACATATATTTTCATATATAAATAATAAACCAATGTTTTTATCTATATTAAAATGGGGGGTGATTTCCTTAACAATTATTTATTTAATACATCATTTTTACATATTCTTTTTAAACACATTAACTGTGCCCAAGATAAAAGATTTAGTCAATAAACCAAATGAACAATATGACGAAATGTTTAAAACATTACAAGGTAGCACCATGAGCAATAGCACAAAAAATGATATACTTTCAAAACATAAAGATGAAACCATAAACGACGATAAAATGACCGAAGAATTATCTTCCTTTTTAAATGAATTAAAAAAAAATCCCGAAAGTAATACTAGAATAAATGATATAAGTACACATATGAATAACACTAACGAATCTAATAATATATTGGGTGCGAATGAGGTTGACTCCTATTCAGCATTTTAATATTATTTAATTTAAGTGCATCGTGATAATAAAGCCCATTTTCTAGGTCATTTGGAAAAACACCATAACCATCTATGTTATTTTTCCCTTTAAAGTAAAGAAATAATTATAAAGATGGCGATTATAATTATATTCTACTACACGCCAAGAAATAGTCCATATTAAAATACATAAGACGAAAGTGATAAAGGTCATTCTTTAATGTGTCTTGTCTATGGTTTAACTAACAATTATAAAAATTACAAAACTTATTTCAATTTTTATATAAAAACATGTTTTTCGATTTGTTATTTGGTTTTCTGTTTTGGACATTTATAAATGTCCATTTTACGATTTCTGAAAAAAGTCTTGAGAATATGCTGAAAAAGTGACTTGTGACTGAAATGCTCTCATTTCCATTTTTGTATGATTTTTTTTGTGATGATAAATTTTTAATAAAAAATTGTTTTTATTAAAAAGTATTTAGGCATTTTTTATGTCAATGTAATATATATTGACAATGTTGACAAATAAAAATGCCAAAAATGCCTTAATATTTGAATGTGAAAAATGTGATTTTAAATGCTATAAAAAGAGTAATTATGAAAAACATTTATCTACTCGTAAACATCAAAATGTTGACAAATGTTTACAAAAAAACCCAAATATATTTATATGTCATTGTGGTAAAGAATATAAATATAGACAAAGTTTATCACTTCATAAAAAAAAATGTAATGAAGAAAAACACAATGAAAATAATATATTAAATCATGTTTTAACAAAAGATTCATCCGAAGTAGTTCATTTAACTAACTTGGTAATAAAATTAATGAATACGAATGAAGAATTATATAAAAAACAAGATGAGTTTCAACAACAACAACAAAAGCAAAATCAGGATTTTCAGAATAAAATATTAGACGTATGTAAAACCAGTAGCGTTAATAACTCTTACAATAACAGCAACAATAAAACCTTTAACATGCAAGTATTTTTAAATGAAAAATGCAAAGATGCCATGAATTTAATGGATTTTGTACATTCTATCATGCTAGATTTCTCGGATTTAGAAGAACTGGGCGAACTCGGTTATGTAGAAGGCATTTCACGGCAAATGGTAAGAAAATTAAATGAGATGGATGTCTATAAACGCCCGATTCATTGTAGTGATTTAAAACGGGAAACCATTTACGTCCGCGATGACGATGTCTGGGAAAAGGAAACCGAGCTCTATGAGAAACTGCGGAAAGCTATTAAATACATTACGAAAAAGAATGGAGATTTGATGATCCCTTGGCGAAATGCGCATCCGCAATGCATGAATCTACAACATCCATTAAACGACAAATATTTGGGAATAATGAATCAGGCAATGGGCGGTCCGGGCGAATTTGCCGAAAGCGAAAGCAAGATTATTCGGAAAATATCAAAATGCGTTACGATTGATAAGAAGGATATGTGAAAAAGAAAAAAATATGTAAAAAAGAAAGAATATGTAAAATTGATTTCAACTTATCTATGTCTTTATAAAGATATAAAGATATAAAGATATCTCCTTATGGAATATTACAATACAACACATCTCCATTCCAATATGTTCTTTACCCAAGATGAAAAGAAAGAATTATTGTCTCGTTTGCCCTCTTTAGAACTTTCCTATGAACCCAAACTACATAAGAAAGTTCATTCCACTGTATACTATATTATACCGAAAGGTCCCAAAGCGGTTGTTTGGTATACGTATTGGAAAGACCAACACGTGTGTTTACTAATCAAATTAAATGAGCGCGGCAATTACAGTGATGTGCAAGTTTTTCCGTCGTCGTTTAGCGATAAATTAGCCTTAGGTACTGTTATTTATGGCACATACTTTTTACACTATAACCAACATTATTTTACCTGCGAACAATTACATGTGTATCAAGGGAATGAAGTTCATAAAAAACCTTATCTGGATAAATTAAATTTATTATTGGCAATGTTTCAGAGTGAAGTTGAACAAGTTGCGTATGTACCTTCTACCCTAGTTATGGGAATGCCGGTCATGACGAGCACCTATGAAGACGCTGAAGCGCAGTTAAATGCACTGCCCTATAAAACGTATGGCATTGGTATTCCAAATATACGTCATATAAAGCATCATCAGCAAGAGCATCATCATCATCAACAGCAGATGCCAACTACACCAAAACCACTGACAACCAATCCTACTCAATATAATAAACTGAATCAATATAACACGCAAAATAAACAATTTAAGGTAAAAGCTGAATTAGGCGCGGATAAATATATGCTTTATACGGATGATAATAAGATATTTGAACAAGCACTCGTATCTTCATATAAAAGCAGCGTTTTATTGAATTCACTATTTAGAAACATTAAAGAAAATACGAATTTAGATTTATTAGAAGAAAGTGACGATGAAGATGAATTTGAAAATACTGAATTAGATCGGTTTGTTGATTTAGAAAAAACAATAGTAATGGAATGCGTTTATTCAAAACGGTTTAAGAAATGGGAACCGGTGAAAGTTGTCTCCAAAATTTAAAAAAATAAAAATAATAAAATATAGATAAAATGTATATACAAGATGAAAGGCGGACAAATTCCGTTGGGTGGTAGTAAACAAAAACATATGGGTGGCGGAAGTTTTGCTGAAGTTGGCGCTGGCGCTAGTGGTCAATTAACCGCTGGAAATGGTATGAGAGTGACGAGTGCTGGTGAAATCGCCACTGGCGGGAAACTTGGACCTATCGCTGCCCATGCTGGTGTTACTGGACAAGCAGGTGCTAGTTTAAAAAATGATGGTTTTGTTGTTACGCAAGATGGAGGACGCCGCCGTCATCGCAAGCGCAAAAGTGTCAAGCGCAAGCGACGCGGCACTACTAAGCGACGCAGCTCTAAGCGCAAAAGCACCAAAAACAAGCGACGCAGCTCCAAGCGCAAATCACGTAAACATTAAATACTTAACCAAATAAACAACTTAAATAGTTTTTGTATATTTTTTGTATAAAGTTATACAAAAGGTGTAACTAACTTATCGGGGAATTAGCTCAGTTGGTAGAGCGCTTGCTTAGCATGCATGAGGTCAGGGGTTCAATTCCCCTATTCTCCATTTTTATGTTCATTTTTATATCTCTCTGTAAAAATTAACATATGTAAAAAATAATAAGAGCGTTATATATATATAGAAATGCTTGGTAGTAATCCTATGGGTGGTAAAAAACACAAACAACGCGGTGGACATAGTCACGGTATGCCGATAATTAGTCCCGCTAATATTGATGGAAAAGCTTTAGATACGAATAAGTTCCCTTTAGGTGCTGAAAATTATGGGCGACCGCCGAATATGTATTCGTCTAACGTAAACCCTGCCAATCTTGTGCAAGGCGGAGGCGCTGGGTTCGGTTATACGACCGGCAGTGATAATCATTTATATGCAGGTAGTCGCGCATCTCATACTACCAACTGCACAGGTTGCGAAGTTGGTGCGCGTGGTGGCAATAACTTTATGAGCGGTGGTAGTCGTTCTAAAAGAGGAAAACGCAAAGGCGGCAAAAATTACACACGTAAACAAAGAGGATGCAGTCGTCGTCGCAGTAAAAAAAGCAAGAAAAGCAAGAAAAGCAAGAAAGGCAAGAAAGGCAAGAAAAGCAAGAAAAGCAAGAAAAGCAAAAGATCGCGTAAATAAACTATATCATACCATAACATATCCATTAACTTAACTTAAATAAAACAGCGTCCTTTAAGCATTTGATTTCCGGTTGGACTAACATAATATTCTTTCGTATAATCGTCTTCGTCGTCATCTTCATTTTTATATTTATCTTCGTCTAATTCCATTTCTTTTTGTGCTTCATCGCAAGAGGTATTAATAAACATAGCAGCGGCGGATGCACCTTTAGACAAGAGATTTCCACCTGGTCCCGATAATCCACTTAATTGACTTTTATTTAGAGGGAAATCTTTTTTTGTACCTGCGCCTGCTTTGCTTGTGCTTGTGCTTGTGCCTGCTTTGCTTGTGCCTGTGCCTTTTTTTGTACTAGTGCTTTTTTTTGTGCTTATATGAGCATCACTCCATTTATCTAATGCATACGACGGACTCTTTGTATGCATTATTTGATAATTATTTTCATTATAATATTTCCGTCTTTTTTGCCACTGACTTAAAAACACTTCATGTGAATCAATAATATCCACTACCATCGGCCGCTCATGTTTCACCCGCAAAATTCGTCCGACGGCCTGTACAATATCCGTTTTAGGCGTCGCCAAGACCAATGTCGTCAATGTTTTAATATCCAGTGCTTCCGCCGCCATTGCATACGTCGCCACAATAATTTTACACGTCTCGCTTTTCTTCAGTTCCGCTTCTTTCATTCCACCTACATAATATCCTACCGACCCTTCCGCAATTTTCCGGTGAGCAATCGCATCATGTAAATACGCCAATAAGTTTTTATTATGTGCCAAAATCATTAACTGCTGGTCCGGCGCAATCTTGAATTCTTTTTCAATAACCTGTAAAATAAATTCACTCCGCCCATTAAATGCACATAATTTAGAAATCATTGTGCTATACGCCGGATTACCACGATAATCATAACACATTTGATTAAAATCGGCATCATCTACAACATACTGTATCGCTTTCACCAACACTTCATCCGTAGATTCACGTTCTTCGCTATACACAATATCGCCCAAAAACATTTTAAACACTTTCGTCAATCCATCTTTCCGATTCATCGTCGCGCTTAATCCCAACGTATAGGCCGTCATAATGCGTTGAAGCGACCGACAAAACACTTCCGACGAAATATGATGACATTCGTCTACAATGGTTAGTCCAAAACTACTAAACATATCATCCGGGTATTCTTTCATTGAGAGCGATTGTAACATTCCAATCACAATATCCTTTCCTTCAATATCAATAATCTGCCCTTGGATACGCCCCACGCGGGCATTAGGTAGAAATTGCCCGATCCGTTCAATCCATTGATTCAATAAAAACCCTTTATGGACAATCACTAATGTTTTCTTTTTAAGTTCACTAATGATTTTCAAAGCAATCACCGTTTTTCCGCGTCCGCATGGAATCTCTAAGAGGCCTCCACCAACCGACGCAGCGTTTTTCTTATAAATATCCACAATATTGATCTGATAATCGCGCAAATCACCTTCAAATTTGATATTAATATCGTCGCCAGGTGGTATGCGATTCTCATCTGCTTTGCCATAATGCTTTAACCCATAATAACGCGGCAAGTAATATTTTAAAGGCGATTCGCGGAATACGGGATAAGAGGGTGGCTGAATCGGTGATTTGGGAATATACGGACGTACATTTAAGTCACTGCGAATAGTACGTTGTTCCTTTCCGTCCAAACATTCTTTAAATATTGTATATCCTTTTTGGCCAAGATAGGTGCTTACTTCGTTTTGTGTAGTTGCCATTTTGATATGAAGAGAGATGTATACTATATACTTATAGTGGTTTCTCTCTTTATGGTTTTCAATCAATTTTATATTTTATGGTATGTCATTTATACTAATTTAAATTTATGCTATGGTATTTTTAATCTATAATTATGTTATATATATATAAATGAAAAGTTTCAAGAAATCATTTGATCATTTTGTTTCTGAAAAACCGTCCCAATTAAGTTTAGGTGTTATTTTTGTCATTTACATTTTATTCAATGTTCAAACCCCTGATTTTTTAGCACAAATGATTGACAATATTTTCGGAAAAGTGTTGGTCGTTGTTATTGCCGCGGTCTTGTTCATGAAAACGAATCCCGTTATTGGCGTTCTCGGTTTTGTGGTTGCTTACCAAATCATCAAAACTTCTAGTATTGCCACTGGAACGTATGGCATGAAACACTATCTGCCTTCTGAAACCAGCAAAATGAATGAAATGCGCTCGTTTAATGAGGAAACTGTTGTTCCGCCAACAGCGATGAATCAAATGAAGAGTTGCGGATGCAGTGGCGTTTGTTCTTGCTTGACGGTTACTAAAACCAACTTTAATGGCGCTTTAGAAGAAGAAATGGTGGATAAGATGGCGCCACTCGTGATTAAGGGAGCTGATTCTAATTTGGAATACAAACCCGTCATGGGCGATCAACATGGAGCATCTATGTTAGAATAAAAACTTCAACCTACAAAAACCATCATATTTGTATAAAATAAATAATTATATGTTTATTTTATATACAATAAATCATGTTTGAAAATGATAAAAAAGGTAAAAAAAATAGTAATATTCATAATCCAAGATGCCATAAATTAATAAAGAATATTCGCGATGTCAATTATGTATCCGTATTAAATGTTGATAAAATTAATATATTATATGCTATATTAGGTGGTATTTTAGGCGGATTAGGATTTTTATACAATAGTGGTGATGTCGTCTTGGGTAGTATGTTAGTTTCGCCATTATCATCGCCTTTATTGCGTAGTATTAGTGGCATTATCACAAATGAATATAAATATACCATTAATGGTATTCTTAGCGTTATTGTTTTATCCACCATTATTGTTCTAATTGGTATTGGAATGGGGTATGGTAATGAGTATTTTGATTTTTTTGATTCGCCTACGGAAGAAATGCGTAGACGGATTACAGTTCAGCATATGGTCGTTGCCTTTATTATTGCTTTGATTTCGGGTATTACTGTAGGAATTTCAACCTATTACAAAGATTATGTCGTGATTGCAGGTATTAGTTTAGTTGTTTCTATTTTACCCCCATTGATTAATGCTGGGTTGTATTATGGCGACTTCTTATACCATCCGGAAAAAGACAAGAACACGCTTTACCGCGACTTTTTAACCAGTTTGTTTTTGGCCTTTGTCAATATGCTTGGTATTATGATAACTGCATATATTACCTTGAAACAAATGTGTTAAGTTTATGTTTTATGTTTTATATATCAGTTCGTATGCTTATATAAAATACATTTATTTATTACGCCTTTATACTTCGGCGACATTTATTTATTACGCCTTTACAAATCGCATTGGTGTTGTATTATCTTTTCCACAATAAATATGTAAATCACCTAATTTTGTTTTTCCGCGATACACATCTTCATTTATATCAATGGTCGGTTGATATGATATTATATTTATAAGTGCCAAAGCAGCATCATATACATTTTGAATTGCATTTGGGAAACCTTGCGTCATTTCAGGTGTTCCATAATGTTTATCGTATTTTAAAATTTGTAATACTGATTTTAATCCATTTGAGAGATATTGGTCTGTTGTATTCGCTTTTGTTCCTACATTTATTTCATTTAACAAACGCAAATCGTGACTTTTATTGCGTTTTTGAGAACTAATCCAATAGGAAGAAGACGGAACTGGTGAATTAGCCAGCCAACTAAATCCTTTATTAATCCCACACTCCGGTTTACATTTTGGTTCCTTACATAAATCAGTATATATTTTCTTACTATCTATCCCTGATTCCTCATCTTTAAAATATGAACGTCCATAATCAATGATTTTTGCAATATATTTGGATTTAAATGAAATTTCTTGCCCTTCACTTATATGATAATGAAAATGAATATAACTATCTTTTTGGGGTTCATATAAGTTGACATTCTCGTGATGTAAATCATAATGTGTAAATGAGTTTAATAATATACTTAGTGGCATATATATTTGAAAAAGTATATTTACTAATTCTTCTTTAATAAAACTCAAGTTGTTTAATCTATCCTTAATTGGAATTATTCCTTTTAGATGCTGTATCAATATTGCCAAATATTTTGATTGTTTACACGCTTTTGCATAGTCCGTTGTTTTTTGTAAAAGGAGTCCTTTCTTTATTGTATCCATGTTTGCTGTTACTTTTGAATCCTTTAAAAATGTCCATACCCCTTTGGTATTTACCTTCATCTTATCATCATAAATATAATAACCGTATGTTTCCACAAAGCAAGGGAAACGTTTATTTAATTTATTGACGTATTGACCGACCATATACTCATACATCAAATTATCCGCGCCTGGTCTTACCGACGATTTCAATACTGCATACGCTTTATATCCACGATGGTCATACTGAATTTCATTTATAAATCCATTTGCCGACGGAGAACCGATACGTTTAATTGGCGCCGTGGCGTATTCAAAATTGGCAAACCCGCCAAAATGTTTTTTAATCTCGTTATTGTAATTACCAAATGCTAAACACACCCCCGAATCTAAACAGACAGCTCTTAAAAACATTGCTTTACGGCGGTGTTTGGTTTTATTCATAAACCGCTGGATAACGCCTTTGGCCGCTTCTCTTTTTTTTTGGATTGCTGCCGCTTTTTCTTCTTCTTTGGCTCTTTGGCGTTGCTCTTTTGCTTCTCTATCTTTTTTGGTTAATTTTAACACACGTTCTTTTACAGGTATTTTACGGGTTTTTTGAACATTATCTTCTCTATTTACTATATTTTTTCTAGTATTTTTTCTCTTACGACAAAATTTACGTGTTTTTCCATTCGTATAAAAACAAGTATCTATTTTTAGACATTCTTCTTGAGGTTTTTTACGACACTCTGAATATATTTTTTTTATTTTAGACATAAATGATAATATATATATTAACAGTATAAATTTAATAATATAGCATTATTTTCAATATATAGCATCATTTTCCTTTTCATTTTCCATTCGCTTTCAAATCACCTTCTACCATATTTACAGCACCTTCTATATTCCCCTTTGATGCTTCTTTTATTGCTCTACCTGCATCTACTTTTGACGCACTTTTTGCAATGCTATTCAATATTTTACTTGCTAGTACCCACAAGATAATCATCACTAAAGCTCCAATGAAAATTTTCACTATTGTAAAATTCCACATCCGTTTTAATAATTCATTATCCAATATTCCACCTGAATCCAATTTAGCCGGAACTAATATCTCTCCATCATCGCCCGTCGGTTGGCAATCAATATATATTTCACCAGCCGTCGGAGAGATTGGTCCATTCGGATTGTAAAATATTTCTGATTTTACGACGGTATCACTTATTGCATCTATCTCATTTTCTCTAATTACCTTTTTAAAAACATTATAAGCATTTGGCGACATTGTTATCGCATCTTCTTTATCAAACACAATATAATCAATTGAACCATTCTCTGGTGGCCAAGGTAAAGTGCCGTTATACGAATAAAACGGTTTATTCGGTACAAATTTATCTAAACTAAAAGTGGATTTATTATAGGATGTTTGATGACCTTTGGAAGGCGCTGTCCTAGCAACTTCTGTTAAAATATGATCAAAGAAATACGCACTCTCCGCTGTTGTTGTGGACGAATTCGCAATGGGTATACATACTAACAACTGTTTAGTGCTTTTTCTATTTAAATGAACAATCACTAATTCAGCATCTGCATAAATAGGTTCACTCGTACTATCATTTAAATAAGCATGAATTGATTTCCAATATAGACGAGCTTCTAAAACATTATAAAAATCGTCATTATAGATTACGGGCGGAGTACTTACTTCATCTACTTTCCATTGCAAATAATCACCCATGTTTTTTATTTGTAAATTCGTTGGTACATAATCAAATTGATACGAACATTTTAGATTACATATTTTATCGGCCTGTGTATTTTTTACAATAATTAATGGCGCTGAACGTTCATACATTCTATAATACTATATTATAATAGTATTATTTATTCATCTTATTTATTTTTTTATTTCACGTAGTGTATTTAGCATTTATATATTATGGTATCCGTTATAACTTAAGTATCCGTTCCGTTCCGTTATAACTTATCTATGTTTATAGACCTTGAAAAAATATATTCATTTTATATAAGAACAAAGAAGGATGAAATTATCCCGAAATAAAATAGAAAGGTTGCTAAAAAGTGGAAATCAGAGTAGAAAAAAAATACATTCTTCACAATCAAAAAGGCGGCATCATAACAAAAATAAAAGAGCGAAAAGTGTGGGTCACGCCATATCTAGTAGCGACGACGATGTTGTGCTGTCGGACGATGCAGTGCTGTCGGACGATGACATGGTATTCCCACCTAATCATAAATACCGTCAGCGTAAAGCACACACGGAACGTGCCGGAAAACGTCAACTAAATTTAAGAATGAAATCATTAAAACGTCATAATAGAGAAAATAAGGCACAAAAAGGAGGAGACCCTGGTGAGGATGCATTTAAAAAAAAATTGGCGTCAGATGATTCCACATATAAAATACCGTCACAAATCCCTATAAAAGATTTATACGATTTACTTTATAAAATACTTTATGGCGATTTATTTTATTTGGTAAGATTCAATTATGTTTCAGGAATACTTAACATAATACAAAAATATGTTAACAAAGACTCAAAAACTTATGATTCATTTAAAAGTTTATTGCCGGGGAATGGAGCCCCATCGCCGTCTTATAATGGCGAGAATGGTGATGTTCTTTTAAATATAGCGGGTAATATTGACGCAAGTGGTAATAAAGTCGATGAGGAATTAAATTTATACCATGATTTGTTTTTGAGAGATGCTAGTGTATCTGGTGTAAATACAAATAAGGCAGAGCGAGTCGGTATTCGAGACCAACAAATAACAAACAATAGTGAAATATACAAATCGGACGACCTTAACCAAAAAATTGCCTTTTCGTTTTTCTTGAACACGAGTAAAGGTAGTGTTTTCAAAGAAAAAAAGAAAGGACAATACAATAACCTTGAAGATTTAAATATGCTCAAAAAAATTAACATGATATATCAAAGTATACAGCCCCAAGATTATTTTTATGCAATTAAAGATAAAGCATTTTCGGGTGTTATGGTCGGCGGAAAAGAAACATTTGGTGAACGAGAACATTTAACGAAAGAATTAAATGGCGCTAAAGCGCAAGTAAAAAAATTAACTGACATGTTTAATAGAGCAATTAATGAAGGTGTTACTTCTTTTTCAAAAGATGAAAATTACAAAGATCTTGCCAAAATACATAGACTTTTAAATGAAAAACATGGTGGAATAAAAAATATTGGATTAGGTGGTGATACGATAAGTCAAGATATGGAAAAATTAGAAGGGACTGGCGGCTCATTAAACATAGATAGTGGATTATACGAAATTTATGGCGATGCATTAATACAATTAATTAATGAATATAATAATGCCAAATCTAATGATATGACTATTTTACAAATTATTCGTGGATCTAGTGAACGATTAAAAAAATATGTGATTAAATGGCGAGCGGCGATTTATGAAGTATTGCGTTACATGAGTAGATATGTCGTGCCTGAAGGCGCAAGTCAAGTTAAATCAGAAGAAGAAATAGAAAATGCAATTGAAAAGAAAAATATTAATAATGTTGTTACTGCTCTTAATTCATTTAAAAAAAATGTGGAGTTGTTTAATAGTCCATTATATAAAAAACTTGGGGAGGAAGACGACAAAAAGAAAAAATTAATTGGAGAAATTCAAGGGTTATACAAGACGATAAAACCTGGTGTTCAAAAATTTATTGATGGTGAGAAAAAAGATCAAGCGAGTAGAGAAGAGTTAATGAAGGTGTTTGATGAATTTAAGGAGGTGGTGGAGAAGGTGCAGACGGGGGGGGAACCAGTTGTATATAAACCAGATAGTAGGGAGAAGTTGCTGGCGAAGGAGGCGGAGGCGAAGGTGAAGGCGGCGGAGGAGGCGGCGGAGGAGGCGAAGAAGGCGGCGAAGAAGGCGGCGGAGGAGGCGAAGAAGGCGGCGGAGGATGAGAAGGCTAAAATATTACATAAAGAAACAATAACTAAACAATTAATGATTCAACAAAAAGCGGCGGATGATGCGGTGGCGGCGAAGAAGAAGGCGGCGGATGATGCGGTGGCGAAGGCGGTGATTGATAAAGGATCTGTGAAAAGTAATCCGAATGCGAAGGCGGCGGCGGAGAAGGCGTATAGTGTGGCGGTGGCGGAGCAGGCGGCGGTGGCGAAGGAGGCGACGGAGGCGAAGGCGGTGGCGGCGAAGGAGGCGGCGGAGGCGGAGGCGGCGGAGGCGGAGAAGGTGAAGGAGGCGACGGAGGCGAAGGAGGCGGCGGAGGCGAAGGCGAAGGAGGCGGCGGAGGCGTATAATGTGGCGAAGGAGGCGGCGAAGGAGGCGGCTACTATTAATAGAGGGAATGATGGGACTGATGCTACTGCTACTGAACAGCATGATGAAACAGAAAATACAATGGAAAAACTACGTGCGGAAAAACAAGAAGTTGAAACTAAATTAAACACTCTTAAGGATAACTTGGAAAAAATTAAAAAGAATGTTGAGGAGAATGAAAAAAAATATTCGCTTGCGAAGGAGGAGAGGAAGAAGGCTGAGGAGGAGAGGAAGAAGGCGGAGGCGGATGCGAAGGCGAAGGCGGCGGCAGAGAGAATGGCGAATGCAACGGCAAGTGCGATGGCGGATGGTGTGAAGAAGGCGAATGCGAAGGTGAAGGTGATGCAGTTAAAGGAGGATGCGAAGAAGGCGAAGGAGAATGCGGAGAAGGCGAAGAAGGAGAATAAGGAGAATGCGGAGAAGGCGGAGGCGGCGGCGGCGGCGAAGGCGGCGGCGGAGGCGGATTTGAAAAAAGCGCAAAAAAATATTCAAATTAATGAAGAGAGAATGAAAAATTTAAATAAAAGAATAGAAGAAGAAAAAAAGAAATTAGAAGCACAAAAACCAAATATTGAAGGAGATGTTGGATTAGACAAATTAACAAAAAAAGGTGACATAATACCCAAAATTGATGCATTAATTAAAGTATTAAAACGGTTCGGGAAAGGCGGTGTAGAAGGTGATATTGTGAATCAATTACAAGAAGCTAAAAAAGCATTAGCGGAAATTGATATTGTATTAAAAGAATGGGAAGAAGAATCTGATGGCGATGATAAAGAAACTGCCAAATCATTTATTGTCCAAATTCAAGATAAAAAAGAGAGAGTGGCTGAGGTCATTACTGATATCAGTGGTGATATTATTAATAAAAATGATGCTAGCAAAACTCGGTTATATGAAGGAATTAAACGTAAATTAAAAGGGTTTGAGAGTGCGTATGATAAAATGCCGGAGGCGAAGGAGCCAGAGGTGGTGGCGGAGGCGGAGGCGAAGCCGGGGGCGGAGGAGTCATCCCAAGTCTTGAAACTCGGCAGTGACATAGGCGAATCAGAGACAGACACCGTAGACTTCGGCGGCGGAGGTTCTACCCACAAACCCTCAATAAAAACCACCATAACGGCATCCGGCGAACTTGCCAAAAGCATTGACGTATTAATTCGTGCGTTAGGCGGTAAAGTAGAAAAACCGAAAGTG
>Ga0075480_10000056_pt1 | contig 48522 bp, 44 predicted proteins | sample DEB08_DNA_7_FD_81590 | JGI IMG/M metagenome (GOLD analysis project Ga0075480, IMG submission 81590) | Aqueous microbial communities from the Delaware River and Bay under freshwater to marine salinity gradient to study organic matter... | ecosystem: Environmental > Aquatic > Marine > Coastal ... | reverse complement strand
CCGACGGGTTCTTCAGGAGTTTACGTCGGTGATTTCGTGCTGATCGCGGCATAGTTGCCATTTTGTTTTTCTTTCGATGGAAGGTTGACACTCCAATATTGGGGCATACCTTTACATCATTCAACCGGGGATATATACCCCCAAAACAGGAGTCCATATATTATGGCAAAGCAGAAGCATTTTGAAAAGATCATTGACATTCTTCGCGCTCACGATGGCGCAGTTACCAAGGAATATATCCTGAAGTCTCTGGAAGGAGAGATTGTCGCCAATCGTCTTTCTACTTACTTCTGGGAGATCCGCTCCAAGGCAAACCTTGACGTTGAGGTTGTCAAGGAAGGTCGCAAGGTCGTTGGCTATCGTCTCGCCGCTGTTTCGGCTCCGGCCCCCGACGGCTCGGCGCCTGTTATTCCTGCTGACGCGCAGCCCGTTGCGTCTGAAGCGGACGCTGTTGCGGTGAATCGAGCGTATTACGATGGGTCGCAGGACGAGGACGACGATGCCTAACCAACTCATTCGGTCGCTAAGACAAGAGTTGGATCAGGTCGAGCAGGAAATGAAAGCCTGTATCGCCGAAATGTCTGCTGGCATTGACTACGATTACAATCAAGATTTGTATGATGAGTTGGCCGGCCGGCGCGATTCGATTAGGCTAAACTTAGAAGCAACACAAAACTTCTATGACCATGCCAGGAATGTCGAGGCTATGGATGAATGATGGCTGAATGGAAGACCATATCCGGGCGTAAGATTGCGTCTATTTGCAAGGAAATACTGCGTCTAAATGAAGATAGCCCAAGGCACATTCATATCGGAACAGACGCTCAGTTTCGCGGAACGAAAATGGTCTTCGCTACAGCAGTAGCAGTCCTGAATCCGGGGAAGGGTGGTATGGCTTACTATCGCCGTTCCGCTTTCCCCGGACAGGAGTACCGCTCACTCGCCCAAAAGCTCTTCAAGGAGGTTGAGCTTTCAATCGAGGTTGCGACCGAAGTGTCGAATGTTCTTGATCCAGAGTACCACAGTAATATCGTGGTTCATGTTGATGCCAATCCGAATGTTCAACACAGCTCTTCTGATTATCATCGCGCTCTGGTTGGATGGGTTGCTGGAGCAGGATTTGAGTGTGTATCGAAACCTGAAAGTTGGTGCGCCAGTCATGTAGCGGATCATATCGCAAACGGAAGAAATGTTCGTGATACCCGTATTCGTCGTAAAGAGTTCCCTAGAAAGAAAGGAAAGAAGTGGCAGTGATTATGCGTTTGCCTGATTCCGTAACCCGCAATATGAAAGAGCAGTTCAGACCGATCGAGTGTATTTGTGGTTGTTCGGAGATCGTAATGATCGAAGATCCCAATCATATCTTCTCTCTTGCGTGTATTGATTGCGGGCATCATGGACCCGGAAAATACGAAGGTGATTATGTTTCGTGTGTGATGGCTTGGAATGCAGAGGTGATGCAATTTGAAGAACTCCTCGAAATTTTCTGAAGCAGCATACTTCATTCTCGCATATATACTTCAGGTCGCATTACTAGCAGTTATTGTTACTGTAGGTGCGATTATTGTGAAAGGATGTTCGGCATGAGAAAAAAGAGAACGATCGCTGTCGCTGCGGCTGTTTTGCTTGCACCAGCACTAATGGGTCTTTCTGTTAAAATGGAAGACGCTCCTCGATACGGAATCGCTGCTGCTGGGAATGTTGTTGTTTACCGAGTTGATACATCAACCGGAGAGATATGTAGATTCGTCGGAACTGAACTCCACGAATGCTTTGGGACAGTTGACGATAATCCATAGAATTTTCGGAGAGTTGGCTGAGTCTGGTTGAAAGCACTCGACTTGAAATCGAGCGTGCGAAAGCACCGTGGGTTCAAATCCTACACTCTCCGCCATTTTGGAAGGGTGGCCGACCGGAAAGGCTCCCGGTTGCTAACCGGAGGATGGTGAATACCAAGAGGGTTCGACTCCCTCCCCTTCCGCCACAAATATAATGGGGATATGGTGAAATTGGGATCACGGTAGATTTGCATTCTACAATTCTCGGTTCGATTCCGGGTATCTCCACCACTTTTCGCCGATGGTGTAATGGTAACACACAGGCCTTTGAAGCCTTCATTCCAGGTTCGAGTCCTGGTCGGCGAACCACGGAATAGCGCGTTCGGTTCGGAAAACTCCCGAATACTAAATACTACGGGAGGACAAGAAATGAAACCGAAAGGCGCGAATCAGAAAACGAACTGTAGCTTCTGCGATAAGGAGACGACGAAGGGTGTAATCAAGCGGCACGAAAGTCACTGCTACTTGAACCCGAAGAACACGAAAGAGTGTCCTGTCTGCTCGTCTCCGATCAAGAACTACAAAACTTCAAAGACCTGTAGTTACGCTTGTTCTAACACGCTCTTCAGGAGCGGCACAAACAATCCTAACTGGAAGGAAAGCCGATACCAGACAACTTGCTTCGCACATCACGAGAGGAAGTGCGTAGTTTGCGGGGAAGACAAGATCGTTGCCGTTCATCATATGAACGAAGATCACAACGACAACCGACCAGAAAACTTGGTTCCGTTGTGTCCGACGCATCATCAGTATTTCCACTCGCAATACAGAAGCGAAGTGTTGCCTGTCATAGAGGAGTATCTACAACATTTTACCGGGGTGTAGCGCAGCGGTAGCGCGTTCCGTTTGGGGCGGAAAAGTCGCTGGTTCGATCCCAGCCACCCCGACCATTTAAGCCGGCTTAGCTCAGATGGCCAGAGCAACGGTCTTGTAAACCGTAGGTCGTCGGTTCGACTCCGACAGTCGGCTCCATATACACGGGGCGTGTAGCTCAATAGGCTAGAGCAAGTGGCTCTTAACCACTAGGTTCGAGGTTCGATTCCTCGCACGCTCACCATATAAGGTCCGGTAGCCCAACGGCAGAGGCACATGCCTTAGGAGCATGAAAGTGTCAGTTCAAATCTGACCCGGACTACCATATTATTCCGAGGTAGCATAACGGTAATGCGCGGGATTGTTAATCCTACAAATGGAGGTTCGACTCCTCCCCTCGGAGCCAGTGTTCTTCGTGATGACAGTTTTGACATAGGAGGTCACATTTATCTAACTCAATGCGAACACGTTTCCATGATCGTGAATGCCCACTAGATGCAATGCCGAACTCTTTTTCGGTAGGATCTCGGTGATGGAAAGTCAACGCACCGGCACACCGATCGTAACCGCAGCGCATACACTTACCGCCTTTGTATTCGATCGCTTGTGCCTTTAGTGTTTTTCTTCGTTTGTCCACATAGTATTTGTTCTTACACTTCGATCCGCAGAACTTTCCTTTGTGTATAGTCGCTTTTTCCTCGCATAGATGCCAGATACATTTAGACATAGGTTAACCTCCTGTGTTAACCATATTTAGACAGATTTAGTTTTTCAATGCGCCTGTAGCTCAGTTGGTTAGAGCGTCCGCCTGATAAGCGGGAGGTCGGTGATTCGAGTTCACTCAGGCGCACCATATACATGGGGCCTTTAGCTCAGTTGGTTAGAGCGCCCGGCTCATAACCGGACGGTCCTGGGTTCAAGTCCCAGAGGGCCCACCATATACGGACCCCTAGCTCAATAGGTAGAGCAAGAGGCTTTTAACCTCTAGGTTCTCGGTTCGATTCCGAGGGGGTTCACCATTTTGATTATCTGAAACCACTGTGCGGAGACCGCAGGCTGCGCCAGTCCCGGGCGCTCGTCACGGCGGAGCCGGTTAGGGCGAGGTAGCTGTAAGGACCGCCAACAAGGAGATACCGCCCCTGTGACGGGGGGCGGAGACTCTGTTCTACGCACCCGTAGCTCAGTTGGATAGAGCGGCTGCCTTCTAAGCAGCGGGTCGCAGGTTCGAGTCCTGCCGGGTGCGCCATTTCTTAGAAAGGAAAAAGGAAATTTGAATATGCGTATTACTCTTTTAGTGATTTGTTTGTTTTGTTTGACCGGCTGTCCCGGTACAATTGATCAAGTGACAACCAATTTTGGTGGAGTCGAGGTCAAGGAACAAAGGACCGACAATTTGATTTGTGGTGTTGCTCAACGCGGACAGAACATTTCTGTTTCGTGCGTTGATGCCCGAGGAGGGGAACTTTAATATGACGATGGGATTAGTTCCGAGGAAAACTTCACAGGACAAGTTTTTGAATTTTGACGTTGAAGAGATCAGCAATGGTTACTTGTGTCATAAAGGATCAGACACATGGTTTTTTCCAAACAAGGAAGACCTAGTAGAGTATATCACTGATTTGATCGAAGAGATTTGATTACCATGCCGGGTTGGTGGAATCGGTATACACAGGAGACTTAAAATCTTCCGACCGAAAGGTCTTGCGGGTTCGAGTCCCGCACCCGGCACCATTACTAAATAAACGAAAGGAGGTGATTCGTGATTCGATTGATTACTGCTTTTTCGTTATTGTTTGCGTCTATAGCACAGGCAGATGTATATGACGTAAAAATTCTACGCATTATTGATGGTGATACGATAGTTGTGGAGGCACCATTTTTACCCTCTCCCCTAAAGCCAGAGTTGGCTATTCGCGTGTATGGCGTGGATACTCCAGAAAAAAGCTGGAGAGGTAAGTGTGAGTATGAACGCGATCTCGGTGAAATGGCATCAATGTATACCGAGACTTTGATCGAAAACACAACCAAGCATGAAATCGACCTGATAAAATGGGATAAATTTGGAGGTCGAGTTTTGGGTGATGTGATTCTTGACGGGCAAAGCCTTCGACAGGCATTGATTGATAATGGATATGCTAGAGAGTATTTTGGAGAAAAGAAAGAGTCTTGGTGCCCTGACGAAGTGGAGTAATATGGACTTCAATCTGCTCGTTCGTAAATTGAGCGAGATTGAGGATGTAAATCTTCAATCCCCAATGAAGGATTGGGTGTCACATACGATGATGCCTTCGATCGTGCAGCATGATGTGGTTCTAAACTTCACAGAGGACGAGACTATTGATTGTGACGGTATTCCCGTTGGCGGATATTTTTCTGCTGATCATCCCCCTATTCTATCTCTTGCTCTTGGCGCGCCGACTTGGAAAGAAACTCTGATACACGAGTTCTGCCATTTGACACAATGGGCCGAAGAAGCTCCCTGCTGGAGTGCTGGCATCCTTGACAACAATGGCACAGAAGCATCCATTCTCGTTGATTATTGGTTTGCGGGATTAGTGGAGCTGAATAAAGATCAGCTTGATAGATACTTCAACTCGATGATTGAGGTTGAGTTGGATTGCGAGAAACGCGCGGTAAAAATGATTCGCAAGCATAAGATACCATTTGATGTCAAACTGTATATTCAGCGTGCGAACGCATATGTTCTATGCTATAATGAATATCAAAGACGAAGAAGGTGGAATGTTCCTGGCCGAGCGCCATATCTTATTCCTGAGCTTGTCGATGCAATGCCAACAGACTTTGATACCATTGATTACTTTGACAAGAAAGCACTTACGCCGAAACTAAAGCGGCTATATGATGAATGTTTTGAGGGCGGTTAGTATAACTGGTGAATGCACACGTCTTATAAGCGTGACTATCCGGGTTCGAGTCCCGGGCCGCCTACCATATTAAGGAGAAGGAAATGCTTCTGGAGAACAAAAGCACTCGCTGTAAGCGATGTGACAAGGTAACGAAACACGAAGACCAAGGCACTAATCTACCATCTACGGTGCGATGGAGATGCGCTGAATGTGGATACCGAAACTTGATTGAAGTGGATGAACCCGCTTCAAATAAAGAACAACTCAACGGATAGGAGACATATATATAATGGCTGGAGTGAAGACTCGACGCGCAGGCGATGGTGGACGACAGCGTTTCTGGTATAAACGAGGAACGGATGTGAAGCTGACGCATGTGCTTTGTGTTGATAATGGAAAGCGATCTTGGTATTGGGCGATTCGCGAAGGCGAGAACTACACCAGAGTTCCGCAGAAGGATTGTGAATTGAGATGATCTTCGGGATTGAAACGTGGATACTTGATGTGTTTGGTCACATCGGGTATCTTCTACTTGCTACAGGCATGTTTCTTCTCGCACGAAAGAACATTCTTGGGTGGGCGTTTCGTGGAGCTGGAGAAGCCATATGGCTTTTCATTGGTGTTGAGATGAATATGTCCTCAATATGGTTTTGGGGAATTGTGTTTTTGGCACTTGAAATACATGGATTTTCTTCTTGGAAAAGAATGAAAAATCGACTATATACTCATGGAGGTGAATGAGAATGAGTGACGAGATTATTGATACGGAAGCGACTGAAATTACCGAAACTGAGGAACAGACTCAGCTTACCCCGGATGAGATTTGGGAGCAGGTGCTTTCGCCCGAGACTGAAGTGGTGACGCGAGTGTGGATTTGTTCCTATAGCTTCCCTGTCAATGTAGACAACGAAGGAAAGCCTTTGCCTGAAGGTGAGACTGGTGTTGCTGGTGAGACGTTCGCGGCTACATCCAAAGGAGCAGCTTTGGCTAGACTGTTCAATGTGATTACTTCGGTAGATGAAGATGTGACTGGATATAAGATTGATGTGGATCAGGAAAAGCCTCAATGGCAGATTGAAGCAGTCAAGCAATTCTTTACTCGTGATGATGTCAATCTAAATCTGTCTGTAGTGAATTTGATCTGATGTCTGATTCTGATCCAAAGCAGCAGGCTCTACTCGCGTCTCGTCAAGATGCCATTACTGCTCTTTATCGTTTGATTGATGAGCAGCAGTTACATATTGACGAACCAGATGTGAGCCTGCTTGACTCTGTGATTCGTGATCTTACCGTATATTATGCTGGTGCTGGTGTAACCAGAGAAGAGCATAGAGAAATCGTCAATGATGTTTGGCACAAAATGTGTGAGTGGCTGAACGGAGAGTAGCGATGCCTACATATGATTATGAGTGCGAAGCAGGTCATACCTTTGAGATCGTTCAAGGAATAAAAGACGACCCGATGGAAAAGTGTCCGGTTTATGTTCCGCTTGAAGGTGCTACACCTTATAGTGAGACTTGCAATCTACCATGTAAGCGTCTTATTTCCAAAACCAACTTTGTCCTAAAGGGTAAAGGTTGGTATAAGGATGGATACTGATGCCAATATATGATTACGCCTGTAAGGAATGCGGCGATGAGTTTCGCGAGCAACTGAAAGTTGATGATCGCCGCGCACCAACGGAACAACCTTGTCGTGGATGTGGAGGAGAAATTACTCTTCTGATTGGTGCGCCTATGATTTGCGATCCGGTTCGTATGGGTGTAATCAAACCTTCTTCTCAGTTCAACGATGTCCTGACAAAGATCCACGAGAAAACACCGGGATCGAAACTAGGTGAGAAGCTACAAGGTTCGCGACCAGAAAACACAGGTACGGATAACGTCAAAGCTCGCGAAGCCGCTCGTAAGTTCGCAAAGAAACTATCAAAGGCAGATTAGTAATGAGATTTGAACATCGACCATTAAAGGATTTATCCGTATACGAGAATATTGGATGTGACTATTCTACTGGTTCGCGACATTATGTTGTAGAACACAACGGAGAGGTGAAACATTATCCGTCTGTTACAACGATTCTTTCTGCTAATCCAGAAAAACAAAAATCTCTGGATGAATGGAAGAAGCGAGTCGGACCCGCAGAAGCAAACAAAATTTCTAGGCACGCTACCAATAGAGGTGAATTAGTTCATCAGGTATGCGAAGACTACATCAACAATCACGATGATTATCTATCTGATCGTTTTGATGTAAACGCAATGTTTCTTGATCTGAAGCCCAAGCTCGATGCGAATATTGGATACGTTATCGCGCAGGAAGTTCCGCTTGTCTCGCATGTTCTTCGTTTAGCTGGGCGCGTTGACCTGATTGCGGAGTGGGATGAGCAACTGGCTATCATTGATTTCAAGACTTCACGACGAGCTAAAAAAGAAGAGTGGATTGTAGACTATAAGAAACAGATTGCTGCGTATGCTGCTATGGTATACGAAATGACAAATATCGTCATCAAAAAAGGTGTCATAGCGATTGCCGTAGAGGATCATGTTCCTCAAATCTTCACTTTTAATCCGTGGGATCATCTACGAGAGCTTCATATTGACATAAAACGATATGAAAGTATGACTAAATAGGGTAAAGGGACTTTGATGTTGGATCTGAACGAAGAAGTAGTAAACCGTAATCATTTTTCAAAGATGGTGGAGGATTATATTAGGGAACGACCAATGCCGTATATGGATGCCATTCTTGCTTGTGCAGAGAAGTGTGGTATCGAACCAGAAATGGTATCAAGGCTGGTTAGCCCAACCATAAAAGACAAGTTAGAAGCTGAAGCGACAGAGATGCGATTGCTCAAAGTAGGATCGCACTTGCCTCTTTAGTTACCATTTTCACGAAAGCTGTTGACTTTTGTGAAATAGAGTGTATAATATACACTCGAATGGAGACGCTGAAAGTTCAGGTCTTCAAACAACCACAACTCGCTTAATTAAGGAGATGTAAAAATGGTAAAGTCATTTCTACCCACCCAATTCCCCGATCTTGTCGGATTTGATAGGATCTTTGATCTGATGGAACGGCAGGTAAATCGAGATAGAGCGCCCCTCTTTCCTCCGTATGATGTCGTACAAGAAAGGAATCAGAATAACTACAGGATTGATTTGGCTGTAGCTGGATTTCTTCAGAAGGACATCAACATCACTTTCCATGAAGGTGTTCTCACTATTCAAGGAAAGCGCGACAACTCTCTCCAGTCAACTCTGGATCAGAAGAAGCAAGAAAAACGGCTTCATCAAGGGATCAGAGCGCGTGATTTTGAACAAAAATTTACACTAGCTGATAGTATAAAAGTGAAAGGCGCAGAGCTGACCGACGGCATTCTTTCCGTTTATCTGGAGAATGTTGTTCCTGAAGAGGATCAGCCTCAACAGATTCCGATTGGATCTGGAGTGACCCAAGGGTCAGAACAACTGCTAACCGAGTAGCATATTAGGATAAGGATGCCCCCGTTCAAGCGGACCAAAGGTAGCTTGGGCGGGGGTTTTCCAACTATACGATGAACGCACTTGAAACGTATCAAATGTTTCGCGCCCTTCAACTACACTTCAAGGGCACAAACTACGACTACATCAAATATCAAGGCAAAGTAAAAGTCGATCCTGACAAGTTCAGCACGCGACGAGATCGCTTTGTATACGAGAAGATTCTGCGAAAGCATCAAGGCAAGCGCGATGATATTGAGCAGTTTTTCGTTGCGAACCTACAAGAAAACCCGAGCGTATGGGTCGGAACGCTGACCAATCCAGAAGCAATGAAGCTATACAAGGAATGGCGATCCTATCAGGAGAGCATATCCTATCATTTCAAAACAGAGATGGAAGAAATAGCCTCCTCTATGCCAGAGAGCATGACACCGAATGGAATGCTCATGGTGACGGACGGAGAACATCCGTTCCTGCTCGACAAATTCTACGAGGGTATTGTGAGCCCTTGTGCCATGATTCAAATGAACATGGCAATGAAGTTCTTTCCCTATTGGGACAAGAATATTGATGATGATTTGCTTTGGCCTGACACTCGTGACAAGCTAAACAGACTTACCCCTTTCGTTAATGCCAATTTGGAAAAGACGAAAATGGTATTAGCAGATGTGTTTTCATCAGCTAAATAGTAGCGTGGACATTCCACAATACACCGTAATACACCGAAATATGGAGAATACAAAAATGAGTTTTGCAGACCTCAAAAAGAAGAGCAACATCGCCCGACTGTCGGAAGCGATGGATTCCCTCGATAAGAAGAAGTCCTTCAAGGGCGATGATGATCGCTATTGGAAGCTCACCGTTGACAAGGCAGGAACAGGGCACGCTGTTATTCGTTTCCTTCCGGCCCCCGACGGCGAGGATCTTCCGTTCGTTCGCATTTGGGATCATGGATTCCAAGGACCGGGTGGATGGTACATCGAGAAGTCGCTCACGACGCTGGATCAGAAAGATCCCGTCTCGGAGTATAATAGCAAGCTGTGGAATAGCGGAGAGCAGGATGAAGCTCGAAAGCAGAAGCGGCGACTGAGCTACTACTCCAACATCCTCGTTGTGGATGATCCGGCTAACCCGGAGAACAACGGCAAGGTCTTCTTGTTCAAGTATGGCAAGAAGATTTTCGACAAGATCCAGTCAGCCATCAGCCCTGAGTTTTCGACGGATGAAGCATTCGATCCGTTCAACCTCTGGACTGGCGCAAACTTCAAGCTGCGCGCGAAGAATGTGGCTGGATACCGTAACTATGATTCCTCGGAGTTTGCTGCTCCGGGTGAGATTGGTGCGGACGACGCCGAGCGCGAGGAGCTTTGGAATCGAGAGTATTCCCTTCAGTCTCTCGTCGCACCGAGTGAGTTCAAGTCGTATGCAGAACTCGAAGCCCGCCTGAATCAGGTACTTGGGCTTGATGGTCCCGCAGCCGCTCCCACGGCTGCACCTGCGGCACCCAAGGCTGCCGCAGCCCCGTCACTACCGACAGCAGAGGAATCTCTGTCCGATAGTGATGATGGAGATGATGGATTGGACTTCTTCAACGATCTGCTTCAGGATTAGTTGATAACCACATCTCCCCCTTAGAGCCCCCTTCCGCTTCGGTGGAAGGGGGTTTCTTTTTTTGTGCTAAATAGTTCTATGGCATACAAAGGACGATGGGCACCGAAGAATCCAGAGAAATACGAAGGCGATCCGAATAAGATTATCTTTCGCTCGCTGTGGGAGAGAGCTGCGTTCAAATGGTGTGACGACAATTCCAAAATCAAATTTTGGAATAGCGAAGAGACGGTAATACCCTATCGCAATGCGGTGGATGGTAAGATCAGACGTTATTATATGGACCTGAAGATCACATGGACAGACGGGACCACTACACTCGTAGAGATCAAGCCGGAGAAACAGACAAAGCCTCCAAAGAAACCTCAAAGACAGAGCAGACGATATTTGAAAGAAGTTAGATCATATGCCATGAATATGTCCAAGTGGGAAGCCGCGAAACAATACGCAGAAAGTCGCGGGTGGAAGTTTGAGGTCTGGACAGAAAAACACCTTCAATCCCTCGGAATGAAGATATACAGGTAGAGTAATGGCAGGAATCGACTTCTCTCAAATTCTAAAAGTAGCGATCAAAGACAATGTGTTTGAGAAGACTCGGGCTGCTGCGAATCGTTGGTTTTTTACTAAAACTCAAAGATTTAGACGCAGTATTCGCGTACCTGATCAGGGGCTCGAATCAAATCAAGATGCAAAAGCTCCGGCTCGTGTTCGATATACGATGGTGGGCAATATGTATTATTTCAGCTATGAGCCCAAGACGGCCAAATATCTCCCATACTATGACAGATTTCCTTTGGTGATGCCTTTAGAATTGTATAATGATGGCATTTTAGGTATCAATTTTCACTATTTGCACCCCATACATCGCGGAATACTCATGGATCGCATCTTAGATCACTTTGAGAACGAAGACGACGATCGAAGGGTACTAAATCGTTTTAGATTTTCATATGAAACCCTAGAATCTTTGGATTCTCGGTATAAATACTACAGACCAGCCGTCAAACGCTATTTGTTTAGTAGGATGAAATCGAGAATGTTAATGCTAGATGAAGAAGAATGGAAACTTGCATTGTTTCTTCCTGTTCAGCGTTTCGTTGGTGCAAAGCCCGCAGAGGTTTGGGCTGAGAGTAGAAAACAGTATACTAAGGGGTAATTTATGCCATTTAGCATAGATGAATTTAAGGCAACAGTAAACAAACGTCGCGGTTTTGCGAGAGCTTCAAATTTTCGTATGTTGGTGACCGGAGGAATCCTTACACACTCTAGCGCCAGAGCTTTAGGGTTTCTTTTAAATTCTGCTCAAATTCCAGGCAGACAATTACAGACGATTGATGTTGTGACGCATGGAGTAGTAAGAAAACAACCTTATGGTATGAATGCGTATGATGATTTGACTGTTAATGTGTATTGCACGAATAAAAATTTATTCCCACGAGACCTTTTTCAAGAATGGCAAGATTTAATTGTAAACTCAAATAATTTTAACGCATATTATTTTGATCAATATGTGTCTAGCATTGAAATTGAATCATATGATGATCGAGGTGAAGTGCAGATGACTTGTAAATTTGAAGAGGCTTATCCATTATTTGTTGGACCTCTTCAGGTAGATTGGAGTGCTGGATCTTCAATATTAAATTTACAGGTTAGCTTTGCCTATAAAAAGTGGAGATTTTTGCCAGCAGGAGGATTGCCTTTTGGTGGAAATCTTGAGATTAATTCACTGTATCCAGCTTTTGATCTTGGTGGATTTATAGATAATAACTCTGTGGCCATTGTTGATCGAACAAGTGGGCAAATAATGGATAGAGTTAGAACAGCAGGACGTTTCCTCAGTAACATTTGAAATGGAGTAAATTATGGGATTACCTACTATCAATCATCCAATTTTTAAAACAAAAATTCCTTCGACGGGAGAAGAAATAAGGTTCAGATCATTCTTGGTAAAAGAAGAAAAGATTTTAGTGACTGCGATACAATCTGATGATCCACAGCTCATGGTAGATTCTCTTATTCAGATTATCAATAACTGTCTTGTGACTGAAGGTATAAATGTCTCAAAATTGGCTAGTTTTGATATTGAGTGGATATTTTTGAATCTTAGATTGAAGAGTGTTTCTGATGTCGTAGGGTTGACTAGAATATGCTCATCATGTGAAAATCAATTTCCATTTGAGTTTAATCTGGCTGATGTAGAAATCCCAAAAGTGAAAAATGTAGAAAATAAAATTCAATTAACAGATGAGATTGGAGTTACTTTGAAGTATCCATCACTTAATACTATGATATTTGGGGCTACCGATCGAAACATAGACTCTACTTTTTCTATGATTGGTTCGTGTATTGATCAAATTTATGATAGTGATAAAATATATGATAGTAAGGAATATTCATCTCAAGAAATTGTAGACTGGATTTTAGAACTGCCTGGCGATAGTTTTTTAAAAGTTGAAAAATTCTTTGATTCTATTCCGAGTTTGTCACATGAGTTTGATGTAAAATGCACACATTGTTCGGATACAAATCACATCGCGCTTTCGGGGTTGAACGATTTTTTAGACTAACCATGGCATATCAAAATATAGTAAATTACTATAGAACAAATTTTGCCATGATGCACCATCACAAGTATAGTCTGACTGAAATTGAAAATATGGCAGTATATGAAAGAGACATATATGTTTCTCTTCTTATACAATACCTAGAAAAAGTAGAAAACGAAAGAGCAAAAAACGGATAAAGATGGGATTTTAAATGCCAAGTCAAGAAACAATACAGCGAGCTGAATTACTTTCTCAACGAATCCAACAAGGTGGTCAGTTCGTTGGAAGTGGAATCCAGAATATTGCAAATTTGCCTGGACAATTTGTAGGAGAGACTACTCTTCCTGTGCTAAATTCGCTTATCGAAAAAATGGGATCATATACCAGTGGATTGCTTGGGTTTTTAACTAAAGACACGGTAACTGGTAAATTATCTAATAACGAAAATGTAGAGAATAAATTAGACGAATCAAACGAAACATTAGATGCAATCCAAGACAATACCGAAGAAACTGTAAACAAACTTGATGAGCTTTCCGAGGATGATCGTACAAAATTTGAAGAAATTGAAGCTGCCAGAGAGAAAATAAAGAAACCACAAAAGAAAGAAGAAGAGAAACAACAAAAAAATATTTTCAGCAATTTTCTTAGTAAGTTATTTAATTTTTTTAATGCACTTCCTACTATTTTGAAGATTGGAGGATTATTAGCTGGGCTTTCTTTACTTAAAGATAAATTTGATGAGTTTATGGAGAATCCGATAAAGGTTAAATTAGAAGCTATAGATTTTATTGATAGTGTAAAGACTCAGATCGTTGAACTTATGTCTGATGAAAAGATGTGGGGCAACATGCTTAAATCAGTATTTCCTAGCGACAGATTAAATGAGGTGCTAAGTCTCCTTTATAATTTTCTCACCAGAACCTCCACGAATGTCGTTGATACATCAGTGGATATAGCTGGACGCGCCGCCGCGCGCTTCGGCACGCGCACAACCAGCAAGGCCTTGTTCGCCGGCGTTTCCGGCGCGCCCATTCCGCAGTCTCTTTCGTCGAACGTCGTAAACATGGCCGAGTGGAAAGCCAACAAGGCCAACCCATCATCTTCAAGGACATGGTTGGGTCGAGTAAAAACGGCCCGTAACTGGCTAGATAAGAAGATACCAACACGGGGCGCCGGAGGCGCCGCGTTCCGCAGCATAATTCCCACGCTCCCTATTGTAGAATTAGGAATCTCGGGGTTGAGTTATTCTAGTTCCGTAGAAGACATTGAGGCCGCCCTTGAAGCAAACATCATCACACAAGCGGAAGCTGACGAGAGAATAATGCAAGAACGACTCGTTCTTGCATCGAGAGTCGGCGCGGACGCGACGCGAATTGCTTTTTTAAAGAAAATACCTTGGCTTGGTAACTGGGCAGATAAGACATTTCTAAGACGCGCTGTGGTCGGGGCCGGGGTCCCCGAAGGAGCGGAATATGCTGTTAGGGAGTGGGGCCCCGGAGCCGGGCTGCCCCCCCTAGAAGAAGTAGTTGAAGGTGCCCTGAGGGCAGCCAACTTGGCTGAAGAAAATAGGCGGCTGTCCATGATGTCGCCCCCTCATCTGCCGGGAATTATTAATGCACCTCCGACAGTCTATCCTATTCCACAACATTCTGGTTTGAACCAGCCAGACATTCCGGTCGTTGTGGGTTCTGGATCAACTTCAACTTCAATGGACCCACAATAAACTAACCTAAAATCGGAGAAGGTAATGTCAGATAATACGGACCCAGATATAGCAGTTCAACTCAGGGATATATTACAAGGTAAATTTGATCAATTAAAACAATATGGAAAACAATATGGAACAGAAGGCTTAGATCAATTCAATAAGACGCAGGCCGAATTTCTTAGTAATTTGCAAGGTCAAATGGACAGCGCAACCCAGCTCAACAGTTTATACGAAAACAAGTATAAAAACTTTTTCTTGCAATACCCTTCAAATGTTGACAATGCTATTGAAGAAAGACATTGGATTCGATTTGATGTAAAGAAATTTGATGGGCAAAAAATGGTAATTCCTGATTCACAAAATGCAGGAGATGTTGCAGAAGCAGATAGTTTTTTTGGTAGACTTTATCAAAGTGGGGTAGAAAAAGCAACTGCTGTGGCCAAAGCCTCAATTAATGTGCCATTATCTATTGCAACAACCTCTGTTAATGAATTTTTGAATGGTGTTCCATTATTCGGCGGCGCCGCCAAAGAACTGATTGACTCAGCACGTTCACCAGAAAACAGAAAATCCAAGTCTAGGCAACTAGGATCTATTTTATTATATGCTCCTTTCCAACGAACAGATACTTCTGGCTTCACATGGAACACAAATAGTTCAACTGGATTCTTGGGAAACAACACAAGAAGTGCTGCTGATGTCAGCGCACAGATTAATACAGGTGTTGAAGCTGCCAAAAGTTTTATAAATGCAGATTCGGCTACTTCATCTGCAAATGTGCAAAAGTTTAAAAGTATTGCATCAATGTATGCAGGCCTACAAGTATCTGAAGCTGCAAGTTCAGTTACCGGATCATATCTGCCTAATTTGAGAAATCAATTACTTAGAGGTGGTAGCGTTGCTCTTAATAATCATCTTGAGTCGTTTTTTAACGATGTTCAAATGAGATCCTTCACTTTTGAATTTCAGTTGTCACCGAAAACACCAGACGAGGCAAGAACCATACAACAAATTATTAAGATGTTTAAGTTTGCTGGCCACCCCGGAATAATCGGAGATAGTGACAGTTTTCTGAGTAGCCATTTTCAATATCCAGAAGTGTTTGATATAGAAATTTACAATGAAGCGCAAACACATAAAATTTTAACTTGTGCGCTAACTAATATGAGTACGTCTTATGGTGGGCCTACAATGAACAATACATTTTATGATTTATATCCCGTTCAGATTACACTTTCTCTTACTTTTACGGAACTTGAAATTCTCGATAAAATTAAAGTTGATGCAGGTTACTAAATGGCAAGAAATTATTTTAAATCACTACCGAGGACACAATACGACATTAATAATAACGGTACAGTTAAACTTGTTACCAATATATTAACTCGTATTGCTAGAAAGTCAAATATAGCTCTAACTGGAGGTTTGTTTTACAATTATACTATGCAGGAAGGCGATACGCCTGAAATTATAGCAGACAAATACTATGGAAATATAAATTATCATTGGGTAGTAATGCTAATCAATAATGCTTATCATAATGTTTATGATTTTTCCTTATCAATGGACAATTTTAATGCTTATATTAATGACAAATATGGATCATATGAAAGGTCTGTGGGGGTGACTAAAACCATATCAGACGCCGACACCTATAACATTGCAAGTATATATTCTGAAACACATAACGTAGAACAGACTACTGAAAATAGCTCACTACTAAGCGGCACTATACCCTCTGGAAATACAACAACGATCAAATTATCTGGATCAGTTGATCCTTTTTCTACATTAGGTGTTGGTGATTATGTCGAATTACTTGTGCCTAGTTCGTGGCACAATGTCAACTCTGTCGATTCCAGTAAACTTGGATACACTCAACCTGCAAAAATTTTAGCAAAATCACGAAGGAGTGATGGAGCCTTTGCTATCTCTACCAATATGGATTCTACTCGATACCCAGAATTTGTTTGGCAGAAAAATGGATACCTCCGTATCGTATCATCAAAGACATCGGCTGTTTCATATGGAGATGCTAATCAAACCGAAATATGGTTAGACACAAGAACATCAAATGATAGTTTTTCTACGAATGGATATATAACTTTCACTTCAGTTCCGGGTGCTACAGATCCAGATAATATTATCGGTAAGACTTTTCAGATTGACTCATATAGAGACGATGATAAAGTTGTTGTTCTAAATGAATCTAACAAATTACCTGAAGTTTTTCAATCTGGTTGGGATTATACTATTACTCACGGAGGTTATCATCTGACTTCTGGTGATATTGTTCTTGATGGAGATTTGATTACGCTTCATAGTGCAATACATCATTTTGAGATGGATGTTTATGATGATAATGACACTTTACTTCTTAAAGATCATAAAATCACAAAAAATCAATACGTTGATCCGACTGTAGGAACCGCATCGTCGAAGCGAATCGTTAATAATTATGACTATGAATTAAAAGAGGATTCAAATAAACGAAACATCATTCTACTGAGAAGAAATCTTTTACTTCCATTTGTTAGACAATTTGAAAATCTTTTAGCTGAAAGTTAGCATACAATGATTGATCTTAATGAAAATATGATCAGGCCTGGTGATGTATACGTTGAAAGTTGTGTTATATACTCGTCTGTCCAACCTGTACCGTACATTATAGAGGATTGGACAAGTATATCCGTTACCGAATCTATTGGTGTTAATTATGTTTCTTTAGAAATGACATTAGCTGATACTCAAAATTTAATTGAAGTAATTCCGATTGTTGGAAATGAAAGAATCGTAGTAAAATTCAAAACATCCTCAACAGATAAATTAAAAATATTTTCTGGAAGAATAATAGACATTCCTACGCAAGATGAAGTAAACCAAGGAACTCGCGTTTTTACAATTATTGCTATATCTGAAGAATTTGTTCGTAATCAAAAGATTAAATTCTCAAAATCATATAAAGAAACATATATCAGTGATATGGTATTTGATATATTTTATCAATATATTAAACCTGTTTCAGGTAAAGACATAATCATTCACCCAACTTTAGGTAGACACAGTAAAGTTATTCCAAACTACAGTCCAATACGAGCCATAGAATGGTTAAGCAAATGGGCACAATCTCCTAACTACAGAAAAGGAGCTAGTTACATTTTCTTTGAAACTACTCAAAATTTCTTTTTCGGACCAATAGAATATTTGATAGATCAAAACACAAAATCAACAAGAATTCCCGTATACAAACGAAGTACGAATGTTATGGCTGGAAACGCATCTAATAAAAATTTAGATTCGAGCATGTATAACATCGTGGCAATCAATTTTGATCGTTCTACGGAGTTGAATAAAATTGTCACTGGGCAAGTCGCATCTAGCGTAATGTCACATGATTTGGTGCTTCGTTCGACCCAAAAAACATCATACAACTACTTTGACTCATTTAATGAATACACTCATTTGGAAAAGTATCCAACCACAAATGATATTAAACTGGGAGAGTATTATAATTCAAGAATACTTTTGAATCCATTACATTATGGAGCATATAGTAGCGAAATAAATACAAACACTAATATTCAGGTTGCATCAATTCGGCAAAGTCAAATCAAACAATATCTCTCTAACTCTTTACGAATTATAGTGCCAGGAGACAGTAACAGAATTATTGGAGAAATTGTAGAAGTTGAAGTTCCATCTATCGGTAGACAGTCTGAACTTGAGCCTGATAGATACTTAACAGGAAAATATTTAATATGGTCAATTAGACATGCTATAACAAAAGAATCTGGTAAGTCAAAAAAGTATCTATGTCATATGCAATTATATAAAGATTCAAATCGAGTTAAAATACCAAGTCAACAGGCATTCCCATTTGGAGAGATATAGGAGACTATCATGTTAAGTTTCAACGAACATCAACAGTTAGATGAGAAGGCGATCCTCTTTCAGCAAGGAAAGAACTATGGTCAGGTGGTGTTTCTCGCTGGTGGTGCTGCTTCTGGTAAGGGATTCGCTCTGGAGAACTTCATGCAACCTGAGAAGTTCAAAGTGCGCGACGTGGATGAGTGGAAAAAGGCTCTAATGAAGCTAGATGCTATTGCTGCGGAAACGGATGACAAATATAAGCAAAAGGGCATCGACACCAAGGCTAAGTTTGGTGTTCGCGCATCGGATCTGAATCTCAAGAACGAAGAGGATGTGTTCCGCCTTCACGATATGGTGGATCAGCTTGGGTGGAAAGAGAAGACGCTCGATCTTCTTCTGTCTGGTGCGAAAAATCCAGATCGTCTCCCTAACATTATGTTTGACATCACAATGAAGAATCTCAATCAGGTTTCCAAAAACATTCCAATGCTTCTGTCTCTCGGTTATAAGCCAGAGAACATTCATCTCGTCTGGATTCTCACGAACTTCAATGTTGCGCTGGATCGTAATCGCACTCGCCCGAGAAAGGTGCCAGAATATATCGTTAAGCAGACACACACTGGAGCTGCTACCACGATGATGAACATCGTAAGAGGCAACATTCCACGCGGAATGAATGGTCGCATCACTGTCGTTCTGAACAATAACGAAGAGACGATATTTTATCTGGACAAGGAAGGAAACAAGACTAATCTTGTCAAGAGCTTTACGAGCATTGATCTCAAGAAAGAGGGTAAGAAGTTTGAGAACAACTCATTCGTAAATGCTCAGATTCATAAATGGGTCACGAAGAATGCTCCAAAAGAAGTGATCAAGGACATCAAGGGACGATAGTATGAAGAGTGGAATGGGGCTAAATGGATTTATCTGGTTTGAGGGGGTTGTGGAAGATCGCATGGACCCGCTTGGGCTCGGTCGATGTCGAGTCCGTGCTTTCGGATTTGATTCAGAGAGTCGCGATGAAGTCCCAACAGAACACTTGCCATGGGCATATCCAGTTCTCCCATTGAATAGTGATAGAGGGCAGGTTCATGCACCCAAAGAGGGAACGTGGGTGATTGGATTTTTCCGTGATGGAGAAGACGCGCAGGATCGAGTGATATTTGGGACCATTGACACAGGAGCGTATCGGTAATGTCAGATCCTTTTGACTTTGATATATTGAATCAAACTCCAATTCCTGATAATTTTGTGGAACTCCCACAAAACGCAGAAGATGTTCGGCCTCCTCTGTTATCAGAAGGTGCAATTCAAGCCGCAGTTCCCTCAGAGCAAGTTTGTCCAAATGTTGCTGACATCATTTTTGCGGAATTTCCAGAATTAACAGAAGTTCTTGACATAATAAAACAAGCTGGAGCTTTGGTTGATCCTCTAATTGCATTAAAGGCTAGACTTCTTGAGCCTCCTGATCCTGAAGCCTCCGAGAATGAAATAAAATCTCTACTGACAACCGCTGGTGAGAAGATTACACAGACAGCAGAGCGCGTTGCACAGGAGGTAAAAGATCAGGCAGCCGAAATTGCTGCGACTGCGTGGGATGCTTGGTATGCAACAGCGAATAGTATAACTCGCACAACTCAGGCAATAGAAGAAGGTGTGATCAATATAGAAAACGATATACAAAATATTGATGTGATAACATTGAATGCGATTGACGCGCAGTTTCCTGGTTTCAAGTCCGCGATTGATTGTTTGTATGGAGAAGATGGTGGTTCGGTGCGTGAGGGTGGAGTTGAGAACGCAAAGGAACAAGTCAACACTCCTGCTCCCAGTAACAAAGCAGAAGCAAAAACAAATGTAGCAGAAATCTCTCCTGAACCCACAGAAGAAGAAAAAACACAAAAAGGCATAACATCAAGAATTCCTCCCACAGCACTTGATCAACTGCAATCTGGATTTGCTCGCGATGGAAACGAGTATCCACATATATTTGTTGATCCAGATGACAGGAACACGGCATATGCAGTCTTTGTCAATGTTACCAAGTTGGTTAGAATATATGACATATCGGGAAGTTCTCCGGTAGAAAGCGGTAGCGCAGATTTTGAAGCGATCAATAAAAAGTTTGATCAGGACTTCAATGAGTTGCCATATCAGAGAAAACGAAATCCAGACACAGGTGAGAGCGCGGGAAAACCAACTTCAGATTTAACATCACTTGGAGAAGTTTCATATAATGAAAGATTGGATTTGCCGAATGTTCAAAGGATTATTGGAACCACAAATGACACAACACAATCTGAAGTTGTAGAAACTAATCTTAATGAAACAGTATCTTTTGAAAATAGGTTAGATTTGCCGAATGTTCAAAGGACTCTCGAATCTATCACGGATCAACAATAATGAGTGATTTGCTAACTAAAATGATTGCCATTGCTGAACAAAAAAAGCTACCTAATGTTCGGCTGCCCGGTGTCTTTATGTCGGACGATGGTGAACCCAAAGAGTTCTCTGGCTCAGCGGTTCGCAATAATACAACTCAAGGTTTTGTTGATGATCGCCTACGAAATGCGAACAATTACGTCGAGTATGCTCCTCGTCGCTTTAAGTCAAATATGGACGGAACAGGAAAGAATGTCCATGAAGACTATCCACAATCAACCGCAAAAATTGGATGGCCTGATGTTTTGGAATCCACGACACCCAGACAAGCTCGTGGGCAAAAAGCTGATACATTAACAGAAGCTCACGACCAGCGTACCACATTTGATGTCAGCGTTTCTACTTTTGCTCAGTCTGGCTATAGTAAAAACTCAAGTGGCGAATATAAAGCAGACACATGGGCTGGTGCGCGAAATCCAACAACGACACAACCTTCAAACCCATTCAATGCGAATTATCCATACAATCACGTTCGTTTGACCGAATCCGGGCATCTATTTGAAGCAGACGATACACCGGGAGCAGAGCGCATCAAAGAAGCGCATCGCACGGGAACCTACTATGAGGTGGCTGCCGACGGATCGCGAGTGACAAAGATCGTTCGAGACGACTTCACAGTCATTGTTGGCGATGAGCGAGTGAATATTCAGGGAGCAGCGATCGTCACAGTCGAGGGTGATTGTAATCTTTACACTAAAGGTAACTTCACACATCAGGTAGATGGTGACTACAATCTGCTTGTTAAGGGAAAGAAGACAGAGCGCGTCGCTGATGATGTTGTGAACGACTATCATGCTGATCATACATTAATGGTTGGGCGTTCGATTGATCCTCTTCGTGCTGGTATCGGAAAAGGTAATGAAGGAGGAGCGTATAAGGTTCAGGTGGAAGGAGATCATATCTTTACCACACGCGGAAACGTATCTCAACTTTATGGAACAGGAATCACTCCAATCTCCCTCACGCGAACTGTTCGAGGAGATGAGGTTGATCAGGTTGATGGGATTCGCTATGAGCAGACACGAGGAACCCGCATTGATTCCGTTGGTGGTGTGCGCTCCAACTATACTGCTGGTGTAGCTTGGGAAACCGTGGATGGCGCACGGACAACGACAATTAACGGGCTAGAGACACAGATATTTAATCTTGCGAAGACGCAGACTGTTACAGGCCTCGCAACCGACAACTACAATGGTGCTTATATTAGTAATACCACTGGTCTTCACGCGCTCAACACAACGGGTGGATATACTTTCTCTGGTACTGGTGCTACAGCATTTACAACTGTTGGTGCTACAACTTTCTCTGGAGGAATTATAAACATTACTGGCGGAAATCTAATTCAAACAGGAGGATATATGAGCACGTTAGGGACGATTACGGCTCTTAGCAATATTACTGCGACGATGGGTGATGTTATAGCATACAATGGCACGGCCAGCAAAAGAACATTAGCAACACACAAGCACGGGCCTCACGATTCAAATCCACCGAACTGGTCTGGTACTCCAGTAGCATAAATCGGGTATAAATAGATCAAAAATCAGGAGTAGATTTCTTGGCACGCAACACACCTTTAAAGAATTCAGTATATCGTGATTTGGATTTGAATTTTAGAGTTCATCCAAACTCTAAAAATTTGATCACTTTAACGGGAGATGATGCGGTTTCTCGTGCATTAAGAAATCTGCTTTTATATGAACATTATGAAAAACCATTTAATCCTGATTTTGGTAGTAATATAAGGGATATTTTATTTGAAAATTTTGGGCCTCAAACTAGCACTACACTAAAAAATCATATAATTGACGCTATTTCTAATTTTGAGCCAAGGGTCAATATTGATTCAGTAAGCGTTAGACCTGTGATGGATGAATATCGTTATGAGATTACTATTAAATACTTTGTGGTCAATGAAGCCACAATGAGAACTTCAATCATATTCTTGGAAAGGTTACGATAAAATGGCACAAAACGAGAGGCTAACTGTAACCGATTTAGACTTTGATGACATCAAAGCAAGTCTTAAACGATTTCTAAATTCTCAGTCAGAATACACTGATTACGATTTTGAGTCTTCAGGTCTGTCTGTTCTTCTGGATGTTTTGGCTTATAACACACACTATCAATCTTTTTACCTGAACATGATCGCAAATGAATCTTTTCTTGATACTGCATCTAGCCGAGAAGCATTGGTATCATTGGCCAAAGGAATTGGATACACTCCTCGATCAGTGACCGGAGCGATTGCATATGTGAATTTACAATTTAATCCAAATGATCTTGGTGGAGAAATAAACGGAGAGGCCTCGCCAATTTCCAGACTAGGAACAGAAGTTACCATACCAAAAGGATCTGTATTTACAACGGAGCTTTCAGATAAGACGTATTCCTTTGTGACAACAGATTCATATGTTGCTCGCCCTGTTGCAAATACAACAGGAGGGTATTGGATAGGGGATACAGCTTCTAGTGGAATTGTGCCATATGTTGCTACTGACGTTAAGATAACGCAAGGCGTATTTTCGTCCGCTCAATATATTTACAACAGTCAGCTAGATCAACAATACATTATACCAAGCACGGGTGTAGATACTTCTACCATTACAGTTTTGGTGACAGATTCCATTTCAACGACATCAACAAAGGTCTATACCAAAGCAGATAATTATACAAATCTGGATGGTGATTCACTTGTCTTTTTTATAAGCGAAGGTGCAGATCAAAGATTTGAAATTTATTTTGGAGATGGTGTAATTGGTAAAAAACCGTTGGATGGATCAATTATAGACATTACATATGCTGTTCCTGAGCCTGAAGCCGGAAATGGTGCTACAGTATTCAAATCTGATGCCATTCGCTCTCCATTCTACGGAATAGGTGGATCGACAATTACATATTCTCCAAGTGTATCTACCGTAATCAATGCTTCTGGTGGTAGAGATCGACAAACAGCAGAATCTATTCGTTTTCTCGCTCCTCTGAATTATGAGTCTCAAAATCGCGTTGTTACAAAACAAGACTATGTGACAGCAATTCGCACGGAGTATCCTCAAGTTGAAACTGTTTCAGTTTGGGGAGGAGAAGAGGATAATGTTCCGATATACGGAAATGTATATGTTGCGATTAAACCAACCGAAGGTTATTTCTTGAGTAGCACCGAGAAAAGAAAAATTACTGATCAGATACTAAAGCCTAAAAGTGTTTTTGGAATAACTCCAATCATAGTTGATCCTGAATACATATATCTAAAAATCGTGTCTAACATTACATGGAATCCTAGATTAACAGGTCTAACAGAATATACTCTTAGGAATGGAATTAGACAAGAAATTTTAGACTTTGGTGATATTCAGCTTGAAAAGTTTGATGAACCGTTTAGATATTCTCCGTTCACATCCATGATTGATGATTATGATTCTGGTATTGTTGGAAATTTAACAACCATACAAATGAGAAAACAATTTAAACCTTTGGTGGGGACATCTTCAAATTACACAATAGATTTCGATAATAGAATTACTCCAGGCGAGATGACCAGTTCCAATTTTACATACAATGGGTATACCGGATGCACACTAAGTGATCAATCAGGCACAATAAATATCATAGCAGGCTCGAATAACATCATAGCAGAGAATATAGGAACAATAGATTATACTACAGGAGTCGTTAACATAAACGCATTTAATCCTACATCTATAGGTGTTGGTGGATTTTTATCTATTATAGTAACACCAAGGATAAATGACGTTTTTGTGGGCAGAGGTAAAATCTTAACAATCATAAGTGATGACTTAACACTTACCATGCAGCAAGAGACATGATAAATGGCATACGCTAATAATAAAATCTCAACTATAGTAGAAAATCAACTCCCAGCGTTTGTTAGGGAGGATCATCACAATTTTGTTGAGTTTGTGAAATCTTACTATGAATTTTTGGAATTAGTTACGCCACCTGTAGACATTCCTTTAATTTTTGATAATCCAAATCAAAATATTTACAATGATCGAGGGAAATCTTATGGTAAGGTTCCATTTGTTGTAGGTGAGGTGATAGAACAATATGCAAACGCCACGAATCCAGCAGAAGTAACAGCTTCCGCTACCGTTTTTGCTTGGAATCAAACGTCTTCAACTAAAATTGTTACAGTTACAACTATTGGAGGCACTTTAGGTAAGTTTTTCAGAAATCAAGAAATCATAGGCAAAACTAGCGGTGCTGTATATTGGCCGTCAGAAAATGTAATACAAGCCAAATCAGGTGCAATTCAGGCTGCATATGATATAAGCAACATTCGAGATTTAGATCGAATGACTACTCAGTATTTAAAATTTATAAAACGTGAAATTGCATCTGGGCTTCCGGTAAATTTTAATAAAGGTGTCAACAGCAGAACAGCATTAAAAAATCTTAGGGATTTCTATCGCTCAAAGGGAACAGAAAACTCTTTTAAATTTTTATTTCGTCTTGTGTTTGGAGAAGATATTGAAGTATATCTTCCAAGTCAAGATATGTTACGGTCAAGTGTTGGTGAGGTTCAACAGAGAACAACACTGAGAATTGAGCCACCGACAACAGACTTTAACACAAAAGAAATACGAACAGTAGGCAATTTAGATGGGCGCAGAATTACTGGTCAACAATCAAAAGCAACTGCAATCATAGAACGCGCGCAGGGAATCATTTATGGTGGATATTCTTTCGCTGAAGTTGATATTAGTGATAAGGTAGGAAATTTTCAGCCGGGAGAGAATCTTCGTGTTGCATATGTCGATGAAATTACAGGAAAACCTATTACTTTATTGTTGCAAAATTTTGGAGTGGTCGATTCGATCGAAATCGTTGACGGCGGTTCAAATTATGTTGTGGGGGATACTATAGAATCTTCTAGTAGCACCGGATCAGGTTTGGTAGCAGAAGTTTCCGAAGTTGATGAGAATGGAACAATTAAAGGTATTGTAATAGTTGATCCAGGTTCAAATTACACATTACCCCCAACAGTTAGCATCATTAATCCACACGGAGGAGAAAAAGGATACGCTCGATTCAACACAGGGCCTCTACAAACCTTACTTGATTATAACTTTACCCCAGATAGTTTAAGCAATTCCTTCTTTGCTGAAAGTGATAACCGAGGAGCATATGCAAATACAGGCGCGGTTGGACTTGACGCATACGAAATTAATAATGCAACTGTATTAAATCCTGCTGAAGTGGATGCAAATAGTTTTAGTAATTTTGTAACTATTCCAGACAAAAATGAAGGACTTCAGGCTTGGTGGAAGTTTGATTCTTATAGCATAGAAAAGGCAGTTAAAATTAATACCCTTGATGGTACCTTTTATGATGGAAACGATCCAACAGCAAATCTAGCTTATCAAGGGTATTGGGGCCCCCGCGTAGGAGATTCTGTATTCACATCAGATTCGCGTTTGTCTGCGTTTGGATATGGAACGAACAATGTATTGAACATAAATCAACCATCACAGAATGCTCTATCACTAACATCTACATTCAATGAATATATGCAGCAGTATGTTAGCAACACATACACCACAGGAGGCATTACAGGCTTCAAACCTATCGTTATTGATAGTTCTGGAAACGGAAGACATGCTTGGCTTCAAACTACAAATGCTCTGGCATATGATGCCAACTTTACGGGAAGAGCCAATGTTTTTAATGCGGGCGCATTCTCATCGAATGGTATATATCAGTTACCCACAGCATCAGCGATAACAACCGCAAATTCTTGGGTGAATGGCCCTAACGGAGTTGATGATCAGAAGAGTCTTGGTGGTGTTGTTCTTCGCGCACACGACGATCTGCGAAATGCAAACACACAGACATGGGTAATGTGGTACTATCCATATGGTGAGATTGGATATTTTGGTGGAACGTACAACAATGATACAGCTTGGGTTGAATACGACTCAACTAATATATTATATGATCCAACAAATGCACCAAATATTCTAAGTCGAGATGGTGGTTCGTATTGGGCACTTCAGGCTAACGCAACATCCACAGCAACAAGTGATTATCACGACGTTATTTTCCGATTTCAGGGTGGAACTTGGGATAATGGTAGTGATGTATATGGGCAGGTCGCAAATACATCTGGATGGTTCCCCGGTACGCTTGCTGGTACACTGAATACGGGTGGCGGGTCACTTCGCGCGCAGACATGGAACATGATCGCGCTGTCGATCGACTATACGAATCACGTTGGTAATCTCTACTTCTTCAATACCGTAGACGGATTGCACTCCTCCAACGGATTTAGTATTGATGCCTCTGTTGACTCAAACACGGTGTTTTCGACTGCTCCTTATGCTGGATTAGAAGGATGGCCTGTTCTTAATGGGGACACAGAAGGTCGCGCTGTCGTCATGGGAGCAGCTTCCGCTTCCGCTAATGGTGACAGTAATAGCGTGGAACAGAATCCTGCTTCGTCTGCTCATGGTCGATATGCTGAAGTTCGATATTACGACAAAGCACTTGATGAGCAACAAATTGCACACCTGTTCAAGAATCCCGGTGGTAAGTTCGATAAAACACTTTCGGGCGATTGGGCAATCGTCAATCCTGCTATTTCTGGTAATGTAGCATCAGGTATAGTTTACGATTCAGGAGAGAGTCAATACACGATTCGTATCGGTAGTGATGATGGGTCTACGGGGCTTCAATTAGTATACAACAAAGATTTTGTATTTGATGCCAATGCTCATTATAAAATGACAGTCAAGGCTAAAAATAGCGGATCGACAACTGCTGCTAATGTTCAATTTGGTATTGTTGCTGTTGCAAATACTGGAACCAGTCTTGTGGGAATTGGAGGGCAAGACGATTGGGATTTTTTCCAGCCAATAGTTCAATCTGGAATTGGCTTGGGAACTGAATGGGTAGAAAAAACTGCTGTGTTTGGTGGAAACACAACTCAATCAGGATGGGATGCTGCCGGAGACGGAGCGGGAACATATGATTGGGCGAATCCAGCTAAACTATATGGAGATAGCACGCTTGCGTCTGCTAATGCTACATTCTTTCGCCCTGTTTTACGATGGGATGATTGGGTATCTGGGGAAAGCACAGACATAGCTTCAATTAAGATTGAAGCTCAGAAAAGTGCAAAAATAACAGCAAAAGTGGCTGGAGAATTCACATGGCCAAAGGTTTCCGTTGGCGATAATGGAAAACTTAGCACATCACTAACAAATTCATGGACACCTCGTTATTTGAGTGATAATAATTTTTATCAAACATATTCATATGTAATAAAAAGTGGATTGTCCATTGATTCATACAAAAGTATAGTTGAACGATTGTTACATACTTCTGGTAAAAAAATGTTTGGAGATGTAAGCTCAGTTGAAGTTGTTTCCTTAACTCCAAAAGCATCAGCTTTCGTTGAAAATATTTTGAATCTTTTCATAGACTATTATGGAGGTAGTGAGGCTCTTCTGTTAGGGGATAACGAATTATGGGATAATCGTTCGCTGAAAGGTGATGTTGCTTTCAAGTCTGACTTTGGTCTTTATGATATGCCTGATCTACCATTTGATCTCGATCTAGCTCACGGCGAGTTTGACATACGAGCAACGACTGAAATTAAATATCAACCAACCATTGTAACAGATTTTACAGAAGCAACTGTTCGCGGAAGATACAATCAAGTTATAGATTTGAATCCAAATTATAATGACAGTAATTATAATGCTCGAACATATTGGGCTCTTCAAATAGGATCAGCAGAGGTTACCGAAAATGGAGTGAAAATTTTCAGAGGAACTTGGGATAACGCCGCAGGAACTTCTGGACCATTTTTTACCTTTTATTCTCCACCGAAGGCCTTCAATTTAGATGGGTCTGAGTTCGCCCCGAGTAGCTACTCGTTCAAAGGCGCAGATTATCCTTATGTTCGTGTTCTGATGAGAAAGATTGAAGGGAGAAATGGATATTGGACTGGTACCTTGTTTTTCGGAATAGACGGAAACGATAATGTTCGCGAAGCGTATGATAGTACCGGTGATGGTAATATTGATCAGGCCCGTCGAGAATATCCTTATACGAATGGCTCCGTTGGGGTCGATGAACCTCAATGGACATCAGATTTCCAATGGGTCACATGGAATATGAGTAATAATGATAAATGGAACTCTGGTATAGTAACCGATCTTCGTTTTGATTTTGAAAGAAATTGGCCATATAACAGTTACTCATCAAGCGCAGGATTTGATAGAATCAACAAAGGTGAAGCTGGAGAGCTTAGTGATAGTGTATTTGAGATAAAAAGAATAGAGTTCGTTAGTAATCCAGGTTATATGTATGGATCATCTGGTCCGGCTTGGATCGCATGGGATCAGTCACCTAATGATATGCCGTATGCTAAACAGCACTACAGCTATGATCTTCTCCCTGATCCTACGTTTGCAACGTCAAACACAGCAACACGCCCAACAAAGACATCATTGATATGGGAAGTGACTGGAGCGCACTCGCGTCTCGTGTCTGCTTACGAGGAGCCATATGATGCTAATCGTGCAAAGCAGGATGCTGTGTATAGCTTTACCAGCACTCCCACCTATCCTGCGAGTTATGTTGAGGGAACGGATGTGGTGACACTTGAGTTCGGTTCGATGCCATATCTATCGCCTCAGACGCGCTGGGCAGCGCGGCAAGGGTTTCTTGCATGGGAAACGTCAGATCCAGGTAGTGATGGATATATGGTTCTCAAGCATGATCCTACGTCCACAGTAAACTATCCATACTTCGATACAGGCAGCACCCCAAATAGCTTTGGTACAAATATCAGAGGAAAGGATGTTAAGGCTGTTCGTTTGCGAATGAAGAGAACATCAGACACATCACCGGACGATGCTGCTTGGTCTGGCACGATGTATTGGGGACTTGGTTATGATGGGGAAGACTTCAACGAGGACGGTAATGTTCTGCCGAATGACTATCCTTTTGGACCTCCCGGTGCGTTAACCACAACGCAGCCTACATGGGGAAGTGACTGGCATGATGTTGATTGGGATGTCAGCACAACTTGGGAAAATGTGAATAATATCGGAGACATTCGATTCGACTTTGATCGCAACGCCGGAGCAACAGACACACCAAACATCTATTACATTGAGTCGATTACGTTCATTATGAAGGGCGGCCGCAATGTCCGCGCGCTCGATGGGCATTTCCACGCAAGCGAAGACTCGAACGATGGCATTTTGTGGCAGAATATTCAAGGGCTTCCATTGGATATTGACAGCAGTAAATACCGCTATGTTCGTATGAAGGTGCGTCGTATTGGTCCAGGCGGATATGGAACCAACGATTGGCTTGGAGCGTGTCAAGGTGAAACAACAAAATGGATAGCAACATCTACTCAAGTTGTTCGCAGGCCTGCTGGAGCAAGTTACTACAGACCAGAAGTCGGTGGGACAAACATCGGAGCAAATATAATCTCTCAGCCTTCGACTTTGATAATACCAGCAGGATCAGATCCAAGCACCAAATCACCTTGGCATATTCTTGAGTGGGATATGCACAATGTTAATAGTGGTTCGGTGCCACAGTGGCTCTCTGGAGTATCAACTCGAAGCATTCCAACTAACACATTTGAGTTATTTAATCTTGGATGGCTGGGTATTACTTTGACAGGAAACCCAACAGAAGATGTTGAGAAGTATGAGATCGACTGGATTCAGGTTGATGACGGAACAAAATATCCACGCGGAAATCATGTGTGGCCGATCGCAAGAACAAATCAAGTGAGTAGGCTTCTGGGGGATCGAGATCAATATAGTGATGGATCTGGTGTTGGGGGCCACCCAAACACATTATACGTTAATGGATCTTGGGACTATTCTTCCAGAGCAATGGGCAGAACTTCGGTTACTCCATCTGCACCTCAAGATTCTAATATTACCTTTGTTGAATTTGCAGATCAAACAAGTCCACTGGTATATCCTTATTATTCAAATAATGCAACGGTAATTTATCTTTCAAAATCAAGCTCAACTATTTCAGATACAACTTCAACTATTGCTCAAATCCCTAGTGATGATGGTTGTCGAGTTATTAGAATTTCTGCAAACACAGCAAATAGTAATGATTGGATTGTTAGTGATCAATTATCTTCAAATAAAGACATTGCTTCATACGGTTTGCTTTCCGATGTAACCAGCACATATCAAAATTGGGATGTTGTTTCATTAGAGCTTGATAAATATGATACTGTGTTTATTGGTCATTTATACGCAGAAGATCAACAAAGTAATCCAGGCACAAGTTATTTTAATACGCCAGTTGATCGGTATACGGATGATTCTCGCCCATTCTTTGTGATGCACTATCAACCCACACAAAATTTAGCACCATCTGGAGTTATAGGTGGAAACACCGGCCACAATTTTTATGGTGTATCAAACACACATAATAGTGAAATTGTATTTTTTGGTAATACGGTAACAACTGGTGCTGAAATTCTTGCAAATGGGCCTAGAGTGTTTGACGTGTCTCCGGTAAGCACAGCAGGACAAAAATCATCTCTTGATCATTTTACAGGCGTCGATATGATTGTGGATAGACGTGGTAATCTCAACATGGTTGGGCGTGATTCTGACAATATGGTGATGATTAAGCCTGCTCCAGGTAAAACAAGAGATGGATCTGACGCGGAACAATTACCTCTCGGAGTAGACCTTGAACCGATAGTTTTTGATGTTCCTTATAATGAAGGCATGTCAACTGTTAGAACTGGGCCGGATAGAAATCAGGTAGCTGGTGTTCAGGAATTTGAAATAATAAATTCAACAACTTTAGATTCAAATAATATGGTACTAGGAAATTGGGCTCCTCATGGAATCATTGAAGGCCCGAAGGGATCATTTTTCATTGCATGTAATAACTACAATACAGCATTTGGTGGAAACAGTATTTATTGCTATCATGTTGTAGTAACACAAAATGTTGCAACAGGTACCTACTCCGCATTAAATGTATATCCGGTATATGCAAACTCATCCCATACCACAGATATTTTTCAGGGATGCACAGGAATGGCAATAGACAGCCATGATCCTCCAAATCTTTATTATGCAACAGCAAACACGATTTTTAAAATTGAACCTAAAGGATATTCCTATGAGATAGGTGATTCTAATATCACTCAACTTGTACCTGATACATATGACTATTGGAATGATAATTTTCAAAATGGTGCTACGGTTCCTCCACTTGGATGGTATCCGGCGACACACGCTGATCCCGGTACATACAATCAACAAATGGAAGGAACTTATGGTAGAATCAAAGTAGACAATCGTAATCGACTTTTCTTGCGAGGAAGAGCGAATGTTTATCTATTTGACACCGCCACTAATGAATTATATTCAGCATACTCTCCCCAAGAATATCAAACTGATATTGTGACTACTGGTGTGGATGCTACATATGAAAATCTAGTTATTGCCGATTGGGATGTTGAACCAGAAACCGGAGAGTTAGTATTTGTTTTATCTGAGATGGCCGCTGGAAATGCTTTAGTGGCTTCTATTCGTCCAAATGAAAGTTTGTCATATAGATATTCTGAAGGCGGTCAGTTAGCTCAAGTTCTAATTGACCCAGCATACACTACCAATAGATATGAAACCCCTCTTCCAACTTTAATTGGACCGGGGGGCGGTTCTCCTACAGGATTCAAGACCTGGGTCAACGCAAAGATCAGGATTCGCAAAAAGAAAGATGATGGAACGCGAGACTAAATAGTCAAAATTCGGCAAGTTTCGCATAAATAACAGAAATATGGAGTATAGCCGTGCCAGCAATCGTAACAAAGCAGTTTCGCGTACATAACGCTAAAACATTTATAACCAATCTTTTAGATCAGAATGAAGGTGGGCCGAGTGCATACGATGGCACAAGTTTTGTGTATCTTAGCATAGGTAAACCTATTTCTTGGGATGAGACTAATTTTGGTTCTGATGACTCAAATCCACCAGATCCAGATGACGATATAATTAGCACGACCAATGTATACAGAGACGGAATGGCAGCGTCTAGGATCAATAGTACCGATGTTTCTCTAGGTATTAGAAGATATAATTGGACATCTGGTACTGTGTATACGCAATATGATGATCAAGATGAAAATGTCAACAATGGAATTGCGGAGTTTTTTGTGTATGTTGAAAGTTCAGGTGATATATTCAAATGTCTGGATAACAACAATGGTAGCCCCTCAACTTCTCGCCCAGTAAAACCAGGTATAGGTCTAAGGGATCAGACATTTACAACTTCTGATGGGTATCGCTGGAAATTTATGGCAGAAACTCCTATTGGAGCGAGAAAGTTTATAACAAATAATTATGTTCCTATTCTTTCCGTTAACGTCCATCCAACTGCATCGGTACCAAGCGGATATGCCGATCAAAAGATTGTTCAGGAAAATGCAAATATAGGTTCGATCGAAGCATATGTTGTGACCAGTGGAGGAGCTGGATTTGTTAGACATAGTGGGGCATTTACTACAAGAATCATATCAAGTGATCCCCCCACATCCACTACTACGAGCTTTATATTGTCATCGGATTCAGTTTTAGACTCGTATGGAGATAATGCTCTGGTAGGTGCGACAATTCATATTACAAAAACCACCACTGGGGAAATGACAACTGGTGTCATTGATTCTTATGTTGCATCAACAAGAACAATTACAGTTACCGATCCCCTCGCTTTTGAACCAGAGAATGGAGATGTTTATCATATTGGTCCTACAGTTTGGGTATCTGGAGATGGATCTGGGGCAAACGCATATTCAATCTGCACGGCAGCCGGAGGACTATCTCAAGTCAAAGCCTTAACTACTGGGCAAGATTATAGTTATGCTATAGTCACTATTGATCCTAGTGGTATTTCGGACGGCAGTGGAACTTCTGTTCGTGCTATACTTCCTCCTCCTGGCGGGCATGGAAGAGATCCGGCAATAGAATTAAATGCTTTCAATGTTCTTATCAATAAAACCGTGCTTGGTGCAGGAACATCAAATAATTATCCAATAACAAATGATTATCGTGTAATTTCTTTACTGCGAAATCCACTACTCTCTAACGGATATAATCAAACTGTATTAACGCCAGCAACGAGTGGTGCTAACTGGTTTGCTAATACAGATACCGTACATATGTCAACTTGGGTAGTGTGCAATACAACAAATTACTCTAAAGTAGGTAGTAATCCAGATGAGAAAATGCAAGTCTTTAATGATTGGCATTCTAATTTGGGGCCTCAACCTGACGATGAGGTTGAAGGCGTTAACAGTGGTGCAAAAGCTAGAGTTGTTGAGTTTAATGCCGATGGTAGAGGAATACTAAATATGACAAATGTAGTGTTAAACAGTTCTGGTGGTACTTTTAGTCCCACTGAAGCTATCCGTTTAACTCGAACATATAATGGATTTGTACCAACCACAAATAACTATGTGATTGCAAATGGATACTCTGATGATTGGTCGGCCGACACAACAACCATACCCGGAACAACCTTCGATGTTGTTCAAGTTGGAGAGATTGAACCGTCAACCGGAGAAATACTCTATATTGAAAATCGCACACCTGTTTCGCGAGCCGCCGAACAACGTGAAACTGCAACAATCGTAATCGAGTTCTGAGGAAAAACAAATGCCAATAATTGCAAATACAGCACCCTACCATGATGATTATGACGAGAAAAAGCATTATTATCGTATTATGTTTAATCCTGGTAGACCTGTCCAGGCTCGTGAGCTTACGCAGATGCAAACTATGTTGCAGAAGCAAGTTGAAAGAATGGGCGATCATATATTTCAACATGGCGCGAGGGTTTTTGGTGGGAATCCTGCATATGATAAATGTAAGTTTATTCAGCTTTCCGATTATGAAAATAACAATTCATCAAATCCCCTACTTGACGTTTCTGAATTATATAATAGCACAACACTTATTGGTGCGAAACTTGTTCTGGATGATTCAGTAGAAACTGCTGTAGATAGTGATGGTAACATAATCACGTCGGATGGTCGCTCACCGGTTGCAACTATTTTGTTTGTAACCTCTAGGAATGGCACTACACCAAATACACTTTTTGTTAACTATGAGACTGAGGATGAATTTCAAGCTGGAGATACGATTAAATCGGTCGTTGATGCGACATTTACGGGAACATTTACAAATGCTGTAGTTACATATGACACCACATCATCGGCCGACGCGGCCACTGGAAATGCGATGTATGTGACTATCACTGATGGCGTATATTATGTGAAGAGTTCTTCTGGGGCGCATTTTGTTCATTGTCCACAACAGAGAATTATGTTATCTAATTATTCATCAAATGGAACATATAGTGTTGGGCTCGGAATAGAAGAAAAGTTTGCAACAGAAATAGATGACAACACTTTATATGACAATGCTGGAGGTACGTACCAGCCAACCGCGGCAGGCGCACATAGATTACAGATTGATCTGAAACTCAGAACAAAACCAGGTTCTGATGGAATAACAGTTTCACAAGAAATAGCAAGCGATTATTTTGAATTGCTTCGCATTGAAGATGGAATTCGAGTGTTTAGCGCGGGAGCCTCGGCATCAACATCAAGAGTATACTCTGCTATCGGTGATGCTATGGCAAACAGAACGTACCATGCAGAAGGTAATTTTGTCGTCGATCCGTTTGAATGCAAGGTCGAAGAAACAAATCCACCTAGCGCACAGCTCAAAGTCACAGTTTCTCCCGCGCGGGGTAAGGACACTGCTTTAGCTTATGTTGGTGGTCGCGAGTTCTCTTTAGCAGGATCTTGGTCCAAGCTCATTGATAGGGCTCGGGGAACTGCGATTCTTCGTGATCGTGTTGCTCCAACTGCTATTGGATCGTACATAACCATTCGTGATCTGAAGGTGTCTAATCATCTGGGTGAAGATGTTCTTGATGCAGGTCAGCTTCCTGTTTGGGATATGCACAGCGTAAATTCATATAATATTAATACTAGCTCTGAGCAAGAATATAACTCAACACGAATTGGATCGTTTCGACTTCGTGATCTGAAGACATCAGGTAGATTTGGTAACACTGCTGCGGCTAATGTCTATACGGTATACATTCAAGACTACAAGTCATCAAATGCCATAACTGGATATTTCTCCGATGTCACATCAGACAATGGAAAAACAGTCAAGATTACATCAACAAGCACTCTTAATACATCTACGAATGCTTATATTGGATCGAAACTTTCGATTGTCTCTTCTGTAGTTGATGGGCAGACAGACTATGCTAATCAGACCAGAATTATCATTGCCAGCTCAGATACCGCTGGAACCACATCGCTAACACTGGATAAGCCTTTTGATCAACCACCAGCAAACACGAGCTTCCCCGGAGAAGGCGAAGCATTCTCTCTCGTTGTTGAACCAACAGCAGCTCTAACTGGAAATGGTTGTATTGTTCCTTCTCCTTTTAAGGGACACGCTGTCGCTATCACCAGCACGAATGCTACAAACTTCGATCGAGTTACAACAGCTAACGCGCAGTTTATGAACGCGGGTGATAACTTTGCCAATACATATCCAATTCGAGGTGGAGACCAGGCAAGTCTTCTATTCCCACTCGACACAGGCGGAGCGCGACTAGCTAACTCAATCTCCGAAAGTGTGACGGGTGGATCTTTACATTACATCGCAAGACTTTCTGCTACATCTACCGTCAGTGGTGGAGCTGTTGTGTTCAACGCAGATCAGTTCCGCACAGGATCAATGGGATATACTACGTTCGTAGAAGGAACTCAGAAAGACAATCTTGTCGTTGTGCTTGAAAAGAACGCAAAGCCTATTGTAGTTGGATCGGCAGACCTTTCTGCCTACACGTTTACAACGTCGAGTATCACGCTCGAAAGCGCACAGCTCATAAATGGAGACACGGTTCGTCTGTATGCTCCGGTATTGATCAGTGATGTCAAAGCCAAGCGCAAGTCTCTGCGACAGGGATTCAATACACAGGGAACAACATATACGGTTGTTCAAAACCGATCGAACGGGCACGTTATTTTCACCACCCCAAATAAGATTCCAGGCGGAAAAGACAATCTCGGTATGCCTGATGTGTATAAGATTCGCGCAGTCATTGACACAGGCGCGCCCGGAACATCTCCAACAGATTCGATGCTGAACAACTCAACATATGACATCACAAATCGTTACACCCTAGATAATGGTCAGCGAGAAGACCTATACGATTATGCTTCTATTATCCTAAAACCTGGAGCGCCTGCTCCGTCTGGTCAAATTCTTGTTGTGTTCGATCATTTTTCACATACGGATGACACCGGAGCAGCAACTCCAGAAGCAGGATTCTTCTCTGTTGATTCATATCACAATCAGGTTGCTATTGAAAACATTCCTTCGTTCGTTTCGACTACGACAGGTGTGAGATATAATCTAAAAGACTATTTGGACTTCCGACCAGTTCGTGCGACAGATTTAACAGGAACAACAGCCGCGAACACCTCTTATTATGTCCCGATTGTTCCTACCCCACAGACTGATCCAACCGCTTCATATGCGATTGGTCAAGTTGATGCTGCGGGCGCCTTCTTCTACTGGATGCAATACTTTGCTGCTCGATTCGATAAAATCATTCTTGGGGATCGTGAAACTGCTTCTGGTGGTAATACTGGGATGTTGCAAATTGTGTCTGGATCAACAAATAGATCGCCTGCAACAATGCCAAAAGTGTCAAAGGTCAACGATCTATCTTTGTTTACTCTAGCTATTCCGTCTTATACTAAACAAGCATCGGATGTTGTTATTACAAAAGATTCTGTTCGTAGATATACAATGACAGATATTGATAAGCTAGAAAAAAGAATTGAAAGGCTTGAAAGAATATCAACCTTAAATCAGATTGAACAAATGTCGTCTTCTCTTAAACTCGTTGATGATCAAGGTATTGAATACTTTAAGAATGGAATTCTTGTTGATACATTTGAAGGATTATCATCATCTGATGTTGGAGTCCCTGGCTCGCCTAATCCCCAGTTTAATGCGTCTATCGGATCGGGAAGACTTCGACCAGCGGTTGAGCAAGATAATCTTGATCTGATAATAGATCCAACTAGCAGTTCAAATTATTTTGCAAAAAATAATATTCTAATGCTCCCGTTTACTACATCAAAAAATGTAAGAGGACTTGTTCAAGCTGCGGCTACAGTCGGTGGCGCAGAGAATATAAATCCATTTCAAATTCAGCCTTTTTATGGAACCATGTCCCTAACGCCAAGTAGTGATAATTGGCATTCTACGCGCGATTTACCTTTGAGTGTATCCGATCGAACTAGCGCGAGACTAGCAGCAGAAAATATGGTTCAGAATAGACTGGATCGTGGAGAAGGAAATCCAGTCTGGGGATCATGGGAGACTGAATGGTTTGGTGCTGTAGAAACAGAATCAACATACTTTAGAGATCCCGACGCAGCATATCAGTATGTTGTTGATAATCCTCCATTCCCCGGCGGCGGAAAAGGAATGAGTCATGTTATATTTACGGACTCTTCTGGTAATGCAATATGGAATCCGGTTGATGGATATTCATACGCATCAAATGATGAAACTGGAGCATACCCAGGAGTTAAGAATCTTCGGAGTGTCAATTCAGTAAATGCTCCTCAAGATAATAGCGGTTATGTTGGTGGTATTATTGATTATGTGGCGTACAATATAAGAAAACCACATAATGACGTAAAGAACGCAACAACCGCTGGACAGGTTCGTGTTCAGGATGAGCTTCTACAAGAAGTGATTGTAACTGAACAAGGAACACGCACGCGGAGCGGTGTTCAGACTGAATTCTCCATCAAAGAAACAACAAACCTAGTTGATGAAGTCGCACTTTCTGATATTGTCTATCCATACATGCGCCCTGTTATGATTACATTCCGTGGAAGAGGGATGAAACCCAAAACCACAGTTTATCCGATTTTTGATAATGTAAATGTAGAAAACTACACAGAGCGTGCAAATGAATTAATTCTTAAAATGAACCCAGTTTCATTAGAATGGACTAATCCATTTGGAAACCTCACAGAAGAGGAAATGTTGTCTGATGCAACCACAGGAGCATACGGAACTGCGGTTGCTGTTTTTGCAAACACAGTCTATCTAACTTCCGCAAATGGTACATTCGTCTTAGATAATGCGATTAATAGATCGCGAACAGCAAGCACACCAGCGGTGATAGTTGAAAAATATAAGCAATATTCTGGGCGATTCCTCGCTACTCCGTCAACGACCACATTCCAGTTGTTCGATACGAGAATATTTGGGCAAACTCATTGGAGAACTACGGCGATAACCGCGCGAGCAGCAAGTCTTGATACTGATCTATATGGAAGAAAGCTCCATGTTGTATATGGGAGAGGATATGGTGAGAGTCGAACAATAACTGCGTTTGATGAAACTACAGGTGTTGTGACTGTTGATTCTGCTTTCAGTCTTCAACCGAACACCAGCTCAAGATACTCAATCGGAGAACACTACACAAACTTAGCTGGAGAAGCATTTGGAATTTTCTATGTTCCGAATTATTCATACGCAAATCGAACCGCTCAAGAATATGTTGAAAGTTTATCTACGAGTGATATTTACTGGAAGATAGCGGAACTGTCAGATCAGAGAACAACAGATACATTGAGATTTACATCAGGAAATAAAACATTTTCTCTAAGATCATCTCCTTCTCCGTTTGAGTCAGATTTGACAACACACGTTGAGGCTACATTTAGTTCTTCAGGAACAATAAACACTCGCAAGTATCGAAGTGTATTTGATATTGAAACAAGAATAGTTAATGTCACAGAAGCAGAGACGCTTGAACCTAGAACATCAACAACAGTAACGTCTTTAGGTCAACAATTAACAGGAGACGTTGTTAAATATTTTGATCCAGTAGCACAAACATTTGTGGTTGATCCAAATCTATATCCGGGTGGCATATTTATTAATGGTGTTGATATTTGGTTTGAAACAAAACATCGAAGCGATGCAGGAACAGTCTTACCTGTAATCTTGGAAATACGTCCAACTATCGCTGGTGTTCCGAGCGGGTCGCAAGTCATTGCTAGTACGTCACTGCTTCCTTCGGATGTCAAAACAACAACTAATCCAGCACTATTCAACAACACATCTACATCGTTCATCTTTGATCGACCTATCATGCTGGAATCTGGAAAGGAATATGCGATCGTTCTTCGATCTGATTCTCTTGATTATAGTGTGTGGACTGCAAAATTGGGTGATGCACTTGTTGGGACGGGCGGAAATACAGGAATACCAGAAAAGGTTGTTGACAAACAGCCTCATTATGGATCGTTCTTTAAGTCACAAAATGGTGTGACATGGGAGCCTGAACAATTACAAGACCTTATGTTTGCAGTTCATAAATGTATCTTTACTCCAAACCAAACAACAACTGTAATTTGGAAAAATGCTAATACACATTCCGATACAACGGCAGATTCTAGTGTTTCACTGAACTCTCCTTTAGATCATATTAATCTGTCATCGGTAACAGGCGTGCCTGCATCAACTCCATATTTCAACTCAACTGAATTTAAACAGTGGCAAAGTGATTTCAGTTTTGATGAGTTTAGAGTTGATACCACGTCCTTAGAATTTCCTTCATCTTCGGTTGAATGGGAATATGATTGTGTCAAAGAAGGAGAGACACAAGTTCCTAATCCTTTTGTTTTAGAGTTTACTGAAACAGATGGGTATAACTCTATGTTGTTAGGAACAAATACAAAGCACCCAACAAGTAGGTTGAAGATTTTAAAGAATCAAACAGGATCGTTTTTATTAAAGGGTAAACTATCTACCACTAGCGTACATCTTTCCCCTATTATTAATCTTGAGCGAATTGGAGTTACACTATTCAAAAATGTTATTGATAATGGAGGATTACATGCAAATACATGGCCATATAGTCAAGTATATACAGCAGATGGAACAATCATTGGTGGTGGGTTCACAATCAAAAACTCTGGAACTGGATATGCAGATACGGACACCATTACAGTTACCCCTTCTAGTGGCTCAATAGGAGGCGGCGCGACTGGAACGGTTATCACTGACGGAAGTGGTTCTATTATTGGAGTTAATCTCACAAATAAAGGGCAATCTTATGTTACTTCGCCAGTAATTACTGTTAGTGGTGGTAATGGAGATGCCGAAATTGAATATGTTGGAGAAGATAATGGAGTCCATCCTGGTAACTATCAGGCTCGATATGTCTCAAAACGTGTCAGACTTCAGCAAGGAGTTGAATCTCGGGACATTCGCGTGATCGTAACCGCAGCTATTCCCCCAGAAGCGGATATTCATGTATTTGCAAAAGTTAGATCATCTTCTGATAACCAACCATTTAAGGAAAAGAAATGGCAATTACTTAGAAGACCAAAGCTAGATGCCATTCAAACAGCAGGAGAATCGGCCGATTCAATAGAACTGGTTTTTAGGGGAACCGGAAATGATGACACATATCCATTTGCATATACATCTTCTCCAGATGGTGTAAATGCTGCTGCCGGCGAAGGCGATCGTTATACAACATTTAATGAATTTGCAATCAAAATCGTGATGCAGACAAGTGATAGTCGATTCGTTCCTGTAATACATGATATGAGAGCTATTGCGGTGGAATAATATGGACAAGCGTAATAGTCGATTTGTAAATACCGATCAAATGGGATGGGTTCGTGATACAGAGAGTGGTGCTATTATTTGTATAGATCAAGATGCAAAAAAACAGCACCTAGAAGAAGTAAAAAGACAAAGAGCAAAAAATGACGAACTAAATAATCTAAAGGATGAGTTATCGCAACTTAAAAAACTCGTCAACAAGTTAATTGAGGATAAATAATGCCAGTCAATACGATACAGATCCAGAAGCTCCTCGGAAAACACACATTTCAACAACTTAGACTCACAATCAATGAGCTAATTGATGTCGTGAATGGGCTTCCTTCTACCGTTCGTGGGGATATTACTAGACAAGGTGGCGTGATTGATGGCAATTCTAGTGGAGTAATCCCAACAATAGACCCTGGGTTATTATACATTGTGGGTAATTCTCGACTAGGTGTTGGTACATTTTTAGGACAGAGTGATCCAACCTTAACTGGCCACATTCACGTCAACTCGACAACAAACTCAAGGATCAATCTGTCACAGAATGCTGCGACAGGCTACTCTTACATCTCGTTTCAAGCATCAAACACAGCATCATATCCTCAAGCAAATAATTTCGGATTCCTATCCGTCACATCAAATACCACATCTCGCTTTGGTATGATTACGCTGGGAACAGCGAACACAGATTATGAGATTGATCATATTTACGCTTCAGAATCTTGGGGATGGGGAAACGCTGATGATGTGTCATCAGCCACGCGCTTCACTCTGACATCAGGCGAGAATGTTGGGATTGCTCCACATGGTGGACCAACTGCACATCTAGCCGCACAGCTTCGCATTGATCGTGCTGTTAATCACGACCCACAGACATCTAACACCGCTCCTCTTCTCTCCGTTCGTGGATATACTGATGCGTATGGTGGAGTCGGAGTCAATGATACCCCTCCCGTTCGCATTCTCATTGGCGATCGAACGCTGACCGCAGCACGAAAGGCAAACACCTATGCTGCTCTGGACTTTGCTGCGAATGGTGCTGTTACAACAACAGAAGATTCTGTTGGTGCGCGTATTTCCGCAGAGATCAATCGAGAGGATGATGCTAATCTTGCTCGATCTGTCTCATCGTCGCTTGAGTTCTCTGTTCGGAGCGGAGCAGGTATTCTTCAAAAGGTGATGAAGGTTCTTCCGGGTGGTGACATCACAGGAACAGACTCTCAGGGCGCTGTGCTGATTTCAAACACCCACTATCTTGATCTATCCACCTTCAGAGGTGCTGCTGCTGATGGAGCCATTCTTGATGGAAACATGCAATGGTCCCAACTTCTCGTTCAGCACACATATCAAACAGGATCTAACTACGGTGGATTGATGGTTCGTGGTGATGACACACCCGGCGGAGGCACAAGTTGGTCACGCCCAGTCATTAAAATGGAAAATCCCACAGCACAATACTCTAGTGGTAGAAAATGGTACATGGATGTTACTGATCAGTCATCTAGTGAGTCGAGATTTAGACTTGCAAATTTGAAAACTGATGTATGGACCGGCACTCCGTCTATTGAATTTCAGGTAGCGGTTAAAGATTCTGCCACATTTTTTAGTATAGGAAATAGCAATATTTCACCGAATGTATCTTCTCTAGGCAGACTGAATGGTGCAGTTCTTGTATTAGATGGAGGAACCAACGGAGAAGGCGCAGAGATTGAACTCAACTCAAATAAAGCATCATATGATGCGGCTACTGGAACAAGACCAACATCATGGATCATAGATAATAATGCGAGCACTCATTTGCGATTTCGACCATACAATGTTGGTGGTTATGACGGAACAACAACAACTTCGTATGCCCAGTCTTCTATCGTTTTCAATAAAAATGCTGGTGCCAACACACTAATAGGTATTGGAGCAATAACCCCCAATCAGACTCTTCAAATATTCCGTAATTACGAGTCAGCAAATCTTCATGTTGAATCCACATTTGGTTCTGCTTCTCCGCGAAATGATTCAACCGCTCGTGTTGTGGCGACTGGTGGTGGAAATGATTGGGCTGTTGTTCAAGCCGTTAATCCAAATAGAACTTACACAGGAAGAGCAGCAGGAAGAAACTATAGTGCTGGTCTAGCTAGTGGTATAAGTTTTATTGCACACCAAACCAATCAACCAGTATCTATTAAAACAACAACAAGTAAAGAGTGGTCATCAGCAATATCACCGGGAGCTAATATAATTCAGCTTGGTGTTGATATTACTAATGATCAAGGTGTTGATAATTTAGGATATACATATCCTATGGTATCAATCGCTGCCGAAGCAGGATATGGTGATAATGATGCCGGCCGGGCAGTATACTTCGGAACGGATAATGCAGGTCGTTCTACATTTGGTGGTCTTAGATTTTCATTATACAATGCTGAACTTGGTGACAATCGCAACCAAGATGTATTCAGACTAACAGCACATGGATTTTTAGGAATCGGAACACCCGCTAAGGCGTCTAGTAAAACCGTGCGGTCCCCAACCGCGGTCATTAACCCCGGATTTCAGCTTGACCTTTCTGGTCATAGAATACTTAATGACAACACAGCAAATACACTCATCGCATTCTCACTCCATACTGACGCATGGAATACAGATACAAGATTGTGGACAATGGGTATTGATAATGAGTTCACTGGCATAGGTAAAACTGATATTCCGTTCGTACTTGGTGGTAAGTCTTCCCGAAACCTCGGCGCAATTCGCGGTATCCATAATAACATTGACTTGGTGAAGGATGGTGTGTTTTCTGCGGAAATGCGAAGTGATGCTAATCGCACTCAAATTTATCAAATCGGCATTCGACCAGAACATAACACACTGACCGTCTATACGCCAGCAAACACCACATCAACAGGCTGGAGCGGAGGCTATGCAGGGCGCGTTGGTATTGGAAATACATTCCCACGATACACACTAACCGTCAATGGCTATAATGCTGATTCAAGCGGTGTTGCTGTGTATGGTGCGGAAGCTGCCATTCGTTTGATTGATAATGCTCCACTTTTAGTGAAAGCAGGAGAATCGCCTCTTTCAGAAACCGACGCTGATGGAAGCAATATAGCTGAACGAACGTATAGAATTGGTGCTAGGGATGGAGTATTTAATATTGCTCAAAACCTAGGCGCTGCTGATACAAATATTCACAGCTCATTTAAAAATATCACAGTCAGTATTTTTGCTAATACTCATATAACCGAGCCGGTGGCCTCGGTCGCTGATGGTAATATTTATCTTGGAGAAGGATTAGGTAGTGATTGGTTTAGTGGTGGATCAGTCGGAATCAATTCAGGTGGAAATACACTAGCTGCTGGTCTGTTTGTTGGTGATGTTCCATATGGGAATATGAATAAGAGAGGCCAGTTTGGCGCTAGACAATATGATCCCGACGAGAGTTTAAAGACAAAAATATTACCTGGATATTATCCAACTCAAGTTATTTTTGGAGGAAGGCCTCTTTCGGCTGCTGATGGCTCATTTAAACCGATTAGTATGATTGGTGGAAATGTGTTCAATGGTACAGCACAAAATCAAGTCGGAGCAGGAAGTGTAGTTAAAAGAACAGAGGGAATAAGAAGATTTTCTGAAGGCAATCAAGAATGGTACGGCACATCTTGGCATGATGGCATCTCAGTTAATGCTTCTTATACTGTGCCTATGCCTGGAATCGGAACTGGAAAATTCTCCGCGACCGACGATCCGATCACTGCCGCCGATCCGAGCGGGGCCCCTGCGATTTATGCTAATCAAGCTACTCGTGCTTGGTGGGAGCGGCGTTATCACGCGGGCGCGACGGGGGGCTTTGACAATCAAGAGTATTCCGAATCGCACCTATTTGGTTCAGGAAACAGGCATGTGATGACCATCCACGCGAACACTAGCTATCAAGGTGTTCATGTTGAGAAGGGTGGTATCTACGCAAACAACTCGGTTATCGCATGGGCTCGACTTCGACCACGCGGTGATGTTGATGCGCTCGTTGCCACAGAAACACTAGTTACGTCGGACGGGTATGTGTCTCCTGCTACTCTAGCATGGGATGGTCACAACATCGAAAGCGTCACAAAGGTCGGAATCGGACGATTCGAGCTTACACTTCCCGCAGAATGGCGCAACGGAAACAACTACTCAGTGATGGTAACAGGAACGAGCAATCTGTATCTTTCTGGTCTCGAATCCGGGCCCTCGAACCCGAACCTCCAAGCGCTGAACGATGGAGTAACGGCGGCTGAGTTGGATGGTGTTTTGACCCGCCGACGAGCATTCGAGGTTGAATATCTGGGTACTGATGGGAACTCGCTGACGAGTCCCGGGCAGGTCATCGGAATCCCGTCCAATCCGGGTGGTGGTGATACCTACGCCTCTGACACCGGAGCGCTGTCTACGCATCATGTCCGCGTTGCAAATGATCAGGTCATTCAGGTTGAGACGAGAACACCAATATCAGACTGGCAGCAGGCTGGTTCCAATGGTGAAGTATCAAGAAACCCAAGCTACACTGCTCTAATTGATGAAGATGAAGTCTACATTGTGGTCATAGGTTCGGTTGACCCAACGAAATTTAGAGGATAAATGATGGATACGAAGCAGCATGTGATTGTCAAAGAAACGACCGAGGGTGGTCCGCTCAGGTTCACAAAGCTCCGAGTCGGCACTTCACGAGAGGACTATGATAAGAAGGCAGAAGAGCTGGGTGGTATCGTTGTATGTGAAGACGATCTGCCGGAATGCACAGACCCAACCGACCTCAGACTTCAGAAGGGAAAGATCGTCGTTGATGTGCTACCAAAAGCTAATCGAATTATGAACGGACTTCGTGGGATACGAAATCAAAAGCTCAGAGAGCTGGATCTTCGGTCCATGCGAGCAATAGAAGATGGTGACATGGACAAGCTCAAGAAGATCAAGGAGAAGAAAGATGAGCTTCGCGATCTTCCGCAGGTTGTCGGAGAAAAGCTCCAAAAGATCATTGACGCTCCCAAAAAAAAGTATGAAACCAAACTCAAGGATATTTCTAAAATCAAAATTAAGATTAAGGATTTAGAAAACTAATGTCATACGAACACAACCTATTCATTTCGCAGGGAACAGACTTTACAGCGAATGTTGTATTCTATACATCAAACACATCAGGTCGTTACCCGGTTGACACCTCAAACTATACAAGTGGTAGATGTCATATGCGTAAGTGCGTAGGTTCAACATCTTATACGGATCTGGCAGTAACCTTTCCAGCAGATGCAGCCACAGAAGGAATTGTCACTATCGCATTAAGAGATGATCAAACAACTACTATTGAAGACGGAAGATACCTATACGATGTTGAAGCAACATCATCGACCGGAAATATTGAGCAGGTTGTTCGAGGAACGATTACTCTGCATCGAAGTATCACAAGATAGGAGAAGTAAATGGCAGTTCCAAATAGCAGGGACAGTCTAATCGAATATGCGCTTCGGCGTCTTGGGAAACCTGTCATCGAAATCAATGTTGATTGCGAGCAGTTAGAGGATCGCCTGGATGAAGCTCTGAAGATGTGGCAAGAGTTTCATATGGACGCTACCGAAAAGGTATATGAACCGTATCAGATAACGGCAGACGACATCACTAATAAGTATATCACTTTTGATTCAAGCACATACATAAACATCACGCAGATTCTACCAGAAAATAATGTGGGTGGATCTGGTATGTTTAATCTTGAATATCAGCTTCGACTTCAAGATTATACAGCATTTGGATCAGCGACATGGGGAGATAATATCACAGGCTATAAAATGTATCACCAACATCTCTCTTTACTTCAGGAAGTGTTAGTCGGTGTTGCTCCTATTCGATTTACTCGGCACATGAACAAATTGAATATCGACTGGGATTGGGAAACAGATGTTAGTGTCGATGATTATATCGTTGTTGAGGCGTTCAAGATTGTTGATCCAACTAGCTATACGAAAGTCTACGGTGATCTGTGGCTGAAGGAATATGTAACAGAGTTGGTGCGAGAACAGTGGGGGCAAAATCTATCCAAATTTGCTGGTATTCAACTTCCGGGTGGTGTCACTCTGGACGGACCTTCGATCAAACAAGAAGCTCAACAGAACCTTGAACGTCTGCGACAAGAACTGAAAGACTCGTACACCCTGCCTACTGACTTTTACATGGGGTGATTAGATGCCTAAAAACCACTACTTCGGATATAACATCCCATCAGAGCAAAGGCTTATCGAGGATCTGGTTGTAGAAGCTATTAGCATCTACGGAGTTCCTGCCTATTGGCTTCCGCGCAAAGGAACAGAAGATAGTGTCTACGGAGAAAGCACGGATCGCTTCTTTGATGAAGCCTATGTGCTTCCATTCTATGTTGCTACCGCTGAAGGGTGGGGTGGTGAACGAGATATTATCACTCGCTTTGGTCTTGAGATTCGCGAGACGTTGACACTTAATCTTGCCATGCGTGATTTTGATAATCTTCTCTCCGAGCAAGTTCATCTAGGCGCAACTCGTTCTCGCCCGAAAGAGGGGGACTTGATCTATTTTGATTTAACTGTTCCAAATACAGCAGCTCAACGTCAAGGCACATT
>Ga0075480_10000053_pt1 | contig 48872 bp, 71 predicted proteins | sample DEB08_DNA_7_FD_81590 | JGI IMG/M metagenome (GOLD analysis project Ga0075480, IMG submission 81590) | Aqueous microbial communities from the Delaware River and Bay under freshwater to marine salinity gradient to study organic matter... | ecosystem: Environmental > Aquatic > Marine > Coastal ... | reverse complement strand
CTACGATTACCAAAAAGACTATTTCTTGGGGTCCAAGTCCCAAGTCACCCTGTACAAGGGACACTTGGGCGTGGGGGTCACCGAACCCTCGGGGCAATTGGAACTCGCGGGAGATGAGCGGATTCAAGAGTATCCTCCGGGTATCATGAACAATAACGAAACTCTTATACCTGGACACGGTGTATTTAAAGCAAGATCTTCACCCTCGTCAGGTATTGATATAAGAAACCCGTGGGCGGCGTTTAATAAATCTACAGCAGAGGGTTGGGATTCACTTGATAGTGTTTCGGATTACTCTACCACTGATGGTAGCTATACATCAAATCAAGGAAACACTTTATTATCTAGTGGCGGTACGTATTCCGGTGAATTTTTAGAAATCGAATTACCGTATCCCATAAAGTTAAAAACAAATTACTTCTATCCACAACAAAGTACTACTTACGGGACACCCCGTTTCTTTAAGGAAGCGTTGGTTCTAGGAAGTAATAATGGGCACACATGGGATACCTTACAAAGTATTTCTGAAACGTCATATTCGTATACATACACATCTGAAGAATACCTAATCGTAAATACAAATTCAGAAACATACTATAAGTATTTTAGGGTTGCCGTCAATAAGGTAATAGGTGGAACGAATGGAAACCGTGTAAATATTAACGAATGGCGTCTTTTCGGCACCCCCGGTCCCACGACCCTCGATAAGGGTTCGTTGAGCCTCACCAGGTCCCTCGATGTTCCCCGCATTTCGCGGTACGACGTGGATACGGAAACCCCGAGACCCGAGAAGTTGGTGCTGGATTTCGATACCACCGTCAATTCCTCACCCACAGATATATCGGGGCAGGGGAATCATGGGGCGTTCGTGAACGGTGCCTCCTACTCCCCGGTGGATAAGGCGTTTACTTTTGACGGGACTACCGATACGATAAAAGGTGAAATTTCTGGGATATCGGGTGATTATGTACACTCTATATCATTTTGGGGTAATTTCAATGCTACTAATCAGACTGTATTTGAAATGGGATCGAGAAGTAATAACGATCTTATAGGAATTAACTATACGACTGGGTATCTACAGTATTATTTTTATGCTAATGATTACAGATATGACGGGGCCACACAGTTATACGCGTGGAATCATTTCGTATTCACATATTCCGGTGGTGGTACGAGTAGGAAAGTGTTCCTGAACGGTGTGGAACTCGGATTAACAAGTTCGAATGGAGCTTCCGTTAATCAATCGCTTACACTAGCAAATGGTAATTATAGTATTGGTGATATCGTTGGTTCGGGTTCGGGTTCGGGTGATTTAAATGGTAAAATTTCAAACTTCAAAATTTACTCGGTCGCCCTCGAACCCTCGGAGGTCAAGAAACTCTACAACCTCGGCCGAACCGGGCGGTCCATGGTCATCAGCGACACGGCCGTCGGGATCGGGAAAGTCCCTGAAGCTCAGCTGGATGTGAGGGGGGTGGCTAATTTTGAGAGGGTCGGGATCGGGGTGGATAATCCTGGGAAAACGCTTGATGTAAATGGTCGATTGAGAACCCGATATTCTTCTGGATACAGGTCAGGAACATTTAACACTACCGGTCTCAATATGGGAAGTTTTTCCGAACTTGGACCCGATATGCCACAAATAGGATGGGAAATTCATCTGGTATTCAGTTGTGCTAATAATAGCTCAACTGTTAAAATATATGGTGGCTATAGAACGTCCGGTGGAGTCAGCAGTACAGCATCAGGAACACTCTACGCGATTTCGGAACCGAGTACATGGCGATGGAGTGAAGGTTACGCACATGACTACTTGAGCTCGTCTAATGCTATTCTGGTCCATGATTCAGCTTCGGGGCATGCTTCTTATTACGCAGTCATTCGTATAGTTAATTCACATTATACAAACGCCGATGAAGGTAACGGTAGGCTTCACCTAACATCGGAATGTGTGGGGACACGGAATGGTGTTGGAGCGACTATATGGAAATCAGTAGGGTATTTGGGCTTTGCCGCGGGTGACAATGGTCGTTTCCATACATTGAGAGTTCTCTCCAGTAGCGGGAATATTAAAGGTCAATGGACTGCATTTCCCATCACAACTTAAAAAATAGCTTATAATACTATAGAATGATCCGTATATGGATTGGGTACGACGAAGAAACTGTTGAAATCGTAGATGTCATGGAATATGAAGGAGATGATTTTGATCGGATTCCTGGTGCTACGTATGTAGAAATATTCCCACCCTTACATCCTGGTGCTATCAAACTAGAAAAGAGCACTAATGGTACTATATCCATAGTCCGCGATGACGATAAATGGGCTGTTATAGAACCGAAGTTACTCAGGAATTTCCGCCGAGAACGCAACAGACGCCTCGCCGAGGTGGATTGGATGTTCTCGGGAGATTATAAGATTGATCCAGAAATATATCAAGAGTGGCTTGTATACCGTAAAGCTTTACGTGACCTTCCGTCTACGACCGAGGATCCAGCAAACCCCACTTGGCCGGAAAAACCTGCTAAAGACACTGGGCGAACAGTAGATTATTATGAACGTGACACTCAATCAACTAAGATAATTCTTCTTCAGAATGTTGTAAACAGTCTATTAAAGAGGATAGAAAATTTAGAGAATCCGTAAAAATAAACTCTCTATATAATATAAAATGTCTGGTGGTATCGCCCAACTCGTCGCCGTAGGTGCTCAGGATGTACACCTCGTCGGTCAGCCCGAGGTCAGTTTTTTTAGGTCTACCTACAAGCGTCACACGAACTTCTCCCAAACTGTCGAGCGTCAGGTCATTCAGGGCAACGTCTCGAACAATGGTATGTCCACCATCCGCTTCGAGCGCAAGGGTGACATGCTCAACTATGTCTACCTCGTACCCAACAATGGTACCGCTACCCAAACCGTCGCCGATTGGACCACGGTTATCAAGAAGGTTGAACTCCTCATCGGTGGCCAACTCATTGATGAACAAGATTCCATCTACTCTACCCTGATCGCCCCCACTCTCTCGGCGACTTCTTCTTCCAAGTCCGTCGCGGGTGGTCTCTACACCGGTGCTGCCTCTGAGCGGTTCTACCCTCTCCGTTTCGCCTTTTGTGAGAATTGGCAGACTGCACTTCCCCTGATCGCCCTTCAATACCACGACGTGGAGCTTCGCATCACATGGGGTCCCAACGCCGCGGACAACAGTTTCAAGTGGGATGTCTATGCCAACTATGCCTACCTCGATACTCAGGAGCGTGAGGTATTCGCTTCCAAGCCCCAAAACATGCTCATCACGCAGACCCAGAAGGCGATCGCCTCCGGTTCGAAAATGCAGGAGCTCAACTTCAACCACCCTGTCAAGTACCTAGCCTCTGCGGACACCTCCGCCCTCGAGATTCTCAATGATGACAACAAGCTCAAGCTCCAGATCAACGGCACTGACGTGGCCGACTTCAAGTTCGCCAACCCCAACTTCACTACAGTGCCCCTCTACTACCACACCTCCCACGCGAACGGGACCCCCTCCACCAAACTGTTCACCTACCCCTTCTGCCTCGAGACGGGTAAGCTCCAGCCCACTGGTACTCTCAATTTCTCACGTCTTGATTCCGCCCGTATCGTGAACGATACTCGCTCAGTGAACAAGGATGTATATGCAGTCAACTATAACGTTCTTCGTATTGAAAATGGTATGGGCGGCCTTTTATATTCTAACTAATTACTATATGTGGAATCTCATATTCCTTCTCGCCATCGTTTTTGTATTGACGTATGACCCCAAGTCCAGGACACTTGAAACGTTCATCGAAACTCCGAAGAACAACCCGCAATACGAAACCGTCGAAATTACCCAGTCTCCATACGAGTCACCCCTTTCAGGGCGAACACGTATGGGTAACATGTTGTAGAATACTTAAAAAGAAAAACATATAAACAAGTATATGATTCCATTTAATCACGAAAACATTATGATGATTGCGACCGCTGTCTGTGTCATCGGTGTGATATTCCTTCTCCGCGAGCTCAATAAGACCAAGGAAGAGTTGTATGAGCTCAAGGAATTTTCTGAGGATGTCATGGAAAGGCTTAATGGTATTGACGGTTCTGATATCGATGACGAAGATGAAGATGAACCCATCGAAGAAGTGAAAACTCCGGGAATTAACATGTCCACTTAATGTAACTTGCGAATGCGCAATGAAAAAGTACAAGGCGATTGCTATACCGGTCAGCTTTGCGGATGGCAGGCCAAGGTTTTTGACTGTCCGCGATTGGAGATTTAAAGAATGGATTTTTGTCACGGGAGGATGCAGACGGAGAGAAATTTATAACCCATTGCGATGTGCTCTTAGAGAACTAGAAGAGGAAACGAGAGGTATTGTATCCCTTAAAAATGGTCAGTACACAGAATTTAAATTTATACACAAGGAGAGTCCGACTGTTGAACTTGAATATAATGTCTTTATATTCTTCGTGAACTATACGAGGTCTCAACAGCAGGAGATGGTTCGAAAGTTTTATGACGAAAAACAAAAGACATCTGTCAAAAAGGCACTTCACCAACCATATAAGAAAACATATGACGAAAATGATTTCATGAGTTTTGATACCCTCGAAGAATTCAACGCGCGTAAGCGATGGAAACTCATCGTGGACAATGTCATCAAAAACCCAGAATTCTATTCGTGTATAAGTTCTTTGAATAGAAAAACCTTCTCTATAAAATAATGAAGTCCAAGGCTTTCATTTTACGCCAAATTGGAGATCTTCTCGCTAAAAATCGAGGATTCTGTGATGAAGAGGTTCAACTCTGGATGCAGGAAAATGACGAAAAAACGGTATACGAACTCTTGGTTATTAAAAAAGAACTTTCTGAAAAGAAAGAGTTTCAGGATATTTCAGTGATGAAATGGTTTAGAGATGACGATTCATAAACATATATGTTTAAGAGTTGGTGTGTAACACAAAAAATTAATAATGCTACCAATCTATCACATGTGCTCATGGACGGAGGTGTCCTTTCCGTGCCTTTTGATAAATTGAATGACTTTTACGATAAATATATCGAAACGATTACGACGGGTGAGAAACTCTTTGTTGTCGAACAAAAGACGCCCGTCTATAACTTTTTCATCGATATCGATTACAAAGATGAAGAATCCCTTTCGGTCGACGAAATTAAGTCCATCTGCAAAATCATTTGTGACAAGGTGAAACGACATGGTGGTAAGAAGTGTCTTATTTCTGCATCGCCTCCGAAGAAGTGTGGCACACTCACGAAGACTGGTGTACACTTAAATTGGCCCGGTTTTGTGGTGGATCAGGCGTCCGCGATCGCTCTTCGTGAACACGTTCTCATCGCTCTCTCGGCGGCGAAACGTTCAGTCGACTGGAACGATATCATAGACTCGGCAGTATACGGTGACCTCAGAAGAAAAACAAAAGGAAGTGGCTTTCGTATGCCGTGGTCCTATAAAAAGGCGAAACACGAGCCGTGTAACGGTGAAGGTTGTGCTCAATGTGAAAATGGAAAAATGAATCAACTTGCATACCTCCCTGTATTCATGTATACACCAGAACCATTGAGTACGATCATACGTGTTAATCAGAAACCAAGTGTTGAATTATTGAAAATGTCTGCCGTTCGAACGGATGCTCCCCAGAATGCCTTCATACAACCACCATCGGTACCTATTCGCGAAGGATCATTTACCGATGAAGAAACGAAAGATGAACTTCAAGACGAAGAACTCAAATCTATGATCGAAATGTTTGTCAGAAAGAATCTTGAAGGACAGTCGGATGCATATATCACAAAACTTTTTAAACATAAGAACACATTCCTCGCTGCTACAAATTCGAATTACTGTGAAAATCTAAAACGGAATCACAATTCTAATCACGTTTGGTTCATAATCAGCGGAAAGTTGATTCTTCAGAAGTGTTTCTGTAGGTGTGAAACACTGCGTGGTCGTAGAGATGGTTTCTGTAAAGACTTTTGTGGTCGACGACACGAACTTTCACGGGATATCATAGACAGATTATATCCAAAAAGGGAGGAACTTCAAAAGTGCCCGGAAATTAAAAAGTTTGTGGAAAAACCACAAATTAAACAGGGGGAGGCGAAACCACTCATTGAAACATTCATTAATAAATTTATGCATGGTCAAGAGAACACTTCTGTTGTAAATATCAGGCGAGATAAGGCTAGTCATATCGTTCTCACAACTTCTTCGTATTGTGAATCCATACGTGATACTCACTCTGATTTAGTAATGTCGTATGTCATCAAGGGAAATAAAATAACGCAACAGTGTCCGCTTTGTAAAGGGAAAAAGAATAAGGCGAGAACACATACACTAGTGGATCCTCGCCTCGTAAAACTACTTAAACAATAATACGTATTATTACTAAATGGTCGTTGCGACTCGTACACGCTCCGGAAGACAGATAAAGAAACCCGTATTGTTTCAACCAACAGAGACTGTTCTTGAAGACGATTATGCCACTGATGAACACGATACAGACATCGATTCCGATATTGACACGGACGACGAAGAGGAATATTCTTCGGAGGATGAAGAAGAAGAAGATGCGGATGAAAATGGTAACCTTAAAGATTTTGTAGTCGATGACGAGAGTGAAAGTGAGGAATAATACACTTAAAAAAAAGGGACTTTATATTAGAAAATGGAAACGGATATTGGTAATCCCATTGAATATAGTCCTATGCTTGAGAATGTTCCAGAGGAGAAAGATGAAAGTAATGATAAGCCTCCAGAAGAAGAGTATTATTTTCATCCGTCGCCACCTCCGCCACAGTACCACCAAGAGAATGAGGGATTTGATCTATTCAAAAACGTAGAAAAATCTACGTGGATCATCGCATTCGCAGTTTTTCTACTTGGATTTTTTATGGGGAAAACCATGCAACCAGTTATTCTCAGGTACGCCTGAAAATGGTACAAACGTTCCTATATTTCCAACTTTTGGTGGAATAAAATGATTAATAAATGGATCCCTATACGTATCTTCGATAAAACCAGCAGTTGTACTCGCTTCTGGCTTTTTACGAACCTTTTTCTTTTTCTTTTTTTTGCTCCCCTCCATAAAGAACAAAATAAATACAGTGCTGACGATAATCGCCGTCACGAGTATATCTATCATATGTTATTGTATATGAAAATTATTCCGCCTCCTCCTCCTCCTTGATTTCGTCCAGTTTCGCATCCTTTTCGCGCTTCTTCTGGCATTCCTCAATCTCCTTCGCGACGATGGCATCCGCCTCCTTGACCAGATCTTCCATATTCGCGTCTGGTTTCTCCTTCTTAAGACGCTCGAGGACTTCGGCGGGGTGAGAGATGGGTGCCTCATCGGGTTTGGTGTAAAATTGAGAGTTCTCATCACCAGGAATGGCTCGAACCTTCTCATCCATCATCGCTTGCTTACGCTCATTGAACATACGCGCCGCCTGTGCTTGGTTCTCCTTGTATCCGGTCATGATCTCCTCGAGCTTATCGTTGGTGTAATGCACATCCTCAATCTTGGTAGGATCAGGGGGGATCAGAAGCCACTTGTACAGGTCAACGACGTAAATGTCGAACGTAGGATCCTCTTTCTGTAGACGCTTAGCGTGATTGGCCGCTTCGTCGCGAGTAGCGAACGCGCCTCGAATTTTGATTCCGAACTTATCATTCTTCTGAGGCGCCTCGGGGCCTATGATTGAGAGACACGCAAAAACCTGTCCAGGAACAGTAGTGTAGTCGGTTTCAAGAGACATTGTAATTCTTTTACTTGTTAAAACTTTAAGCCCTAAGTGACTTTAAAGATTTGTGTTGTATAAGAGACATGGAGGAGATTCGCAAAAACCATAATAACGCCAAACGGGTACTCATACAGTCTGTGGCTCGCGAAGGTCAACATATTCTAGATGTTGGTTGTGGGTTTGGTGGAGATCTTCAAAAATGGCACAAATGTGGTGTAAACATAAACATGTGTGACCCGGAACCGGAAGCGCTCATCGAAGCGCGATCGCGAGCGAAGAACATGCATATGCGCGTTAATTTTTATGAAGGAGACATACACGCGTGTCCAAAAAGAAAATTTGATGTCGTCTGTTTCAATTTTTCACTTCATTATATCTTCGCCACAAAAGATCTATTTTTCAAGTCGATTCACGAAATCAAGAAACGCGTCAAAGCGGGTGGACATTTAATAGGTATCATTCCGGATTCAGAAAAAATCATCTTCAAGACGCCGTTACATGACGATATGGGTAATTTTTTCAAACTCAAAGATCATGGAAATGGTGGTTTTGGTGAAAAACTATTCGTCCATCTGGAGGACACTCCATATTATGCAGACGGACCAAAATCTGAACCAGTCGCATTCAAGGACCTTTTAATCACACATTTAGAAGAGTTGGGTTTTAAATTACAACTTTGGGAAGGGCTTCAGGGAAATCCCATCTCAGAGTTGTATAGTAAATTTATCTTTGTATATAATAGATGATACTTATTATTATATTAATCCTTGTGAACCTTTTGATTTTATTTCAAACACGAGAACCAGGTAACTTCACTGAAGTGAAGAGAAAGTATCGTGTTCTCAGAGAACATCTCAAAAAAACGAACAATGGAAAATTTAGTATGTTGGTAGACCCTATACCTTTGACGGCACTTAAAAAGATGTCTGGAACTGTGGGATACAACGTCAATAAGGGAGCGGACATAACTATATGTATAGGTGGCGACGTCAATGAGATTATGCACGTTTTGATACACGAGCTCGCACACAGTACCGTCCCCGAGTGGGATCATTCCACAAACTTTTGGAACAACTATTCGGAACTTCGAGGTATCTGTGAGTCCATCGGCATTTACACGAGATTACCAGACAAGACCAAATTTTGTGGTCAGTACATTCAGGATAAATAATAATATTGGACTACTATAAAATGCAAACGCCTGTCAATGATCTCATCACAGCGATTTTTTCGTGGGTTGTGTTCTATGCCGTGACACAAGTTCCTAAACACTTTGACAACTATTACATGAACCTTGTGTTCCTAACCGTCGTCATTCCCAACGCTGCTCGCGCAATTGTTGGCGAATTCCCTCGTCTCGCAGTCGATCGCTCTTTCTTCGCCATGTCGTCTCTCTTCGCGCTCATCATCGTGTTCGCAGTGAACGAGTGGTGGAAGCGGTCGAAGGATACTGTCAAGAACTTTCATAAGAGTGATCGAAGGAAGCATCTGGAATTGAGTGCTGTACTCATTGGTGCTTTCACAGTTGGTGCTCTGGCTACATATTTTAGTGGTATCGATAACTCGATCTATAACAACATGATGCAGCCGAACGCTTAAACCTTGATGATGTAGGTCTTCGCAACGAAGAAAATGATGGCGGCGATCGCACCGGTCGAAGCCAATCCGATCATACTTCTACCCCCTTGTTCGTTAAGGAACTTGGGGATAGAGGTCGCGAGACGATCCTGTATGGGCTTGCTCACAGCTATACCAGTAGCAACGGCGACGATCAATGAAACAAGTTGGTCGTCAGTAAGGTTGAGAGGATTTTTGCTTTCGGGAACTTCGGCTTTCTTAGGAGTGGGAGAAGGAGCCATTTGAGGTTGCGACATGGGCATCTGAGGAGGCATTCTGGGGTCTTCGGCCATCATCGCGGGTTCCATCATGATATCGTTAATGGGAGTAGAGTCCATCGTGTCTTTATCTGTACTCATATTTTTTTCGGGTTGTTTAAACGCTGTAGAAGGTTTGTTGTTCTCCTGTAGGGGGACCATACCTTCACCATCATCGAAAAGATTCATTGTGGGGACGTCGTTTGATGCCATGATACTACATTAAGTTTATGTTTTCTGATGTAATACGTGACGCAGTTATTTCTTTTTAGTGATGGTCAGTTTTGTTTTTTTCGTCGCCTTTTTAGCATCCTGATCCGCCTGTGTGATATGTTTCGGATTGTACATTTTTTTGTGCATGTTCCATAGTTGTGGACTCCCAACCTTAAAGTTCTTACGTATAGACGCTTTGTACCAAAACACACAATCCTGTATTTTATTGGATTTTACTGTATTATCAAGTACTAAACATTCATAATTTTCTGTGCAGGCATCCATGACTTTACAAAACATATCGAATGAGGGAAAGATACCAAAGAAGGATTTGTAAAGTTTCTCTCTATTTTGAATAATGTTCTCCCTGAGAATAAACACATAATCTACGTTTGCTCGAAGTGCTGGTGGAAGGTCCATTACATACTGCATCGTCAGCATGAAGAAGATTTTCCAGTGACGCCCGTTCATAAAACATTGTCGAATACACGTATCCTTTAGAAACTTTGAGTCGTACATACAATCATCCAATAACATGAAAGCGCCGCAGTTGTTTCGTCTTTCACCGACGAGTTTACGTTGGCGAGACATGACCCGCTCTATGGCATCACGATCATAGTCACCGTAAATGAACAAATCTGGGATAAAATCGGAGTAAAAGTGATTCCCCTCTTCTGTACCAGACAACACGATCCCGGCTGGAAGGTGTCTTTTGTGGAACATGATATCTTTCACGAGGGTCGATTTACCCGTATTTCGCTTCCCAATAAACACACAAACCCGATCGTCACTAATCGTTTCAGGTTTGAATTTCCTCAACTGAAGGTTCATTCTACTGTAGTGTTTCGTTTTATTTAACAAAATTTTACTCATATACCTAAGTTATCGTGTGATTGAGGAAATTATCAATACTCTTTTTACCATCAGATAGTAAAGATGAACATGCAGTCTGGATTCGGTGACGGTGGTTCTATGATGGCAGAGCAATACATAAAAACTATGACGGATCTTCTTCTCCCTGTACTCGAGAGAGGTACACTACTCGCGGCTGAATATTCGAAGGGCTGTGGGAGGGATACACTTCTTTCAGAGGATATGGAATATGCGATGAAGTATTGTGTCATGCATACTGTTGGTAACACAGTGGGGCCATCATTTCCTGAGATATACGAAGATACAGATGACTCAGATGATGAAGAAATGGAGGTGGCGACGATTGACGAGTGTCCTCCCTTTGTACGATATTCAGGAACAGACCCACTTCTTCTCCAGGTGAATGAAGCGTATGACCAATGGGATGCATGGAATCCCCAAAATCCGACAGAACAGATGTTAAAAAATGCTATTAATAGTAATGAGCACATGGGAGCCTGATGGTTGGAACTTTTCAGATTCTGGGGTAAAGTTACATGTGTATGGTACAGATGATGACTCAGATAGTAGCTCCAGTGGAGATGTTTCAGGCGATGATCAACTCTTCACAACTAAAAAAACTATGTACAAAAAAATATCAAAAGAAGAGTTGTTACCCGAATAAATAATTTTCCTATCCTATAGTATATTACTCACAATGAAGGCGGCTATGCAAACTGTCACCCTTGTTACTCAGGAGCTCGAGACTCAGTCTCTCAACGCGATCGTCGCTGGTTTTTCTTTCGCTGCTGCGATGTCCTGGATGGATGTCGTTCGTTTCGTCATTAACCAGGTGATCAAGGTGCCTAAGAATGGTGGTGCCCAGTACGCGCTTACCGCTGTACTCACCACTCTCCTGTCCATCGCGGTCTACATGATGATCTCTACTGTGTCTACACGCGTATCCAAGCCTGCTCAACCCGTCTACGCGATTACCCGCTAAGATGGTGGTGGACTTCTTTTCATAAGAATGATCAGAACAATGCCAATAAAAGCGATTATACCTATATAAATATACACTTCTTGATTGTAAAGAATCTCATCTCCAAGTCTCTTTACTTTCTCTTCCTTCGTCTTTTCTTTATTCTTCGTGAATTTATCCAATGGAACTTTTGTTAAACCTTCAAGTTTATCTGTAGAACACCGGATTTCAAATTTTAATACATGTTCTGTATTACCCACCTCATATGTCGTAAGGACACCATTATTCATGTATAAAAACTCAATTCCGAGATCTTTTATAACCTTTTGTGGCCCCGAATGAAATCTGTGAATCAATGGATCATCAGAACCGTTATAAAATAGGGTGGTTCCTCCATTTAGAAGAATGTGTCCAGTAAAATGCGGGGTTCCGGAGTATACAGTTTGGTTGAATTCATCGGAACCCGACGAAAGTCTCAAAATAAGAGAATTGGGAGAAGGTGTTTGTGGAGTTGGGATAAAACCAGACACAAGACGAATTTCTTCAACGTCGTAAATGGGGTTTTCTAAACTAATAACATAGTTGTTCGAGTGTGGATAAATAACCGAATCACGTTGACTACTATCTATAGAGAGGTTGTGAACCTTCATTAAAATATAGGGACAATATTTTAATGATTGTTATCATTCATATATGAATATACTTACTGGTACAGGGATTGAGCGAGGGGGTTATTCTTGAGCTGATTCGCAGCGATGTCGAGACGCTTGGTGTTCGGGTTTTCATTACCCTTGTATGGATTGAACTGGTGAAACGACTTGTTCTGGTAATGTTGCATCCACGCACCGTTAGCAGCACTGGTACGACCATCAATACGTGTAGTATCTGAGCGAACCGATGTGAGGGCTCCACCTTGCTTGAGTGCACTCTCCCGAACATTCATGCGACCCGCATTACCCATGCGGTTAGGCTTACCACGACGATCATCGGGGCGGAAACCGTATTTCATAAGCTCTTCATTCGTCTTAGCAGTGACGCGACTCGCAGCACCAGTCGCGTACGCACCATGGAAACTGTGAATACCGGGTGCGGGCTGATTGTTGTACCTGTACTGTTCATCGTTACGATCCGCCTTGAAACGCGTCGGGTCCTGAGCAAGTGTCTGTGCCGACACGAGACGTTTGCCACCGTTATATCCCAAACCATCATTTCTCAGGCCAGTTTCGGAACGGTTCGTGGTTCGCTTGGTTCGTTCATGTTCGTTGCGGGGAGCGACGCCAGTCATTCCCTGAGCGCGACCAGCCATGGTAGGTAAGCGAGAAGGGAGGTAGGCGGTCGTTTCGGGTTTATTGTGTGTAAGTTGTCCAACCTTCGCGGATCGACCACCGGTGATATCCCCAGCGGGACCCGAACGGCCTGGTAAAGTAGTGAGCCTGTATTCACCCACGTTAATAGGATTGACACGAAACATCTGCTGATACCCACCAGCAGCGGGAACACTTGGATCGACACCAAGACCTGGACCAACGACTTGCTTCTCTACTGGAGAGAGATTGTTCATGCGCCCATGATCAAACATCCTGTTGCGCATGTCGAGAATTTCCTGACCGCTACTCCGCTCTTGACGACCAATCTCCGCAAAACTCTCCATCTCAACCTTCTTAGGTACATCAACACGTGAGACAAACTCACTTTCTTTGAAACTAGGTGCAGCTGCACCCATGCCGTCATTTGTCATGACAACTTTCGCTTCTGGGCTGTATTTTTCAGGTTTATTGGACAGAGTCCGTCCAGCATATACGAGACCGGCCATAGCTAACAGTGAAATAGGATCAGCCATTCTTATTTCTTACTGACATTTTTATTAACGTACCTTTTCTGAAAGAGACCATTTTGTACATCGGCACGGGTACTAGCGGGTTCATATTTCATGGTACGAAGAGGAACTTTACACTCCATATTATTGAGGGGAAACAGGTTACGCTCATATGTTTGAACAAGGTTCTTGTTGAAACGGGATGTGGATTGGGGGCGAAGTTGATCGCTGGTATCGATGAACTGGGCGGGTGCACCTTTCCCAGCCATATACGGAGCCGTACCATACAACATAGTGTTGGGACGAGAACCATAATTCAAGTGGCTGGGCTGAGGGTACACAAATACTTCATCGGTAGCCCGGGTAGAGGGGAGAGCACCTTTGTTGTCGACAATGGATAAACCAGGTTGAAGCTGATACGCCATTTATTATTACATGAGAATATATTCTAACTATACGTTCCTCCGCCCCCTCTCACACGACCTCCACCCCTGGGACCTCGAATATCCCCGTCACCCCCTAATCCAGCGAAAGCTTCGAGCTGAACACCTCGTGCATCTGGATTGCAAAACGCGGCATTACTCTTACACATTGGACCATTCTTTGGTCCATACAACCATTCCGCAAACTTCGTTTGATCGCCTGGTATTTTCGTAACCGAAGTACTGACGAATTGCCGCTCAAACGCATTCCGTTTGTGTATGGGAAGAGTCGACCTCGAGCGACCCATGTCGTACGCAACCTGATCACCACTAAACTTCTTGATAAGGGGTTGCGCTGTCGCATAGTAACACGCTTCTAGGCGGTTAGGTGCATCCGTGTAGTCCGTCATGAGAACATTCCCAAGTGGATTCTCTTTCGTGGGTTTCTGACATACGTTCATCTTGTCCGTCACCCCATATGGCTCCTTAATCATCTTCGCCTTGTACATGACATAGATGACCGACAGCATCGTCGCACCGAGAACGAACATACGAGGATCGCGACGAATCACAAATAGAATGCATGTAGCATAGATTATGAATCGAGACGCCGCGTTTACTCGCTCCGCTGATGTCTGCTTACTGTTTGGCCAGAAGTCTAAAATTCGTTTATTTTTGACAAGTTGCTTAGGGTCTTCGAACCAAACTTTCATTTAATATAGATGAGGTTTATTTTTTCGAGAGGTTGCCTAGCATCCCGGTCATGCTACCCATCATCTTCATGAGAGCATCCTGGTTAATTTCACCTTCACCACCAGACTGGATCTTGTCCGCGCACTCCTTCGCCATCGCCTCAATCGAGGCGAGTGTATCTTCAGGAACAGACTGGATGGTCGTACCAAGTATATACAGGGTCTGGAGATACTGCCACACGGCATCCTTCGTTGCATTACTCATGCGCTTCCAAAGCTTAATGATGTCAAGCTCCGAAAGAAACTCGATATCATTGGAATGCACGAGAATAAACAATTCATCCTTAGCAGAAATGCTCTCGGCATGAGGAGAAACACTCTTCATGAAGCCATCGACGAGAAGTCTAGGGCTGGTACTCTTAAGAAGGTCGAACGATGTCAGCATCTTCTTGATACTCTTTTCATCTGGAAAGGTCTTGTGCAATTCCACAAGAAATTGACCCATCATGTCATTAAACGCAGTCACGGACGCCATTTTCTTAATAGTACAGTGTAATCTTTAAGTCAGAAAGGTTCATTAGAGATAACCTCTCTCTGACCAATACCATTCAATACGATCGCGTATACAAGAATCGCGACGAGTACAGAAGGCTTGGTATATTGGTTCAATTCTAATTTTCCTTCATTATTCAGGTACGCTTTAAAATGAATGTACCCTGCAGTAGTCGCACCGGCGATGAGTGCCGCATACACTGGGTCGCGTAAATACTCGGAGAGTTCCATTTAATTATAACGGGGATTTTTTGTGGGATATTCAGGTGCATCTCCGAAGAGTACATCGTCTTCCTGCTGAGGTTCCTGTTCTGGTTCTGGTTCTGGTTCAGGGTCAGGTACACCTGGCACGGACTTGAATTCCTGATCCCCCATGTGTTCCGCCGTAGGCTCAGCCATAGGCTCAGCCATAGGCTCAGCCATAGGCTCAGGCTCGGTCATAGGATCGGGCTCCGGCTCCCCCTCGAAAATATCGGGATCCGCTGTATCCTCGACGTCACCATCAAGATCAATATCCCTCGAATCTTGAGACATGTATGTCTGAAGAATCTGTTGCACAGGAATGAGCTCCTTGATCGAGTTCTCAATGCACGCACAGAAACGAGATGTGAGCTTCTCGTCGCGGTGATAAATACTTTGATCTTCATGGAACACGTAGGGGTCGCGATACAAGTCCTTCGCAATGTTGTTGTAACAGGTCTGGATGAAGACTTCATTCGTGGGAAGTTTCAAGGAAATCTTCTTGTTATCCGCCTTGAGACGAACAGCCGAGAGAATCTTGGTGCACGCGACGAAAACGGCAGCAAGGAGATCACTGAACCACGCACAACGATTGGCGATGTTATCGGCGTGTTGTTTGGACATGGCATTCGACCAATTAGGAACTTCCTGGAGAAGTTTTTGGAACATGATGAGCACCTTCCGTCCATTTGAAATCTTATTCGCTTCGTCGTAAATGTCGTTGAAAACGTCAATCATAGGTGGACACATGATGAGACAGAGTTGCCCCATGTACTCACGTTTCGCTTCGGTCAAAATGCTGAGATTATCCATTTATGATTAAGTGGGTTTTATTTTTAATACTTACTACGCACTACCTTCCCCTGTACTTATTCGCCATCTTTTTAAGATTCATGAGATTGGGAAATTCGACATCTTCTTCATCGTCATGATTCTGTTCTTTTTTCTTTCTCTGAACATTCCATGAGACGTACAGTTCGTGGTCACCCACGATTTGTGTTATGAACCCACCAAGTTCAAACTGTCTAGCAATGTATCGCGCGGCTGCATTTCTATCGAAAACCGGATACCCTATTAGAATTACGGGTACAGTCAGAAACACTTGTTTATGTCCAAGTTCTACACACTGTTTAATTTTCGATGAAAACTGATCGTAAATCTTTTTGTAAATTTCCTTTTTGATCCTTTTCTTCTTATCATCAATTTCTATGATATCATTGATGTTGATCATTACATTTAGCTCAACTTATTTTTTATCAAATCTAACTCACTGACGTTAGGTACAGCACTTTCCTTGACGAGTTTGTAATCAACAAACTCCTTACCCCTGGACCCCTTCGTGTATACCTTTACGTTATCGGGTGCCTGATCACTTAGTGGCTGTGATCTGAGTGAAGATATCCGGGTCTTATTACCGCTGACCTCAAACGTAGATACGACGGTAAAACCAAAAGCGAACCCATTATTACGAACGACAGTGAATATACATTCATATAACGTGGACTGTTCACTTTCATATTTATTAATAGCTTGAGTCTCTATGATGTAAGTCGAAAACTTGAGACGTTTATAGAGCTCCTTGTTTGTCATGAGAACAAACTTTTCCACCATGTCGTGGCTAGCGTCTGATTCTACCTGAGAGTATCCAGACATGTCAGGTCTGGGATCATTGAGCTTCACGTAATTAACCGGTTTCTTGTAGCCTGAAAAACCGAAAGACTCTGTGAAATTTTCACGATTGAATATAGCCAGGAAAATAGCGAGAGCGACCCAGCTGATGACTAAATATTGGACAACTGTACGTGCATCCATCTTTACTATAATGCGTTAATTTTTTTTTACAAAATACCCCATACATAGTAGATGTCGCTACTGATCTATAGCCCGAGGTGTAAACACTCTATGGATATCATTCAGTACATTGATAGTCAGGCACAACTTAAACAGATCGTGCATTACCATAACGTAAATACACGAGGTATACCACAACAGTACAAGTCTAAAATCACCCGAGTACCAACGATGCTCACAAAGAATGGTAAGATCCTCGTTGGGAACGAAATCAAGAATTGGCTTGACTCACTTCTTCCTAAGAAAGATATTGAACACGCTGGATTCGGGGGATCAGGGTGCTCCATGACCACTCTCGACGGAAACGGTCGGGACCCAAACCTATTCTACTTGGATAATTACGGACAGTCTCTTCAACCAGCGATGACGAAAGAACTGGAAGAAAAGATAAATCGCGATGTATCTAAGGGTGAAGTGTATACAGATTTAAAGATGTAACCCGATATTTGAATAGTCATGAAATTAGTTTCTATACAGGCTTCGGCCTTTAAGTCTATGTTTGAGGTTCTCAAAGACATCCTCAATGACGTGAACATCTACTTTCGACCACAAGGCATGTACATCGTGACACTCGATACAGCCCGCACATCCCTTATTGACATGTTTCTGGCTGCAGATAATTTCGAAGAGTATCACTGTGATCAAGAAGAGATTATCGCGGGTATCAACATTTCAAACACGTTCAAACTCATGAAGACGATCACAAATAACGATGTCATCAAACTTGAGATTAATTCAAAGGAATATATGGATATAGAAATTACGAGTGAATCCAAAAAGACGAGTACGAAGTTTCAACTCAAACTCTTGGACATTAACGAAAATCGTATCGAAGTACCTGATGTCATGATGTCTACGATCACGACACTTCCTTCGTCTGACTTTCAGAGACTCTGTCGCGATATGTCTAATCTGGGTTCAGAAATTGAAATTAAACGTATTGGTAAAATGCTTCACCTTAGATGTACTGGCGATTTCGCAAACCAAGAGACGTCAATTGAATGTCACGAGGATAGTCAAGAAATTACTGGTTTATACAGTCTAAAGTATTTGAATATCTTTACAAAGGCGACGAGTATGTGTGCGTCTGTGCAAATTATACAGGAAACTGGAAATAGATTCTTAATTCTCAAATATAATGTCGCCAATCTGGGCGAGCTTAAATTTTACTTGGCGACTAAGGTATCCGAAGATCTGTAGTAAAACCGGTGGTTGTTGAAACACATTTCTTCATACCAAGTCCGTTGACCAACATGATCTTAGGAAAACGTTCTTTTAAATATTTGGGTTCGTAATACAGGAAGTCTTCGAGAGAGACCTTTTCCCCGTGAAAGTCACTCAGAGGACCCGAGTAACGCCTCACCCTTTCAGTAATGTTCTGAAGTGGTTTATCATCATGATCCACAATCCAAACACTACTCAACGGGATATGGAACCCCATCGTCTTTTCCTCATCTTTGATGAGTCTGTAGTTCAAGTCATTCGTTATCACCGTGTAGACACGGTTATTGAAAAAATACTTGATTCGTAAAATGATGTGTTCAACATTTTGGGGGATACTCGTGTTTCTAAAGTTTTCACCCGTCACATCGACGTAATAGTGATCTAAAATACCATCCCAATCTTTACTCTCCCGTTTCCAAAATGGGTCCTCGACAAGAAATTTCATATCATGATTAATCTTATACTCGAGTTCTTCTGAGATGATTTGATAGTCTGCAGGTGTCGTAAATTTCTTATAATAGAAGTAAAGGGTACTTAAAAGTTTAACGAGCATCTTTATATAAGAATGGAAGGTAATTTTTTAAGTAGGTACAATAATAAAATAGAAGAATGGACGAAACTAATCGAGAACGAGCCCGAAAAAAGGAAGATACATGAGAGAGAAATGTCCGATTACATGATCAAATGTATGCCATTCATCGAACGACACATGTCAGAATCGGCTGAGACGACACATACGGATAATGTATTTAACGTAATCGAAACAGTTGGTCTTGCACGAAAAGATATCTTCACTGATTATCTCGTCGAGGTGGAAAAACAGAACATCAATCGACCGGTTGAGCGAACGATAGAAACATGCAAGGTATGCGCATACAGTAATATCATACACGTACAAGATACGAGTGATTTGATATGTGATGGATGCGGAATGGTCGTGGCGGCCCATATAAATGAAGAACTTACATACAGAGAAGAACAAGAAACGTCCGAAAAGATTGTTAATTATTCATACAAACGTGAGAATCACTTCAATGAATGGCTCTCACAATTTCAGGCACAAGAGACAACTAATATACCAGATGAAGTCATGGAACAACTCCGTTCAGAACTCAAGAAACTAAAAATTAAGAAACTAGAAGATATTACACATACCAAAATACGAGGTCTTCTCAAGAAGCTCCGTCTCAACAAATATTACGAACACGTACCTTACATCACGAATATTCTCAACGGTATCCGACCTCCGAATATGCCGACTGAACTCGAAGAATATTTACGCATCATGTTCAAAGATATACAAAAACCGTTTGATGATAACTGCCCGTCAGAGAGGAAAAATTTCTTGAGTTACTCATACGTACTTTATAAATTTTGCGAACTTTTGGGTGAAGACGAATACCTCCAATACTTTCCATTGCTCAAGTCGAAAGAAAAACTGTATCAACAAGATGTAATTTGGAAGAGAATATGTCGCGACTTGAAATGGGAATTTATTCCTACTGTGTAAGTAATGAACTGCCCAAACTATTCCGTATGCGGTAAATCCTATAATTCTGACCTGAAAGTGTGTACATCCTGCTTTTGGCGATTTAAAAATGAAGTACTCGATTTTTTTGATGACGCGTGTCAAATATGTTCATTAAAAGGTGAATGTGTAAGGTATCGAAAATGTGAACATTTTGTATGTATAAAATGTTATAAACTACACACTAAATGCCCCATATGCAAAATAAAATTGTGTTAATAGTATAGATGGCAGTCGTGTTTATGATCAGCTCGAATGGGTACTTGAGTCGTCACGGATATGTTGACGTAAAAAAGAAGACGAAGCTCGCGCGTCACAGGGCACTCATGCGAGTCATCCGGTCGGGTGAACCTCCTCTCGGTCTTTTTAGAAGACTAAATGCCCTCATGGTACTTTTCAAAAATAAGGATAAGAAACTTTCCCGAATCTTTCGGGAAGATCGAGATTGGTTAAAATCGAAGTTGATGTAGAGACCAAAAGTTTGAGTTTATAAAAAAATGATGATCTTTTGAAAAAGATTTTTCAAAAAAAATATCAATATATATAAATGTGGATTCTTCTTGGAATTGCACTTTTACTCAACACCCTCGTCGGTCGGTTTATATCTAAGCCACGTGGTGAAGGGTTTGGAGGCAATATACGAGACGTGGGGTTCGAGGTCTTACCAGACCTGACCAAGTATGAGTTCCTTCATGATGTCACGCTCATCGTACCGTTCGTGCTACTCGCGCTAAACTGGAAAACCATCAATCAACAATCCTACATATCCTTTCTCACCATGATGTATTTCATGCGCGCTATATCAAACATGGTGACCCAATTTCCCCGCGCGAAACCGACACCATGTAAAGAAGGTAACCCACTATCCAATTGTAACGATTACATGTTTTCCGGACACACAACATTCAACATCGTCACATCCTATTTCCTCAAGAATGGTATGTTCCCCGTGTATCCCATCCTTTCGTCTCTCGTGACCGTGTCCACGAGGGCGCACTACAGTGTCGATGTTCTCATGGCATGGATCATCTTTTTCGCACTTAAATGTAACATTCGTATGTAAAGAAATGGATCTCGCACTGTATGAACTCGAGAATGCGTACCCACGCATTCTGTCACACCTTGAGACCAATCATGACGACCCCGCGACACGACATTGTGTAGAACAGGCTAAACACCATCTACAGTCGGCTCGCGAACTCCTGACAGGAGCTGTGATAGATCCGCAGACACATTACGATGATGCTCGTACATTTTATCGAATGTTGTGGAAAGTTCTTCCTTTGATGGTGCTAATGCAATCTTTCGAACCTCTACCTGACGTCCCGGTTGAGGAGGAAAATTCACAAGATACGCAGTCTTCAGACCTGTCAGATCAAGATACCTATGCGCCTGCAACTCCGACCCGTCCGTCAGAGTTTTGATCGTTTTGAATTCGAGGACAATCTCATCGTTGACGATGATATCCGCACGCAATTGTCCCACGACGTGTCCCCTAAACCGAACGAGAATGTGACGTTCCGATTCATACGGAATGTGTTTTTCGCGTAGTAAAACCTCGACCGCGTTATGATACACTCTCTCACTGTATCCCGGTCCCAAATCTTCGTACACTTCTTTCATCAATTCCTCCATTTATAAAGAAACATTAAATTTCTCTATATATGTTAAGATGTCGGAGAACAATGCTCTCAGGAACATGTTAGAGCGTAAACGTCAGGTAAACCGTGAATCTGCACTTTACACAGGGCGATTTAAACTGGAGCGCGCGTTAAAAAAGTTGAAGTCCATGCCACTGGAAACCAGCCGCCAGCAAGAGGCTGCGAAAAAAATCCAAAAGGCTTGGAAAGATCTAAACAAATCCAAGATTGCTAAATACAGGGATGAAAAGGCGAAGAGACTACAAAGTGAAGTGAATCAGTTACTCAAAAATCTCGAATCCGAACGTCCAAAGAAGCGTAAGACTACCAACAGTAACAGCAACAGTAACAACAACCAGGCCCTCACGTACAGGAGGCGGGAGGTTGAATTACCGAACATAGTGGTTGGTCGAGGTATGGGGTGTGACTATGCGGGTATTCCTCGGTATATGAAAAAAGCGAAGCAACGATTTAATAATGCTGGGTACGTCTCTGCATTCTTAGACTATAACGTTTCGTCGAATCAGTACGGTATTACGAAGAACATCGACACGATCGTTAAGCGTTTCGGTCGCGTGTACGAATCCGGATCTAGGATAACTCCTTCGAAACAGATTTACTTTTTCATGGTTGGTATTCGGACGGATGATAACGCACACGCTGTCAGTATATTGGTCGATCCACGTGATTCCAAAGATAGGAAGATATGGGTATTCGATCCACATGGTGAATTGTCTAAATCCTCTGTATGGGGTAAGACGACCCGCAAGAAGATTGTTCCCATCTTGAGAAAACTCTTCAAGATACCCGGTCGCAAAGTAAGGTACTACAACGGACCAAATCTTCAAGCAGATAATGCGCGTGGTGTGTGTACAACATTCTACGTGACGTTCATGGACATGATTCCATTTTTACTTGACAAATCCATCAATATCAATTATATGAGTGAAGCCGCGAAAAGAAATAGTACACAGATGCGTCAGTTTTTCCTAAATTTCGCCCCTGAAAATGCGGGTATAATCACAGCTAAAAATAAAACCAGGTAAGTAGTAGATGACAGCACGCAGGTTACACATTACAAAAATCGTGGTGCGAGATTTGAAATTTGTGAGTAAGTTGTCATCACGGAACCGGTGGGAATATGGAGGTAAAGTCAAGTACGATAGGTGCATGAATTACAAGGGTCTCACCTATGTGACTTCCAAAGAGAGGGCTCGAATAGACTCGAGCGTTCTCGAGGAAGAGTGGTCTGATGCACCCGTAGCGTATCACACACACCCCTCACTCCTACAGGTGATTCCTGATGAAGTTGGTCCGACAATTTTCACAACTCTTCCGAGTAACGCCGACTTTGAATCATTTATCAAGGGGTTCCCGGATATGCAAGTGAACCTCATATGTGACGCGCGGGGCTACTACGTCATAGACATATTTGACGCGGTCAGAAAAGGTACAGTTCCAGTTCCAGAAGCTGTCTATTCTCTCATGAAGGAAGTGCGCTATGAGGACTTCCTTCTTAAACGTAGCTTCGGAGAAGATAAATGTGAATACTTTTCTACAGATTTACGTGAATGGAAAGGGTTCATAAATGAGGACCTACACACAAGACTCAATGAACTCTGCGGCATTTCTATCAAGTTCTATGGGTACGATGATGAACCACCTACGGTCATCATAGACGCATGATGGAATCCTCCAACTCATCCACTTCATACCACGCCCAGTGACACTCTTGTGATTCTACGTCATCTTCGCATATTTCCTGTGCTTCTTTTATCGCTTCTGTGAAACGTAAACGAAGTCTCAGATTTTCTCTAATTGGACGCGCCTCCACGACACTCGGTCGTTTGTACATACTCTCAAGAACGTTCTTACGAGTCTTTGCCAATTTGATTTTGTACAAATTATTTTCGGAAAAGGTTGCAGTACATTTCATATCTTAATGTAGCATAAAGATTTTAAGTGTCTTCAGAGTAGAAGATGTCTTCTTACAGCGTCGAACCCTGCAATTTCAAGTACCGTGTATCCTCCCTCGAGAAGGTGGTCGACGGTGATACCATCGATGTTGCCATCGATCTTGGCTTTGATGTCTGTACGAAGCAGCGTGTTCGTCTACTAGGTATTGACACCCCCGAGTCTCGCACTTCGGACGCTGTTGAGAAGAAGTTTGGTCTCCTATCGAAGAAGAAGCTCAAGGAGTGGTGTATGAAGGCGGTTGCATCTGAGAAGGATGATATCGAAATCGAACTCAGATGCCCGGAGGCGGATTCGAGGGGTAAGTTTGGTCGCGTTCTCGCAGAGGTTTGGGTGTGTGAGGATGGAGTGTGGACCAATGTGAACAAATGGATGTGTGACAAGGGGTACGCTGTCCCATATGCGGCACAGAATAAGTCCGAAGTTGAGGCTCTACACATGGCGAACCGTGAGAAACTCATTGAGCGGGGCGAGATCGACGCCTGATATACATGATGACGAAAATAATAATAACTGCCACGATGAGTTGGGTCAAGTATTCATCGGAGTAATAATCTAGAATCAAATTTGGATTCTTAAGTAGATACCAAAGATTTTTCCGTTGGAAAATCTGTGTGATGGACATGTTGATTCCATGTCCCTGTGTGGCGTGCCACGACCAAGGTGGAATCATCAGACTGTCACCAGGTTCTAACGTCACTTTGTATATTTTCATTTTGCTATGGTCCATCTTGAAAAAGTCCTCCTTTGCAAAATTGGATTTAGTCGCCGACAAAACACTATTCTTATGAATGTTGGGATTATCGTAATTGTCGAATATGTACACAGTTTTTGACCCGTATAATTGGTTGAGTATGAAATCGGAGTTGACATGTAAATGTAACCCACTCGAGTGATTATTTCCTAAATATAACATCAATGCTTCAACATCTCTTCCGTCTGTATTTGGGTTATGTAACGTGTTGAGTAATTTTTCAGATACTCGCTCTTCAAAAAGATCTACTTCCGCACAATAAAGTGAAGGTGTGCGCCCTTTTTTCCAGTGACTGACAAGATTTGGGACGGACATCGTTCCTGTATCCGCACTCGTAGTTGATGTATTGGGTGTATCATATATTTCAATGGGTAATTCGGTATGTCCAAACATTTTTGTAACCTTCTCAAACGGCATCAGTCGTGCTTTGGGTTGATACAAACCACGTATGACAACCGGATGTGTGATTTCCTGTGTGATAATTTGCTTTTCTTCTGGTGTCATCTGACTGTATACGTACGTAGGAAGATCCATATTGTACATATGATATTAAAGTTTCAAGTTATAAACACATAAATGATCATTCATCTCAAGATTACGATAAATCTGAAGCAAAAAAAGCGTCGGCGAAAAAACCGAAAACGTCGTAAGATGAAAACTAAATAGTGTATGGGTACTTTCGTACCCATAAATTACATATCCACTTATCGCCAGACTTTACAGGATTCCCCCCATGTAAAGCCTTGTACGTGATGAAATTGTAATTATTTACTGTGTCAAAAAACAATGCATCACCGGCACCGAGTTTATATGTTCTCTTTAGGTTTGGAAACACAGTTTCTCCACCTATATAATCATCGTTAAGTGCCAAAATAAATGTATAGAGACGCATATTTTCGTCATCTTTGAATGCGTCTTGGTGTGGTTTATAATGACCACCAGGTCTGTATCTGACGACTTGAAGCTTCTCACAGTTTCTAATCGGTCTATCAGTGTACTTCAAACATCTCTCCATAATCATCTGTACCACTGGATCTTCTCGACTGAGCCACGCCGTTTCACTTTTACGAATCGATTCATCAATCCGCTTATTATGTGAAATCGACGACTGCTCGAGTTTACCCGAAGCCTCGCGTATGATATGACGTCTTTCAGACTCAGTTAGGAAATTCTTGAGTATCTTGGGACTGGGATACGTTGGTATTATGTACAAAATCAATAGTATTAATGCGAGAATGATGAGCATCTTATCTTTTACAAATAAAAATTTTTAGGCGTCACACAATTATACCTATTTCTAATGGTACCGAAAACATCATTTCCGTATGCGAACACTTGTTTAATGTTATTTGTAATTTCATCCTTTCGATGTGGTTCAAGAATGAACTGTCTGAGAAGATCACCCCCAGAATGTATCAACATCTCATAAATTTGTGACAAGTCACGCATTTTATCCTTATATTTTTCTTGACGCTGAAGATACACTTTGAAGACGGCTTCATCGAGCTCATTTAACATATATGCGACACGCAATTGTAAATTATCTATAGGCTCCAAATCTAAGTACACATGTTCTCGATCAGAGTAATACACATAAGACGCCAAATGCATTAAATCGTTTGATGCCCCAGCTTCACGTAACTCTCCATAACTGGGTATACCACCACATGGAATATCTCCATGTTCTCGCGACATTCCACCCTTTCGTTTGAATTCTATGTAATGTGGGTTGTGAATACGACCAGTGACAATTTCACCAGATCTCCAATCGAAAGCTGTGTGACAATTGATACACCACATCTGCGAACAACCACTTGTTTTATGTATTACTGTTCCACATTTTGGACATGACTTACTATCACGATTAAGTAACTTCATCGTCTTAACAACTTCTGGATTACATTTATGATCATCAGTGAGAGGTTCGTTACACGCCTTACAAAATGATGTACTACATAATCCACAAAAATAATCCTCGTTGAGAAAACCTTTGCACCCGTCTTTGGGACATTGGCGTACAAATTTGGTTTCACTGGTATCTGTGATATGTCCAGTTGTTCGAATACGTTCGAGATCGGCATATACCTGTTCAAGGTCACGATGAAATTCTACAATTTCTGGGTACGATTCGATATTACGATCGTTGACAGGGAAAGATAAATGATACCTTTGATACAGTTCTATGAGTGTCGCACGAAGTTTACGAGCTTTTCGCCGAAGTTTGCGTATCTCTAAGATTCGTTCAACTTCCTTTTGACTCTGTGGCATCAAAGCCTTTTCTCGTTCGAACAATATATTCTCGCGGTGTCGTCTTAATTCCGTGTTTCGGAAATACTTTGTACAAAAGGAATCAACGAATTCTCGGTTCCAAAGTGTCTTACATCCCATACAATGAGGATCCTGAAAAGAGTCTAAAATATATCTCTGTGAACACGAACGACAACTTTTAAGATCACAAAAAGAACATTCGACTTTCTTGTGATGTATCTTGTTAAATTTTTCACAACATACGTCACATGTAGTCATTAACTTAAAGGCAGACTATTTCTTTAAATTACAAAATTTACTGATATGATACAAACTGGCTAATCATTTCTTTCGAATCATCTCGTTCGTACACCGTCTGAGCAAAAAAGAGTGTCATCTCTGCGAAACCATATGACAAGTAGGTACTTCTATACTTCTCATAAATATGTACAAGTTCATCCATATTCTGATGACACCATTCTTCCACATCTTTTTCTGTCATATCCCTGTGAAGACCACATTCTATGTACTCAGCGACTTCATCACTGAGAGGCATGTCGGTAATCACGGTACAATCGTCATCGGGGTGATTCATTTTTACTTGATTTTACTTTTTAGCCGACTTACTTAGGTTCTTAAAACTTTTCATCGCATTGTTGTACGCCTTGACCATGTCACCGTACTGCGACGCTTTCTGAATACGACCGGTATAAATCCTACTCTTCTTCGTCCAGTTCCGCCGAACATTGGGGCTCGTACCCTTAGGGAATTCTCGTTGGAGACGGTTGACCTTCGATTGGTAACTCCCCTTGTTCATCAAACTCGGCGATTTCGTGAGATACTCTTCAATCTCTGAACGTCTCGTGTTCACGTCGTTCTTGAATTTCACCACCATATTTCTATGATGCGCCTTCTCACTCTGATTCGTGAGGCCCATCTTCGTGTACTTGTTTTCGATATTCTTGCGAAGTTCCACCTTCTTGTTTAGGATATTCTCAATCGCCTTGAGGTCATCGATAGTCTCAGCCTTCCTCAGTTCCTGTGCCCATACACCTATCCTACCCTTGGTGAGACCCTTTCTTTCCCTGAATACACCGTTATTATTAGGACGCATGTTCAATTCTTTGGTGATTTTGTTTTGAAGTGCGTTTTTTTCCGAATTGAAGTTCTTGATCATGTTACGAACGTTATTTTCTTGCTTTTCAACCTCGTTGGGTACACGATTGACATTTACCTTGACGTTATTTACATTGACGGTATTCTTAGATGGAAGAGATACATTGTTATTGTTAGAGAATAAAGGGTTATTTTTCATTTTTGGTTCATTTAGGGTTTTATTCTTTTTATTATTCGCATTGTTGTTCGAGTTCGAGTTCGAGTTCGAGTTCGAGTTGTAGATAGGTTCCGCTGCGCGACCACCTTTACGAATATTCGTTTTTACATCTTTCATCAATTGATTCATAATTTGGTTAGCGACAATCTCCACATCCTTTTTTTTCGCGACATTATTGTTTTTCGATAAGTTGTTGTTAATACCCGTTTCAACATCTTTCATGATTTCATTTATCACATCATTAGTGATATCGACTTTAACATTTTTCTTCTCCTTAGAAGTTCGTTTATTAATAGAGTTGGTAATATCTTTCTTTAGTAATTCATTTGTGATATCGACTTTAACATTTTTCTTCTCCTTAGAAGTTCGTTTATTAATAGAGTTGGTAATATCTTTCTTTAGTAATTCATTTGTGATATTATTGGTAATGTTATTCGCGAGACTCTGGTTCTTCGCGACCTTTTTCTTTCCATACTTAGTAATTTTGTTTGAAATTTCCTTCTTCAACATTTCGTCAACAATTTTATCCGCGACAGTATTCGTGAGTCGGTTATTCTTAACATCTTTATTAATCTCTGTAAGAATCTTATTAGCCACGTAATTGATTTCCCTACTATTGTTGTTCGCTACATTCTTGTTGTTCGTACCAGTTCCAGTGTTAGCTACATTCTTGTTGTTCGTACCGGTTCCGGTGTTAGCTACATTCTTATTGTTTGTACCAGTTCCGGTGTTAGCTACATTCTTGTTGTTCGTACCAGTTCCGGTGTTAGCTACATTCTTGTTGTTCGTACCAGTTCCGGTGTTAGCTACATTCTTGTTGTTCGTACCAGTTCCAGTGTTAGCTACATTCTTGTTGTTCGTACCAGTTCCAGTGTTAGCTACATTCTTGTTGTTAGTACCAGTTCCAGTGTTAGCTACATTCTTGTTGTTCGTACCAGTTCCGGTGTTGGTATTTTTCTTGCATCGACCCATCATGCGGTTAAACATTCCACATTTTTTGGATCCATTCGCTACCGTCGCGACTGCTGCACCTGCACCCACACTAGCAGCTGTACCGCGCTTTAAAAAATTGAACATTCCCTTCTTGGGTGCGGATGCGTTCGTACCTTTATTCAAAAATGACGTATTCTTATTAGATGCGGGTGCATTTGTACCCTTGTTCAAAAACGAAGCATTTTTCTTCACACTCCCACTAAATGTGGGTGCATTTGTACCCTTATTCAAAAACGACGTATTCTTATTAGATGTGGGTGCGTTTGTACCCTTGTTCAAAAACGACGCATTTTTCTTCACACTCCCACTAAATGTGGGCGCGTTTGTACCCTTGTTCAAAAACGACGCATTTTTCTTCACACTCCCACTAAACGTGGGTGGGGGTGGCGCAGAATTTTGGGGTTGATTCAAAAACGCGGGTTTTGACATGGGAACACTGTTTGGAATAGTCTGGGTGGGGGTTTGGTTTCCGGAATTTTTGGAAACAATCGGGGCTTTGAATGAGAGCTTATTCGGAAACTTGAGAGTGTTCTGTTTCTTTCCGGAATTATTAGTCATAGAAAACCCATTCTTATTTCCTGATAAGTTCACGCGATTTCCATTACCATTGTTAGTGTTACCGTTACGATTGAAGTTTCTGTTATTCTTGTTACCGAAATTGTTAAAGTTCGAGCTTTTGTTTTCGGTGTTGTTGAATGCAGAATTATTGTTAAAATTGCGACGATTGTTGTTCACTGCTGTGTTGTTCACTGCTGTGTTGTTACGCACTGCCGTGTTGTTACGCACTGCTGTGTTGTTACGCACTGCTGTGTTGTTCACTGCTGTGTTGTTCACTGCTGTGTTAGAAACGTCCTTTGTGATGAGACGTTTCGAGACAATCTTCACAGGTTCTCGGATTTTAAGATACCTGAGTCGTTTACCGATTGCATCGGTAAGCTGTTTTTTAGTCATTTGCTCGATTTGGGACGTAAGACCAACTTTACGCGCAATCCTTTTAAGATCCGAGCGCTTCGTGGCAGAGTCGAAAAGAAGTTCATACTCTAAATGTTTCAGTGGTGAAGCGCGATCGATTAAATATGTTCGATCCGCGGTCATCACGAGAGGAGGGAGTGGAAGCTTCCCACCATGAATATTATCATATGCCTCACACATCTGTTTTCTTGTGAGATTAACATTTTCCCCAGTTTGCATCTTAATGCTTTTTCTGAGATTTTCAATGTCAGCGTCTGGATCACACGCTGTGGCCATTTATATTAAACTAACAAAAAAAGTATTAGCGAGTAGAATATCCGATATTGTACAATCTAACTTTTTCTTCATAGGTCATGTTAAAATTAAACACGTTTGTATCTTTTACGTTTATGTCGATAACCTCTACTGGTATATCATACTGAACCCTGTTTTTGAGAGACGAACGTACTAGTGATTCTACGTATTGTTTTGGTGTTTCTATATCTTCCTGATGGATCGTATCCATCTTAATTTTTATACATGTAACTTCGTGTGGTTTTTTGTCCAAGAATGGGTTGATTGGGAATTGTTCCTGAGTACCCCCGTCAACATACGTTTTTCCATCATACTTTCCACATGCGAAAATAAGAGGTATCGCAATACTCATACACACTGCATCTATGACCTTCATATCCGGGTGTGTATCTCTCGAAAAGTATTCTGTTTTGTTGGTATTCAGACAGAATGCCGAAATATAAATTTTCATATCCAATTCATTAAATGTTGGGTCACATCCACATATCTCAACGAGTTTTTTACGTATGGGTGTCATAGATACGAACCCAAACTTATTGAAAAAGGATCCAAGTCGCAATTTCACGAGAGTTGATATATTTAGGTCGAGTGAAATGTTTAAGATTTCATCTATAGACATACCCAACGCCAAAAAAAGTGCGATGATAGATCCTGCCGATGAACCGGAAATCTCTTGAATTTCGGCTAATTGGGATTCACGTGCCTTCAAGCTCCCTATGAGTGAATAAATCGCCATGGATGCTGGACCCAAAACGAGATACTTCATCTTCTTACTTAGTAGAATTGAGGAAATTGACGACGTAAAAGCGCGAAAATGACGGCGTACACTACAGTGTGAATCATCGCCGACTCGACACTCGTTTGACCAGACTGAAATACTCCGCCCGAGCCCGCGGGAATAGTCAATAGAAGACCCGGGCTGAGTGCGATGAACATTGCCGTCGTGACGATGAGATCGCTCTGAGTAAGTACAAGACCCATCGCCTTCGCGACCAGACTGTACGCGAGGAAGAATACGAGGGCATGGAAAAAAACGGACATTTGATCTGTTTGGCGGTTCATAAATTTTACCTTTGAGCCGTCGGTCGTGAGAACCATACCGGGGCTCAGCGCGAGAAAAAGGGCGGCAGGTACGGCAACCTTTTGAGTTGTAATATCTGGGAGCATTTAGTATACACGCATATAATTTTTAGTGAAATCTACAAAGTGGTAAAATGTGACACCTCGTAGCATCTCTTCATGAAGTCCATTCATGTTAACGATACGTCTAATATGCTTCCACACATATTCAAGTGTATCCATGTGTTCCGAATACACACGCTCCTGGTACGGATCATGATTTTCATAGCATAGCTCGACAAAGTCACAAAACTTCCCGGAATGTTGGAGATGTGCATCATCCAATAACGTATTCATGGTGTTCCAAATGTGTCGCAGTTCATCTGAGTATTCGACTTCCCAGTCTTCGATATTCAGAGGAGTGTGTTCATTATTAAATTCATCGTCGTCGCTCACACAGGCGTCAAACCCAATGGTAGCTTCGTCGACGTACTGGCTCCAAACCATATTGTATTTCTACTTATCTTCTTTTACAGGTTTATCTTTTATACCAGTTAGCGAAAGAGAAGTTGACTCTTTCGTCTTAAGCCCATCTTTAATGGCATTCAAAGCCCCCTCAACCTTCGTTTCATCTCCACCAAAAAATGTCATGAGACCTTCCTTGATCGCGTCCTTATTCATACCAGCCTTCCTGACAGACTTGCGGATGCTAATCTTACCCTTCCTGAGGTTAATGGTATCGATACCCTGTTCCATCATATGCTTTTTTACATTTTCCTTAAGACGCTTCTCTTCCTGATTGAGGACCTTGATATCAGATTTAGCTTCAGAGAGCTGTTTAGTAAGATCTACTAGTTTAGAAACACTTTCACTAAGTTCATTCGTCACAGAAGTCATTTGTTAAATTACACTAAGGTCTAATCTTTAAGCGCACAAACCGCGTTGCATGGTGTCGGGAGCGATAGTGGAATTGTTCCACACGAAAGGTTCCTTAGGGTTAGGGGGATCCTTGCGGATCTGTTGGTTCGCGTTGCGGAGGGCACCACCGATGGTCTCGGGATAACCGACCTGAGCACGAGGTTCGAGGAAGTTCTGACCCTTGAGCACATCCTCTGGGGCAAACTGCCCAAAGTCTTCCTTGGAAGACACTTCACGAGGAAGGAGAGACGACGCGAGGCCGGTACCCTTGTTCATACCAGCGGAAGCAGTCGCGGGACCGATCGAGGAACCAGAACCGAAGGAGCTGTACTGCTTCTCGGTGATAGAGTAGTTAGAGGACCGGTTCACAACGAACAAGAGATAGATCACAACAGCGATGGCAGCGAACATCAGAATTTGCTGAGTGCGACCCTTCATCATAGTTTATATATTAGTAACAAATTTTTTTATTTAGTGAGAATATCGATCCGTTCTTTGATTGTCGTCTGAGGTTCCTCTGGTACGGAGTCGGGCTTGGGCTCGGGCTCGGGCTCAGGCTCAGGCTCAGGCTCGGGCTCGGGCTCGTCAACAAAAGCATACTCCTCTGGGTATACGTCACTTACTGGTTCATCTTTTACGGGATCATCGTGTACCCGAACCTGTACAACATTCCAATGGCCACCAAATGCCTTCTTGGCAAACCAAAGACCGGCGAATTCGACGATAACATCGCACGTCTTTTCGGGCTGGACCATTTCAATATCGACGTGTTCCTGGTTCATGTTAAATACACGCAGAGCTGGTTCAGTGATAACATCAGCGGTCATCTGACCACCATTGATGATACTGCGGTACGCACCCCTGATCACTTTTTCGGAGAGTTGCTTACCGAACCACTCGACACAGTTATCGTGCGCGGCGGATAAATTCTGGGACTCGATGTCAGTGATCTTGGACATGTTCGAGTCTGAATTGATGTCAAAAACCATCTCCCCTGAGACTTCGGAAAATGTTACGGCATTCAACTGAACGAGACACTTCTGCTTCTCATCATTTGAAGCCTTCACAAAATAAAGACCATCGTCACCTTTGGCTGGGGTGTTATAGAACATTATGCTTACTTTATGTCTCACTTCTTTAAACCAATAAAAGGTATAGCCGACGCGTTATCTAAAACCTTCTTAGATATCCAATCATTGCGACCAGGTTTGTACCCATACAACGTTTTGGTCACATTGAGGTTTTTTGGTAACCGCTTCGCCTGAACAGGTCTGAGTGGAAATTCGTTTTTAACGTATGCATTATTCTTCACATTTTTCCATTTCTTATTCTTAAGATTGAATCGTTGGTTCCCATGTGATTTATTAAAACCCTCTACGTTCATCTTATTCGTCACGGGTTTTAGACCATGCACCAATTGTTTGGACAGACGCTCTTTCGAAGGCTCCGTCGTGAATCTCTTGTATTTATGAGGGTCTACTCGCTTCGCCTTCTTTATGTTTACTTCCCTGTATGACTTCATAGGTTTCATTTTTCGAAGACCTAATTTTGAACGAATCTTCTTGAACACGGTATCTATTGAATCTGAAGTTCCCACTCGTTTATCGAAAAGTTTACCGAGTCTCACGAGACGAAGACGGTCCTTGACTTTCTTTTCCGGCCTGAGTTTCAACTTTTGCATGAGATAAATATCCTCGACCAAAAACTCTTTACTCGCAACGTAAATCTTTTGGTTGTTTATCATCTTTCCAGAGACCGGGTTTCTATACACGACACTTTTCCGTTTCGTGTCCGCGACTTCGTATCCGAATTCATTGGGGCGCATGAATGGGATATCGAGTATACCACCAAGTGTGGTCTCCTGGATACGTCCGGTCGCGGGTGAAAAGAAACGGATATTCAGATCGAGTGCGAACAACTCTACGTCTATGAATACATCACTCTTGGATGGTTTATTCGTCGCACCACTCTTTTTCTTTTTTATGAGTGTGTATCTCCTGGTGACATACGGACCACTTTTACTGAATCCAATACCCGTGAATTTGAAAAGTTTCGGGTACTTGTTTTGGAACGACGCGATCCTGTTCTTGATCCGTGTGTTGAGATTTTTCGCGTGTTTACCGAGCATGTCCCAGAGTAGTAGTTTGAGTGCCTGCAGTTTTCCAAAATATTTGGTATCTGTCTTCATGAACGGGACAAACTTCGCGTCAATATCTGTGGTGACGATACGATCATTGAAATCAACGTACAGGTTAAACGCTTCACCGCCACTCACGATGAGGTCACCCGACGATTTCAGGGATTGGGTGAGTTCCCCGATCGTATCAAGTATTATATCACGAATAGAATCTGTTACCATGACATAGACCATTTTTTCCAGGGAATTGTCTGGAAATTTGTCTCGAAGTCGCTGTCTGAATTTTCCGAGATCGCGTTGTTCGTTCCTGTCGAAGTATTTCTTCAATTTCGCATCTTTGAAAAATAGATTTTCATTCATGAACTTATCAATGGCAACTTTCGAATAACTTTTTTCATCCATTAATATATCGTGATATAATAATATGGTCTGCAACGTGATAGACGAATGCAGGTGCTATGCATACGAAGATGACAAAAAACAATTTTGCGGGGTACGCAGAGGTCCACACGTACTCCCATGTCCTTCAGATTGTTGTGCTGGTGGGTGTTCAGGTAAAATCCCATTTAGAATCATCCCTCGTCCCAAGCCACCCAAACATGTACCAAGTTTCCGAGACATGGACATGAAAGTCTTACTGTTATTCACGGTCATTCTAGGTTGTATTTTTCTCCTTCTACTCTGACTTAAAGATTAACGAGCTAAGTAAGATATAATGTCTCTCGAAACTATTCAAACTGAAATCGCTGCTCTCCGCTCTGAAGTCAAGTCTCTCGTGAAGCTCGTCCGCAAGGTCAAGAACTTCCAGGAGGACCCCGATGGGGAAAAGGCTAAGAAGCGCGCCGAGAACAACGACTTCAACCGCAAACAGGAAATTACACCTAAGTTGCGCGAGTTTCTCAGCCTTCCCGAAGGCGAGCTCATCTCTCGCTCTGAGGTAACCAAGTTCGTGAACAAGTACATCATCGACAACGGGCTTAAGCACCCCGAGAACGGTCGTCAGATTGTCCTCGACGACAAGCTCCGTAACCTTCTCGCACCACCTGCGGATGTCGTTGTGACCTACCTTAATCTTCAGAAGTACCTTTCTCCTCACTACGTGAAGAAGGCTTAAAAAAATAAAACACATACATAATAAGATGGTGACTTTTCTGACAAAAGAAACCACCGAATCACTTATTGGTACAAAGATCAAAAATCTTGATTTGTACCAAAAGGCTTTTACACATAAATCTGCTCTCAAAGAGTATGAACAATTTACAGAATCTTTTGAAACCCTCGAATTTATTGGTGACTCTGTACTTGGATTTGTCATCACTAAATTTTTATTTGATCAGCATGAAAGTAAGCAGGAGGGTTTTTTAACTAAAGCTCGAACAAAACTTGTTCGTGGCGAAATGTTAGCCAGTATTGCACTGAAACTGGGTCTCGAGAAGCTTGTCATCATGGACGAGAAGGGAATGCGTAATGGATGGAATAATAACCCAAAGATTTTAGAAGATGTGTTTGAGGCTCTTATTGGTGCTATCTACATGGATATTGGTCTTTTACACGCAAAAGAGTTTGTGCTTCGGATCTACCAAGACCCTTCGATGGTTGATATGAATGCCATAATGGTGGATGATAACTTTAAAGACCATCTCATGCGCTATTGTCAACTCAACAATTTCCAGCTCCCGGAGTACCGTGTGTGTGCACATCACGAAGGTTTGTTTTACATAGACATATATGTGAATGGACAATTCCTGAGTCGGGGATCTGCCAAAAGTAAGAAACAAGCTGAACAAAATGCAGCTAAGTCATTCTTTGATCAGCTTAAAAAATACAATGTACAGTAATTTAATATGCATCCGAATGTCAAAGCCCTAATTGAAAGGGAATATGCGGCACAAAAGTCTGAGGAGTGGCTCGCTCTTCGTGGAAACATGTTGACCGCTTCAGACGCTGCGACGGCGATCGGCGTGAACAAATATGAAACACCAGATGGATTACTCCTTAAAAAGTGTGGTCTTGGTGAAAAGTTCACTGGGAACGCCGCCACTCGTCATGGTGAGAAATACGAGGATGAAGCTCGTATACTCTACGAGGAACGTCATGGGGAAGTCGTGCACGAGATTGGTCTCTGTCCCCATCCCGAACATTCGTGGCTCGGTGGAAGTCCTGATGGTGTTTCCGAATCCGGAAAGCTCGTCGAGATTAAATGTCCTCCTCAGCGTGCTATCATTCCCGGTGTCGTGCCGGAACATTATATGCCCCAGCTACAACTTTGTATGGAAATTCTCGACCTAGAAGAGGCGGATTTCATTCAATATAAGCCAGCTGAAACCAATTGGCCGAAACCGGAAGAGTTTGACGTCACCAACGTGAAGAGGGATCGTGAATGGTTCAAGAAATACCTCCCAGTCATGAAGGAGTTTTGGGACAAGGTTGTGTACTATCGAGAACACATCGATGAACTCCCGAAACCCAAAGAGAAAGTGAAGAGACCTCGTAAGAAGAAGGAACCTGAACCCGTCGTGTGTGAAGTTCAGGTACTTCCAGATGAGGATGTGTACGTGGAAGATTGAAACCTAAGTGAATCATCTACACAAGAAAAACATCTCAAAAAATGAAGATTGAAGGTCTCAACGGACGTCTTTTTGCACCGTACCAACATGACGGTGTGAAGTGGATGCTTGGTATGGAACACCAAGCGTCCGGACCCAAAGGTGGTTTCTTATGTGACGAAATGGGTCTGGGTAAGACCGTACAACTTGTGGCGACCATGCTCGGAAACCGCAAGTCCCGTACACTCATCATCGTACCCAAATCTATTATCACTCAGTGGTCGGAGGAAATTATCAAGTTTGCACCGGGATTGCGAGTCGCTGTTTTTGATGGTCCGGACCGAGTCCTGGACAAATCGGCTGACGTGACACTCGCACCGTATACCCTTCTCGTGACGAAGGAGGGGACGACCCCTCTTCACATGGTCTCATGGGATCGAGTCATTCTTGACGAAGCCCATGAGATTCGAAACAAGAGTTCGAAACTGTTCAAGAGTGTGTGTCGCCTCAAGTCTGAAATAAAATGGATTGTCACGGGTACACCTGTGTTCAATTCGATGCAAGATTTCGTGTCTCTGTGTACATTTCTTGGCATCCCAAAAAGTTTTGTTCAGGGTCGAACGAAGGAGATCAAGGACATCTACATTCTTCGAAGAACCAAAGATGACCTGGTCGATCGACTCAAACTTCCTCCGTGTTATTTCGAGAATGTCGAACTCGATATGTTTCCAGAGGAAAAAGCACTTTACGAGTGTGTCTTTACCGAAGCACAGGATACGATCAAGGATGCGTTCAGACACGCCCAAAGTCTCAACGCGAAGAATATGGTCATTCTGGAGTGTCTTCTTCGCGCTCGACAATGCATGATTTGGCCGCAGATGTACCTGGATGGTGTCGCAGTGAAGAATGAAACCACACCGACGAGATGGACGGGGCGATCGAACAAGATGGAGACGTTATTCAGGATGATTCAGGAACACCCAGATGAAAAGAGCCTTGTGTTTTGTCAATTCAGGGGTGAAATGAATTACATTCAGAGTCAGTTGAAGTGCCCAGTCTTTAGGGTTGATGGCTCGGTCCCTAAGGATGAGCGCGTCAGGCAGATTGAGGGTTTCAAGAAGGCATCCAGTGGTGCTGTTTTCATCATTCAGATTAAGAGTGGTGGTCAAGGTCTCAATCTTCAGGAAGCGACCCGAGTGTACATCATGGCGCCATCATGGAACCCTGCAACGGAACTTCAGGCGATTGGTCGAAGTCATCGAACTGGACAGACACAGGCGGTTTACGTAAAAAAATTGATCTACAAAGAGTGTCCGCGTTTCGTGAGCGTCGAAGAAGAGATGATGGCACTTCAAGGTCATAAATCCATAGTGTGTTCCGAAGTTTTGAATGATGACAGGGTGAAGACACAGATCCCGGTGAATCGAACATCTGACCGAATTTCAATCCTCGACATTAAGAAAATTTTCCGTGCTTAATGTAAAAATGACTGTTGGATCTCGCGCTGAAGTTTTTCACGGTAACGCTGACAGGACTGCTGGAGGTCTTTCCAAAAAGGATCTCATCATGAAGGATGGACGGATTGTATCCAAGTCGGCGAGCAAGGCTGCTCTCAAGCGTATGAAGAAAGAGGGTAAGAAGGCGATGGTGAAAGTGTTCAAGCCTAAGAAGACTGGTTTCAAGCTTCAGCCCAAGGTTGGTACCGTAGAGTATGAGAAAAAGATTGCTAAGATGCAGTAAAATTTTGTAACTATAGAGTAAGAATGTCTCTCAAGCGCTGGGAAGACTCAGTGAAAATTGCAAAAATCAAACTAGGAATAGACCCAAAGGAATTTACCCGGATTCAAGGTAAATTGCTCAAGGAGTCTCAGAGAATATATCGCATTTTGATGTTGAATAAAAATGTCAGTAAAAAGTAATTATGGCTTCGACCAACCAGAACCAGGTGCCAAACAATGCCTCGCGTAATCCCAACATTGCTACCGGGAACAACGCTCGTGGGAACAACAACAACCAGGCTCGTGGGAACAACAACAACCAGGCTCGTGGGAACAACAACGGTCGTAACAATAACGCCAGGAATGGTAATTCTGTTATGGCCCGAGCGCGCGGTAAATCTCTCGCGGAGCAGGCACAGTCTCAGGGGTACGCGATGGCCCAACGGGCTCACGAACAGGCACTCGCTATGGTCCAACAGGCGCAACTTCAGGCTCTCGAAAAGGCGAAACAAGTCGCTGTCGCTCGTGGTTTGCAGTTCAATGCTAACGTACCAACCAACTACCTCGATTCTCAGGGGCGTCGGATCATGCAAGGTGCGAACGGTGGTACGTACGTGAACACTGCGAGTGGTCGTAACTATAAGCCGACACCTGCGTTTCTGAACCAGATGGGTACGAACGTCGTATCTCAGGTTGGAAAGAATAATAATCTCCCTTAACAATAAACAACAATGGCGTTCGCCGCCCTAGCGAAGAGTGCTCTCAAGTCTGCCGCCAAGTCCGCTGCCAAGGAAGCGAAAGGTATGGCAAAGAATCTCGCCAAGAACGCCGCCGGAGAACTCAAGGCCGCCGCGAAGGCCAAGTCTCAGCAGATGACTCAAAACGCGATCAAATTTGGAACGGCGAAGCTGAACCAGGCTCAGGCGCGCGTTGCAAACAAGATGGGTGCGATGGCGGTTGGTGTACAGGCTGGTGCGCCCGTGATGGTGGGTCCTAAAGGTGGTAACTTCCGACTCAACTCCAAGGGTCAGCGTCTTCCTATGCTTCCTCTTCGTTAGGTAAGACAAACTGGAATCCCTTAAGGTTCTGAGGCTCATATACGACGAGCTGATATAATTTCCAAGTACATCCAAACATCCTATTCAAGAAATACACACTGCCAAGTTCGACGATGGCGTGTCCAGAATTCCTTGCATAGAGACCGTTTGTAACTTCATCCCTGACGGGAACCTTATCGGAATTGTAGATAGTCGCCTTGATGGCATCTTCCATATCTGTATCAACCTTCACCCGAATCTTCGGTTCGCGGTCGCCAGACATTTTAATATTCGAATTAAACATTGGTTCTAGCTCCTCTCTAGTCATTTGTTTACCAAAAATAGACTCACTCTGTTCAATGACAGAATCAATGACTATATTTTCAATCTTGCGTATGGACTCGTAAAACTTCTTCATATAGCTTCCATCTTCATCGTAACCTTTGATAGCGAAGTCGATATTATACTTCGTCTGACCAACCTCAGGTGTAAACCCGGAAACTCCAAATGGCATGTACATACGTGGGAACTGTATGCGGAAAGGTGTTCCCTGTTTTGTGCTGATGACGATCTTTCTATTATTGTATTCATTTAGTTGGATATTTTCAACAGCTTTGTCCATGAGTCACTGTATGTCTAACACGTAAAAACTTTAAGCTGAGCACGCGACACACTCTGGTTCTAAACTAAACTGGATTGGCCGAGCTTTCGCCTTAGATCTCAGATAATACATTCCAGTCTTAAGACCCGCCTTCCATGCATACATGTGCATTGAAGAAAGCTTTGACATTGTTGGACTCTCCATAAACAGATTCATAGATTGAGACTGATCGATAAAATGACCCCGATCCGCCGCCATATCGATAATACATTTTTGACTAATCTCCCATACAGTCTTGTAAAGACTCTTAATATCGTCGGGTATATCTACGATATTCTGAACGGAACCACCGGCCTTGACCATGAGATCCTTCATTTCCTTCGACCACAGACCACGCTTTTTAAGGTCATTCACTAAATGGTTATTCACGACAACAAATTCACCTGCAAGTGTACGCCTCAAATAAATGTTGGTTGTGTACGGCTCAAAACATTCATTGTTTCCTAAAATCTGAGCAGTTGAAGCAGTTGGCATGGGAGCCATGAGAAGACTGTTTCGAATTCCCTTAGTTTTGACCCGTTCACGCATTGCATCCCAGTCGTAACGACCACTGAATTTAGTATCACCTTCCCACATATCTGGCTGAAGAACACCTTCAGAGGCGGGAGATCCTTGAAAACTTTCATAAGGACCATCAATCTCGGCGAGTTCCGAAGAAGCCTCGATGGCTGCATGGTACATCGTCTCGAAGATGTGCGCGTTCATGAGACGAGACTCTTCACAGTCGAAAGGAAGACCACAAAGAATAAACACATCCGCGAGACCCTGAACACCAAGACCGATGGGACGGTGCTTCATGTTCGAACGTCGGGCAGTCTCCACTGGGTAAAAGTTGCGATCAATGACACGATTCAGGTTTTTCGTGACAATCTTTGTGACTTCATGAAGCTTCTCGTAATCGAACGTCTTCGTTTCCCGGTTGACATATTTGGGGAGGGCGATAGACGCCAAGTTACATACAGACGTCTCGTCCTTGTTTGTGTATTCCAAAATCTCTGTACAAAGATTGGAACTCTTAATCACACCCAGATTTTTCTGGTTCGACTTAGAGTTGCACGCATCTTTGTAGAGCATGTATGGGGTTCCAGTCTCCGTTTGAGACTTGAGAATCGCCTTCCATACATCGGCTGCGGGAACGGTCGCATTGGCAAGACCCTCTTCTTCATACTTGATGTAGAGCTCTTCGAACTCCTTACCATAGACATCAGAAAGGCCCTTAGCCTTGTCGGGACAGAAGAGGGACCAGTTACCGCCCTCTTCCACACGCTTCATGAATAGGTCGGGAATCCACATAGCTGAGAAAAGGTCGCGGCACCTAGCCTCTTCGTCACCTTGATTCAGGCGCAACTCTAGAAACTCCATAATGTCCGAATGCCAGGGCTCCAAGTATACGGCGATCGAACCCTTGCGACGACCAGCCTGATTCACATAACGCGCTGTGGCATTGAATACACGAAGCATTGGGATGATACCATCAGATTGACCGTTTGTACCTCGAATACGGGACTTGTTCCCACGAATATTGTGAATATGCATACCGATACCACCTGCCCACTTTGAGATTTGAGCACACTCTGTCAGAGTTCCGTAAATGCCATCGATGGAATCATCTTTACCGGCGATAAGGAAACACGACGACATTTGAGGTCTGGGTGTACCAGCGTTGAAAAGGGTAGGAGTCGCATGAATGAAAAAACCTTGTGACATTTTATCGTACGTTTCGAGTACAGACGGGATGTCTTTACCGTGAATACCAATCGCTACACGCATAAACATATATTGAGGTGTTTCAATGAGTTTACCATCGACGCGTTGAAGATAGCTCTTCTCGAGAGTCTTAAGACCAAAGTAACCAAATTCAAAATCCCGGTCCGTCTTGATCTGTTCTTTGACTTGTTGAGCGACTTCGACAACCTCGTCTGTGATCACACCAGCCTTGTGGAGTTTACGCATCGCGAGATGAAAATTATTAGGGCACACTTTTTGGATGTTACTCGCCACAATACGCGTAGCGAGTATTTCATAATCGGGGTCAGATGTGATCATACCGACACATATTTCGGCCGAAAGGGTGTCGATTTCCTGGGTTGTAATGTTATCATACATGGACGAAAACACTTGCTGTGCAACCTTCGAAGAATCACATTTTTCAGAAAGTCCGTACGTTAAGTTCTTGATCCTATTGGTGACATTATCAAATTTCATATCCTCAATACGACCTGAGCGTTTAATGACCCTCATATATTTACACTTCCCGTTTTATTTTTAACTTACTTCTTGCAGTTCAAGTCGGCACTCCGGACGGTGGCGGTTCCAAGTGTTTCCATGCGACGATCGGGTTGGAGAAGGTATGTGTTCACGAAGAATGGACCCTCTTTACCCGCTTGTGCTACAGGGGCATAGGATCCAATGAAGCAGGAGGGTGGACTACAAGCGATTGTGTCTACCGAGTTTGGACCTTTGGCATAAGCTTTGTCAAAATCGGCGTAGTTCAGCATTTACTATTGACACACAATTTTTTTCGGGATGTATATTAAATGAGTAATCTTCACCTGAATTCTGTAATGCAGTGTGAGACTCCATTGAATACACTCTTTTTTTCTGAGTTCAACAAAAATCTTCTTCAGCGTGGAATTCGTCAGGCGTTTAAGGATCGTACTGGGATATCCATAGATTATCAAAATAGTGATGATCTTTATGGGATCATGCGAGTCGTGTTCATCAACAACTCCGGTGATCACCAGAAAGAAGTGAACAAGCAGGTCAAAATGATGAATGCTCGTGTCATCGAAACTGCCCTGTCTCAGATCCAAACTGGGGTATCTCAATACATCGCCTATGTGAGTGAAATTGACACCACGAGGACCCTTCTCGACCAACCCATAAACACGAGTACGGTGGGTAAAAAAATACCCTACAACAACAAGATTGGAATCAACTAACTTAAAGTTAGAAATCTCCAATGAGGTAAGTATGAGCTTGAATTATTACAAGGCTGAAACAGAGAGAGTATGTAAATCTAAGGGATGGGACCGGGCACCCATCGACACTGTATGGCTTCTCCTTTCCGAAGAAGTCGGTGAACTCGCCTCAGCCATTCGACAGTACAAGAAGATGTACAAAAAGACGAATCTGAAAAAGGAACGAGGTACGGATGTCATGATGGAGATGGGGGATGTCTTCAGTTATCTTTTTCAATTGGCACACATGCTAAACGTAGACCTGGATCAGATGTGGGAAGAACACCGGTTCAAAATGAATGATAAAAAATATAATCTGAAGTAGTAGTAACAGCTATGAGTAAGTTTATGCTCAGCGATGAGGATGCTATTAACGACGTGAATCCATTTGTCACACAGGATTTTTCACTTCCAGGAAGTGTGCGACAGAGTGGGGGATTTGATAATTTTTCCAATGTGTCTGTGAGTGGAGGTCTGACTGATCCCAGTGAAAGTGTCTACTGCAGTATCGGTTTATGTGAGACACAAACCAAGCCCACGAATGTTTTCAGTGCCATTCACCCCCGTAGGAACATTGATACCGGGTTCGTGTGTGATATACCTGAGAAGATGAAAATCGGTGTTGCTAAACCGATGAGAGTTCCGTACTTTGGTATTTTTTTGATTGCCATGTTCATAACTCTTGCTCTATCGTTTGTACGACGGTAAGGAAGTACTCCAAACGGTCCAACTTGAAACACTCTTCGACACACTGATGTACGTGTTTTTTACAAAACTTTATGATACACTCTCTCTGCCAAGCACTTTTCATATTAATAATGGGTGGCTGGAAGCTGGGATCTAGAATCTTTGTCGCGTGTGCGAGACGAACGTACACGTTTATGTCACGCCTATGATACAAGAGTGAATCGAGTGCGAGTTCAGCCATTCGCTGTCTAACTTCCAGTGTCTTCTCGACCATGATGTCCAAAAACTTGATGTAAGGAATAGTATTCTTCTTCGCCTCGAAGAGTTGCCAATCCGCAAGAGGCTCGGTGTTCATGTAATCTGTGTACGTCTCGTACCCCTTTCCGCGTACATACGAATCATACACAATCTCCACGTAAGTGAGGTCAGATTCTACATCATGTACAACTTTCGCAGACTTAAAGAAGGAACTCATATACTCACATAAAGAATATATTCTTTAAACACCTAAGTAGTTAAACGAGCATCAGCTTATTTATGAACAAATGTACTCTACGATTGCGAACAATTCGTTTTCCTATCTCCTCACGATAGATGAGTTTAGGAATACTTTACCAGACGATCTCAGACCTTCGTGGATAAAGATTACTACAATTACGATGGTGTCAAACTTTATTCAGAATATTGACATCAAACGTCTTCGTTCCGTCTTTGAGGATATTGGTACATACAGGATGAAACGCTCCGGTACAGAAACGGATGGTTTTGAATGGAAACTCAAACCCACGACATTTTACAATCAAGTCACATTGACATATCATGATTCGTATAGTACCAAGTCAGTCAAAGTGTTTCCTAATGGTTCCATTCAAGTTGCCGGGTGCTGCGACCTCTTTGACTGTAAGCGCATCATCACACAATTGATTCATATTTTCAAAGTCTTTTTGGATTTGAAAATCGAAGTTCCTGGAGATTCTTTCAGGGTTGTCATGATCAATTCAAACTTCAGTCTCAATTATAACATCAACCTGATGAAAGTATCTGATTGGTTTGAAAGATATAATGATATTTTCAAAGTTTCATTTGAACCAGACCGATACTCTGCTGTGAAGGTAAAATTCAAGCCCGCACACGAGATGAAGGAGATTACATGTAGTATCTTCAGTACCGGTAAAATCATCATCACTGGTGCAGAGACACTCAAGGAAATTGCATTCGCATATAACATCATTAACCAACACATCAATGAAAATCCCGAGATTCGAGTGTCCCGCACAGAAGATACGGACGTGTTTGATATATATCTAGGATACAAGTGTGACTCATTCGTGAAACATCTGAAGAGTAAGGGGTTTGAATCGTGGACGAGGACGATTACGAATAGACAAATTAATTTCTAACTTTATAGTAATCAAAATGTCTCAACGACTTGGAATGGCCGATGGACGCTGTTTCACGATCAATACGTCAGCCCAACTACTGAACAACTATGTGATGAAGAAGAATGATATCACCTTCGAAGACAACTACTCGTACCGCCAGCTTCTCCAGAAGCAGGGTCCCGAGCTCCTTTCGAAGATTCAAGATGAGCAGGGTAAGGGGAAGTGCAACTCGTGTGATAAACCTCTCGTCGATGCTTCTGATATCTACTAACTGAGCTAAATTACGAAAAAAACTTTAGACCCATACTCTAGAATGTCCACATGTTCTATATGTCTGAATGAAGTCAGGTCGACGAGGGCCAATCCTCCGATTCGCTGCGGACATATATTTCATACCCACTGTCTAGAGTTGTGGAAATTACAAGGTAAGAACACATGCCCCACGTGTAGGAAAGTGTTTGATGTTTCTCAATTTAAAGTAGATGTTACAATTCATAATAATTATACACAAGTATCTAACGTTGTCTCACTAAACGAAGATTCAATTCTAGACGTGCTCGATCTATTCGACATATCTTTCGAGGCGGAGAATACGTTAGACCTAAACAGTATTCTCTCAGATCTTGGGATAACCCTTGCCGACTTTGATACCGCTATCCTTGATACAGAAGGATGAGCAGTACTTATCATAGTTTAACTCCTTGTACTTTCTCGACGCAGTTCTAGGATCTTTAATTACTTTACCATTCGCATCACCTAGCAGGGGACCGGTCGCCCAGCCACGTTTATGACTAAAGACATTCGCCTTGAATGTGATTCGTTGCCCAACCTTGAACGAACCAGCCTTTTTAACTCTAGATTCAGGAATCTTAAAAAACGCGGCGACAGACTTGATCGTATCACCAGGTTTGATCTTGTATTCGACGATACCATGTTGTTTATAAAAGTGGAAATCACCCTGTCGAATATAATTCGTTGGTCGACCTGAGGACACGAACATCATAATCTTATAGTACCCCTTTTTACACTTTTTGTCACCGTCGATTTTGTAGACATTTTTAGGGTTGTCAGAAACGACGCGCTTGGGTAACCCGTCACATGATGTATAATTGTGTCTGACGTTAGACATCCCAGATCGGTCACCCGGAATCGACTTCTGCCAACGATACGCTTCATAATCTCCGACGGCGTACGCATAACAATTGTTATTGGGAATACCCTTGTTTGATCCCCAACGTCGGTTAGTAAATTTACTTTCAGATCCACTGAGTGGGAGGTCTTTTGTATTCGGCTTCGGCTTCGGCTTCGGCTTCGGCTTTGACATCTATGATGTACGTAGAAAAAAAATATCAGCATGTAATAAATGTTCAACAACCTCATCAAGTCTGAAAATCAAGACGATGTAGTCAAGCAGCTTCTCGTGTTCGTGCTGTCGATTCTCATCAGCACTTTCATCCTCCGCCTTGTGTGGAACTCGTCGCTCGTGAAGCACATCACCGTGCTCAAGCCCATCAACTCGATGCTCGATGCGTTCATCCTTTCCATTTCCATCAGGGTGATCGCCGGTCTCGACCGTTAAATTTTACGCACTCTTGTTCAGTTAACTCATTCCATTTATAAACATTTGTTCGTGTATTATAAATGTCATCTACAGTATTCATCGTAGGAAACAAGAAAGTCACGCTCAAGTACACCAGGAAAATGTCACGTGGTGAAGTTGACCGGATGAAATCATTCGTCACTAAGAATGGTGAGAAACTCGTCAAGACTTCAAAGTTTAAGATACTCTCTGAAGTTGACGAGGGTACGAAGAGGGTTTTTAAGGTTGACAAATCTTCTTTTTGAGTGTAGCGCGTTCATCATTTGATAGACCGTTCACATATTTGTTGATTTTAGCTTGCTTTAAGTTCCTTAGCACCTTATTCTTAGCCAAAGCCTTGTCGTACCGAGCCTTTGACCTGAATACACGATTCTTACCATTTACGTCGATGAAAGAGAGACGAATGGGTGTGGGGGTCTTAGTCTTGTGAGTTGGGGTGGCTGTCTTAATCTCGGAAACTGGTTTGGTGCGTGCAATACCAGGCCTCTTACGGGGTGCTGGTTTGGCTTTTGGTTTAGCCGCAAGTACAGCCGCAGCCCTCTTAATCGCACTGTTCATCTTCTTCTTCCTTTCTGCAGTTGAGAGTTTGGGGCTGGGGGTCTTGGTCTTAGCCTTAGGAGTCTTGGACTTGGGGGGAGTCCTAGCCTTAGGAATCATTTTGAGAATAGGTGCAACTTGAGTCTCACCGGTCAGGAAAGGGTGTGTCAACACATCCTCGAATGTGGGAACACTCTTGCTAACTTCGAGTAGCCATTTACGTTCACCGCTTCGTTTTACAGAGTCTTTTAATCCACCACCTTCATTTCTCATCGAAATACGACCCATCGTCGTGTACGGACCATTGAAAGTGAGGAAGTCTGTATTCGGTATGATTTTCTTTATGAAATTGTGAATGAGACGTTCTTCTCGGTCTTGTGGATGACGCACCTTCGCGAAGATGGTATACAGGAATAAGTGAAGATCATACAAGGGGTGTGCCGGTCCCTTGTCCGGAATACCTACATGTTTGTACCCACCATTTTTTAGTGTAGGGTTTGTCATACGAGGAAAATGGGAGAGTCCGAAATCAATCATCACAGCATCCACACCACCATTGGGACTGGTGTAGGTCTTATTTCCAACTTTCCAAGAAAATGGAACCTTGAGATCTTTACTCACTATGACATTTCCACCATGTAAATCTTGGTGACGAAAACCGGGAATATCCTGACCAATCTGATACAGGTTATACACGACTTGTGTGATAACGGACTTTATCGCCTCGAGTGACGGTTCAGTTTGCCACCATTTATTGAATTCGACACCTTCCAAACGCTCCATATAAAGAATATTCATCTTCTCATCTTCACACTTCTTATAAAGATACATCTTGGGAACTGCATACTTTTTCAACTTTTGCGCAACTTTAAATTCAAAATCGGAGGTACCTTCAGAATTCAGGGATGTGTCAATCTCTTTGTACGCGACGTATCGACGACCATTATCATTGATACTTCCGCGGTACACTTTACCATACATACCCTGTCCAAGTGGCGTACCCTTACCAGGTCTAAGTTTCTCACTACTCCCATGATACGGAACTTTGAGATACTTACTCGGCATACACGCCTTCTTACCCCTGAGTAATTTTTTCAAGTTACTCTCAATATTAGACATACTTACTTGTTGTTAAGAAGTTATTTTCAACTTAACAAGAAGGGAAATTAAATCAAGTCCGTAGGACTTGGGAATTGTAAACTTACTGATCATCAACCTCCTCATCTTCAATCTCGTCAACCTCCTCCTCTTCCGCATCGGGAAGGTCGAGACCCTGAAACGCGAAAGAAGGGAGCTTGGCGGACTGCTCGAAGAGAGCCTGTTGGAGACGGATCGTGACACCGAACTTGTTGTCGATGAACCAGATCTGGTTGAGGTCGATGATGGCCATCGCCTTCTGACCCTTCTCG
>Ga0075480_10000052_pt1 | contig 48950 bp, 51 predicted proteins | sample DEB08_DNA_7_FD_81590 | JGI IMG/M metagenome (GOLD analysis project Ga0075480, IMG submission 81590) | Aqueous microbial communities from the Delaware River and Bay under freshwater to marine salinity gradient to study organic matter... | ecosystem: Environmental > Aquatic > Marine > Coastal ... | reverse complement strand
CAAAGGAAAGCCATACGGAGGTGATAAGTGGGTTGACATGACTGTTAAGCAGTTTGGTTTGGAACAAACATTGCGTAGTCCAGGGAGGCCCAGGAAGAGTTAGTTGTGCCTGTCCCCATTGTTTTGTCTACAAGAATAGGCCCATAGCAACATCTGAGTAGCCCTCCGGTGCGTAGGGTAAAACTACGCGGTAAGATGATTGCCCGCGACTTGGGCTTCTCTACGCGTGTCAGAAGCGTGGCCTCATAATCTGATTGTGGTAAGTATATTTTTCTTCGAAAGAAAAAATGGCTTCTAACCAGCTAAATGTGACCGTGATGTCTCCATTCTTGTTACTGACTTTCACAAGCTAAGTGTAGCAAAAAATATATAGATCTATGGTGTAAAGACCTTTCACGGAGTCTCTATACCAAATAGTATGGTAGCTTTGCGTAATAGACAATAAAGAAGGTATCGGGTGCCTTTTATCGGTTTGATTGCATTTTTTAGTACTTTTTATATCAGCCTTGGTGCTTACATTGCTGGTCGAACTGCGCAACCAGCTAAAGAGATTCCCAGAAAAAATTGGACCATAAAGCCAAGCGAAAAAATAATAGGAGTGCTGATTATGGTCATAATCAGGAGCGTTTTGGGTGAGAGCCTCTTGTCTCGTCTAAGTATTTTATAATTAATGATACTAAAGACCATAGCCGTAGCCAGTGGCAAAATAAATAACAGATTGTTTTGCAGAAATTCAGAGTGTGTAATGCAGGGGTCGCCGTATAAATACCCATGACCTGACGCCGTGATAGACATCGCTAATACGGATTCAAACAAGGTCAGAGGGATAATTTTGGACCAGGCTGTTTGGGTGGGTGGTAGTGGCATAATATATTATTGTTGTTGAGTGGGTTGTTGCTGGCTAATAGGTTTGTTGTTTAGTTTGAGGGCAAATTGTTCAGCAGTAATCGGGAGGCTACGGTCAAAGTATAATCCATTGTCTGTTTTTGCTAAATATTCGGATTGAGTGTCCATAATCGTAAGTCTGTCTGGGTCGGCTCCAGCTAGGATCTGGCCAGACCAGTAGGCATGTGTATTGTCGCGTGCATATAGGCCTTTCCCTAGTGGGAGCACTCTAAAATTACTGCTATCAGCGCGGCTAATGGGTAGATATTGCCAGTATACTGCGCTCTTATCTTTTGCGTAGTTACTGGATAGGGGGGTAAAGGTTTGTAAATCTACCCCTTTTATTATTTTGTGCAGATAGTAAGCATAATTAGCGTCGCGGCTGTAGTTTTCAAAGGGTTGACCATAGGTAGCAAAAGAGCTAGGGTCGGCCCCGATTAATACATGATCTCCAAATTCATTTTTTTGAGAGTTTGTGTAATGCCGCCAATATACCCAATCCCCATCGGTGTAGTGATTCGTGCTTAGTTGTTTTTTCTCTAGATTGTTTGTTTGTGATATTTTGGGTGATTCTCTCCAGTTTCCCGGATCATCCCTTCCAAAATTAAAGTATCTATTTATATCTTGGGCTTTATGCGGGTCTCCAGAGTAGGCATGGAATGTAGAAATATCTACGTTCTCGACTGGTTTTGAGTATCTACCTGACAGGTAATACATAGTGTCGCCGTATTGGTGGTAATGACTGTTGTTTATTTGCTTAACTAAATCTAGTTCTAAGGTTTTTCCGTGGAGAAAAATAAAATTTTTGTCCCGATATAGCTGTATAAATGTGTCATAGATAATTGTATTTGGGTCTCCGGCAATAGGTGTATGGCGATAAAAAACTTTGGTTGCATCTTTGGCATACAAGCCTGCGACCGAAAAATCTTGGCGTGAAGAGTTGTCATATTCTTCTGGAGCTGTATATGGAACCTCGCGAAGCGAATTTCCATCAGCGTTTTTTATTTCTCTCCCTTGAAAGAAGGATTTGCTTCCATCTGTGCCGTAAAAATTACCGACCACTTTGAATGTGTCATGGTGGGCATCTATTGTTTGACCACCCCAATAAACAGCGTTAGAGTCTTTGGCATAGCCAGTTGCTTTGCCTTGATAAGTCAGTATGGTGAAGCTGTCTGGTTCTGTTGGGATTGGGCCGGGGATATTTTTAAAGCTAATGTAGTCTGATCGAAAATATACTTGATTTTCAAAAAATACATAAGTGTTAGGGTTTTCTTTTTGCAGTACCCCCAGTAGGTTGGATCTGCGGCTAAAGTCTTGGTCTGCACTGTTTTGGCGTTGAATAGCAAACCCCTGAAATACCAAGGCCAGCACCAGCATGATTAATGGGGTAACTAATATATGAAATGGTTTATGAGGAGTTGCTTTGGGTGTGTTTGAGTTTTCCTGCGGGGTTGCTAGTTGGGTCTGATTATCGCGCAAGTTGACTGTGGGTAGCGTGAATGGGCCATGGTTATTGTCGTCGTTGGATTGTGGTTGGTTGTACATACGAATGATTTGCAATAGACATAAATTTAGTCAACCTGTATTTGTTGCTAGAGCTAATCGGTGGCTTCATTGCTCCAGGGAACTCAACGCCGTAGTCTCTTATGTCAACAAATAAATGAGGAGGGGGCAGGACCTGTTTCGCTGGGTGAAATGCAGGATAGCTTTTCCTGACAATTTTATTGTATCACCAATATCATTTCATTCACAAAAAAGACCCCTCACGGAGTCCTCTATACCAGGCAGGTTGGTAGCTCCGCGGATTGAGCAGGGTTCGAACCTGAATGGCGTAAAAAAAGAGCCTCCACCTGCTTTTGGCAAGGAGAGGCATTTTGTGTAATCTGATAGGTTAAATTAGCGTCGCGGCAGGCAATCAATGATCTGTGAAGATGTAAGTTCCTGAAACATTTCCACAACAGGCTGAGGGGCTTGTTTCGGAATCCATATGACAAGCTTGTCTGCAAAGAGCTCCTGGGTATAGTGCCCTTTGTAGCCGCTTACTCCAAAGGCCCAGCGACCCAGGTTACTGATGGGGATACGCTGTCCATGAGACAGTCCGCTAACAGAGGCATTTTCCAGCTCGACAGGCAAAAAGTAATGGTTCCGGTGGTGCTTTTTACATGCTTCGCGGACACCAATTTTTATGTCGCTGGGGGTGGACTGGCGAGTGTTGAAATGAAATTCAAACTTCTGGCCGAATGCGGTATTGCGCATCACTGTCTGGCGAGTGGGGAATACAGTTTTCATGTTCTATTTTTATTTAGACTTTATGTTTCGGTTATGAAATTAGCCTTGGCAAGTGCTCTTGTCAACACCTCTATAACGTTCACAACGTTCAGACGTTCACAAAAAAGACCCCTCACGGAGTCTCTATACCAAGCAGGTCGGTAGCTCCGCGGATTGAGGAGGGTTCGAACCTAAAAGGTGTGTCGTAATAAAATTATGAAATTTGTACCCACAACATCGCTCATAGTGTACTTGCTTCTTATTAGAGAATCTTCACTACAAATCAGTCTGTAAATATATTTCAACCAAAATAAAAGCCCCTGTTTCTCCAGGGGCTTTGCCTTTGTTTCTGAGTGAGTTCAGATGGCCTAGGGCTTACTTGGCCTGTTCGTTCAACGCGACCAAGTATTCAGTCATTCTTTTCACGAAGGCTACATCGATTCTTTGCCAGTTTTCATCGGTATCAATGCAGACAAACAAGAGTGTTTTAAGGTCGCCCTCAGGAATCGGTGAAAATTCCTTTAGCGCCAAGAAACATCCATAGAGGTCTCTGGTTGTATATCCAGCGCTGACTGCAACCATTTCCATTCCGGCACGGAGCGCCTGCCTTGCGTACCACTGAATATAATTTTGACTATCAAGATGATCGATGGCTTTCTTTGCTATCCCGCTGATGTTGTTTGCATGATGGAAAGCGTCTTGGCCAATTTTCAACGGAGACAAGCCATGGGTTAGGTCTTCCGCTCCCAATAGGAATTTCCCGTAAACTCCAATTTGGAGCCTGAAGCTTACAGAATACAAGGCTTTTTCCAGCTTCAAGAACGTGAATTCTGCTTTGCTGGTAAGTGTGCTGTGGTTTAGTAGCTCCTGGATTTGCTGGGAGAGAAAGGTAGCCTGGTCGGCAGAGGGTTCTTCTGTAACTACGACAAAAAAGTCGATATCTGAAAAACCAGGGATACCTCGATTGCTTGCGATAGAGCCTCTAACATAGATAGAGTGAAATACGCCATCTAACAGCTTTTCACATGTGGTTGCCAAGTTCATGACAAGTGGTTCCCATAGAGGGTCAATAGCCTCGCTGCTGACGTTAGGCAGAAAACCGTTGTCGTCAGGGGTAACTTTCAGGAAATCTTCATTGATTGCTACTCCTGTTGTGGTCTTTAGCATAATTATTTTTTAAAGTGCTTGGAGAAAAAAAGAAGGTCGACTACAAAGTAGCCGACCTGGAGAATGAGGCGTTCAGTGGACGCTATTATGCATCACAGCCAACATTGCCGGATTGCCCGTTGTCAGCCTGGGTGGACTGATTCTGGGTCTTGCGGCCTTTGACATCCTGAACTTCGATCACGAGCGTCGTCATGATACTGCAGTTTGAGGGTTAAACAAAAAAATTCTCTCTCATATTACAAATTCCTGAACACTTTGCAAGCTTTCACACGGTTTTTAGCCATCCAATCTGGACCATGTTTAGTAGCGTACCGTTAATCGCTTCCTGCTGGACTTGACCCAAGAGGGTCCTGGTATCCAGGGGGCTAAAGACTTCACCACTATCAATTTGTCCCATAATAGGTAGGGCCAACTTAGGCAGTGTAAGAGATTTGCCCGCTCCAGAAACGATAATCGTATCTTCGGTACTGTCTTCCACAACCAACTTCCTTGCCAGGTTGCTGGTCAATTTAGTTTCGTCATCAATGGAGCCCTGAACAGCAAATGGCATGGATGCAGCAGCTAGAGCCTTCCGATTCGAAGCGTCATACTGCAGATACTGTGAAAGTAGATCTTCGCCACCAGCAAAGGCCAGCAGTCGTTGCACCAGGTCGGTTTCAGACGAGGCTATCTGGTCCCAGGAGCTCCACTCTAAACGAGGCAGATCTTTGCGGACAGACTCCTGCTCAGCCAATTGATCAACTAACCAATGCAGGAAATCGATACCTGTTTTTCTACTGATACCAATAGTTAGGTGAAAGGTTGGTCCATCAACAGATTCAGCTGCGTGCCAATAGCCTCGTGGTAAATAGAGCATGTCTCCCGCAGTGATACGACCTTCCCACTTGACCTCTTCTGGGACTGCTCCGGGATTGGAATCGAGCATCAGAGGATATTTGCGGGTCATGTCGTATAAATACCACTGCTTCTCGCCAAAGATCTGAATGACAATCACATCATGGTCATCCCAGTGCTTTGAGAAGCCTTTAGCTCCGTTCCAGCCCAGGTAGCCATTGATGCGTACTGTATCTCCGAGCGCTCTTTCAAGCTGAACAGCCAGGTTGTGCACTTTTGGCAGCATTGTATGTAGTCCGTTCAGTACCAAAGTGGCCCCACCCTCCAGGAATGACTGAATGTTCAATGGCACCACCGTTTGTTTCAGTGGAGCTGTTTTAAAGCGGGTGGCGGCAAAGTTGATGTACTTGTCCGGGCGAATTTCTTCGCCATCTTTGAGAAGTCTAATCTGAGGGTTTCTCAAGGGGGCAAAGCTGAGTAGATGGTTAATATCTTCCCAGGTGACAATCGACGAAAATTTATCTGTTTCGCCTTCGATCCTGAGATAGTCCTGCCCCCAGTAGTTTTCCAAGAATTCTTGTGGCAATACAGGACTCAAGAGTGCATTGAGAATGTTCATTTGTTTACCGGTTAATTTCGGTTTGTTGTGAAATTACCAGTAAATACAAGCCATGTCAAACTAAATAGCGCGGCTCACATAAGACAGAAAATATATTTTGGATAGATAGTTTTTGTACATATCGACGTAGTTTCCTGATCGGATTTCTTCGTTTCCATAGCCGTGGCTATGATCTACCTGCTCATTTTTGTATTCAAAGAGTGGCGTTGTAAGTTTTCCTGCATCAATCCATTGCTCTCGGAGGCCTATTGGTGTGATTGGGCTGGTCGCGTCTTCAAAACCACCAATAAAGTAACGATTGTCATCGGTCTCAATCAAGAGTAGCTGCTTGCCTTCAAACTGAACTAATTTGTAGTTTAAGTTGCTATACAACGAGTTTGTGGTATTCCATTGATCTATAATCGCTAATTCGGGACGATAGTCAGGCGTAGTTAGGTCTTCAGGAGTAACTGCTTCGTAGTTCACAAAATCTAGATGGGTTCCATTGGGTTTTATATATTCTTCATAGTAATTTTTATCACCATTGAGAGGTGTTGTCCCATAGAAAAGAGAAATACTGTTTTCTATTTCCAATGGCTCCTCGGTTGCTAGCTCGAATAGGGTTTTTTGTAACTTGAGGGGAATTAACAAGCTGTGCTCGTTGTATCCTTTGTCATTCCAGGTTGGTTTTTCGCTCCCATCGTCTCTGGTTTTGAATTTATATCCCTTGAGCATTCGCCAGACTCCTTGAGAACGGCTGAGGAAGAATGTGCGTAGTTTAAAAGCGCCATTATGTTCTACCGCAACAGTAAAAAAGGAGTTTTTTCGGAATGGAGCAGCAATGGGGCGAGAGATATGGAACTTTACTGAATCAATCTCGACGACTTTATGGACCTCGATGTTTGGCAAAATCGAGTTAATGTCGACTCCATTAAAGGTTCTCCCCTCGCATTCACATGGCAGTGCAGAAAAGTTCATGTGGTTAGCATATCACATAACGTTCACAACGTTCAGACGTTCACGAAAAAAGACCCCGTGAAGGGTCCTTTATACCAAGCAGGTCGGTAGCTCCGCGTAGTAGACAAGATTCGAACTCTGAATTGGAAGAAAATTAAGATGGAAATGGCTATTTGGCCAGAAAAGTGGTTGCAGAATACCGGAATGAGTGTCAACAATCCCTTTGTCGCGTAGGTGTTACGCAAACTAGCCTTGCGTGATAGTATTGCTATATGTCAACTCCTATAAATCTCCTAGAAAAAGCCATCTCAATTGCCTTGAAAGCTCACATTGGCCAGCGTGATAAAGCAGGCGAGACGTACATTCTGCACCCCTTGCGCCTTATGACACAGGCTAAAACCGAAGACGAACGCATTGTAGCTGTCCTGCATGATGTGGTAGAAGACAGCAATATGAGCCTGGATGATCTACGCACCGAAGGATTTCCCGAACATATTCTGGACGCCATAGAGTGCCTCACCAAAAAACCAGGCGAAGCATATGATGATTTTATAGAGTGCATTGCCGCTAATCCGCTGGCTTCACGGGTCAAGGTCCTTGATATGGAGGATAACAGTGACCTCTCGCGCCTGTCCGCGCCAACAGAAAAAGACATAGAACGACGTGAAAAATACCAGCGCGCCATTGCTAGACTCAAGCAACAGCATGATTCCTAGTCAATGCAAACTTTGGAACGACGAAGAGTATGGCAAGCGCCATCTATATGATGGAATGAAACTCATTGAACGAGTTGAAGAAGAAGTCTTTGACTACCAGGTGCGAGAGTGTACCGCATGCGGCCAAAAATATATTTTTGCGGTTGAGGAAACCTTTGCGGGGTATGACGATACGCCACGTTATCACACCTTCATTCCCGTCAGTGATGAAGAGCTTGATGCCTATAAAGAAACCAAAAAGACAATCACGACACCGCTAGAGTTCCAAAATGAGGTTATTTTGGTTGATATTAAGCAGGGAGGAAAAGAGTACCGATGGAGGGGTAAGACAAAAGAGCCATAGGCTGGCCGTGGTCGACTTCGCAAATCTAGGTTATTTGTTTGGTGGCCTACGAATGTACCACGGGACTTACCTTGGCAGCTTGTCAATATGTGGTTTAAAAGCGGAATACATCTTTTTCATGCTCATAAGCAAGAAATCAACCATTTCATCATGGTCTTCTCCGTTGTACAGACTCAGCTTCGCATTTTCCCACTTTATTCGAGAGGTGATTTTGTCGTCTTTTCTTTCCCATTCCAAGGCAACTCCTAGCTCTTTTTCTATAGCGTCTTTCTCTTTTTGTAAGGTGTCGAAGATTTGTTTGTTCTCTGTAGCGTTGCCTCTGTTTATGAATACCTCAGTGCGAGCATACTTCTTAGATATCAGTAGGCTTAATGTAACGCCAGACATGCCCAAACCAACTCCAATCCATGCATCTGTGGTCGGGCTTAGGTTCTGGGTCAATTCCGAATCAGAGGCTGACAGAAACTTCTTCCAAAATGATTCTCGAAGATTGTAGCGGCTGCCTCTTAGCCGTTGGTTTACGACGTCCTCTTTTTGTTTTATCGCAATCTTAATCATATAGTCTTCAGCTTCCTCAAGAGGAATAATTTGCTTGAAGTCCAGTAGGATTTCTTCATTAAATTGATAGGGGGTTGCTTTATAGCAGGTCACGTTGATGCCATTGTTTAGGAGCCACATTACGGTAGAAGTCACCTCTTTTCGGTAGTTACCAGCCACCAAGATCATTCTCTGGGAATATCCGACGTTCAATGAGTCTGCATAGTCTTCTTGGTCAAAAAACTCATTGAGAAGGTCTGTCGCTTTACTCGAGTCGTTAGTTTTAGATAAGTAGTCTTCGAAAATCTGCTCTATGTCTTGAACTGTTAAGCCTGAGCAATAGGACACATATTTGAGAGCTTGCCACACAACGTCACGCCCCGTATCGTCTAGTTTGTTTTCGATAATTACTAAGTTGCCTTGTTTGTCTAGTGCAAGCAAATCTAGACGCTCCTTGGTATCGTTAAAACCTTCAAATTCTTTTTGAATAATAAGCAACTCCTCCCCAAGACAGTCAGGGTTTTTTGCAATCCATTCCTGGAGGTGTTGGCGCTCCCTGAAGCCAGCTTCTTTGAAGGAAATAGGTACGACTTTTTTTATGTCGTTATTTTTCCGGTTGATGGAGTACATGCCTTGATTCTATAGCACAGTAAAGTATTGTAAAGTGTATGAATATTACCACACTTGAGCGGTACTACTGCCTAGTCAACAAGGCCCAATCTGACGAAAGCTTTTTTCGTCGGTTCCATGAATATATTGAGCTTACCAATCAGGATAATCAAACAGATGCTATCACCGACCACTTTATGCAGCAGCCTTATGTTGGGTGGCGAGATAAACTCAAGAAAGCTGAAGCCGAGGCTATCAAGGCAATCAAGCGAAAACACGAAGAGGTGCGAAAAAAAGTTGAAGAAGCAGGCGCACAGGAAAGGCAAGACATAGCCACTGCAGAACATGAATATCAATCATATCTATGCGGAGACAGTAGGTCTAGTCGGTCTTTGGCAACGGAGCTGCACGACCGCGTGTATGCGCAAATAAACGCGCTTCTGGGTGGGCCCGCAGATGATTATGTCAAACGTCATTATGAATTTTGGGATAGCGGAGAGCACATTAAAGAAATACACCTGGTTCCTGAATATGATGATTTTCAGCGGGCACTGCAAGACTTTGGGCATAAGCAGCGCATGGAAATATGGGGCTTGGTGCCTCAAATTAGCGAAATATTCTGGGCAATTCGTGAAAGTGATAACGAGTATCGCGAGCGAACGTCAGAAATGATTGCAGAAAGCGAAGGGAAGGCACTCATGTATTTGATGGATGCGAGTATTGTGCGAAACGAATGGAAGCTTATTCAGCAAAACAAAAGACCGCGAATGGATAAGTTCTATGTTTTTGACCGTCGCCGGGTGCAGGAAATCCTGGATCGACTGCACGCTCTCTTGGTGACCGAAATTGAAAAAGGAGATTTTGAACCCCCGTTTTATGGTAATCGTTCTGTCGATCTCTCTGAGGACGATCAAAAGCTTTCGATTGGTAAGAAAGATATTAAATTTCAAGGAAAACCTAACAAAATGTGGGTTCTAGCTTTCGAAGTTTTTCGGCCGCGAACACATAAAAAAACCGTCTGGGATACCGTTGATATCGCAAGGCTTCTTGGTGATGGTGATACTTTTAGCGTTAAGAATGCAGTCCTGACAGGCCACAATCTAAATCGGAAATTTGAGCAGCGTGGCCTGCCTAAGCTTCTTGATGTCTCTAACGAAATAATTTCTCTTATGCCTGAATATCGAGTTTAAAAAAACTGGCTCAATTTTAAAATTTCGTCGCCTAGTCTATGAGTGTCCCTCATGGACTTTTCTTATGGAATTTCAGCCAGACAACAGTCAAAGATACGAAAAAACCGAAACAGAGTTCGTAGAAGCGCTATTGTCTGATGCTGAGAACAAAAGAAAGTTCGTAGGGTTTTGGGAAATTGCTTATCAGGTAGCCGACCGAGAAGGTCTATTAGAAGATGATTGATACGATAAAAATCTCGTTTCCAGCTAGCGAGCTGGAGTATCGGCCTGGGGTATATAGGTCATCCTGGCAGTTGCAGGCAACTCGTCCAGGCTTCGAAAAGTATGTACGCAATGCCACAAAGACGCTCAAGGATACTGGAAAAACGTATCCAAAACTCACAGGCACGACACGCAAATACGGCTCAAAAACGCAAAAAATGGTTGATTTAGAAGTTTCTCTGCCCAAATTACTTTTGGGTAATAATGTGGAAGAGCTCGGCGATGCTGATTATGGACGACTCATCCAGACCCTAAGGTCACGATTGTACGAAATGGGCATCAAGGTCGAAGAAGAAACATTACACCGGGCGGAAGTGCGTATGGTCCACTTTGGAAAAAATATCGTATTAGACAAGGGGATTACAAGTCGCTATGTGATTCGCGAGCTTCAGCGCATGCATATTCCAAAGTATTTTGACCTTACGCGCGCCAAATTTACCAATGATGGCGAAATACTGTATGCCTACTGCAAGAATCATTCCTTCGTATTTTATGACAAGGTGGCTGATTTGAAAAAGGGAAGTCGAGCAGTTGATCGCGATCAATCTGTAGGGCAGATTAGTCTTTTTGATTCACTCGATAATTCACTCGAGATACTGCGTTTTGAGGTGCGTCTGAATGATAAACGCAAGATGGCACGGGTGCTCGGCGATGTCGGTTTGCAGGTGGGGCGGGTAAATATGAAAGATATTTTCAGCCACAGACTCGCAATGGACACCTTGCAAAGCTATTACAAGCGCTTCGTGACCGCCCCAAATCGTCTTTTGATCGCCAATCAACTACCCACTGAAAAATTACTCGAACATATCTATACAGAACGCCCAACTGCACGGATGACAACGGTTCTGCGCCTCTTTGGCCTGCTCGTGCTTGCTATAGATGGTCCTGGAATGCGCTATGTACGACACCAGCTCGAAAGTAGAGGTTCGTCCAGAAATTGGCAAAACCAATGGCACGAAATCAAACAACTTGCAGACACATTACCGCAACAAACACTCAAAGACTGGCATCGCTGCATTATTAATCAATTATCAAACTATCAACCAATAACACAAGCGCATTATGAACAGCAATGATATGGAAAATCAAAAGTTAGCCGAGCTTTACAGTAAAGCAATCAGTGACAACGTTAAGAGAACTTTTCAGCAAATGAGGACCAAAGGCGAGTTAGTAGTTCAGGTACCGATCGGATATCGTCGGAACTCAGATAGAGAAATCATTCTCGATACCAAAAAAGCACCCCTGGTCAAAGAGCTTTTTAGGATGTGTGCATCCGGCCCGGCCAACCTGGTCGAATTGCAAGCATTCACCGCAGGCCTTGGTCTGAGGGGGCGCAAAAGGAAAATTTTCAGTCGAGACGCAATCAAGTCTCTCCTATCAAACCCATTTTATATGGGAGTGGTCCGGTCGCGGAAATACGGAAATTATCAGCATAAATACGAACCGTTAATTGGAAAAGATTTGTTTGACGCGTGTCAGGCTTTTCTGCAAAAACACAGCCACACTCGCAATCGGCTGTAAGGTATTGTAAAGTAATAATATTCTATGGAGGAGAAAGAATTTTACAAAGCTGAAGACCTGGCCCAAAAGCTAGACGTTAATATTATGACGATTTACCGCTATATTAAGGCTGGAAAGCTCAAGGCCTATAAGATTGGGAAGGAGTTTCGGATTGAGAAAGAAGAGTTTAGTCGGTTTATGGACAGCTCCAGCACAAAGTAGAATTTATGAGCGATGCAGTAGCGAAAAAACACCGAAAAAAGCCATCAACCTCAGATCTGGGGCCGCAGAATTTTGGGATTCAAAATCGCAGATATTTGGGTAATAAATACAAATTACTTGGATATATTGAAGAAATTGTGAAGCGTGAGTGCGGGTCGTTTACTTCGTTATGTGACATGTTCGCGGGCACAGGAGTGGTCGGTGCGTATTTTAATCGTGCACAAACTAAAATCATCTCAAACGATATTTTATCTAGTAACTTTGTTTGCCTAGGTGCATTTCTTATAACTAATCAGGATTACATAGATGGTGTCGCAGAAAAGATAAATCACTTAAATCTCCTTATTCCGAAACAAGAAAATTATTTTTCTCGAAACTTCGGAGGTAGTTATTTTTCTAAACAAAATGCTAAAAAGATTGGTCTAATTCGGGATGAAATTGAGAATATTGCTGAAAGTGAACAAGAGAGGCAGATACTATTATGCTCTCTTCTATATGCTGTAGATAAGGTGGCAAATACAGTTGGACACTATGACGCATATCGAAAAGAGCTTGATATGACCAACCCAATTAAGCTTCGCATACCTGATATTGATTGGCACTCAAACCAGAGAAATGAAGTATATAAAAAAGATGCAAATGAACTAATAAGAGAGGTGGAGTGTGATGTGCTGTACATTGATCCGCCATACAACTCTAGACAGTATTCGGATACATACCATTTGCTAGAGAATTTGGTTGACTGGGAAAAGCCAAAGGTGTCTGGTGTTGCAAAAAAAATGGACAGGTCTCATATAAAAAGCAGATATTGCTTAAAAGATGCAACCGAAGCCTTTGAGGACTTAATAGAAAATGCAAATTGCGGGCATATTCTTATTTCCTACAACAACACTGGAGGTTCAAAAGTTGATAGATCAAACGCCAGAATAGCAGATGAAGACATTATTAGAATTTTGGAAAAACGCGGCCCCGTTAAGATTTTTGAGAAAGAATATCCTGCGTTTATTTCAGGAAAAAGTAATGGCGATGGGCATGCGGAACGTGTGTTCTATTGTCGTGTAAACAAATAAATTTTATGAAAAAACCTTGGTCACTCTCAACAACAGTAAGAAACCCCGAAAGAATTTTGCCATTCCTGCGTGTTTTGAAGAAGATGGAGGGCGAAGAGTTTGATGAAGACGGACAAGTTAAATTTCAAACACTATTAATTCAAAACCGATTGTATCAACCAACTGGTTTATCTGAAAAACTTCTTGGATATTACGACACTCTCGGAGATAAGATGTCTCATTCTGAGGCAGAGGAGGTATTTAACCATATGGTTACAAGATCTACTGAACTTCGAAATGACAGAGGTCTGCGAGGCAGAACCTCAGTAGCTCCACTAGCAAAAATGGGTCTTGCTATTGCAAAGAAAAGCTTGGGTAAGGTGGCCATAACTGAATTAGGTAATGCATTCCTAAGCAACGAGCTAGATATTGGTGATATTTACTTTCGCTTTTTCATAAAATGGCAGATCCCTAATCTAGATAGCAAAGACTATCCTCAGAATGGCGCTTATAACATAAAACCATTTATAGGGGCTCTTCATCTAATAAATGTGGTTAATCAAAAGGAATTAGAAAGAGGTAATAAAAGTAAGGGCTTGAGTAAAGAAGAATTTGCAATCTTCGTTCCATCCCTAATTAATCACAGACACATTGATGAATACGCAGACAAGGTTTTGGCGCTTCGAGACCTACTCTCTGGTAAAGATAAAAAACAGCGAAGAGAGATATTAAATTCCTATAAAGAAAAGTTTGCCTCAGAATTTCTTGAGACCGACGACGAGAAAGAGGTAGGAAAATTGATTAGTAACCTAAAGGACTACGGAGATAACGCTATAAGATATTTTCGACTAACAAGGTATATACATATTCGTGGTAATGGTTTTTATATTGACTTGGAACCAAGAAGATCTGTTGAAATAAAAAACCTTCTACAGCACGATAGTGCCGAAGCTATTGAATTTTCCTCAAAAGAAGACTATTTGGCATACATCATTGACGTGTCTCAGCCTGTACTACCCTGGGAAACGTCAGAGGCATATAAAGAAATTATTAAGCAACTTCTGTCAGATGTTTCAGATTATGAAGTTCGTCTAGGGGTGACGCGGAAAGAGGTTCTGGATACTTCTAAATTATCAGAAGAAGCTCTCAAGAATTATGTCAGGGAACTAAGGGCTTATAGGCGTGAGTTGCAGGAACAAGAAAACCATCAGCAGTCACAGCACATTGATAAGGTCAGGGAATATATTACTAAGCTAGAGAATATCTACGACCTTGACGATAAGCCAACAGCGCTAGAAAAGTATGTGTCACTTGGTTTGAATGCCTTAAATGATGCACTAAAAATTAAACCAAACCATCCTGTAGGAGATGATAATGAGCCCACATCAACAGCCCCTGCCAATACTCCAGACATTGAATGCTACTACCAGACGTACAATTCAATATGTGAAGTAACAATGCTTAGGGGGCGTGACCAGTGGTACAACGAAGGTCAACCCGTTATGAGGCATTTGAGAGATTTTGAGAATAAGGACCAAGCAAAAAATTCCTACTGCTTATTCATCGCCCCCACATTACACAGAGACACAATAAATACTTTCTGGATGGCTATAAAGTATGAATATGAAGGAAAGCCACAAAAGATTGTCCCCCTATCGCTCTCTCAATTTATTGAGTTATTGAAAACTCTAGTTGAATTGAAAGAGAAAAATATTTTCTTAGACCACAAACAGCTCTCAGGTTTTTACGAATGTATAATTGACAGTTCAAACGAATTTCAAACGCCTTCTGAATGGCTTAGCAATATACCCAATCTAATGAATTCTTGGAAAGCTGAAATTACTGCCTGATATGAAAACCAATATTATCTACAAAGGAGATTGTATAGAAGTATTAAACAAAAAAATCGACAAAAGTTCTGTTGATTTAATTTTTGCTGATCCTCCATACAATCTATCTGGCCATGGCTTGAAATGGAAGGGAAATAAGACGGGGGGCGACTGGTATATGGTTGATGAAGAGTGGGACAAAATGAGTGCCCCAGAGTACCTTCAATTTACGAGACAGTGGCTTGGTGCCTCAGATCGCGTTCTTAAGGAAAAGGGCTCAATATATGTTGCTTGTAGTTACCACAACATTGCCGAAGTAATGATTGTTTTAAAGCAACTTAACTACAAAATAAACAATATAGTCACTTGGTATAAAACCAATGCTATGCCGAATATGACTAGACGTGTATTTACGCATTCGACAGAGTTTGTGGTGTGGGCAGTAAAAGGAACGGGGTGGAAATTTAATTATGATTTAGTAAAGGAAATTAATCCTGATAAACAAAAGGATGGAAGCCTCAAGCAAATGCGAGACTTGTGGGAAATGCCATTGGTCCAAGGTAGGGAGAGGTTAAAAAATACAAGCAATAGAGCTTTGCACCCCACCCAAAAACCAGAAGAAATGCTTAAAAGGATTATTCTGGCAAGTTCCGACGAGGGAGACCTTGTTTTAGACCCTTTTGTTGGAAGCGGAACAACAGTAGCGGTTGCTAAGAAATATGGCAGGAAATGGGTTGGTGTTGATAGAGAGAAAAAATATGTAGATGCAACCAACAAAAGGCTCAAAACAAAGTAATTTATGAAAGCTATCCTCATAGCTCGTGTATCAACGGATGAGCAACAAGAGAAAAACAACTCGCTGCCGGCGCAGATTGACAAGATGCGTCGCTACTGTGAGGTTCATGGGTATGTTATAGAGCGTGAGTATTCCATCAGTGAGAGCGCATATAAGGACACTCGAGACGAGTTTGATAAGGCTGTCCAATTCGTTTCCGAGCAACGTGAAAAAGTGATTGTTTGTTTTGATAAGGTTGATAGGCTTTCTCGTAATGTATTTGACCCTAGGGTAGCACTGCTCCATAAGCTGGCCAACGAAGACAAAATCGAGCTGCATTTTGTGTCAGATCATCAGGTGGTTAAAGGCGATCTGTCGGCAGCCGAAAAAACTCGGTTTGGCATGGATTTACTTATGGCGAGCTACTACTCAAATGCCATTAGCGACAATGTAAAGCGCACCTACGAAAAGATGCGTCGCGAAGGAAAATGGACTGGTCCTGCGCCTTTGGGTTATGTCAATGTCGGCGATGAGGGTCGCAAAGACATTATTCCTGATGTCATTAAAGCTCCCTTAATTATTAAGCTTTTCGAGACTTTTGCGACAGGGAATTATTCTACAACAGCCATCTGGGAGTATTCCAAAGAGATTGGCCTAAAAAATAAATACAATCAGCACTTGAGTCGAAGTGTATTGCCAAAAATCCTTCACAATACGTTTTATATTGGAGTAGCCCCATCACAAAAATATGGGCCCTATCCTCATTGTTACAAGTCTATTATTTCCAGAGACCTGTTCCAGCGCTGCCAGGATATTTTTGCCGAGCGAAGCACCAAGAAAACCCATGAAGCCGTCGAGTTTATCTTTCCTTTTTCGGGACTGCTCGATTGTCCGCATTGTGGGTGTGCGATGAGTGCTGATCCAAAAAAGAACGGCAAGCACGTGTATTATCGCTGTTCAAGAGGTAAAAGACAGATTCATGACAAATACTATGCCGTGTCCGAGAAAACCCTTCTCGAGCCGGTTTATGAGCTCCTAGACCGACTAGAGGCCATCCCAGAGGCTGCGAAAGAGCGCCTTGTCCAGGAATTGCGAAATAATCACGAAGCCGAGAAGGCATATCACCAATCTCAAGTGGCGCGCATCCAGACCGAATATACACGCCTGCAAACTATGATGGGTAACTTGGTCGACAAGATAGCCGAATCCGACGATAGTACTACGCAAGATCTTTACGAAAAAAAGCTGCACGAATACAAACACAAACAAGGCCTCCTAGGTATCGAGCTAGAAGAGTACACCAAAGCAGACTATGGCTACAAAATCACGTTAACCACAATCCTAAAACTGGTTAGCAATATCAAGAAAATCTTTGAACGTTCGAAACCAGCCGAAAAAAGAGCCATGCTGAAATTCCTACTTTCGAACCCCCACTTAAAAGAAAAAAAGCTATATTTTTCAATAGCTTCTCCGTTCTCGGAACTACTAGAATACGCTAGTTGTCCTGATGGGCTCCGCGGATAGGATTCGAACCTATAACCTACCGGTTACACTTAGTCCTTAAGTTTCCAAAAGGGGTGGACTATATCATCACCCTCGACATGACTCGTTAGGGGCAAGGCGCTTCGGGCATTTCTGCTCTACTCCAAAAAGGATAGTCTCTGAACCTTCCCAGTAATTAAATGGGCTTGGCTGCTGATTACCATTACCAGTTGTGGTTTGGTTTTAGGCTTCCAGCAATTCACCTTGTTATCATCCTGTCTTTCGATCAGGCAGCTGCGTGATGCCATCATGCACTTCTGCATGGCAATTTGCGCATAATAAGACGCATTTATCAAGCTCTTTTTTAACCTTTTCCCATGAGCGGGTAATTCCTCGTGCTGATATTCCAAATGATTTTGTATTTGGATCAACATGATGAAAGGCAAGAGCTCTTCCGCATTTCTTATATCCACAAACCATACATTTACCACCTTTATATGCTCGAGCTTTCTGTAGTAACGTCTTACGACGTTTTGCTACGGCTTGCTTGAGATATTCGGCACGATCGGCGTAGGTTCTGCGGTCCTTTGCTTTAGACATAAAACTATTATATCAAAGTGGTAGACACGCATGTGTACACAGCCGGTTGCTCTACCATTGAGCTACCGCGGAATGTTGTATTGTCAATGCATCCGAAGATCGGACGCGTGAGCGTATGGTAGCAAAAACTACCCCGGATGACAATACAATTTTTGGTTCCTGCGGTATAGTGTGGACAGGAAAGCTAATCCCATACGCATATGAAATATCACGTAGAAAAAAGTATCAAAATCAACGCTTCAATGGATGTGGTGAAAAAACACATCGAAGACTTTGCGCTTTGGAATGCATGGTCTCCCTGGACCATGGCAGACAAAGACTGCGAGATAGAAGTGTCTGGGAATCCCGGACAGCCAAGACATTCCATGTCTTGGAACAGTGACATTATCGGATCAGGAACAAACACTTTAGTTTCTTCTGATGATCGTGGGTATCACTATGATTTGGCATTCCTCAGTCCCATGAAATCAAAAGCAAAGACAAGCCTCCTCTTGGAAGAAAAAGGTGGTGGGGTTATGGTGACGTGGACTATGGATGGAAAACTACCTTTCTTCCTATTCTTCATGGCTGCCATGATGAAAAACTGGATTGGCATGGATTATGATCGCGGCTTGCGAATGCTTAAGTCTGTGGCCGAAACAGGTACGGTTCCGGCGACAACAACAAACAGAGGGATCCAGGATTTTAATGGATTCTCATATGTTGGAATTGAGAGAACCGTTCACTTTGATGATCTACCAAAGGCGATGAGTAAAGATTTTGACACCCTCATCGAAGAGGTTGTGATGAAAAGGCAAAAGGGGGCGAAGCATTGGGTAACGCTATATCCAAAAATGAATATGAAAACTATGAATATGACTTATATCGCTGCTGTTTCAGATGAAGATCTTGAAGGGCAAGAGTTTGACGATCGTTTTGTGCGCGGAACCCTTTCAAGTACTAAGGCGCTAGAGATCAAGCACGAAGGCTCATATGAATTCTTGGGAAATGCTTGGTCTATGGGTATGACCTATCTTCGTGCCAAAAAGATTAAGCAAATCTGGCAGCCATTTGAATACTATTGGAACAGTCCGAAAGAAACTGCACCGGAGGATCTAAAAACTAGTATCTATTTCCCAGTGAAGCATTAGCCATGCACGTTAAGGTCAAGGTGTGGCCAGAGGCGGGCAAAGAGCTGGTGAAAAAGACAGCAGATGACCGCTATGAAATATTTGTACGGCAGCCAGCTCAGGCTGGCGCCGCAAACAAGCGAGTGCAACAGCTACTAGCTGAAACATTGTGTGTGTCGGCACACCAGCTGTAGCTGATTTCTGGTTTTCAGAGACCGAATAAAATCTTTAAAATTAGAGCCTAAAATCACCTACCCTTTCCCTGATGATACGCAGTGCAATACACGGGGTATTCAGTTTCGTCCCCAGGTCTCGAGCAAGGCTCCTCATATAGGTTCCGCTGCCGCAGGTTACCCGCAGCTTACACACAACGAGGGGGTTTGAGGTTTGTTGACCGAGTTCTTTCCAAGAAGCAATTATTGCTTCTTGCCTGAAATCTCCGTTTACCTGTTTGACGCGAGCAATGCAGTCTTCTGCCAGAGTGGTCGAATCTACATTCAACACACTTAAAATATCAATGGTCGCGATAGAGACAGGCCGTCCTTTTGGTTCGACGCTGTCTTTTTCTCTGGCCTGCATAAAAGACGGTTTTCCGTCTACAAGCACGCTAGAAAATTTAGGGGGAATCTGAATATATTCTGGAGTAAATGATTGCACCACTTCTTCAATTTCAGTTAGCCCTACCAATCGAGGGGAGTAATTAGTGAGTATTCCAAGTGGGTCATGAGTGTCAGTTCCAATGCCAAGCGCAACATCAACAAGATATGTCTTGTTTAAATTCAAAAAACGCTCTTTTTCGTGCCGGTTATCACCAGACAGCACCACACAAACGCCACTGGCCAGTGGGTCTAATCGGCCAGCATAAGTGGCTGGCCCCATGTCGGGGAGTGTTTCTAGAAGTTCACCCATCGAAAGACCTTCTTTTTTCCAGGTAATAATGATTGCCATAGGTCATCTATCCCACGAATTCCTTGATTTTTCAAGGGATCTTCGGTACAATCGGCCCGTTCAGTCAAAAAGTTTTGAAGCGAAGTAAAGGTAACAACAGACAACCACGTACCCGAATTAATTCGGAAATCCGCTCCCAAGAGGTGCGCGTTATTACTGATGAGGGAAATCTGGGTGTTATGGCTACCGATGCTGCTATTAAAATAGCTGAGGAACAAGGTCTTGATCTTATCGAGGTGTCGCCACAAGCGAATCCACCGGTAGCTAAGATCGTAGACTATGGTAAATACCAATACGACCAGAAGAAAAAACAGCGAGAGATTAAAGCCAATGCCACCGTATCTGAGGTGAAGAACATTCAGGTGAAAGTGGGAACTGGTGATCAAGATCTCATGATGAAGTCTAAAAAGGCTTCAGAATGGCTCCGTGATGGGCATCGCATCAAGGTTGAATTGTATTTGCGCGGTCGAGCTAAGTATATGGACAAAAAGTTCCATCACGAACGCCTCGAACGTATCCTGTCGCTTTTGACCGAAGACTACAAAGTTGTGGAAGACTTTAAGAAGAGTCCCAAGGGAATTGCTATTCTCATCGAACGTGACAAATCTAAGAAGTCAAAGCAAAAAGCGGACTCGGAATCATCCGAGCAATCGTAAGATAAGAAATATAGTATGAGTAGCAACAAAACTAACAAATCATTCACGAAGCGACTCAAGGTTCGTAAGAGTGGAAAGATTGAATCTCGTACCCCAGGACATGGGCACTTCAATGGTAAGGAAGGAGGGCGTCAGCAGATGTCAAAAAACCGACCCGGGAAAGTGAATTTGTCACAGAAGGTAATGCAGCGAAATCTGCCACACGAATAGTTAAGAGATAACGTTTTTGTAATCATGTCACGAGTTAAACGAGGAACGATCGGAAACAAACGACGTCGCAAGATTCTCAAGCTGGCGAAAGGCTACCGCTTTGCCCGCAGCCGCAAGGAACGTGCCGCACGAGAGGCGATTAATCACGCCGGCAATCATGCGTTTGCCCACCGAAAAGACAAGAAAGGAGACTTTCGTCGTCTGTGGACCACACGCATCAATGCTGCTGTGCGTATGCACGGATTGTCATATAGCAAGTTCATCAACGCTTTGAAGAAAGCGAACATCGGTCTTAACCGAAAGATGCTTGCCGACCTTGCCGCAAATCACCCAGACGCTTTTGAGCGCGTGGTGAAGAGGGTACAAGCCTAGCTCATTCTCCATTTGAGCAGACAAAAAGCCGGACAATTGTCCGGCTTTTTGCATGTCTTAAATCAACCCACGTAGCTGTAAGGGTTTCACTTGTGGAAAAGTCAAAAAGGTCATTTGCTATGATGAGATCACAACCGAAGAGCACCTAGTATCAAGGAACAGATACATGTCTGCACAGCGCACCGTGAATGTGCACAGCGCAGCCCAGCAAGTTTCTTTCTGGGTTTTTTTTGTCCCAAATTTTGCTTAGAAATTCAGGAAAAGCCTTGCTGCATAACAAATTTTACTATTATTTCTAATTTACATACCAAGCCCGTATGACTACCAAGATTCAAATCACAAAGATCACAAAGCGTGACGGATCACTGCAGGATTTTGATGCCAACAAGATTGGAATTGCCGTCGGAAAAGCTTTCTCTGAAACAGGGGAGGGGGACGCCGATGCGGCTATGAAAGTCGCAGAGCGTACCCATGAACGCATTATTGATCTCTGCACAGAAGCAGAGAAAAAACGACAGGAAGAAGAGGGGACAGACTTCTGTCTTGAGGGGAATCCAACCGTTGAGGAGGTGCAAGATGTCGTGGAAGAAGTGCTGATGGAGCTCGACTTTTACGACACCGCTAAGGCGTATATTTTGTATCGTGACAAGCGAAAGCAAATGCGTCAGCGATCACTCTTTAAGAAGCGTGCCAACATTAAGCCGTATGAGTATCCAGAGCTAGCGGAATACACTGATGCAATTCGTCACTCATATTGGATTCACACTGAATTCAACTTCACCAGTGATGTGCATGATTACAAGGTGAATATCACTGATACGGAGCGAGCGGCTATTAAAAAAGCCATGCTCGCAATTGCACAGATTGAGGTGGCGGTAAAAACATTCTGGGGGGATCTCTTTAAGAAGATGCCGAAGCCAGAACTTGGTCGCGTGGGGCAAACCTTCGCTGAGAGTGAGGTGCGTCACATGGATGCCTATTCTCACCTCCTAGAGTTGTTAGGTCTTAACGACGAGTTCGATAGTCTGATGGAGGTTCCATCCATTCGTAAGCGAATGAAATACTTGGATGATGTGGTGGCAATGTCTCGCACTGGTGATGACAGTGAATATGCTCAGTCACTCCTTCTGTTCTCACTCTTTATCGAGCACGTATCGCTCTTCTCACAATTCCTCATCATGATGTCCTTCGGGAAGCATAAGAATCTGTTCAAGGGTATTTCTAATGTGGTTGAAGCAACCTCTAAGGAAGAACAGATTCATGGGCTGTTCGGAATTGATCTCATTAACACGATTCGCACAGAGCATCCAGAATGGTTCGACGATACTCAAAAACAACTTGTGATTGATATGTGTGAAGAGTGTTTTGCGGCTGAGCAAGAGATCGTGGAGTGGATTTTCTCTGAGGGAGAGCTTGAGTTCTTGCCAAAAGCAGTTGTGCTTGAGTTTATTAAATACCGACTCAATAATTCCTTGAAGAGTACCGGATATGAGCCATTGTTTGAAGTCGACGACAAATTGGTAGATGAAACCACTTGGTTTGATGAAGAAGTTATCGCTACAAAACACGTAGACTTCTTCCACAAGCGTTCAATCAACTATAATAAGCGTCAGGCGAGTGTTACCAGTGCAGACCTTTTTTAAGAAGTTAAGTGTACGATGAGTATGGATCAAGAAATGAAGTGGGCTAATGAACATAGCCGTAAGTTCCTCGACCGGGGTTACCTTACAGACAATAAAACAGCGGAAGATCGCGTACGCGAAATCGCTAAGACAGCGGAGGAGTTCTTGGATAAGCCTGGATTTGCCGAAAAATTCTATAACTACATGGCTGAGGGGTATATCTCCCTTTCCTCACCAGTGTGGTCTAACTATGGTCTAGACCGTGGGCTTCCAATTAGTTGTTTTGGTTCATATATCGATGACACCATGGGAAGTATTCTGCATACTCACGCCGAGGTCGGAATGATGAGTAAATTTGGTGGTGGATCATCTGGATATCTGGGGGCGCTTAGGCACCGCGGTGCCACCATTGGAAACAATGGTGAGTCATCCGGAGCCGTACATTTCGCAAGGCTGTTTGAGACCTTGGTGGACGTCGTGAGTCAGGGGTCAGTACGACGTGGTCACTTTTCTCCGTACTTGCCAGTCGAGCATCCAGACATCATGGAATTCCTTGAAATTGGAATGGAGGGAAATCCAATTCAAAAACTAACGCACGGAGTGACGGTAACCAATGCGTGGCTCCAAGACATGGTGGATGGCAATGAAGAAAAGCGAGCTATCTGGGCTAAGATCATTCAGCGCCGGGGAGAGATTGGATATCCGTATATTATGTTTGTCGACAATGCGAACGAGAACACGGTAGATGTGTACAAGGATAAGGATATGAAAATATATGCCAGCAACATGTGTAGCGAGATTATGTTGCCGTCAGACGCTGAAAATTCCTTCGTATGCTGTCTTTCTTCCCTTAACCTGCTCCACTATGATGCCTGGAAAGATACGGACCTTGTAGAGACCGTTACGTATTTCTTGGATTCAGTGATTACTGATTTTAATAACAAGCTTGAAGCACTTCGTGACTCAGATGATAAAGAGGACCAAGATGCGTTCCGCTTCATGGAGCGAGCGTATAACTTCTCAAAAGGTCATCGAGCACTTGGTCTCGGTGTGCTTGGTTGGCATTCATTGCTTCAGTCTAAGAATCTACCGTTCGTGAGTGAAACAGCGAATAAGTTGAACGTAGAGATCTGGAAGGGAATCAAAGAAAAGACATATAAAGCATCTGAAGAGATGGCCAAGGAGTATGGCGAACCAGAGGTTCTTAAGGGGTATGGTCGCCGCAATACCACTTTGATGGCGGTAGCGCCAACCACATCTTCAGCCTTTATTCTTGGTCAGGTGTCACAGAGCGTGGAACCAATTTGGTCTAACTGTTATGTAAAAGATGTAGCCAAGATGAAGGTTACGATCAAGAACCCATTCTTGAAGAAACTTCTAGAAGAGAAAGGAAAAGATGACCGAGAGACTTGGGAAAGTATTCGAAACAATGATGGATCAGTACAGCACCTAGACTTCCTTTCAGACGAAGAAAAAGAGGTCTTCAGGACGTTTGCAGAGCTGGATCAAGCTGCAGTGCTCGAACAAGCAGCTGTGCGTCAAATGTACATTGATCAAGGACAGTCACTCAATATGATGGTGCCGCCAGATGTTCCAGCTAAAGATATTAATCAACTGTATCTAAAAGCATGGCGACAGGGAATTAAGACCTTGTACTATCAACACAGCATGAACGCTGCCCAGCAGCTATCTCGACAAAAGATCTGCGAATCTTGCGAGGCATAGAAAAAAGCCACCCGGTTAGGGTGGCTGTGTGCTTTTGCACGATGTTTTTGTTGGATAGGGCCTATTCAATTTGAACCAGGCTGGCAAATTTTGTATCATCTTTTATAAGGACGGCGCTGTAGTTGCCGGTGGACAACCCTGTATTGAAGGGGCCGCTCGACACTTCTTGCACCAGTACAGTTCGGCCTTGTTGGTCGAATATTCTCAGTAAGCCTGCTCCTTGAATAAGGACGGTTCCTCGCTTGTGGGTCGAGGTAACCTTTAGGCTTACATGTGCACGCGATACTTCAGTGATATTGCTAAGAAATGACTTTCCGTCCTTGTCTTTTCCCAGAACCTGAATATATCGCTTAGAAGCCCAAACTTCTACGCTGTAGTTGTGTGCTTTACCTGCCGCCGACACCTCTCTTCCTACTGGCGTCCAAGAGATTCCGTCTGAGCTCTCACGAACCTGGAACACATCAGTATTCTTTTCGTTGAGTGTTGCCCAGCTTACTCTGGTCATTCCGTTCTCCTGTTCTTCTGCGCTTATGGGTTCCATATTTGCACTTAGAGTCGCGAAACAGAAATCATAGGTATATGTGCGTGCGCAGGAAGAGTCTACAACACCTCCACAGAATAGACCACGGCGGGCCACTATGGTTATTGGGGTTGGGGTTGCAGAGTTGATCAGGATTGGGGTGGTCGCAATATTCGGGAAGGTGGAACTCGTTAGGGTTACAGTATCAACGAGGCAGCCGGAGCTGTCACGGTATGTGACGTCTTGTTCTTGCACATCAAACCTGACGTACTGTCCTCCATTGAGTGTGAGGCAATTGCCATTCCCCAGAGTGTCGGCCTGAACCGACGCCAGGGTGCTATCAGAGTCATAGATAAACATCAGAACTCCAACGCTGAACTTGTTTTGGTCACAGGTCGTCGTCTGAGCATTTGCTACAGAGGCAAAGCTCACACTCAAAATGAGCACCAAAAGAATTTGTAGTTTTTTCATAGCTTCTTTAAAGTTTTTGGAAGTTTTCGTTGCCTATATTACAACAAAAAAGTAGAAAGTCAATAGCTATCGTACGAGTACGGCAGTGCTATTTTCAACCACAACACTGGCAATAATGAGGCCAACGAGGATGATAAAGAGAATAGATCCAGTGAGGATATGTTTGAAATTTTGTTTACGGAGTTCGATCCCCACAAGGATTGCCAGTGCTAACGCAATGATGCTAGCAAGAAGAATAAAAATATTGTGTCCAACGCTGTATGGGTTTAGGAACCAACGTTGCCAAAAACTGGTGTATGTAATATCTTCTGTGCTCGTTACGATTGGAGCAGCTTCGCTGTCTGTTGCAACTCGACTAGCAAATAGGCTAATACCTGGTCCTGCGAGACGTTCTACGTCTTCAGTGGTTACGGTTTCACCCAAAACTGTTGCTTCTTCAGCACGGGTAAGGAGGGTGGTGGTTTCATCATAAAAATCAACATTGTACCAAGTGAGGCCCTTAGCGGTTTGTGGTCCAGATACCACTGTTCCAACGGTTCCAGCTTCCACTTGATCAATTTTGTTTCCACCAGGAAGGCGGCGCACATTAAGACGCCTTGCATCTACGCGTACACGGTCACCTGCTTCAAACTTCTCAATTTCGTCTAGTGGCCCAAGAAGGCGAGTGAGGTAGTTTTCGGCTACCCAGGCGTTCACGTCGCGGACAAGGGACACGTCACGGCTAGCCACTGAGGTGGCTCGTGGTCGTCCAAACATTTGCACCACAAAAGTAGTCTGGTGGCCATTAAAGGTTCCTTCTACGGTAGCAATACCAATTTCGGTAAATTTATCTTGGAGAATGTTGGCGCGGTGAGTAGGAGAGTTCATCCAAGCGGTGTGAACCTTTTCTGAGTCAACAAAGTGGATCGCAAGGTTTTCACCAGCATAGGCGTAATCATATCCAACATCTTCAAGCCAATCCCATGGCTTTACGCCTTCTGGGCTGGTGTGGTCAAAGTAACCTTCTTCCACCATGTGTTTTGCCTTCAGAGTAGCGGCTTGGGTAAGAATAGGGTTTTTCACAAGAGAATGAAGATCTTCCTTCGTTCGATCCTCATTCACAAGGTCGATCAAGAATGCTGTTCGGATTTCTGCCAAGAGGTCAGTTCTTTGCAACATGGTTCCTCCGGTGAATGTTAGTATTGCAACCAAGAGAATTACAAAGGCCATAATGGCAACTGAGGCACTTCGAAAGAAATGAGGTCGATAATCGTTAGATTTTTGGGGCACAAACAGTTTGCGCATATGATGTTTCATGAGATGAATTATAACACAGTAATGGTAATTCGTCAAAGATATACTGCTACCTTTAGTGTAACCAATAAAACCGCTCAACGAGCGGTTTTATTGTGTATAAGGAGTATTAGTTTTCGTCTACCCAGCCGATGTACTCATCGGTAGTTTGCCAGTATCGGCCAACATCTTCGAGGAATTTCTTGTCTTCTGGACATCCCATGAGCCAGTTGGCAGTTGCACGGGTGGTCTTGTAGAAGCGATCAGTTGAATCATCGTATCCCCACGGGGTAAGAATGATGTCGAAGTAGTCGGGACGGGTCTGGAAGAATCCAACAGCACCTGCTGTGTTCTTTCCGTAGATTCCGTCTACAACCAAGTTGGTTCCAAACCATTCGTTGAGCCAGCTTTGTAGTTTTCGCACTTCTCCGCCGCGGTCTCCTTCCTGGAGCCATTCGGTAAAGTAGAGGGTACATGCTGGGAATGATTCACCAAGGACGTCACCAACTACTACCGTTCGGGTTACCTGATCGGCAGCGAGACCCTTTGAGTCAACTACGTTATAGGTAACGGTGTAGGTTCCAACGGTGTCAGTGTCTACGTTGCTTGAATCAACCACAACGTCAGTAGTAATGTCGCCGTCTTCTTGGTCATCAGCGGTATAGCCTGGTTCAACAAAGAACTGACCTCGGGTAATCTGGAGCGGGTTGTCACCATCGAGGGTGATCACGGGCTTTGTGTTTGGACTAGTTCCGCCACAAGCTCCACTACAGCTTCCTCCGACACGCCGCACTTCAACGTCACGAGTTACTTCTACTGCGGCGTTTCCATCGCTGTCCATTACGTTATAGGTAATGGTGAAGTAGTTTGGCTGACGCGTGTCTACGGTGTCACCTCCAACCTGGATATCAACCGTAATGTCACCGTCTTCGATGTCATCCGCTGTTGCTCCTGGGTCGGTAAAGGTGTTGTTGGTGTATACAATCATTGGATTGTCACCAATAAGGGTAATCACTGGAGGATTTCCTTCACCTTGGATTGGTTCAATAATATAGGTTCGAATCTTTTGAGTTGCTTTGTTTCCGTCTGAGTCAGTTACATCGTAGGTTACTGCGTAGGTTCCAACAGTGGTTGGGTCTACGGTTTCTCCACCGGTTTGGATATCAACGGTGATGTCTCCATCTTCTACATCGTCTGCGGTCACTCCGTTCAAGATATCTACAGTTGTAGTACTGTTCACGGTTAGGGTAACAGTGTTTGGATCAACGGTAATAACTGGAATGTTATCTCCACCGCCATTTCCAGACTTCACCACGTAGTCACGTGATTTCTGTACCGCATCGTTTCCGTCTGAGTCAGTAATGTCGTAGAGAACGGTGTAGGTTCCAACGGTTGTGGTGTCTACGGTACCAGTTGCATTCAGGTCACCAGTGATATCACCATCTTCAAAGTCTGAAGCAGTAACACCGGTAAGTACGTTTGGTGACGCAGCGCCAACGGTAAGTTCGATTACTTCAGGATCAACGGTGATCACAGGAATCTCGTCTGATACTTCACAATCTTGATTGATTGCTTCAAGAGTTACGTCTGCGCTATCGAAGGTGAAGGTAAGTGCAGCCTGAGAAAGCTTTCGTTCTGCGTAGAAGATTTCAAGTACGTGCTCGTTTGAAAGCGTTAGTGTGGTGTTCTTGGTGGTAGCCTGGTGTACACCACTGTTGTCGATCACAAGTACGCCATCAAGGTATACCCACATATCATCGTCTGATCCGTAAGTTACCGCATAGGTTCCAGCGGCTGGAACCGTAACTTTAGACTGGAAGTATCCACCGAAGTAGTATTCATGACCATTGGTCATTTCTTCTTCGTAGTCGCTTCCATCAAATGGGAAGTAGTTTGATCCTGTGTTGAGCTCACTATCAATTCGATCGAATCGGTAGTACTGGCTATCGTACCAGTCACCAATCCAAGTCTCGTTCACACTGAGGGGGTCACCAAAGTTATCGTTACTGCTTGGCTGCATGTCAGGGTGTGACTGCTTGTAGTTGAAGTACTGTCCGTACCAACCATCGCCATCAATCTGGTCACAGGTCAGCATGGTTGGGTCTTTGAATACCATGTAGGTTCGTGACTTCTCAACCGCATCATTTCCATCAGAGTCAGTTACGTTGTAGGTAACGGTGTAGGTTCCTGGGGTCGTGTTGTCCACGGTTCCAGTCGGCTGTACATTAATAGTGATATCACCGTCTTCTACATCGTCAGCGGTTACGCCGTTCATTATATTTACAGTGTCACCAGTAAAGAGGTGCACTACTTCAGGATCAACGGTGATAACTGGAATGTTTCCAAGGTCCTGAGCAAGTTGGTTAACAATAACTAGGGTCCGATCTGGATTGTTCTCAGAAAGCACGATGTGTCCATCTGATCGAGTATTTCGTGATCCGTTGTTGCTCTTGTCGTTATCGAAGAGCTCTGGGCTGTATTCGTATACTTTGCTTAGGTTGAAGTTATTTACATTCACCTTGTCGTTGTAGCGTGGCGCCATGAAGTCATCATTTTCACGAGTGATTCCAAGATCGTTAGAGCTTTCATCGGTAAGCGTTTCTTCTCCGTAGTAGTAACCACCGAGTGCTAGCTGGTCAACTAGCATACAAGATGCATCGTTAGGTGTTCCCTCATTCTTAAGAAGGTCTGTGTTAAGCGCCAGTGGGGTGTACATGGTGGCGGTAACGGCCCCTTCAGTCATAGCTCTGTCCTTATAGAAGTTAATCTTGAATTCTTCACCGTTGGTCGGATTAGCAATTACAGCTCCGTTTTCATCAAGAAGAATTTTACAGAAGGTGATTGATCCCAGAGTTGGGGTTGGGTCAATTACGGTAATGGTTCGTGTCTTGGTATCGGCAGCGAGACCTTCTGAGTCAACAACATCGTAAGTTAGGGTGTAGGTTCCAACAGTGTTTGGGTCAAAGGTGTCACCACCAACCTGGATGTCAGTAGTGATATCACCATCTTCGATATCATCAGCGGTTACGCCGTCTCGCACATCAAAGAGGAGATCACCAAGAACAATGGTTACAGTGGTTGGATCTACTGTAATAACCGGCTTGTTGTTTACACCGTCTTCGATTACCACATAGGTTCGTGACTTCTCAACCGCATCATTTCCGTCAGAGTCAGTTACGTTGTAGGTAACTACATAGGTTCCAGCGGTTGTGGTGTCTACCGTATCACCACCAACCTGGATATCAGTAGTAATGTCACCATCTTCGATATCGTCAGCGGTTACGCCAGCTGTAGTGTTTGGCGCAGTGTCACCAACCGTGAGGGTAATGGTTTCAGGGTCTACCGTAATAACAGGGATATTGTTGGTAGGTTCTAGAATAATTGTTCGAGTTTTTTCAACCGCAGCCAATCCTTCAGAGTCTGAAACATTGTAGGTAACGGTGTAGGTTCCTGGAATGGTGTTATCTACGAGGGTAGATAGACCAATGATCTGGTCGGTAAGGTCACCGTCAAAATCATCAATTGCGGTCACACCGGTTATTACATCGTAATCAGTTCCAACTGGTAGGGTTACCACCTCAGGATCAACGGTAATTACTGGTGGCATGTTTACTGGAGTTCCACACGCTTCAGTGGTTTCGTAGTTTGCGGTTACGCGATAGATCAAACCAGCTGGGTTTACTGTTGCTCCAAATCCAGAACTTGAGTTTTGTCGTACGTAGAATCGTAGGTCGTTATCTCCAGTAGTAAGGTCACTGGTGATATCAAATACTCCAACATTCTGAGCTCGGAAGTTGTAGTAGTCAGCAAAGATGCTGTCGCTACTTACTTGAGTTTCATTTACGTATAGTTTGTAACGGTTATCTGCTCCAACTTCAGCTTGTGCACTTAGGATGGTTCCTGGAATATTAATGGTTCGGAAGAATTCAATGGTTTCTCCGTTTACTGAGTCAGCAGTATATTCAGTCTTCCATACCCAGTCAGCGGTATCGATTACGTCATCAGCTGTCCAGGCTGCATTGTCGTCCCAAGCGGCTACTACTGGAGTTCCGTTTGGTGCGTCTGCAAAGGTGGTACCTGGTTCACTTACGAATTCAATTGAACATACGTGTGGAGCACGTGGTTCAACAATCACGGTTCGAGTCTTCTCTTCAGCCGCTAGACCTTCTGAGTCAACCACGTTGTAGGTGATTACATACGTTCCTGGAGTGGTTGGGTCAACGATATCACCTCCCACTTGAATATCTGCAGTGATGTCACCGTCTTCCATGTCGTTTGCGATTGCTCCTGGGTCAGTGAAATCATCACCTTGGGTAATAGTCATTGGGTTTGCGCCAATCACAGTAATTACTGGTGGGTGGTTTTCGGTTTCACATTCAAGACCTTCTACCTCACTTACCACTTCCACGCTGTACATAAGTGCAGCTGGGTTTAGGTATTCTGAACTAAATGAGCTTGACCAGTTTCGGGCGGTAAAGTGGATGGTGTTTACTCCTTCCTGTACGAGATTGGTGATATCCCAAATATCTTGTCCAGATGCGGTGTAGTTGTAGGGAACTTCTCCAGTGTAGTCATCAGGATTGATGGTGCTGTCGTCGTCACCTCCAAATTCAGTTCCGTTAATAGTTACAAAATAGGTATTGTCGGCAGCAACCTTCAAGGTTGCTTCATCAATGTCACCTTCTACAGCGAAGGTGCGAGAAAATTCCTGGGTTTCGCCATTCTTGGCGTCAGTAGTGAACTGGGTGCTCCAGATCCACTCAGCACTGTCGATCACCGCAGTATGTCGGTTGTCGGTATGTGCGTTTACAGCATTAGTACCGGTTCCAAGTGCAGTAGTCTGATCATCACTGGTGACGGTCAGTTTACATACGCTGGCACACTCTTGGCTGCTTACGTTCATGAGATACATCACTCCGGCTGGATTGATGTATGGAGAACTAAATGAGCTTGACCAGTTGGTCGCCTCAATTACCAGGGTGTTTACACCAGTCTGAAGATAGTCAGCCGGAACGGCATAACTGTCTTGTCCAGCATTGGTGTAGTTGTAGGGAATATCAGACTCAGATGCATAATCTGCTGGATTAAGCGTACTGTCGTCATCTTCACCAACCAGGTTTCCGTTGATGTATACCTTATAGGTGTTATCAGCAGCAATGCTGAATGATCCACCCATTGGGGTTCCAACAATCACAAAATCACGAGCCATGGTTACAGACTCGCCATTCTTGGCGTCAGTGGTGAATTCGGTAGGCCATACCCACTTCACACCCTCTGCTTCAAAACCAGCAGTGTGACGATTGTCGGTATGTGCTTCCACTACGTTATTACCGGTAGCCATATCGATTTCGCTACCATCGCTCATAAAGGATTGTACGTGTGTTGTACACGTATCACTATCTCCCACACGCTCAAGAGACACAGCTGCCTGTGCCTGAATCGGTGCGAAAGTCATGATTTGAAGTGCTAGAATCAGCACTCCTGAGAGTACACTTCGTGCTTTCATAATTAATTCAAAATAGTTACTAAAAACCCAGAAATAAACAAGAATTACGGTGTTTGTGAATAAGATTTCCAAAAGAAAATCCCGCAAGTTCACGGAATAAACCAACTTGTTATTTCGGAGGCTAGTTTAGCATTTCAAACCATTTTTGTCAAGTACTAGCGGAAACTTCTTTGCTGTGGGGTAATGAGGAGGTAAAAAGGCTATGAATGTTGTTACACAACACGTTACACGGATAAAAAAGATAAAAGACATTAAGGACATTGCATAAAAGACACATAAAATATAAAGGACAAATAGGTCTTGACACTGTCTTTTATAAATGCTATACTACGTGTAGTCCTTTGAAGGGCCTTTTCTTTTGGCTCGATACATCGCGGGACTCGTGAACGGAAAGTTTAGCGGAGCTCATACCGCTACCTATGAATACAACAAACAAACATCAATATCAGCACGGTTTTGCTTCTATCATTACAACTATCGCTACCGGTATCCTTGTACTTACTACGATGGCTGCCAGTGCGCCAACGCTTGCAGAAGCACCAGAAGCCAACACTGCGTATATCGAACTTGCACATCGTTATGACGTATCAGTTCCTAAGCAGGGACTCTCAGATGATCAAAAGATCCTGCTTGTAAAAGCTGCTAAGGTTGAGCAGTACTATCGAAATCAGAAGACGGATATGCCCATGGCAGACTATGCATATGAGTTTGTTCTAGCCGCTGACCGTTACGATATCGACTACGCCCTTATGCCGGCAATTGCACGATTTGAGACCTCTGGTGGTCGTAACCTGTGTAAGAGTGATGAGTTCGACAATAGCTATAACCCGTTTGGGTTCGGTTCATGTCGAATGGGATTCGATAGTTTCGAACACGCTTTTGATCACGTTGCCTATAGCTTGAGTGGTCAGAATCCGAATACTAAAATTTACGGAGGAAAGACTAACCAAGAAAAGCTCTACATTTATAACCCCCCATCTGTGAAGGGAATTCTTCCCGGATATCACCGCCATATTTTGAAGGCGATTGATGAAATTAAGTCACAGACTGTAGAGATTGACGGATACGTTATTAAGTAATCCGACAGAAAAGCACCCCGAAAGGGGTGTTTTTTGTATGGAAAAACCAGTACAGTACGGATTATGGAAGGAATACTCTTAATTGATAAACCCACCAGAATCTCTTCATTTGATGTCATTAGGCAGTTGCGTCGGCGATTTCGTGAGCTTGAATGGGGGAAAGTGAAAATGGGGCATGCGGGTACCTTAGATCCAGCTGCTTCGGGTCTGTTGGTGGTGGCACTTGGAAAAGCTACTAAAACCTTGCCGAGCCTGATCGGTGCGGACAAGAGCTACGAAGCCGGTGTTTTGCTGGGACAAAAGACTGACACTTTGGACGTGGAAGGATCTGTTATTGAAGAAAAAGATGTATCAAGTCTGACAGAAGAGATGATTAAGCAGGCTGGCCAGTCACTCTTGGGGTGTCATGAGTTTGCGGTCCCCTTGTATTCAGCAATCAAGGTGGATGGAAAACCATTGTATGCGTATGCAAGGGCTGGTAAGACACCTCCACGTATTCCTGTAAAAACAATGTGTGTTCATGAATTGGTGGTGCAACGTATTGAAAAACAGCAGGCGCGACAGCTGGTGACGATCGCGGTGTCAGTAACCAAAGGAACGTACATTAGAACTCTGGCTGAACAGTTTGGGAATCAGCTGGAGGCGCCGGCCATGTTGACCTCGCTGAGGCGTACAAAAGTGGGTCAATTTGACGTCAAAGATGCTGTTTTTGTGGATGATGTGACGGAACAGTCAATACGCCCTGTGTGATACAATATGGGCATAGAAGCTAATTCTATATGCCTATGAGAATCAATATTCAAACCAAAAATCTCGAACTTACTGAGGCAATCCAAAACTACACTGAAGAGAAGGTGCAAAGCTTTTCAAAACTGCTAGCCGAGGAGGTTGATCCTGTGGTTGCTGTTGAGCTCGCTAAGGAGCGATCAGATCAGCACAACGGTGATGAGCTCTATAAAGCGGAAATCAATATGACCGTTGATGGTCAGCAGGTCTATGTTGATGCGCACGCCGCTGATCTGTACGCCGCTATTGATGAGGTGAAAGATAAGGTGTTGCGAGAGCTCAGGCAGGAAAAAGAAAAAGAAACGGATGCGGAACGGGCTGGCGCTCGCGAAGCAAAAGCCATGTTACGAGGAGAATAATTACGAGATATGTCTACACAACAAACTTTTTTTGCAATTATCGTATTAGTAGCCGTTGTGATTCTCGGTGTTGGGGTGGCCTCAAACACTGATAAGCTTGCAAATGAGCAGGCGGAGAATACCAATGAGATTACATTAACCATGAACGAAGAACCTATGGAAACACCAGTACATAATCAAGAAGCGCTTGCAGAGCATGTAAGCCATATTGCAACCCTTACCACCAACGAAGGGATTATTAAGATTGAACTTTATGGAGGTCTAGTTCCGGCAACCGTAGATAACTTCACCACTTTGGCAAGCGAAGGTTTCTATGATGGTGTTCGATTCCATCGCGTAATTGATGGCTTTATGATTCAAACCGGAGATCCACTTTCAAAGGATCCAGAAATGATGGACCGATGGGGAACAGGAGGTCCTGGGTACCAGTTTGAAGATGAATTCAATGAAGCACTTCGTCATGATGGTCCTGGAATCCTATCTATGGCGAACGCTGGTCCTAACACTAACGGAAGTCAGTTCTTCATTACGCTAGCCCCAACACCACACCTAAATGACATGCACTCTGTGTTTGGATACGTAGTAGAAGGTATGGATGTGGTTGGAACGATCGGAAGCACTCCAACTGGACCAATGGATCGACCAGTTGATGATATTATTATCGAGTCGGTTACAATTGAGAAGAAGTAGATAGGGGCACTCAAAAGGTTGACTTTTCTTTGAGAGCGAGTATCTTGTTCCGGAAATAAAATTTTAAAAACACTCCAATGTCATATCCAACGTCGGTCCAATCTCGATTGGGCTATGATTCTCAATTTTTAAAAGAGCTGGGTGAAGAGGGTTTAAACTTAGATTTCTTTTCTGAGTTTGTTGATGGTTCTCACCACTTGGGATTATTTGATGGTGTTGGCGCTGACAACACCACTGGTTCCGGGGATGCTGGTGCTTCTCCGGAAAATGTTAGTGCAAGGGATCATTACTATGAAGATCCAGCCATTGTAGAAGAGGAGGTGAAAAGAGAGATTTGGGTAGCTGCCTATGAAAGGTGGCTCAAAAAACAAAAAAAACCGGACTAGGTCCGGTTTTGTTTTTGCAGATTTTTTAGATGAGGTGCTTGATCTCATCGATTTCTGCTGGGGAAAGGTTGTCCCCGGCCTCGTACCTTGAAACGAACTCCTGTTGTCGCTCAAGGGTGCTGGCGTCAGCGCTGCTCAGGGATTCAAAACCCGTTTCAGTACTGTTGTCGATTGGGTCTCCCGTTGCTAAATCCCGGGTTTCTTGTCCGAAGTGGGTTTCGTTTTCATCGTAGAAACCATCTCCGGCGATTCCGCCACCTTTACCATATTTTTCTTCTTCAAGGTCTTTTGCTCGAAGGTTCACACCCTCGAATTTGTTTCCAAAAATTCCCATAATTTTGATGATTTATTTTAATTAATTGAGTACCCTTTAATTGTAGCACTGTCAAGACTTTTTATGGAAATATTCACCGTGACCACCCGGTTATCCTTTACAGGAATTTTCTAATGCTCTAATATTGGCCGTCGAGCAGAAATTTTGAAAACTGAAGAAATTATGGCAGAATATTTTGTTTTTGGACGATACACGCCCCGCCGTCGTGGGGTGGTGCATGATTTGCACAATAAAGGCGTATTAAAGCGTGATGGGAGCACGATCGAAAGGCTGTACATCATCCCTGATGGTTGTGTTCAAAGCACAGTCGAGGTGCATAAGAGATTATTTCAAGCCCTGTTTAAGGGCAGACCCCCTCAAAATGAGCAGATTTTAATAAAACGAGTCAAGGAGGAGGTTGAGCAGAAAAACTCAAATCTAGTTTGGTTTGAGTCCTCTGTTCCGTTTACACCAGAAGAATACTCTGGCCCCAAAGTGCAGTGGCGCGTTATCGGTATCATCGATCACCGTCATTGAAATTTTTTTCCTTCCCGCCCTCGGGAAGGATCTTTTTTATGACAAATTTTCCATCAACAAAATCAGCTTCGGTGATAATCACCCTTTTATTATTTTCATCAAAATAGAAAATACGCGGCCAGTGATAGTAGGCGCGGTATTTTCGCCACAAAGTAAGAGGGCCTTCATCTAGTGACACTTCTGCATCTTGTTTACTAAATTTTGTACACGTGGTCACCAGATCAGTATCTTGTGGTTCTGGGTTAACGTTTCCAGACAAAATATCAGGTAGGGTAGAAACAAGTAGTTTGGCCGCTTGTGCGTTCAGGTCATCTCGCAGGTCTGGGGCGGTAATATTGTCTGGAACAGTATACGTTTGCCGGGCCAAAATTGGGCCAGCATCGAGTTTTGGCACCATTTGTTGGATTGTTACACCACTTTCGGTATCTCCGGCTAAAATAGCGGCTTCAACAGGGGAGGCGCCGCGCCAGCGAGGGAGCAGGGAATAGTGGATGTTAATGGTTCCTTTGCTTGGTAGGTCAATAAAGGCTTTGGGAAGAATTTTTCCATACGCCACAACAATTGAAAGGTCGATACCATAGGAAGAAAACTCTTCCATAAAAGCCTCATCAATCGTTTCTGGTTGGAGCACCGCAACGTTGTGTGCTTCTGCCCACAGTTTAACTGGTGGTGGTGTCATTACTTGTTTTCGACCCACAGGACGATCTGGGTTGGTCACCACTACGCTCGGTAGAAAACCAGCCTGATGCAGATCCTCTAAAAGAGGGATACAGAGCTCCGGGGTCCCCAAAAAAGCAAACTTAGGCTCCATGGTGTTCTTTCTTGATTTGGGCAATTTCTTCTGGGGTCAGTTCATGGAGCTCTGGGGCGTGATCAATAAACAGGATGCCGTTGAGGTGATCAAGTTCGTGTTGTACGACATGTGAGACGAATCCCGAAAAGCCACGAGACTGTTTATTCCCATGCTGGTCATAGTATTCCAGGGTCACTTGTTTGTGACGTTCTACTTGTCCATAGACCCAGCGGATGGAAAGACAACCTTCTTCCATGGATTCTTTCTTTTTTGACGCTTTCGTGATCTTGGGGTTAATAAACACCAAATCTTCAGCTGGCTGGTTTGGTTTGTCTACTTGAAACGCTTTATGTGACACGACAAAGATTCGTTTAGTGACCGCAATTTGGGGGGCAGACAAACCAACACCATCGGTTTCATGATTGAGGGTGTCTAAGAGGTCTTGGATGAGTACCTGAGTTGCTTCATTTTGAATTTGCTCCAGGACAATAGGAGTACACCGAGTGCGCAGGGCATCATGACCTAATTGTACGATTGGCTTTATCATGGTGTTACCCTACCGCCAACAGCGAACTATTTCAAGCTTCTGATATGCTTCACAAGATCTTCGATTTCAACGGTGTCTTGAGCTCGTTTCTTCATATCTTTCACGATTACGGTTCCTTCCATGGCTTCTTTTTGTCCAAAGATGAGCACCACCTTCATTCCCATTTTTTCAGCTTGTCCGAGCTGTGATGACAAACTATCTTTACTGATTGACTGTGCTACTGGGATTTTAGCCTTACGGAGCTGTTCTAGAATGCCAAGACTCTTGAGCTTTGCATCGAAACCAAACTGAATGAAATATACCTTTGGCTTTTTAATATTGCGTGGATCTACTCCTTTCCACCATGGGGCTTGGATGACTCGTTCTACTCCTAGGGCAACGCCAACACCAGGGACCTCTCGGTTGAATCCCATTTTTTCAGCTAGGTAGTCATAGCGACCGCCACCACAGATGGCAAGCTCGGTTTCACCCTTCTCATCTTTGACGATTTCCATGATTTCAAAGACGGTTTCGCTGTAGTAATCAAGACCACGTACAAGTGATTTATTGATCTGATACGGAATACCAGCTTCTTCTAAGTATTCTAGGACCTCCTTAAAATGCTTCTTAGACTTGTTAGATAGATGCTGTACAGATTCTGGTGCCTCTTCATTGATCTCAATGGTTTTCTTTTCCTTTGAATCTAGGATACGAAGTGGATTGGTTTTCAATCGTTCACGATCAACCGCTGGAAGATCGTTCATGTGTTTGCGGTAAAAAGCCTGGAGTTCTTTTAAGTAGTCTGCGCGAGAATCCTGGTCACCAATGCTGTTGATGTGTACCACAAGATCCTTAGCCCCAACTTCCTTCAAGAGGGTCATTGTGGTTTGGATGATGAGCGCATCAGCTACACTTTTCTTGGCTCCCAAGATTTCCATGTTCCACTGCCAGAATTGACGATAGCGACCACGTTGTGGCTTGTCGTGTCTGAAGACTGGTCCAAAGCTATAGAGCATTACGGGTTGTGGCAGTGACTTCATGCCGTGCTGGAAGTACGCGCGCATGATAGGGGAGGTGTATTCAGGGCGCATGACCACATTGTCTCGTCCGCGGGTTTTGAATGCATACATCTCTTTATCAACCACATCAGTACCCTCACCAATTCCTTTTTCAACCACTTCAACATGTTCGAGAATAGGGGTTTCGATAGGTTTAAACCCATAGTATTCGGCGATCTCTTGGGCTCGTTCAAAAAAGCCTTGTCGGTCGTAGTAGTCTTGCCCCATAACATCATGCATGCCGCGTACGGTTGTCATGATATCTTCGGTGCTCTTTTTGTTCTCAGCTTTAGCCATAATGTTCTCTATTAGTGATTAATCAAAGTCATACGTTGTTTCAATTGCTCCAGGATTCGTGGTGATGGCGTTAAAGGGCCACAGGCGCAATACGGCTCGTCCGGTAATGAATTCTTTCTTGAGTGGACCCCAGAATCTTGAATCTGAACTGTTGTTTCGGTTGTCTCCGAGTACAAAGAATTCATCTGGTTCTAGGGTGGTACGCAGATTGCCGTGGGTTGGGAGTTCAATATGTGGTTCCTCTAAGAGATATCCTTCAAGATTGTTCTTGTTGTAGATGGTAATCGTGTCGTTCCTGATTTCAATAGTTTCTCCGGGTAGGCCCACGATACGCTTCACGAAGTGCTGTTTTGGGTCATTAGGATATTTGAAAATCACCACATCGCCCCGTTCCGGATCCTGAAAATGGTAGGGCAGTTCATATACCACTAGGTATTCATTGTTGTGTAGTGTTGGTTCCATGGAACCACCACGTACAACAAAAGGCTGGGCAATAAACCCTCTAAATAAAAAAACCAAGGGGAGTGCAATAATGGCAAAACGTACTACTTCCCAGAAAGGATGTACTTCTTTTGCCTTTTTTGGAGGGAGTTTCGGGGGGTTGTGTTCAGACATATCGTAGGTGCATTGTAGTACATGCAGATAGCTTTGGGCAAGAATGAAAAAAGACGCTATACTTTTAGCATGAAACACGTATCTGTAATTGCAGTCTTTGTATTGGTATTTATTGCTTTTGCATTAGCTGGTGTGGCTGTGCAATTGGGGGGTGATAGGACCGTCGTCTCTGAGTCTCAGTCATTTTCGCTGGAACACAGCACGGCTGATCCACAAGTTCCCTTACAACCTCGCGTACTTGAGACCCGAGCATTTACGAACCTCGGTCTTCCAGTTCGGAAAGTCACCATTGGTACGGAAAAATTCTCGCTGGCGGTAGCGAATACCAAAGAGTCGCGGGTAAGTGGATTATCAAATGTTGATTCAATGCAGTACTACGATGGAATGCTATTTGAATTTCCACAACCAGCCACACATGGCTTTTGGATGAAAGACATGAGGTTCCCGCTGGATATTATTTGGTTGAATGAAATGGGGGAGGTGATTCATATTGAAGAGCGATTGTCTCCAGACACCTATCCACGAGTATATAAACCAGAAGGAGTATCTCAATATGTAATTGAACTTAATGCCGGAGTGGTTGCCGATGTTGATCTTCAGGTGGGTGATCAGATTCGCATCTTTGGTCAAGCGGTGGCAGTACCAGGGGAATAAAAAAAGAAGGCCCTGCTTTTGAAGCAAGGGCCTAAAGATAAGATATATGTGCGCACGATGCCTGCGGGGCCCATTGGGGACTGCAGGCTTTTGCTAGCCGGGGGCGCGATTTTCCCGACTAGAGAGAATGTTGCCGGCGGGGCAGCCGAGGACCCACCGTCTTGCGGTGGGGGGATGGCAAGAGGGCCGGCGAGAGAAAGAACGTCGTTAGCCTTGTCTGCTGACATAATAACATGTTCATATTTTTTGTCAAGTATTTTGTTTGACAACATCCCCAAAACATTGCTTGCTATTTCGCTGTATATGTGGTTATATACAGACTGGTCTTTGTCAGATAATCGCTCTTAGGGGTTCCCTAAGGGAGGAAAGTCCGAACACTCGCCAGCGTTGCTGGCAGCAGGGTAGCGGGTAACGCCCGTCGTACGTGAGTATAGGGATGCGAGCAGAGACGCCGAAGCTGAGAAGTAACGGCATCCAATCATTTGGATTGGATGAGCCCGCGTGGTAACACGTGGGGTGAAACGGCTAAAGTCCTACCTGAGTGCAAGGCCGTGCTCACCTTTGTGTGAGAGCGCCGCACTGAGGATACTGGTAACAGTATCCCAAGATAGATGATTATCGCAGAGAGATTGCAGGTGCGTACTGGAACTCTCTGGCACAGAATTCGGCTTACAGACAAAGACACTACGCAATGCAAAAGAGCGTCCCCCGGGGCGCTTTTTTGCTATGTGGATAAAAGTTGTAAAAATGTATATTTTGTATATAATAATCATTATGAAAACCTACACTTCAACAGAAATTAGAAAAAAGTTTAGCGACGCGTATAACTCTGTGCGTTATTCTGGTGAGCCTATTGCGATCAGTCATCACGGTGATGAGTCCGTTATTTTGATGCGTAAGGAAGATGTCTATCCTGAGCCAACAAGTGACGAGCTTTATCGTGTAGCTGCCACTAGTGGTGTATTTGAAGACGGTGAAATTTCATATGAGTAATATGAGCTTTACTCTTGGTGATATTGTGTTAGTGCCATTCCCTTTTGCAGACCAATCTGTCACTAAGTTAAGACCTGCGCTTGTGGTGAGCTTGCTGCCCAAAGACGCGTTATTGGTGGTTTACATAACCTCTTCGATTCAGGGTGAAACAGATTTTGATGTCTTGTTAAAACCAACAAAGATAAATGGTCTTAAGGTTGCATCGATTGCTCGCATGAATCGAGCGGTAACAATTGCTCACACCATGGTAACTAGAAGGTTAGGGGTCTTGTCTTCTGCTGATTGTGGACGTGTCTCTGAAAAGCTTCGCTTGTTGCATAAGCAGTTTGCTAAGAGCTGTGCATAAGCTTGACAAAAGATTTTTTTCTGCTATACTCTTTTTGTGAGTGTGAATTCCTAAACTATTAGTGTTTACACGCGAAAAAATGTCTTGCACAAGCCCCGCGAAAGCGGGGCGTTGTGTTTGGCAAAAACTATTTTGGTTTGTATACTAGTGATGCTACTTGCGCTTTACTGTGGTCAGTAAGTAGCACTCACAAAAGACATTTGTTAGGAGTTCGCGCTTACGGCCACAACAAAGCGCGAGTTTGCAGAAGTCGCCCCAAAGGGGCGCTTTTGTGTTAGTATGAGTTGCACTTATGGCAAGTTTTCTAAAGAATTTATTTACGAAAAAAGAAAATGCACGAACGCTACAGCGGTATCAGGATCGTGTAGCAGAAATTAACGCATTGGAAGAAAAAATGGAGGCATTGACTGATGCTGATTTTCCAAAAGAAACTGAGAAGCTAAAAGAACGCGTAGCGAACGGTGAATCATTGGATGCAATCCTGCCAGAGGCTTTTGCTTTGGTTCGTGAGGCGGGTAAGCGAACCATGGGAATGCGTCACTATGACGTGCAGCTCATTGGTGGAATGGTAATTCACGAAGGGAAGATTGCTGAAATGCGAACCGGTGAAGGAAAAACCTTGGTGGCTACACTGCCTGCCTATTTGAATGCATTGACTGGAAAAGGGGTGCATGTGGTGACAGTGAACGATTATCTAGCGAAGCGTGACGCTGATTGGATGGGGCAGGTATATGATTTCTTGGGATTGTCGGTTTCGGTGATCAATAGTCTTGGGGTGTCCTATCGTTACGACGTTGATTCACCACTGGAGGAAGAAGGTGGCTTGGTTGACCAAGAACGTGATGCATCTGGAGAATATAAAATCTTCGGTGACTATCTTAAATCTTGTACTCGTCAGCAGGCGTATCAAGCAGATATTACGTATGGAACCAACAATGAATTTGGTTTTGATTATCTTCGTGACAACACGGTGTACAGTAAAGAAGCGTTAGCACAACGCGGTCATGCGTTCGCTATTGTCGATGAAATCGACTCTATTTTGATTGATGAGGCTCGTGTACCACTTATCTTGTCTCGTGCGGCTGAAGAAGCAGCTGGGCTCTACACCGTATTTGCGCGTGTTGCTAGCCAGCTAGAAGAAACCAAGGACTTTGAGGTCGATGAAAAGCTTCGCGCGGTAACATTGACGAATCACGGAATTGAGCGAGCCGAAAAACTCTTAAATTTGAAAGATATCTACACCGAACAGGGTGTGGCGTATGTGCACCACTTAGAAACTGCTGTTCGAGCAAAAGCATTGTTCTTGCGTGACCGAGATTATGTGGTGCGTGATGGGCAAGTATTGATCGTTGATTCATTCACGGGGCGCATGCAAGAAGGACGTCGGTATTCAGACGGACTTCATCAGGCGCTTGAGGCGAAAGAGAGCGTAAAGATCCAGCAAGAATCTCGCACCATGGCGTCCATTACGTACCAAAACTACTTTAAGTTCTACGATAAGTTGGCTGGTATGACTGGTACCGCGGTGACGTCACAAGAAGAATTCACCAAGGTGTATGGCTTGGATGTGGTGGTGATTCCAACGAATAAGCCAATTCAGCGTATTGACCATGCTGATTCTATTTTCCAAACCGAGAAAGGGAAGTTTAAAGCGATTGCCGTGAAGGTAAAAGAGCTGCATCAAAAGGGGCAGCCGGTATTGATTGGTACCGTTTCTGTTGAAAAGAACGAACTCTTGTCTGCATATTTGAAAACTCAAGGGGTGCCGCATCAAGTTTTGAATGCAAAGAAGCACGAACAAGAAGGATTGATTGTGGCGCAGGCCGGTAAGCGGGGAGCAGTTACGATTGCGACCAACATGGCTGGTCGTGGTGTTGATATTAAGCTTGGAGGTAATCCAGCTACAAAAGAAAGCGAAGAAGAAATTAAATCACTTGGTGGTTTGTATGTGATTGGTACCGAACGTCATGATGCGCGTCGTATTGATAATCAGCTGCGTGGGCGTTGTGGACGTCAGGGGGATCCAGGAGAAACCCAATTTTATATTGCTCTTGATGACCCGGTAGCTCGTATCTTCGGTGGTGATCGAATCACCGGTTTGATCGATAAGCTTGGTATTCCAGAAGATGAACCAATCTTGCCAGCCGGACGTATGGGTAAGATGGTAGCAAGTCGAGTAGAGAAGGCGCAGCAGATGGTAGAAGGACACAATTTTGATGCTCGAAAGCATGTGCTCTCGTACGATGATGTGTTGTCTACCCATCGAAACTCTGTATATGATCGTCGTCGTAATCTCTTGGAGGAAGACAGTGAAGAGCTAGAGAAACTGTATGAAGAGGTGATGGCCGAAACTAATGAAGATACGACTCGTATCAAAGAAAAGCGCACTACTGTTGGTGATGAAGTTTTCTTTGCGGTATTTAAACAGATCGTTCTTCGGGTAATCGATGAGCTCTGGATGCAGCACTTAGAGGTGATGAACCGAGCAAGACAGTCTGTCAACTTGCGTGCGTATGGGCAGCGTGAACCGATTGTTGAGTATAAAAAAGAAGGACTTCGCCTGTTCCGAGAACTTGAAGGTTCTCTAGTGACTCAGCTCCGACGCTTCATGGCAAACGCTAATATTGAACAGCGTTCCCAAGAACAATCTAATGTTATTGATGTTTCCCCTGCAACAGCTAAAGAATATGGCCGAAACGATAAGGTGACCGTAGTAAAAGACGGGGAAGAGCAAGAGATTAAATTTAAAAAATACGAACAGCTCGCCAAAGACGGTTGGCGTATCAAGGAATAATAAAACCGCCCGGGAGGGCGGTTTTTGATTTATTTCTTCTGGATGAAGGTTTTCACTTCTATCCTTCCGTTTTCTTCTCGGTACACGTTTCCGATTGTTTGCACTGGACACCCTTCGGGGCACTCCTTGTATACCGCGGCCCAGAAGGCTTTCAGCTGTGCAGTTTGCCTGGTTGGCGCCTTAGCTGTGGCTGAGGTCAGGCGTGACGCATGCCTGTTGAGGTGTTTTACCTCTAGTTTGAGTGTCCGGTAATTGGTTGGAAAGGTTTTCCAACCTTCCTTCTTCAGCTGTCTCCAGTTCAGGTCTTGGGCGCAACTGGCGATTGCAAGAAGGATTAGTGTGGAGAAAATTAAGATTCTTTTGTTCAATGTGGTACTGGGCGGTTGGCCGCCCAGCTCTCGAATTAGTTAAAAAATATTTAAGTAAGAACGTTGTTCTTGTTTTTACGTACAAATCAGTTTTTTGTCAATAAAAAAGCCCGCTAGGCGGGCTAAGTAAGGTTTATTTTTTTACAACATAGATTCCACTTGGAATCTTGCTGATTCTTGGTGCGTTTGCATTTAGAACCAGTGTACTGAAGTCTATGTATCGATTACTTTGGAGAGCTCCAAGTGTTTGACACCTATTTTCAATACCTTGATACCAAGGGGTCTCTTTGAGATAGTTTTTCCAATCCACTTCTTTGAAGTGGTCCACAACTTTTTGTATGACGCCCTGTTCCAGGTCGCCCACAATGTTTGCTTGTGATCTACCCCATCCCCAGCTTCCGGCGGTGCACGCTAGTGCATCTAAGAAGATGGTGTCGATGGCAATAGATACAACCTGTGGTTCTGGTAAGGATATTGTTACTTTATCATCGGTGGTATATACATCCATCTGTGACAGGTGTATTGCTCCAACGATTGTATAGGTGACACTTAGGCGAGGGCAGTCATCGATAAGAAATTCTCCTTGATCAAATGCTGTATGCCAACGAAAGGTATTTTGTGGGGCGGTGTGTCTGGTGATATAGCTCCGAATTTTTTCAGCACCTGCTGGTTCTTCGCTCGCGATCTGGAATGTTTGGGCTTTTCTGAATTCTTTTCCGCCTTCTGTAGCTTTGCCACTGTATACAACCATTATGTTGGTGATGTTTTCATTGAGTGTCACCATGAATTCGTGACGAAGTGATCCCCAGGTTTCAAGTGTTTCCCCTTCGCTCAACAGGGTTTCGTTTACCGTAACGTTTACGTCGGTAAGACTATTTCCATTGTTGTCGTTGAGGGCAATGCTCACCTGTAAAGGTTTGCCTTGTTGAGCGGTGCCTTGATCATACTCGAAAGATATGGTGTGACCTCCGAAAGGTCTTCCGTATCGGTTCATAGAAGGGTCCTGAGCGGTTGTTGTGCTCGTGGGGCCCACATAAGTCGTTCTTTGATTTGGGTTTGAGTCTTTCCAAACCCAGAACATAAAGATGCAGCTAGCAAGTGTTGCAAGCGTAAGCAGTGTGCCCGGCCCGCTAGTTTGTTTGTTTGCCATGGTTCTTCGTTTTTTATTAAATCCACACACGAAATCAGTTGTGTCAAGAAAAAAGCACCCAAATGGGTGCTGATTGATGTGTTAAAAGGCCACCTTGAGGAGAAAGGTGGGATCGTTGATTGTAGAATCAACGACCATCCCTGCATAGCTGTAGTATTGTGCTATCTTCGCACGATTGCCCTTGGTGGGGCTACTGAACCAGACAGTCCCACTGCATGCAGTCATCTGACCCACGGCTTCTTCGTTTACAGTGACATCAAAAACCGCAGCTCCACAGCTTCTGCTGCTGATGTCTGAGTTTGCGTTTTTTGCCAGCTGATATTCCGGTTTTGCTGGCATGCCGGCTGGCACTGGTACCGGTACCAGATTTCCGGCTTTTTCTTCGCGGATTGGCACCGTTAATGATTCTGGTGCCGATGTGGTCACAGCGTCACTGAGCTCTTGCAACATTTTTTTTGCTTCGCTCACCATGGTAACGGTCTCTGCCTTAGCTGGTGCCTTATCTGTGTGGCGACCCAGGATATAAAGGGCTGCAGCGATACACGTGATAATGATGATCAGGTTTTTCATATATTTGTGATTTTCTTGACTATACCCAGAATATGTTGTGCGTCAAGAGGGGTGTAGAGTCTAGCTAGATTCTACACCCCTCCCTTTTTTTAATCTGCCTTCTTGGCGCTTGAGAGTGCTGTAGTAAAAAAGAGCCTCATTATGAGGCTCTTCGTGAAGTGCTTATCCTCCATGGAGGTATCTGCCAAGCATAATACTCCGCTTGCCAGTTAGTTCTGGTCTATATCGACAGCTGACACCTTGGGACTTCAGCTGCGCCTCAAGTCGTTCCGCTGCTTGTGCTGTCTGACAGGGAATAACGATAAACATGAGCAGGACCTCATGCTGTGTCGATGGGCTTACCGCCTTGTGTCCTTCGAAGGTCCTGGCTTCTTGCAGGTATACGTAGGGTACTGGGAGATTCAGCGCTCCTTTTTGGAATGGTGCGCTGAAATTGTACTCCGTGAAGTGTCCCAGGGATACGTAATGTTCCTGGAGACAGTTTGGGCAAGCTAAAAAATCTTCTTCCCATTTGTTGACCGGGTCGCTTCCGTTTGGAAGCAAAGCTTGCTCTGGCTGTATTCGCCTGGCGTTAGTCTCTGTCTGGCAAGTCCAGTGTTGTGCTGATACTGATGCTGCAAAGAGCAGAAAGACGAGGGTTGTTAGTAGTGTTTTCATTCTTTTTTTCGTAAAAACAAATAGCCTCATGTCTTGAGGCTTTTCATTGCTGAGGCTACCGTTCTCCTTGAGAGATGTCAATTATTCTTCTTTAAAGACGGCAGATTGGGTGATAGGGCGTGGTTCGTCATGAGAGCTTCATGATGTTGCTAGAACTGCCTCGAGAAAATGTTGCAAAATTAAAGGACTCTCCAAGAGAGTCCTTGAGCTCAGCTCTGAGGTTTTTGTCTATATTTTTCAATAGAAAACCCTGCCTCTTCATCTGGCAGGATTTCAAAGCTTACTCCTTGTTGCTGTGCCAGATCATACGGTGGGCGGCCCCAGTGCAAATATTTTGTCGTTGTGGGGTTGAAGGCCATAAAGCCCTTAGCGGGTTCTCCATCTGGGCCATAGGTGGCCTGAACCACTCCTTGCTGCGTGGTTCCGTCTGGAAAGGAGAATTTAATAAGGTTGCCATAGACAACGTCTGCTACATTATTCATGGTGATGTTGGTTTTTAAGTTATTGGCCGAATTATACAACACACACTAGGTATATGTCAATTCTGTGGACATCCTGCATGCAAATTGGAACCAATTTCGGAATAACCTTTTGGAGATCCTAGCTAAATAGAGCAATTATGTCTTGGGCTGAGGGGAGAATTTCAAAGTATATTAAAAGCGTTACTATTAGGGTGTATAAGGTTGTCCAGAGTAAATAGGTTCTCCAATGTTTTTTAAAAGAATAGTCGGTGTCCTTTATTTCCGTATACCCATAATGCATCAGGATAAAACCAAGGATATTACTTAGCCAATACCACAAGATAACCATTGGGAAAAATAGGCTTTCTGATATGAGAGAAAACAGTAAACCAAAAACGTACGCCATTGGTATGTTTGTGAATAGATCATTCCAAGGACTCAGTGGTGACAACCAAAACCCGATAAAAATAAGAATCCCTCCCTATCCTTTTTTATATTTGTTCGGCTCTAATATCTTCAATATGATTATTTTATCAAATATTTTTTGTAGACAAAAAATCTTATTTCCGAGCTTTTCGATTCCCACGCAAGCAAATAAACTTTGCTTGCTCTCTTTGAACCGACTCCATATCATCACCACCCCAAAAATGGAGTGTCTCCAGAATAAGGCGGGTGAGAAGTTTTCAGCGGTTATGATACTATCTAACAATGAGAAAAAAACAGAAGATACGTGCACTTGGCAGTATTTTAATATGGGGGTTCTTGCTTTTTGTTCCTGTTGTTCCCGTTGATTCTGGTATACGTTGTGACTTTTGTGTAGACAACAGCACTACACGCCCTTTACAGCCGGTGTTGATCTTTGTGTGGAATGAGCACCTGTCCCAAGCAAAACCAATTTGTTTGCTGACAGAGCATAAGCACAAGAAATTCTTGGAACAGACAACAATTGACTCCTGTTTGCAGATTGAAAATACTCTGAAGCATAATAAGTGTATTACCCAGCTGGCTATCGCATCAAAAGATCGCTCATACTGTGAGTATCTCGATCCAGCCGAGAACACCTCTTTGGCGTGCGATCTAGAGTTTTCAAAAAAATCTGAAAGGGGTTGTCGATAATCATCCTCGGATTAAAAAGCACCCAACGTGGTGCTTTTTAATACTGGTGGAGAAGGGGGGAATCGAACCCCCGTGTAAACCAGGCCTTCAATGATACTTCTACATACATAGATTACTTTTTCGTTTCAGAGTTCATGCTAGAAAGTAGTCAAAACACATGAGTCCTAGT
>Ga0075480_10000051_pt1 | contig 49300 bp, 35 predicted proteins | sample DEB08_DNA_7_FD_81590 | JGI IMG/M metagenome (GOLD analysis project Ga0075480, IMG submission 81590) | Aqueous microbial communities from the Delaware River and Bay under freshwater to marine salinity gradient to study organic matter... | ecosystem: Environmental > Aquatic > Marine > Coastal ... | reverse complement strand
GCCCCGCTTCCTCACACGCCCATTCTGAGTGGCTTGGCGGTGGGTTGAAGTGGAGGGGGCTTTGCCTTCTGCTCAGCGAGGTGGGGTAGTCTGGATATCCCGTCGGGCTCATAACCCGGAGATCGATGGTTCAAATCCATCCCTCGCTACCATTCAGCCGTACTCGTAGTAGTCGTGCGTCGGCTCCAGCGAAGCGATTGCCGCCTGGAGTTTGGCCTGCGCTTGGGCCTCCTGATTTCGGAAGGCTTCGCCTTCTGTGGTCAGACGTGCATGCGCCTCCTGTGCACGCCCGTCCTTGCACAACGCCAATGCGGCTTCGACGCGGGCAAGCGCAACCGCTGATTCCGGTGCTGAAGCCGGGACCAATTGGAGGCCATGCTCGTTTTGAACGACCGGGCCAGCCGCGTTCGCCGCGTCCGCCAAGCGGCGACCGAGCCCACCGACGTCACCCAGGCGTTCCACGGCCTCCACGTGAGCCAGAAGGTGGCCGGGACGTGTCCGGACCAAGCGCTTCAAGGCCTTCCTGGCCGGTCCAGAGCGCCCGAGGGCAGCCGCTGCTCGAAGGGAGCGGAGGTGATCTTCGGCGGCCGGTGTCAAGCGATCCAGCAACGACGGATCTGCCCGACGAACCGTCCGTTCAAGCGAGCGCCGCTCGCGATGCAGGCGACGAACTTCGGTTGCTCCTTCCTTGGCCTTACCACGGAGGATCAACACGTCGCTGAGCAGCCGAAGTGCTTTCACAAGGTGAACTTGTTCGGTGACCTCTCGGTTTCGTTTCGCTCGTAATTGTTGCACCAAATCTCGCGCCATGACTTCCGTGATTTCTTCCCGACCGTCGGCCAAGTAGCGCTCAAGCTGGACGAGGACTTGTCCTGCATCGCCCATTCCAAACATGATGCTCGCTCAGGACAAAGGTGCGGAGGTCATCATTCCTCCCCCGGTTCGCGGAGCACGACGGCCAACAGGCCGAGGGTGCCCAGCAGACCGAGCACCGCGAAGACGACGGCGGCGGTGGTGAGCGTTTCTTCGGTCCATTCCTCGATGGGGCCCTCGTAGGTTGGGCCCACCGCAACCATGCTCGTCGTGGTCCATTGATCTCCATCCGGGGCGCCGTTTTCGTTGACGAGGTTCACGTGAAGGACCGCTTGAGCCGCTTCATCGGTGCTGTTTGGCGCAACCCAGGCCACCTGCCAACCTTCCATCAGGGAGGAGGGCGAAACATGCGTCAGCCCTCCGTCCATGTCCTGTACGGTTGAACTGGTGTTGGCCAACAAGGTGCCTGCATTGACCACGAGCCGGAATCCACCCATGCCGTCGGCCGCGGTGCTTGCGTTGACGTGGAGCATGTACGTCGCTTCAGCCTCGTAGACCTCTGGCCAACCGTGCAGGTGAACCGTTTCCTCCAAGGACGGGCCGACATGGCACAGGCAACCGTCGTCGCCCTGCTCCCCCACGCCGCTCGGCGAGGCCAGACCTGCGGGACCGAGCACCAGCATGCAGGTCAAGACGACGGCCACGAGATGTCGACGCATGTCCTCCCCTTGTGTGAACGTGGAGGGACGAGGTTGAAACGTGTGTCGTTGAACCTTAGGGCATGGACGATGACATTGACGTGTTCGCTGAGTTGGGCGTGGACGTCACGGCGGCGCCCAAGCGGGAGGAAGACGACGACCTCCTCGGTTTGCTTGCCGATGCGTCACCTCAGGGGCAGGAGGACCCCTTGGCCGCTTTGATCGAAGGCGATGAAGCGGACGCGTTCACCGTTCAACCCGAAGTCGCGGTTGCCCCACCCGTTGCTGATGCACCACCTGCGACCCCATCGGATTCGCATGGACATGCCTTGAGCGAAGAGATGGTCGCTCAGGTTGTCGCGTTGCTCGTTCAACGCGGCCTTGCGGTGGACCCTCGCCGCCTCGGTCTTCCAATGGACACCGGCTTGGAGGTCATGGACGTCGCCGTCGAGCGCGATGACGACCTGTTGATCGCACGCGCGGACGTGATGCTTGACGGGGCTGCCATGCACCCCTTCGCCGCCGTTCGCCTGACGGACGCCGGGTGCGAAACGTTGCCCGCTCCCGAGGCGCTGCCTGCCACCTGGCATCCAATGCATGACGTGCTTGCTGCAGCCCTCATGGACGGAGCTCAACAACTCGACCAAGCCCTCGGCGGGGCTTGGAAGCGCGCGTGATCACGCGGCGTGGAGTTCTGCGCCCCACGTGATTTCGACGTCCGTCCGAAGGGACGTGGATGCACTGCAGTAGGTGCTGTGGCTCTTTTCGATCAAGCGATGAAGGAGTTTCTCTGGGACGTCGCCTCGAACATGGTACACCATGTGGATGCGGGTGAAATGACGGGGTTGTTCTTCACGCCGTTCTGCCTCCAATTCCAACCACACCTCGGAAAATGCGCGTTGCTTGAGGCCGGTCACAATGTCGGCGATGGTGCATGCGCCCACGGATTGAAGCATCACTTGCATGGGCGAAGGGCCGTCGTTCCAATCGAGATCCAACCTGTCTTTGGCACCGTTGAAACATGCCATGCCGCTCCCACCGGTCCAGTGCACTTCCGCCTTCATGCAAGGGCGTAGGTGCAGCCCGTCTTCATGCTTCGTGAAAGAACGTGAGGAGAAGCGCAGGGAGGGATTCAAGAACAGCCGACAGGTGGCCCGGACATGAGCGAAAACGAAGGCTCCCCAATCACCCTCGAAAACGGTGTCCTGACCGTCCCTGACCACCCCACGGTCCACTACATCGAAGGCGACGGCATCGGCATCGACATCACTCCGGTGATGATTCACGTCATCGACGCCGCGGTCGAGAAGGCCTACGGCGGCCAGCGCAGCATCGCATGGTCCGAAGTGTTGGCCGGCGAAAAGGCGTTCAACGCCACCGGCGAATGGTTGCCTGAGGCCACGCTCGACGCCATGCGCACCGGGCTTGTCTCGATCAAGGGACCGCTCACCACCCCCGTCGGGGGCGGCATCCGAAGCCTCAACGTCGCGCTTCGTCAGAAGCTCGACCTCTTCGCATGCGTTCGTCCCGTGCGTTGGTACGAAGGCACACCCTCGCCTGTGAAGGCACCCGGCGACGTGGACATGGTCATCTTCCGTGAGAACAGCGAGGACGTCTACGCCGGCATTGAGTGGGAGGCCGGAAGCGAAGGCGTGGCCAAACTCATCGCCTTCCTTCAAGACGAAATGGGCGTTGACAAGATTCGGTTCCCCAACACCAGCGGCATCGGCATCAAGCCGATTTCAAGCGAAGGCACCGCTCGCATCGTCCGCGCAGCCATCCGTTACGCCATTGAAAACGACCGCGACAGCGTCACCATCGTACACAAGGGCAACATCATGAAATTCACCGAAGGCGGATTCCGCGACTGGGGCTACCAGCTCGCCAAGGACGAATTCGGCGCCACCGAACTTGACGGTGGCCCATGGTGCACCTTCACCAACCCGAACACGGGCACGACGATCACCGTGAAGGACGTCATCGCCGACGCCATGCTCCAGCAGGTGCTCACCCGCCCCCGCGAGTACGGTGTTCTGACCACCATGAATCTGAACGGCGACTACATTTCCGACGCGCTGGCCGCTCAGGTCGGTGGCATCGGCATTGCTCCCGGTGCGAACATCAACTACGACACCGGAATCGCCATCTTCGAAGCGACGCACGGCACCGCGCCGAAGTACACCGGTCAGGACAAGGTCAACCCCGGCAGCCTGATCCTCTCTGCAGAAATGATGCTCCGCCACATGGGCTGGACCGAAGCCGCTGACCTGGTCGTCAAGGGCATGGAAGGTGCGATTTCCGCACGCACCGTCACCTACGACTTTGAGCGTTTGATGGACGGCGCCACGCTGCTTTCCTGCAGCGCCTTTGGCGAGGCCATCGTTTCCCACATGGCTTGATCTGAACCAAGCCTTCCAGACCGGGTGTGCCCTTGGCGGCAAGCGCCGCCGAAGGAAGGTATGGCGCGGCCGTCCATCGCCTCAGCGCGAGGACCACTGGTTGAGGGTCTGTGCATTCCGGATGACACCGAACCCAAGGTGCTCCAACATCGAAGGAGCGACCAAGGTGAAATCGCTGTCCCGTGTGGCCACGAGCACGGCCCCGAAGTCCTCCAATGGGATTTCTGCCAGCCGCATGGCGAGGCACATGATCTCACGGTCTTCCTTTTCGGGGTAAATCTCCGCACCTGACCCAAGGGCGGTGCGTTGCGGTTGCCCTCGCGCTCGCTTCATCGCGGTCACCTCGTCGTAGACGTCGTGGTGATCGGCAAGGAAGGCATCGAGGCGGCTCACGCGTTCGTCTTCCATGGCTTCATCGTCGTACCTGGCTTCTCGCTTGGCCCAGGTCTCAAAGGAGGAGAGGACATCGTTGAGGGCTTCTTCCACGTTGGTGGCCTCGAGCATCGCTTCAACGTCGTCGGGGGTCGCAAAGATTTCACGGAGGCGATCGCGCAGCACGTTTCCACCCTTTGCGATGGACGTCAATTCGTGCCGGACAGGGTCCGGCAGCATCAGTTGCACCTTGCCTGCCTTGCCCAACCGCTCCAGATGGTGGTGAAGGTCACGGTTGGCGTCGATGGCCAGCCCGGCCCGGGCGCTCCGTCCAGAGCGCTGGATGAGGCGGTCGAGCAGCGCGTCCACGAGCACGTTGGTGTCGACCAACACCAAGGGTGCCAGCTTCAGATGCCTGAGATGGCGTCGGTCGGCCACGGCGATTTCATCGCGCTTCATGATGAAGAGGGAACGCATGGAATTCTCGATCTTCTGCTGTTGCATCAATCGGAAACGCTTGGAGGAAAGGGCACGCTCGAGGAACATCAATCCCGTCAGCGCATGGTCGTCGGCGGCACGCCGGGCCAGTTCGTACACCTCCTCCGGAGTGGGGGCACTGTCCATCAACTGGGCATAGCGTTGGTCGTAATTTCGGCGGTGATTGCGACGCTGACTGGAGAGGTTCTTGGCCGCCATGACCCTCCCGATGAAGGGGTTCTTTGGCAGCGGAATGGGGTGAGCGTCGGGATATGCGAGGAACAAATCGAGTTGGTCCTCGTTGTACCAAATGCGCGTGCGTTCGCGAGGCTCTCCCTCGTCGTCTTCTTCGATGACGACCTCGCGTTCCTTCACCGCGTCGCGGATGATTCGCGTCGCGTCGTCAGTGGCGCCGTTGTGCGCGGTGTGCGACACGTTGAGGTAAAGCAGGAAGCGTTCGGTCATCGCGGTTTTCAGACCGGGCTCGTCGTTCACGAGATCGATGGCTCGCTTCCACTCGCCGGAGAACGCATAGTGGATCAACGACTTTCGGTTCAGAGCAACGCGGTGCTCGAAGTCGAACGCAAATTCGTTGTCCTCCTCGGCGTCGACCGCCCCTTGTTGCTTTGCAGCACGGCCGTAATCCTGGGCAGCCCGCAGGTGTTGGCCCTGTGAAGAAGCGAGGGCTGCACGGGCCACGACGCTCCATGGCGAGCGGGGGTCATGTTCCTGATACCAAGCGACGAGGGAGGGCAGCGGCAGGTCGTGGTCGAAAAGCAGTTGACGGATTGCGTGAATGCGCCGGGTTGGAACGTTATCTCCGGCCATCAGGCCATCGATGATGGCCACGGTTTGGGCGTTGGAGGTCCCGTTCTGGACCTGCTGGATGGCGGAATTGAGCCTCAACGTGGCCATGATCGCCTGGGCCAAACCGTGATCGATGGGGTGCAGATCGCCTTCGGCGAGGGCTTGGTCGAATTCGTCCAAGACTTTCTCGGACACGACGCCGTCGCCCCCTTCCTGGAGAGCGCGCCGAATCTGGCCGTAGGCGAGCAGCCCATGCCTTGTATGGACGATGTCCTGGAACAGATCTTCGGGTGCATCTCCGCCTTCCAGCAGTTGGATGAGGGACGCCGTCTTCGCCCCAAAGGCAGCGGGAGGAGCGTTGTCGTGCAAAGAGGGAAGCAAAGCGGTGCGTGCCGCCCTTACGCCGTGGTACAGACCGATGTCTTTGCGTGCGGCCAGCAAATGCGCGCACATCGTGACCAACCAGGGTTGGTCATCCGCGTGTCCATCCTCGACCAAGAGTCGGGACATGCGACGAATTTCTTGGCCTTCAAGGAGGACAGAAACCAGGTCGTTGAAGGCCTCGTCTGGGAAGGAGAACCCGCTGTCCTGGAGGCTGCGGAACGCGGTCAAGCGGGGCCCGGACGGAAGCGACTCGTGAACGGCGATGGTCAACCGTGCAGGTGCTTCCATTCGCTCACAGACGCTGGACAACCAGTCTGTGGCTTCGACGGCATCGATGCGGACCACAAGATCGGCCAAGGTCTGAGCGTCGACTTCTCCGTCCACCGAAAGGGAGGTCAAGGATGCGATGGCATCTGCCTGACGGCCTTCCTTGACGAGGGCTCCAAGGTGCCACCAGCGGACGCGGTCCACGATCGGCCCCGGTGCGGAAACGGATTCCAGCATGGTGAGCCCCTCTTCGAGGGTGACGGAATCCAACGCCGCGCCGGATTCATCTGGATTCATCCACGCCAAGCGTTGGCGCATCCGGTCGAGGGAGGTCTCGGACCCTGCCGTGCGGCTGAGGTCCCAGTCCAGCACCTCACCTGAACGGAGGGCACACAGGTCGCGATGCTTGTCTGCAAGTTCTTTGTCCACGGCCTCAAGCGACGCGATGGACCGCTCCGGCAAGGGCAGCCCAAGGGATTGGGCGACCACCACGGCAACAGCGCTCAAGCCGCCCTCGAGGTCGATCAAAGCCGGGTCGAGGCTGATGCTCTTTCGAGCACGCAGTTGAGGAAGCAGCGTGTTGAGGGCCACCTTCGGGGCCGCATCGAGCACCAAAGGTTCGGCGGCTTCGATGAGGGCAAGGATCTCGTCGCTGTCCTCACCAGAAATGTCGGCCAGGGCAAGGTTCAGGGTTCCCGTCACGGCCACCGCTTCGGTCGTTTCGCCTTCTGGGAAACCGGACAATTGGGCCAAAAGCGGGCAGCGGCGTGCCACTTCTGCCCAAACCGGATGAACGCCATCTTTCAGGCAGAGGTCCAAGCGCTCCTGCAGCGGTGCGTCGTGTGCTTCGTCCCATTCGTCGGCGTCCAACGCCTTTCGAGCGGTCAGCACCGCGAACCCAAATGCTGGCGGGAAGGTGCTGTCCTCCAGCACGTCCTCCACCGTGGGCAAATGATCCAAGGGTGAACCTGAGCTTCGGGCGCCACGGCGTCCACGACGGGAACGGGCGCCGCGAGGGGAGCGGGTAGGCATGGTTGGGCCGTCGTCCTCGTCCTCATCGACGCCGGGCGCTTCGACTTCATGCAGGGCGAGGAGAAGGATGCCCTGCCATGGTTTCTGCAGGAGTTTGAACTCGTCCTGTCGGGTGGCCAAGGCCACACGCTGAGGCGCGCGCATGGGGCGACTGAAGCCTGACGAGAGGCAGGTGGCGAGGTATTGTTCCTGCATGTCACAACCCCCCGTGCGATTCGGCTATGCTCGCCGTCTTTCAATGCGTCGCCGTGCGGCGCTGCAGACGCGTTCTGGAACGAAAGGTCTTGAGGAGGGACCATCCATGCCCAAAGGAGGGTCATGGAACCGCTGTCCACCGCCCTCTTGCTCGTTCACCCCTTCCTGGCGGTGCTCGTCTTGCTGTGGCTTGTCCGGCAGCATGGATGGCGCAAAGGAGGCGGGACGCTGAAGGGAGACGCACGCCGGGACGCGTTGGCCGAACACGTGCGAAGCGGGGAACGGTTGCTCCTTGCGACCGTGGGCCTGGTCTTGGTGGCCGTCCTTGCGCGTGCCGGCGCCGGTTACATCGAGGAAGGGCGAGTCACCGCGATGCTGCTTCCGACCAGCCTTCACGGATGGACGGGGCCGCTGGGCCTTTGGGTGCTCTGGACCACCGTGCGCCATGGACGGCAAGCCTTGGCCGCTATGGAAACCAAAGAAAGCATGGCACCTGCACGAACGAGGCACGGTCGAGCAGCAGACTTGATGCTCGTACTCGTGGGCGTCCATGCCTTCCTCGGATTTCTCTACACCTTCGCCATCCTCTCATGATTGTTCGGAACATGGCTTCAAAAAGACAAGCCGGCGCCGTCCGCCATGGAAAGCGGCTCTGACCCATCTGTGTTCGAAGACCGTTTGCTCTACAAACTCGGTTTGTTCACCCACGACCGCGCGAAGATGGTGCTCGCCGTTGGTCTTGTCTTTACCCTCGGCCTGGCTTCGATGATGGTCTTCGTCGAGCCCGATTGGGCCGAGTCATTTGGTGAGGGTGACTTGGAATCGAGCGAAGTGTTTCGTTCCCTCGGTGCAGACTTTGGTGACCCCGATGCGGAAAACACCGAGACCTTCTACATCCTCGTCCATCATCCCAACGGTTCCCCAGGTGACGGCGACATCGTCGCGACCGTGGACGACGTCGTGGCGGCGTTGGAGGACGACAACACGGTGGGCGTGGTGCGGGCTTGGGAAGTCGACGAGGCCAACCGGAGCGCTCACGTCTCCGACGACGGGGAATGGTCACGCACCTCCGTGCAGATCACTCAGGGTCGAAGCGAGGCCAAGGCCCTGCTCAAGGAGCACTGGAAGGACATGGAACAAGCCATCCACGACGCTGGCATGCACCTCGAAGACGAAGGCGACGTGACGGTGTACATTGCAGGGCCCTTGGCGACGGACGCGACGTTCGACCTGCGGCTCAAAGACGACTTGATCAAGGCTGAACTTGGCTCAGGTCCCTTGGTCGCCGCCGTTTTGCTCATCGTCTTCGGTTCCCTCGTGGCGGCCGCCCTCCCGCTCGGCATTGGCATCTTGACCGTGGTCAGCGCCTTCGGGGTCACGATTTGGCTGTCCACCCTCGACGGTGCAAACGTCAACAACTTCGCTGGGAACATCATCACGCTCCTCGGGTTGGGCGTGTCCATCGACTATTCCCTCTTCGTGGTGTACCGTTATCGTGAGGAGCAGGCCAACGGGCATGACATTCGTACGGCTTTGGCCGTGACGTCGGCCACCGCAGGCCGTGCCGTCTTCTATTCTGGGATCACCGTCGCCATCGGTCTGACGGGGTTGCTGTTCTTCGAAAACACGGGCGCCCCCTCATTGGGCATCGGCGGCACGCTCGCCGTGACGTTGGCGATGTTGACCTCCGTCATCATGCTCCCCGCTTTCCTCGCCGTGCTCGGTGACAACATCGACCGGTTCCGCGTGCCCTTTGGCATGAACCAAACCGTCTCCGAAGACGGGTTCTGGGCGTGGATCGCCAACGCGGTCATGGCCAAGCCGGTCGCTGTCCTGGTGCCCATCCTCATCCTGCTCCTCGGTGCAGGAGCGCCGTTCCTGAACGCGGAATGGGGCGTCACCAGCATCCGCTCGCTTCCCCCCGACGACATGTCGCGCAACGGCCTCGAGGAAATGGAAGTCATCTGGGCCGAAGCCTCGGACAAATCCCTCTTCCTCACCTACGACGCGGCAGCACATCCTCTCGACGAGGAGCAACTTCGCCACGTCCACGCGCTGGGTTTGTCGCTCCTGGAGCGGGACGACGTGGAGCACGTGTTCGCTCCGGGGTATTTCGAACCCAACATGACCGCAGACGACGTGGTCCAATTTTGGTCTGCGCCTGCGGAGTTCCTGACGCCAGAACAAGCGGGGCAACGCGAGGCGTTGCGTGCTGGCTTCATCAGCGCCGACAACGCGTCCACCTTCATCCAACTGACCTTGGTCGACGATTGGAACAGCCCCGAGGCTCTGGAAGCCGTTCGCGAAATCCGCGCTGAGCGCGACGACGGGGGATGGAACGCGTTCAACAGCACGGCCCCCTTGGTCGGTGGCCTTGCCGCCTACAACCTCGACGTGGTCGATGCGGTGGCGGACAACCTGCCCATTTCGATGGCGTACATTTTCATCGCGACCTGCCTGATCCTGTTCGTTCAAGTCCGCTCTGTCGTCATCCCGCTGAAGGCCGTGGTGATGAACATCCTCAGCGTGACGGCCACCTTCGGTATGCTTGTGTTCATCTTCCAGGAGGGTGGACTTGGGCTTGACGAAGTGATGAACTTCACACCTGAACCCATCGATCCGACGACCCCCGTGATGCTGTTCTGCATTGTGTTTGGCCTCTCCATGGACTACGAAGTGCTGATGCTTTCGCGCATCCACGAAGAATGGGAGCGCACCGGCGACAACACCCTTGCCGTGGCCAATGGCCTTCAGAAAACGGGACGCCTCATCACGGCAGCAGCGGCCATCATGGTGGTCGTGTTCAGCGCGCAAATCTTTGCCTCTGTGGCCATCATCAAGATGTTCGGCATGGGACTCGCGCTCGCCATTTTGGTCGACGCGACCTTGGTCCGAGCACTGGTGGTGCCGGCGACCATGCGCCTCATGGGCCCGCTGAATTGGTGGTCCCCCAAGTGGATGGGTGGAGGTACCGGGCCCAACCGCGACGAAGAGGCCTGATCACGTCAGGTCGGGCAGTGAAGCCCACAGCGTGAGCCAGTGGGCCAAGTTTCGCTCCACGTCCTCGGCCTCAACCGGGCGTTGCTCGGCTTCTCCGGCATCGTTGATCGCTTGCACACGGCACCCACAGGCGTTCGCATGACCACCGCCGGTCTCATCGAGGGCCGTGGCGAGCCGGGACAGGTCCACACGACGACGCCCTTCGAAGAAGGAATTGGCGTAGAAGCTCGCAGACAGCGGCGGCCGGTCGTCACGATCGACGGCTCCGTCCACGTGCCCATGAATCACACAGCACGCGTCGGCGTCTTCGCCGACATGGGCGGTCACGAGGTAACCGCTGGCCCGTTGAGGCAGGCCGTCCATCCTGCAGATGGCGAGGCGGTTCACGACGGTCGTGCGCGCCTGGACCGCTTCGATGGCGGCGTTTCGGTCCTCGGCCGCGGCCGAGAGGCGCTCCGCGACCTGAGCATCTCCGATCAACGCCTCCGCATCGGCGCCCGAAACGAGCAACTTCAGCACGTGATGCATGAAGTCGGCCTGAGCCGTGCCCAAACAACGCGCCAAGCGGACGAGCGGCCCGTCGGCAAGGAACACTTCGCGGTCGATACCGCCTGAATCGATGGCGTCCACGAAGGGCATGAGGTCCTGCAAATGCCCAAGATCGTTGAAGGGAGCAACGAGGTTGTGGGCCACCCTGGCTGCGGAGGGTTCTGCGGCCCAATCCAGCCGCCCACCTGCCGCTTCAAAGGCGGCTGCAGCGGCGTCGCTTGGTCGGTTCGTGAGGTGATGATCGACGTACCAGCCGCAGTCAGGATGGAACGGCAAATCAACGATGACGGTCCCGCGGTCGATGACCCCGTCGAGGTGCCCGCTTCGGACCAAAGCAGGGTGCGCAAAGACGACCTCTGCTTCAGGGAGCACGCGTTGCAAGACCGCTGCGGCACAAAGGCCGTCGAGGTCGGCGTCCGCCACGATGCGATGAACCTCTGGAAAGGCAGCCTTGGCCATGCTGCTGCCGGTGGATGGGAGAACATGAACGTGCCGTGAAGGCAGCAAAGCACATCAGGAGCGGAAGGATGGCCACAAGCGTGGAGACCTCCTGCGGCGTCGTGTTGGTCAACCTTGGAGCCGTGCTCCTGCTTCAGTATCCGCAGGGTCACTGGGATTTTCCAAAAGGCCATGTGGAGGCCAGCGATGCGAACCACAAGGCAACGGTGCGGCGAGAAGTTCGCGAGGAAACTGGAATTGTTGACGTCACCTTCGTCGAAGGATTCCAAGAGCGAACGACCTACAGTTACACCCACAAAGGGCGTCGCATCGAAAAAGAGGTCCACTGGCTCCTCGCCGAAACCGAAGCGATCGAGGTGGTGCTTTCACACGAACACCGAGGCCACCTTTGGCTCGATTGGGACGCTGCTGCGGACCAATTGACCCATGACGCTGGGTTGCACGTGCTTCGCTCTGCTCATGCGCACATGAAGCGCCTTGGTCGCGACTGATCACACGTCCGCGACGTCGTCATCGTGCTGGCGCTGAAGACGCAACATGCCCCCGATGCCGTCTTCCGGGCCTCGGCGCCCCAAGGGTTTCCACAACACCTCGTCTTCCCCAAGACGGAGCGCGCACCAGCGGCCCATCACAAAGCACCAATCCGACAGCCGGTTGACGTAGACCAAAGCGAGGTCCCTCACGCCGTCCGTTTCGGCCTCTCGCAACGCCACCATGGTTCGTTCAAGGCGCCGAACCGTGACCCGTGCAACGTGAAATGCCGCGAGAAGATGAGAACCTCCAGGGAGGATGAAACTGGTCAGCGGAGGGAGTTCGACGAGCATTTCGTCCATCTCTTCCAACAACAGGTCCGCATGCTCCTGCCCAAGCACCTGCATGCCCTCAGGCAAACCACCCGGCGGTGTGGCCACCTCAGCTCCCAAATCGAACACTTCGCTTTGGAGCCGGTCCAGAGCCGCAAGCACCACGAGGCCTGTCCTGCGGACGTTGGAACGAGGGCCACCGTCGTCGTGTTGAGCGTCGAGATCCAGCGTCGCTGCTCGAATCATACCAAAGGATGCGTTGACCTCGTCGCACAGGCCGACCGCCTCCAAGCGGATGTCGCCCTTCGAACGACGGCTGCCGTCCACCAGGCCCGTGGTCCCGTCGTCTCCGGTGCCGGTGTGAACGCGGGTGATGCGGACCATGACCCAACCTCAGTCAGGCCTCTATCAAGGGTTTGCGCAGGTTGAACCCTTCTGGTATCTCGTGGTACCATTCGATGTCCTCTTCGCCTTCTTCCCAGCCAAAGGCCACCACCCGAGCGTCGACCACACCGAACCACTGGAGCCGGCCCGGGTCGAGGCTGACGACGTGGGTGCCGCCTGATTCCATGTGGGACACGACCTATTGCCATTCGGTGATGGTTCGGGCCGTCAAATCCGCGACCTCCTTGATGGAGGGGTGTTCCGGCGGAACGCCGTCGAGAAGATGCTCAATTTCCTCTGCGAGCGCATGGACGTCGTCATGGAGCGCTTGGAGGATGGCGAGGTGTTGTTGTGCGGGTTTGAGCAACCGGCGCGCGTCTTCGATGGACACCAGGAAAGCGTTGCGCGGCATGCCTTCCACCGTGTGGCACGCTGCCATGGGCGACATGGGTCTGCCCGCGTAGGTCCCTTCGTCCACGTTCATGTGATGACAAAACCCACCGAGGGCACTTCAAACCATCGTGCCTTCAGGCCGCAGCAGAGCGCTTTTTCGCCGAAGTGGCGCGGTGGACGCCGCGGTGGATCAGCCACCCGGCCCCTCCGAGCCAGACGAGCCCCTCAAGCACCAGCAAGGGCACGTACAGCGGACCCAAGCCTTGGAAGAGGTGTTGTGCGTCGTACGGCAGACCATACCGGCCCATGTACAAGGATTGGGAAAGCAGGTTCGCACAGAACCACGCCACGAGGGCCATCCAAAGCCAGCGGCCGCTCTTTGCCTTCTGTCCCATATCTAAAAATCGACGTGCTGGGATATAAGGGGCTGTATTCGATGCTCATGCTTCCTCGTGCTTTGGCCACCGTTCCTTGGCGTCGGGCACGACCCGCAAGATGGCGGCCTCCACGGCATCGATCCAGGCCTGAGCAACGGCCGCTTCTCCGCCCGATGAATTCAGGGATGCCTGCCAATCGATGGCGGCCTCTTCGTCGCCGAGGGCGCTGTGAATGCGGTTCAAGGCAAGGTAGGCCATCGGGTTGAGATGCGGTTCTTCCGTGTCCCACCCTCGCTCAAAGCATGCGATGGCCCCACGTTCTCCTGAGAGCGCACCACGTTGCAGGGCGACCATGCCTGCTTGGCTCCATGCCAGCGGAAGTTTGCCGATGAGGAGGCCACGGAACACAAGGTAGGTCTGCCCCATACCAAGAAGCACAAGGGCGAGGAAATCCACCCACTGCTCGACGGTGCTCAGGGTGGACCACGTTCGTGCCATGAGGCCACCGATGCCGACGCACAACAGGAAGCCCGACAGTGGAGCAACGATGACGTCTCGGCGGGTTCGTACGATGTGTGTCAAGCCTGCGACGACGCCGAAGGCACCCAAGACGCACAACACGGCCAACAAACCGTCCACGCCGAGTGGGCGGGGGGCGGCGGTGCCCAACGCAAGCAGGGCCGCAAGGGTCAGGATCGTCCACCCGTAGCGGGAGGAGGGTTCGGGGAAGGGTTGCTGCTTTGACAGACGGACCAACAGGACACCGATCAGGCTCAACAGCCCGAGCAGGAGCCAAACCAAGGTCGCGTCGTCAGAGAATGGGCCCACAGGACGCCACGGTAGGGCGTCGGTTTTCAAGTCCGTTCTTCGTCCTAAGCCCGGCCACGGTGGTAGGCCGTACCGCGATGTATTTCCGTGGCCCTGTACACTTGTTCCAACAAAACCACGCCGGCCAATTCATGCGGCATGGTCAGACGGGAAAGGGAGAGGCGAGGCAAGCTTCCACCTTGGTCGCCCCAACCGTCGGGTGGCCCGATCATCAGGTGCACGTCGCCGCTCCCAAGGGTCCATCCCCGAAGGCGTTCGGCGAATTCAAGGCTGTCCAAGAGGTCACCGCCCTCGTCCAAGAGAACGCGATGCGAGCCCTCTGGTGGGGCCTCGAGGTAGGCCTTCAGCGAGGTCTTGGCGGGATGCGGTTGAACCCGGACACCGCGCTGACGCAAACGAGCAAGGTAGAGGTCCATGCCATCGGCCATCGAGCGTTCTTTGGGACGACCATGCAGGTGGACCGTGATTCGCCCCATGCTCCGCTCAAGGGTTCATGTTGCATGTGTTCTTCGCTGGACAACCTCAAAGCAGGTCGGTTCGAAGGCACGTCATGGGTTGGCGGCTTCCTTGGAGACGGGGGGCCGATTCCGGCGACCGCAATCCGCCCTTGCGCCGGGACACGCGAGCGTGGTTGAGCGCCATGCGTGAAGTCTGCGAGCGGCACTTCGACCGCCCACAAGCCGGTCGGATGCGCGTGCGGGAATTGCAAGTGGAATGGAGGGAAGCCATGGCGGACGGTACCCTCGACGAAGCCGGTCATTTGGGGTTGGAACGACGCGCCTACAGGCTGCTGAACGGCGACGACGAAACCTGGTTGAGGTGGCTGGACGACCTCGAATTTTGGCAACCCGGTTGGAATCCTGACCAAGGCGATGAACAGGCTTGATAGCGGCCCCACTTTAGCCCACACCATGGGCCAGCAGCCTACGCTTCACCTGCTGTATTCCTGCCCCTTTTGCTGGAAGGTGCGGGGCCTGACGGAACACCTTGGCATGGACGTGCAGTACGTTCCGGTGAACGGGATGAAGATCCGAAAGGACGTGGCCTTTGCCGGCGATTGGGGAAAGGTCCCGGTCTTCACCGATGAACACGGTCAGCACGTGGTCGACTCCACACCCATCCTCCGCCACATCGACGCCAACTACAACGAGGGAAAACTTGCTGCTCGCGGCGATGCTGCCCGTCAAGACACATGGATGACATGGGTCGATACGCACATGTCCAAAGCCACCGTTCCGATGCTCTACGGTAGCCTTGGTTCCGCATTGAAAACGACCACCCGCATCTCAAAAATTGAGAAATTCGGATTCTTGTCCAAGCGCCTGTACGCCTGGGCAGGTTTTCCCGTCATGTGGGGCATCATCGCCCGCAAGCGGGTCAAAAAAGACGGGCGAACGCCAAAGAAACTCTGGCATGATTTGCTGAGTGAGTTCACAAACGCCTTCGAGGGTCAACCCTTCTTCGGCGGCGAGCATCCGGATCTGGTGGACTTTGCTGCCTTCGGCTACATGCGTTCGATTTCCCCGTTCCCACAATTCGACCAACTCCGGGATCACAATGCCGGAATGACGTGGTATGAGGGCATGGTCGGCACGCTTCACGGAGCGTGATGTTGTGAAGGTCGGCTCCCTCTCCTTCGCCAAGGTGGAGCAGGGCACGACCTACGTTGGTGACGACCGTGGCGGATGGATTCACGCCGGCCATCGGCCTCGACACGAGGTGCGCGTTCCCGAATTTTTCATCCTTGAAACGCCGCTCCGTGCAAAGGATGTGGCCCGACTCTGCAACGCGCCGGTTCCTGACGACGAAGGCCCCCACGAAGGCATCGATGCAGCCCTGCTTCAACAGATTTGCAGCGCCGTCCGGGCCGGGCTTGAAGGCGATCTTGAGGTCCGGCCACCGAGCCTCGCCGAGTGGACCATCGCCAACGAAGCGGGGATCCTCAAGCCGCAACCTGGCGTGCTCGAAGTGCTTGCCGACGCTCCTTTCTCCAACCACCGGGGCGCCCCCATGGACGGGCGGCCAAGGGAAGGGTCCACCCTCGGCCCGTTGATGGACCAACTCGCTTGCATCGAGGTGCATCCGTACAAGACCGGCGCGACGGCGACCTCCTCCGTGCCCATGGACCGTCGTCTACCTGGAACGGTGCTCCGCCTTGTGCTCAGCCCCAAGCGGATTGGTCCCACACGCACGGTGCCACGCCAAGCGGATGTCGCGGCCAACCTCCGCATTGAGGCGCTTTGCACCTTGCTCATCGGCGTCGTGCCGTCCTTCTTGATCCCCGTCTTGCGTGGGTTTGGGGGCTACGCCCTCGAGGGCTGGGCCAACCTGCTCTTCGGTGGGCTCGTCGCCGGATTTGTCACCGGAGCGGTGTGGCGACCACGACGGCCGACGGTCCAATGGGACGACGGCGAGGTTCAGGACGACGAACGCAAGGTCTCCCAGTAAGAGTCTCCGCGGCACGCCTCGGCCACGCAGAGCGTGGCCATGTTGACGATGTCACGGACCTCGTCGTTTCGAGCCACGATTTGAACGGGGAAGGTGGTGCCTTCGAGGATGGGGCCGATCATTTCGGCGTCCGCCAGTTGCTCCAACAGCTTGTAGGCGATGTTGGCTGCGGCAAGGTTGGGGCACACCAAGACGTTCGCCGAGCCTTCAAACTCGAGGAAGGGATACTCCTGTTGGACCATGGGGTCGAGGGCGGTGTCCGCTTGCATGGGCCCGTCGATGCGCAGGGTTGGGTCCAACTCTCGCGCCGTCGCCACCGCTTCCTCAAGGCGGGTGCTGCGTTGTTCTCGGTTTGAGCCGAAGTTGGAGAAGGAGAGCATCGCCACCCGCGGTTCAAGCCCGAAGCGTCGCGCGACCCTCGCGGTCTGCACGGCGATCTCGGCCAGCGTTCGCTGGTCGGGGTAGATGTTCACCGTTGCGTCGGCGAGGATGATCAAGCGTCCTGCCACCGACACGACATAGCAGCCGACGATGCAGTGGGCTTCTGGATGGGTCCCCAAGTTCTGAATGGCGGGTTTGAGCACGTCTGCGTAGGTCCGTCCGACGCCACCGACCATGCCGTCTGCGTCGCCCGCCTTCAGCATGCTCGATGCGAAGTACGGACGGCTCTTCAGCAGGCGTTCAGCATCGGCGAGGGTCACGCCTTTTCGCTTGCGACGCATGGCGAGTTCAGGCGCGTAAACGGCCTTCCGCCGTTCGTCCTTTCGTGGATTGACGACGGTGTGGTCGAAGTCCAAACCGAGGTGAGCGATGCGCCGCTTGATGCGGTCCGGCGGCCCCAAGAGGATGGGGTGGCAGATGTTCTGGTCGGACAACTGGGCCGCTGCACGGAGGACACGTTCCTGATCGCCTTCTGGGAAGACGATGCGTTTTCCGCGGCCTCGTACTTGGTTGATCACGCTGCGCATGAGCGCGTAACTCTGGCCCAAGCGCCCCTCAAGTTCCTCACGGTAGCGGAGTTCATCAAAGTCCTCGGGACCCACAGCAGCAACGCCTTCCTCCACCGCGGCCTTGGCCACGGCGCTTGCTTCCCAAATGAGCACGCGTCGATCGAAGGGTTTCGGAATGATGTATTCCGGTCCAAACTGCATTTCCAGACCGTCGTAGGCTTGGGAAATGTAGTCCGGAACGGGCTCCTTGGCCAATTCCGCCAACGCCCGTGTGGCGGCCATCTTCATGCCTTGCGTGATGTCGCGAGCCCGCACGTCAAGGGCACCACGGAAGATGTAAGGGAAGCCAAGCACGTTGTTCACTTGGTTTGGATAATCCGACCGCCCAGTGGCGATGATGGCGTCGTCGCGGACCGCGGTGACCTCGTGAGGTGCAATCTCAGGCGTCGGGTTGGCCAATGCAAACACGATCGGTCGGTCGGCCATCGCCGCCACCATTTCGCCGGAGACCAAGCCACCGCGTGAAAGCCCGAGCATGACGTCTGCGCCGACCAAGGCGTCGCTGAGGTCCCCGGCCGGGCGGTCTTGCGCGAAAGGTGCCTTGTAGGCGTTGATTTCGCCCGCTTCCAATCGCGCCTTGGTGACGATGCCTTTGCTGTCGCACATCGTGATGTGCTCTTGACGAACGCCGCAGGCCACGTAATGGTTGGCGCATGCGATGGCGCTTGCGCCAGCACCGATCACGACGACCTTGACGTCCTCGATGGCTTTCCCCTGAAGCTCGCAGGCGTTGATCAGCGCAGCCGCGGAAATGATGGCGGTGCCGTGCTGGTCGTCGTGCATGACGGGAATATCGGTGGCTTCGGCGATGCGCCGTTCGATTTCGAAACATTCGGGTGCTTTGATGTCCTCGAGGTTGATGCCTCCAAAGGTCTTGGAGATGGCCACCACCGTGTCGATGAAGCGCTCCGGGTCGGTTTCGTCCACCTCGATGTCGAACACGTCGATGTCTGCGAAGGTCTTCAGAAGCAATCCCTTGCCTTCCATGACGGGTTTGCTGGCCAAGGCACCGATGTCCCCAAGGCCAAGCACGGCCGTGCCGTTGGAAATCACCGCCACGAGGTTGCCCTTTGACGTGTACCGGTAGGCGTCCTCTGGCCGTTCAGCGATTTCCAAACACGGGTAGGCCACACCGGGAGAGTACGCCAAGGAAAGTTCGTGCGCGGTGGCGTGAGGTTTGGTGGGCACGACCTTGATTTTGCCTCGAGGCGAGGCCTCGTGGTACTCCAAGGCTTCCCGCTTGAGGTGCTCTTCGCGTGACGATTCACCCATGGTCCTCGGCGTCTCGGCGACGCGACCCGGTTTGAGCCTTCTGTGGTGTGGCTCCGCACACCGCCAATTCCCGACGTTGCTGAACCCTATGGAGGACCGTTGAAGAACCGTCGGAGTCGATGGCTTTCCGTGCACAGGTCACGCGTCATCGCCACCATCGGACCTTCGTGCGACAACGAGGACACGCTCACGGCCATGCTCGAGGCTGGACTCGACGTGGCTCGCCTGAATTATTCACACGGTGATTTGCCCTCAAAAACGGCGACCATCGAGCGTCTTCGAGCGGTGGAAGCGAAGGCCGGACGTCCGCTTGGGGTCCTCGCTGACCTGCCCGGGCCAAAACTCCGGCTCGGTCGATTTCCAGGAAGCATTCACCTTGTTCGGGGAACCTCCGTGACCTTGCGCTGTGGGGAAGAGACGTCCGACGACGTGAGCGACCTGACCTTCCCGGTGCCCTACGCTGCACTGGCAGAGGAACTCCGTGTTGGCGATCCGGTCTTGCTTGCGGATGGATTGATTCGCTTGGAGGTGGAATCCATCGATGGCACTTCGGTCGTGGCTCAAGTGCTCGACGGTGGGCACTTGAGCGAACGGAAGGGGATCAACGTGCCGCGCACCTTGGTCTCGCTGCCCGCCATCGGGGAAAAGGACGAAGATTGCCTAAGGCACGCGCTTGAGCACGAAGTCGATTTTGTGGCCGTCTCCTACGTGAGGAGTGCCGAGGACATGGCACCTGCACGCCGCATCATCGCCGAAGCTGGTCTGCACACCTGGGTCATCGCCAAAATCGAACACCCTGCCGCCCTTGACGATCTCGACGCCATCGTCGATGCGAGCGATGCGGTCATGGTGGCGCGAGGAGACCTCGGGGTGGAAATCCCGCTGGAAGAAGTTCCTGCTGCACAAGAGCGGATCATCGGCATGTGCCTCGCACGCGGAAAACCCGTCATCGTCGCCACACAGATGCTGGAATCGATGGTCGATCACCCTCGCCCGACACGGGCCGAAGTCAGCGATGTCGCGACCGCGATTCGGCAATTCACCAGTGCCGTGATGCTCTCGGGAGAGACCGCCACGGGCGCGTACCCTGTTGAAGCGGTGTCGACCATGATTCGAATCGCTGAGCGTGCAACGATGGCCATCGACGACCTCCCCAGCCCTCCGGCGCTGGCGATGTTCAGAAGCACCCGAGCCATCACAGGCGCGGCCGTCAAATTGGCCGCCGATGTGGATGCGGATCGGCTGATTGTGGCCACCCAACACGGGAGCGCGGCCCGCTTGATGGCCGCACATCGCCCTCGCCGACCCATCTTGGCGATCACCAACCGCATGCGTGCACTTCGCCGCACCACAATCCTTCCCGGAGTGGACGGTCACCTCGTCGAGGAACAAGCCCGATCACGGGACACCGTTGGAGCGGCGGTGAAAGCCATGGTCGACGCTGGGCGGATGCATCCCGGCGAAAAAGTGGTCACCGTGACCGGTTCACCCAACGCGATTCGAGGCCGTACGTCGACCATTCGGCTGGTGGGTGTCGACGACGAAGGGCATCTGCGCATGTTGGAATGAAGGTCGCCGTTCTGGTTTGGTTTGTTTAAACATGCAAACCTACCCCTTATACCTGTAAGGAAGCCAAATTCGCGTATGGAGGCTCGTACTGGGGCGGAGTCCCGCAGCATCCGGTTGCACGCGACGGGGCTCGTCTTGCTCATGCTGATGAGCCTGGCCTCACCTCTTCTGATGCCCAACGCCTCGGCTCACGAGGACGCCGGTGGAACGGTTTGGCCCATGAGCGGAAGCGAAGACACCGGTTGGGTCAAACTCGATGCGGTCTCCTCAGACGGCATTCAACCGGCCAGCGCAGACTGGAACCTGACCTTCGCTCCGGGCGCAACGCTCGACAACGTTTCCTTCGAAATCCGTGTGTCTGGGGCTGATGGCATGGTCATCGACTCCCCGTTGATGATCGCCGGTGGGTCCGTGGGTTCAGCCCTTCTCGACCTGAGCAGCCAAGGCTGGATGGGTCAAACCCTTGACCTCGACGGAGGTGATCCGTTCACTGGACGGACGTCAACCAGCGGCCTGTCGTCCAGTTGGACCCTCCCTGGAGGAGCCACCGTCACCGACCTTGTGGTGCAAGCCCTCGCACCCGCCGACCCCACGGTTTCGCTCAAACCGCTGGCCTTCGAACCCTCGGCACGTGCCGTTCACCCCGACGACGGCAGGCTTTGGTTGGCCGTGGACGACCGGGTGCTCGTCATTGACGCTGCCATGAATCCCCCGACCATTGACATCGTCGACGTTCCCGACGTGGTCGCCATCGTCGACCTTGAGGTGGACCTGAGTCACCGGCAGGTGTTGGTGCTGGGCACCGACGGCATGCATGCCATCGACGTGGACACAGGCACACTGGTTCCACTGCCGACCAACCAAAGCACCGTTGGAAGCGATGCACCAATTCTCCGACTCGCCACCGACGGTTCGGGTCAGGTCATCGCCGTAGGCGACGCTTGCCTGCACAACCGCTCCGTCGACGGGACGTGGTCCGTGCTCGCCGGGTGCAACACCAACACCTTCCCCATGTCCGCCAATGCTGAGGTCTTGGCCATGGAGGTCTTCAACGGCCTTGTCCACGTCAGCCTCGACGGTGAAGGTGTGCTCCGGTACGACCCGGTGGCCAGCACCTCAACGATTTGGACCACGGCGAACGTCTTGCATTCCGACGTCATCACGTCCATGGTGGAGATGGGCGGACAGATCTTGTTCGGTTCGGCCGATGCCGGCATTGGACGGTACAACCCCTCCCTCAACCTCTGGCAAGCCACGTGGTCCAGCGCAAATTGGTTGGCCGACGATGAGATCAACGGGATTGAAGTGGTGGGCAACGAACTCTGGGTGCTCGCAGGTTCGTCCATCGAACGCTACGACATCAATTCGGGCGTGTTCACCACCCACAACGGCCCCTCCGATTTGGCCGAAGCCGGGCTTGGCGGCAACGTCCCGGTCATGATGGCTTGGCCGGCTGGCGGCGCACGAGCGCCCAGCGACCACACCCTCCTCGTGGGCGACGGTACGGGCACCTTCCTTCGTATGGCACCCGGCGCTACGCCGATGGTCCAAAGCGACCTCGTTCTTGCCACCAGCCCACCCATCGCTGAGATGACCGCTCTGGCCGCTTTCGGAGACAACATCAACGTCGGCGGCGACGACCTTGTTGCGGTCTACAACACCACCCAACGCCGCTGGACGGGCGCCACGACCATCGTCGGGGTGCCCACCGCGATGGCCGCCACGGCCACCGACGTCTGGGTGGCCACCGAGGAGAACGGTCTCTACCGCATCGATGACGCCACCGGGAACGCTCAGCAATTCCAGCGCAGCGAAGCACGGTGGAATGCCCAAACGGGCGTCGCGGTGGACGGAAACGATGTGGTGATCACCCACGAAGATGGAGGCATCAGCGTTTGGAACTTGACCGACTTGGCCAACGGAAATCCGCCGTGGCAAAGCGGCGCGACCAGTGACGTTCCCGCGGACGCCACAGGTGAAGTGGCCATCCTCAACCGCACCGCCTATTTCGCCAGTGAAAGCGGCTTGCTTCGCCTTGATTTGGACGCTGGGCCAACGTGGCTCAGCACGTGGGGCAGCACTGGCATCGACCAGTCATTCTACGCTCCAATCGTCGAATTCCAAGGCGTGCTCCACTACGGACTGTACGGCTACGGAGTGATTCGAATTGACCTTGCGACGGGAGAACTCCTTGCCCCCTTGCTGGATGGGAACGGGAACGGGGCCGGAGGCGCGTTGCCCAGCGACGCCATCTACAGCATCGCCGTCACCAGCATCCGTGGTTCAGCAGAACTCGCCATCGGCACCCAATCCGGTGCCGTCTTGTGGGACGGGAGCAGCGCATACGCCATCCCAGGCGGTCGGAATTGGGACGAGCGCCCGGCACAACACCTCGAGTTCATGGATCTGGGGTCCTACCTCTACGCCAGCACCAACCTTGGCGTCTGCCGGTGGCAATTGGATGCGTCCGGTGGATTGGACATCGACGAATGCCTCACGGTGTACGACGGCATGCCAAATTGGGCCACCTACTCCATCGGCCACAACAGCACCCACATCTTCGGCGGCACCCTTAGCGGTGTTGGCGTCATCGCCCTGAGTTCGTTCACCGTGGTCGACACGTGGGAAACGCAGAGTGCAGACAATGCGCCCGTGGCCATCGTCGACGACATCGCTTACATCGGCCTCGACGGCATCGGTGTCGCGCGCTGGGACCTCATCAACGCAGCGTGGCTGAACCTCTGGACCTCGAGCGGTGTCCTTGACACGAACGGGATCACAGGACTGGTGGCCGGCACACAAGCCAACACCCTGTGGGTTGGAGGTGACGACGGTTTCCAACTGATCGACGTCATCAACGCCACTGAATTGGTTGACATCGAGAAGACCAATTCCTTGTACTACGACAACGGCGACCCTTACGATCTCATCATGGTCGGTGACGTTCTGCACTACAACCAGCGAACGGCTTCGGACCGCATTTACCGCATCGACACCGGCAACCTTGCCTCTCCTGTGAACTACCTCGACATCGGCGTCCATCTCAATGAAGGAGGCCTTGACGTCGCCGGCATGGGGCGGATGGGCGACGTCATCGTTGCCTCCGCGGTGTCTGGACAATGGTGGAACACCGAAGGAAGCGGTGGCATCGTTCGTTGGGACACGGTCAACGGCAGTTGGTTGCCCGACGTGCTCCCCGACGCATCGATTGACGTGATGGAGATGTTGCAAACCGCCAACGGAGAAACGTGGATTCAGTGGGGCGACACCGGCATCGAAGTGCACGACGCCAACGGAACCCTCGTCCAAGATTGGGGCGACAACGACATCCCCGATCTGCCAAACGGCCAAGACGGTTACCCGATGGGTGGAGGCATGGTGGAGTGGAACGGCGAAGTGCTGCTGGCCTCTGAAGACGGCATCGAAGCCTACGATCCGTCCACGGGCACATGGTCGACGTACTGGTCAGACGCCAACACGCCCGAAGTCTACGAGCTTTGGACGGACGGGAACGTCCTCTTCATCGGCGCCACGAGCGGCTCGGGGTGGAACCCCGACGGCGTGGTGATCATGGAGGACAGCAGCGGAACACGAACCACCGTGCTTTCCTCCGCCAACGGTGATTTCTCAAACGCCTACCCGATCAGCATCGAGGCCTGCGATGGCATGGTGTGGACGGCTTTCTTCCAATTGTCCGGTGGTGCGCAGGTCATTGGCGTGGACCCCAACGGCACCGCATCTGATGTGGTCATCGACGGTCAGGACCTTGGCTCCAACCAACGTCCTGCAGCGCTTGCATGCGCCGGGACTGAATTGCACGTCGGCTTTTGGTCGGTCAGCACTGGCATTGTGGTCTGGGACCTTGCAACCGGTCAAGCCACCGACCAACTCAACGGGGATGACGGGTTGAGCAACTCGGCGGTGTACTACGACGCCATGGCCACCGTTGGCTCCGCCACCTCACCCTCCATTGTCGTGGGTCATGACACCAACAACGGCGACGGCGGCTACTCGTACTACAACGTCGCAAACCCCGTTCCGACCGTCCGCGAACAAGGCAGCCTGGTGACCACCGTTGCTCGTGGAGCAGGTGGAGAGGCCGTGTACGGCATCGCAGGTTTGAGTTCTGGCTTCAGCCAAGTTGGGCAGTGGTCTCCATCCGTAGGAGCAAGCGTGATTGAAAGCAAGATTCAACTCAACTCAGGCGCCGTTTCTGCCTTGGCCGGTTCCGGAACCACCCTCTACGCGGCAACCTACGACCCGACCGCCGGCTTTGGCGCCTCCACGGGCGGAAACGCCCTTCTCGTTGGCAGCGTTGCAAGCAACGGAACCCTGACCTGGACCGACGGCCACACGATGCCCTCGAGTTCGCGCGTCAATGCCATCGCCATCGGAAACCAAGCCGTCCACGCGTCCACCTTCCCCCGACAAGGATTCAGCGGAAACGGCGGCGGACAAGGCAGTGGACTGCTCACCCTCGACCTCATGAACGGCACGTGGTCCACCGCGAGCAACGGACTGTCGGACGACATGGACGGGTTGGCATGGTACGGCAACACGTTGGTGACCGGTTTGATCGGTGGCGGCACTGGAGTGTCTGGCATCCAAATCTACGACCCGACCACGGACGCTTTTGTTGACGGAGGTGTCCTTGGAGGCTTGCCTTCAAACACGATCTACGGCCTTTCCCGCTCTTCGACCTCCGACGTGGTGCACATCGCCACTGAAGGAGGCGTGGGCCGGTTCGATCGAAGCCTGGACGGATGGGACACGCCGATCACCACCGTCGACGGACTCCTTTCGAACAAGGCATGGGACGTGATCACATGGCTCGACGGGTCCGGTGACGAGCAGGTGCTCCTGGCCACCGACGGTGGTTTGTCCCTCTGGAACGCCTCTGCTGATCAAATGGTGGCATCGTGGGACGACACCAACGGATTGTTGGAGACGTCCACATGGGGCCTCTTCCGAAACGCCACGGACGGTACGGTTCTGTTGGCTCACGACGGGCTTGGCTCGTCCCGCCCAGGTGCGACCGTCCTTGCTGCTTCTTCATCGGCTGCAGGCGGATTCGTGGTCGACGACACGCATCGTTTCGACCAGCTTCCTTCCAACGACGTGACCGCCGTTTCATCGGATTTCTGGGGCCTCCACGTCGCCACCGGCAGCGGCACCATGACGCACTGGAACGCCCTCAGCGAGGAATTTGAGGAAGGATTGGATCGAACCCCCACCAACCAACCGGTCACCCGCATCGCCAGCGACGGCACCACCGCCGTTCTGATGACCGACAACGGCGTGGTCCTCGTCGAAGCCTCGTCCACGACGCATTCCCTTCTCGCCTCGGAAACCGTGATCGGAATTTCCGACGTTGCACTCGACGCCTCAGGTGCCGTGTGGGCCAGCACGTTTGACGACGGATTGGCCGCATGGAGTCCACCACCAGGCTATCGCCCGGTGCCCAGCGCGACCAGCCTTCGAGCGACACCGCTCAATTTGGGCATCGGCACAGGGTTCGCCGACGTGACCGATTACCTTCATCCTGGTACCAGCATCGACCTGCTGGACCTTGCTGGCGTGCCATCGTTGACCCTACCAAACGGTTCGATCGGTACGCTGACGCCGACCGCCCTTCCTCTGGTGTTCAGTTCCACCACGCAAGGTGCTGCAGTCTGGGCCTCCACCGATCTGCTGCTGTGGAACGGGACCTTCGAGATGGCGGACGATGCCTTCGTCAACCGCTTGCAGGCTGCGGTGGACACCGGCCGGATGTTCAACGGCAACCTCACCGTCGAGGCACAGCTCTTCAGCCCCGTCAACGGCTCCATGGAAGTGCGCCTCATCTACGACTGGAGCCGAACGGAAACGCCGGTTGAATTGCTTGAACTCAGCGACCGACCCGACGACGGTGGTGGCGCCTTGCGCGCATCTTGGTCCTTGGTGCACGACGAGGATTTCGCACGCTACCTCCTCTACCTGAAACCGGGTGGATGGGCCGTTCCCCCGACTGCTGCAGAACTGCAGGCCTCCAACCTGCAACCCGACGCGGCCGTTGCTTTGCACAGTCGACTTCAGACGGACGTCTTCACCGCTGGGGGTGAACCGTTGATCGACGGACAGAGCTACAGTGCCGTGGTTGTCGTGGAATACGCCGACGGTCGATTCGGCACGGTCTCCATGCCGCTTGGTCCTGCGAGCCCAAGCGACGAGATGCCGCGACCGCCCAACAGCGGAGAGGCGATGCCGTCCACCCTCAGCAACGCCGCGGACGGTGACCTCGACGTGCGATGGGAACGGTGCACGGCGTTGGACCATGCGTCCACGCGATTGTACGCCTCGACCGTTGAACGAACCGACGTCGTCGGACTGACGCCCGTGCTTGATCTTCCCAAGACCGAGGGCAACGAGACCACCTTGACCCTTCAGCCCGGCCGTGTCTATTGGATCGGCCTGACGTGCGTGGACGAAGCGGGCCAAGAGAACCTCAGCGACGCACTCATTCTCGGACCGGTGGTGCCCACCGGCGGTCTTGACGACGGCATCGCTCCACCCCCGCTTCAAAACGTGGAGGCCGTTGACGCTCCAAACGACGAGGGTGGGCGTATTCTGGTGTCTTGGACGCCGTCCATTGCGGTGGATTGTGCCTTCTACACGGTGTGGCTGCATGAGCTTGGTGACATCCAAAACATCGACCAAGTGGGTCAAAGCGACGGGGCTTACGCCACCCGTGTGGCCGAAGCTATCGCAGCACTGCGCGACGGCACGCTCGCCTTTGAGGAAGCGGAAGTCGTGGCCGATTGTTCTGCAAATCAAACCGTGGTGGACGACATTGGAGGCCGGTCGTTGATCGACGGCCGCACCTACCTTGTGGCCGTCACGGCCCACGACGTGTGGCTCAACGTTGACCTCAGCCTCGGTGACGGGACGATCATCGACGATGTCATTCCCTACCGCAACGTCATCGACGAGGGTCTTGCTCCAGACCGGTTGGTGGACGTGAAAGCCTTCGACCACCCAGAAGACGACGGACGGGCCATCGACGTGGTCTTCTCACCGTCGGATGCTGACGACTTCGATCATTACCTCATCTGGACCTTCACGGAGGAGATCACCAACGTGAGCGCATGGTACAACGACGGTGTGTTCATCGGCGAAGTCGCGGTGCTGCGCATTGACACCCAACTCATCGACGCCGAAGGTTCACCGTTTGAGATCACCTTGAACGAAGCCTTGCACAAGGACGACGACGGCACGTGGTCGGTCGTGGCGATTGAGGACGGAATGACCGTTCACGCCATGGTGACCGTCCATGACCTCAGAGGAAACGTTCACCTCGACGGGTTGACGGGGGCCTCTGCCCTTGCCGTGGACAACCTCGCCGACCGTGAAGCGCCCGACCGCATCGAAGACCTCGTGGCCACGGACAGGCCAGAAGACGACGGAAGTGCCGTCTTGCTCGAGTTCTTGCCTTCCACCGCCAGCGATGTGGCGGCCTACGAAGTCTATGCGTTGAGTGCACCCTTCAACCGCGTCAGCGAGAGCGCAACCCCAAGCCTGGTGCTTGACCGCACCCCTGAATTCCCGGTGACCGTTGAGCGCTACTCCGACGGCAGCCTGCTCCAACCCGGTGTGCCGTTGCACCTTGCCGTGGTGGTCCGAGACGCCAGTGGAAACGCCCACCTCACCGAACTGATCACCGCCTCCGTCGAACCTGTGGACGACGGTGTCGAAGACCCCGGCATCTACCTTGATGCCATCACGGGCATCACCGCAGCGTGGCTTGAGCAAACCGATGTGCTGGTCGCCTGGGAGCACACCAACGACCCCTCTGTTCGCGCCTACAGGGTCTACTTTGCCTCCGAGTCCTTCCCCGACGTCGAAAGTGCAATCTTGGCCGGAGAGGTGCAAGCCTCGAATTCCTACCGAATTTCCGCGGACACCTTCCCGGAACTTGTGAATTCAAGCGGCTGGTACATCGCGGTGACTCCCGTGGACGACACCTTCGAACGGACGTCGGTGGAAACCGTCTTCCTCGCACCGCTGATCCAAACGGACGGCGGCGGAGGTGGCGCTGACGAGGGCTTCGACTTCGGGACCTACTTGACGGGACCAAATGCCATCATTGCAGGTTTGGTGCTCGTCACCGTCCTGCTCGCCCTGCTTGTGCTGCGGCGGCGAGGCGGAGAAGGAAGCAAGACCTACACCTTGCAAGAAGCCACCTGGGGGATTCAGGAAGACGCCTTCGGACCTGTGCCAACCGGACCCGCGCCGACGGCGCCCGCTCCGGCTGCACCGGCCTCGGCCTTGGCCGCGCCTCAAGCGCTCTCTGTGGACCTCTACGCGGCGGCCCAACAACTCAGCCAAGCCCCACGGATGGAAGCCCCTGTCAGCCGTCCACCTGCACCGTCAACAAACATCGATGGCTTGCTCGATGACCTCGGCCTAGAGGGACAAGCGCCTGCAAAGCAAGGCGCTCTGGACACGTCCTTCCTCGACGATCTGCTCTGACCGGTGCGCTGAAGCACAACGGTGCCCCCCCAATGGTGAGCGCATGTCTGCAGGACCGCGTGATGCCGTCTTCACCACCCTGCTGTTCCAACCGGGACGGGGCGTGGCGGACCTCCCTTTGCACCTCGCTCGCTTGGAGGTGCACGCGGCCGCGTTGCGCCTGAGTCCAGACATGGAACGTGCCGTTGATTCGATGGCTGAGGCTTGCCGAGAACGCACCGAGGAAGGCTTGGTTCGCTTGGCATGGTCGAAGGACGGCTGGACCTGCACCACGCGCGACCGCGAAATGCTCCCTGATGTGGACGCCATCACCGCACCTGCCCCAAGATGGGCAGGTCGCATCAACGGCACCAAGCACGGCGCTTGGTCCTGGTCCGAAGAGATGGCAGCGAAGGGAAGTGCGATGGGAGCGGATGCCGTGCTCTTGGTGCACGAACACCGCATCGTCGATGAACGCCGCGCGACGCCCCTGTTGTTGGACGACGACGGTGTGGTTTGGGCTGCTCCAGACGACGACGGAGGGGTCGCGAGCATCACCTTGAGCACGTTGACCGGCGCGCTGGCGGCTGCGGGGCTTCCCGTTCAGCGCGGCCATTTGAACGAACGTCGTGTCGCCCGTGCGACCGCCATGGTCCTCGTCGGTACTGGACTTGGCGTGGCATCCGTCGACACCATCGACGGTGTGCCCTTTGCCTCTCCCAGCCCACGACTGCTCAACGTGTGCCGTGCCGCCTACGAGGCGCATATGGCCGATCCGGCCACTTGGACTGAACCGGGAGGGGCGCGATGATGGACGTGATCCGCACGGTCGAAGGCTTGCGTGAGCACGGCCAACTCGGGGTCACGGCAGGGGCGTTCGGCGCTCCTGACGAAGTGCTGCTCCTGTCCACCGGGCCGGCGAGCCATTTGGCCAAGCATTCGATGATCGCACGGCCTCCACGCCAACGGGCCGTCTTGCGTCAGCCGGAAGCATCCGGGTCCGTGCTTGGAACCAACAACCCCCTCGAGGGCGAGCCGGCGTGGCAAACCGCGGGCGTGCTCAACGCCACCGTTCAGGCATGGACGGAGGGAGAGTGGCGTGACGTGAAGCACCTTGAGGCCCCGCGTCTCGACGACCTGCTTCGCGCGCTCGAAGGAGAGATGCTCGACCCAACACCGTTCGAAACACACGTGGAAGGCTGGCCCAGTCGGCCCTTCCTCAGCGGTGCCTTCGCGTACGATTTGGTGCAGTGGACCCAGCCCATCAGCGTCCACCACCCTCCGCCACCACACGAACTGTTGGCCGTGATTTGGGCCGTGGATGGGGCGCTGCTCATCGATCACGCCACGGGAACGTGCCAACGGCTTCACGTCGAAGATGACGCTTGGGGGGCTCGGATTCATCCTGCGGAAACGAGGATCACCCAGCCCCCTTCGTCAAGCCATCATGTTCTCGAGAGTTCCATGGACGACGCCCGACACGCCGAGGCCATTGAGCAGGTGAAGGAAGCCATCGTCGAGGGGCGGATGTACCAGGTCAACATCGGTCGACGATGGACGGCTCCGCTTCCCGACCGGCCCTGGGAGGTCATGCGACGTCTCCTGGAGGGGAACCCGGCTCCCTTCTCAGCATGGACCTGGGCGCCTGATCTCGACCATCACCTGCTCTCGAGTTCCCCCGAATCCCTCCTCCGGATTCATGCCGGCCAGGCGATGGCTTCACCGATCAAAGGAACCTACCCGCGAGGAAACGACGCCTTGGAGGAACAAGCGCTCCGGCGTGCCTTGGTCGAAGACGAGAAGGAAACCGCGGAACACAGGATGCTGGTCGACCTCATGCGCAACGATTTGGGGGCCATCAGCCGACCGGGCTCAGTCCGTGTCGAGCGGTACGACGTGGAGGCCTACGCCACGGTGCAGCACCTCGTTTCTCACGTCGGTTCCACCCTGACGGTCGACCCGCCTGCCGCCTTTGCCTCCGTGTTCCCCGGTGGCTCCATCACCGGTTGTCCGCGTACGGTGGTGTGCGCCGCCATCGACGCGATTGAACGTGAGCCGCGGCGGTTTTGGTGCGGTTCCATCGGGTGGTGGGACCCTGACGGCCATCACGGCGCATGGAACATTCTGATTCGGACCATGCAGGTTCGCCATGAAGGAGAACGTCGGATGGCCGACGTGCTCGCCGGAGGCGGCATCACCATCGGAAGCGTTGCAGAGCGAGAAATCGAAGAGGCGGTGTGGAAGGCGGACGCCTTGCTCAGCGCAGCCGGTTGGGGATCGCCCCGCACCAGCATTCGAGGCATGCTCCGCATCACACCGCTCAGCGTCCCGCATGGAGCACCCCTCGGCGGACGCTTGGGCCAGCGACGGGACCGCCCAGACGGCGCTGTGGTGCTGGTGGACAACCTCGATTCCTTCACCCACAACATCGCGCATGCCATCATGCATCTCGGTCACGACGTGCACGTCATTCAGGGCCGTGGGCCAGAAGGGCCCGTCGACGTTGAGGAGGCGGTCATGGACCTCCTTGAGGCAGCTCCGAGCCATCTGATCTTGGGTCCGGGACCCGGGCGTCCCGAGGAGGCTTTGTTGACCATGCGGCTGTCAGAACTGGCCTTGCAAGGCCGCACGCCATCGCTGCTCGGCATCTGCCTTGGCCACCAAGCGCTCGGCCTTGCGGCGGGAGGGCGCATCGTGCACGACCCGCATGGACCCGTGCACGGCCGACCCGTTCATGTGGTGCACGACGGCACCGGATTGTTCCGCGACGTGTCCGGCCGGACCACACGGATGGTGCGCTACAATTCCTTGGTCGTCGACGGTGCTGTGGCGGAGCATCTGCGCGTGAACGCACGTTCTGGTCACGTCACGATGGGGTTCCACTCACCGCGATTCCCCGTTCACGGATTGCAGGGTCATCCTGAATCCATCGGCAGCGAGGAAGGCGACCGTCTTCTCCGGGCCTTCCTCGTCGCAGCGCATGGTTGAAAGGACGGGAGCCGGTCGTCGGGGTTGAGGGAGACCATGCCGCTCTGCCGATCCTGCAACGGGACCTTCGCGCGGGAGTATTTCATCCACGGAAACGGCCCTCGGGCACAGATTTGCGTGCGTTGTGGTTTGGACCAAGGCTTGGTGACCAAGGAAGAGGTCCCGACCTTCTTTGACGACGGACTCATCTCCTCTCGGCTCTCTGTGGTGTCAAGGCGGTGGGGGCCTGCGATCACCCTGATCATGGGGTGGACTTTCTGGTTGACCTTCCTGAGCGGCGTGTCGCCATGGGGCACCTACGTCCTCGTCTTGCTTGGCATCGGTACGCTGCTCCTGCCAGCCCAAATCTTGCTCTATCGCGCGAAGTACTCTGGCGACATGGCACGGTTGACCCCGAACCACGAGCGCCCGAAAGGCCACTGAATCACGTCTTGGCGTGAATCTTGAGGACGTCGCCGTCTTCGACCTGATGGTCCGCACCGACCACACGGCGTGTGCGGCCGTCCACGCCGCGAATGAATCCCGCTTCCAAATCGGTGTGGACGCGCCCAGCGACGGATTTGGCGGTGATGCCTGCGGGCACCACCAGGGCGTCAGGCAACACCCGCCCGTCACCGTCGACCCAACGGCCCTCGTCTTGGACGGGGTACACCACGATGCGGTCAAGGGTGTCGAACACCACGGCGTCGAGCAAGGCTTCGATGCCGGTGCCACCTGCAGAGGACAAGGCTCCACGCATGCGTTCCAACGCAGCACGCTGTGCGTCGGAGAGCGGAGCGTCTTCTGGGACGATGAAATCCACGTCACCGGTTCGGTATCGAATCAAACCAGCAGCATCGGCACGCCGCAGCGCCAGTTCCATGTCGGCCAGGCACGCAGTTGCTTGGACGTCCAAGGAGAGATGATCCATGACCCCTGGAGGGGCCAAATCCAGCTTGTTGACCGCCACGTGCAGCGGAAACAGTCCCTGGCGAAGCGCCTTGGCCAACGTGCTCATCTCTTCGTCCCCCCACGTCCACGGTTGGCCAAGGTCATGGCCGCCCTCACGAAGCGTGTCAAGGGCCGCTCCGACGAGCACATTCGTGGCACCAAGGCCACTGAGCCGTTCAACCAAGAAGCCCTGGAGGCCTCGTTCTCCTTCGGCCTGAACCCGACGGACACCACGTGACCATCCGTCGGCCAACACCCCCGCAATCCACTGTTCGATTTCGGTCGTGAGGAAGGTGACCTCGTGGGCGATGGAGGCGGCCGCCGCTTCAGGGTCCGTGGCCGGCGAGATGGGGTTGCCTTCCACGTCGGTGGCCGCGGCGCCGTCAACGACCTGAATCAAAGCGTCGCAGCCCGCAAGGTCCGCCAAGAACGCGTTCCCGCGGCCACGTCCTTCGGAAGCACCCGGAACAAGACCTGCCACGTCGACCAAGGCCACCGGCACTTGCCGTTCGAACCCGTGACAGGTGCCGGTGCGTGGGGAACAAATGGCCCCACCGCGTTCGTCATCTGCCGCGTCGAAACGGCCTTCGTCAATGAGCCGTGCTCGGAGTTCCCCGCATGGGCACGGCAAGCGAGCGCGTGGAAAGGCCACGCCAACGTTCGGATCGATGGTGCAGAAGGGATAGTTGGCGATGTCCACTTTGGCGAGCGTGGTCGCCGCGAAAAACGTGGATTTGCCAACGTTGGGTTTGCCAACGAGCCCGATGCGCAGGGCGGACCCCCCTCATTCTTCCTCGGAGGAAGCGCTGCGCAGACGAGCGACGGTGATGTCGAGTTCTGGCAGGTTGATTTGCCCGTCGCCGTCGATGTCGATGGCGGCGATCAATCGGCCCATGTCCCACGGCGGGAGGTTGGCGATGTTCGCGCTCCGGAGGGCGTTCTGAAGTTCACGCGCATCGATGGATCCGCTGTCGTCCAAATCGATGGAACGGAAGAAGGAGAACACGTCTTGGTCGGTCTCGTCGAGGAAATCCGCCAACATCTGGAGTTCTTCGGGGACGGCCTCATCCAATTCGGGGAATTCGGTGACCTCGTCGTTGTGAAGGTCGGCCCGGACGGCGATGACCGTCGGACCGGTGGCGGTTTTCTCTTCACCACCGATGATCAATTCCGTGTCAAGGCCCACGCCACGACCAAGCAAGGAGCGAATGCTCGTGCTGCCGTTGGCCAGCGCGTAGGAGTGAATGTCGCTGCTCACCGTGGTGCGCGACGAGGACGGAGAGAAGCCGATTCGGACGCTGACCGAAGCCGCGACCATGAATCCTAGGGCCACACCGTAGAACAGGAAGGCGCCCACAAGGTCGAATCCTGCCATGGCTTCCAAGGCCGCCTCGAGCATGTCTTCGTCCGTGACGCTGCGCTCGACCGCGCGAACAGAGAGGCTGGAAAGCGCCGTGGACACGCTGGCGAGGAAACCGCCGAGGGCCACCATCCAAACCGCGGTGGACGCGCCACCGCTGTCGGCCGCTGCGCGGCCGTTGGCCTGAGGCAAGTAACCGAGGGTGGCGGAAAGGGCGAGCAGTCCGCCGACGGTGAAGAAGAGACCGTGCGAGAGGGACATGTTGAGGCCGTGCAGGCTTGCCTCACCGACCAACGTCTCCATGCCGGTGAAGTACGCTCCCACCGCGTACATCGGAAGGAGGAACATCGCCAGAACGCCGGCGATGCCTGCGGGGGTCGAGAAGGACTGCGAAGCACCGGACCGGGCCGTTTGGAGGAGGTTGACCGAGGCCGCGAGCAAGGGAAGCATGCCGAAGGTCATCAGGATGCCACCGACGTTCTCCAAGAGGATCGGGGCATCGACGGGCCGGACGGACACGACGGGCACCGTGAGGAAGAGGAGGGCGAGGGATGCCGATGAAAGCGAAGAGGACCAGATGGCCCGCTCAGCGGCAGCCGGAATCACCGCATAGGCCGTGCCCAACATCAGGGCAAGGGGGAGCCATCCCTCGAGGGCGGCTTGTGCGAGCCACACCGTTTGGGTTCCATCAGCGAGTTCGCCGCCGATGTAGAGCAGGGGGGCGACGAGCATCACGACGAGGGCGTTGAGAAGGAACCAACTGCTGTAGGACACCGGTGCATCCCCACGGTTGGCGAGGGTGATCAGGACGTTCACGAGGAGGGCCCCACCGATCACGCTGTGCAAGACGACGGACGAGACGACCTTCACCAGGAGGTCTTCGGTGGCCGCATCGAGGCCAAAGAGGCCGGCGAGGGTGGGGAGAAGGAGCACGAGGAGGGAGACGAGGGTGAAGACCAAGCCCATCATTGAGGCGCTGGCTTCGCTGGAAAGGCGACCTCCGGAGGTGCGCGCGGTGGCGGTCAGGGTCGTGCCAATGAAGACCATCACCAACCCGGTGCGCAGGGTGGTGCTGATCGTGGTGGCAAGGCCGCTTCCGTCGTCGTAGGACCAGCCGAGGCTGGCGAGGGAATCCAGAGCGGTGGCGTCCCAGTCGTGCCAACGACCAACGAAACCGAGGGTTCCGGCGAGCACAAGCCAGGCCAAACCAAAGCGAGCCCATGTGCGGCCACCGCGGCCTGCGCTGTCGTCAAAGAGGTCCACCGCACCGGCGGGGGCTTTGACGAGCAGGAAGCTGCCAAGGGCTTGCATGGGCGTGCTCATGCCGCCAATGCCGTTCTGAACGTAGTATGCGATGAGGAGAAGTGCGCCGACCATCACGCCGACGGAAATGAAAACAGGTTCCATGCATCACACCTCCTTCACTCGGACAGCACCTCGCCGATGACGGTCGAAACAATCGCCGTCGCGGCCACGATGAGGCCGATGAGGTAGTACCAGATGCCGCTGCCGCCGAGGTTGCCGAGCAGGGGCACGATGTCGCCAAGCACAGGAACGCTGTCCCAGCCGAACACGTTGCTGAAGAGAGCGAAGAGTCCGAGAAGGCCCACGCCGAGCAGGACGAGGACCATGCGGCTTGATTCTGGTTCAGCGTCGCCGACCGTGGATTCGTGGATGATGTCTGTTGATGCCAAAGGGACCACCACATGGAGCCCCAATGGGGCGTTTTGAGCCACCTGAGGCACGGACATAAAGATTCACCACCGAAGGTGGCGAAGGCGGCGACCCGCATCAGGGCGCACGAAGCCGTTCAGCGGCAGGGGCCCGTCGGGACGGTGCGAGGCCAAGTGGAGCGGGGAGGGCACGCTCAAGGTCCAGGTCGGCCGCCCACCGGGTTTCGCATTCGCAGTTCAGGCCTTCGAATTCCAGCAGGTCGCCGGAAACCGCGTAGCGCTCGATGGCCGCGACCACGTCGGCATCGCAGGAGCCACAGTTGTGCGAACCACGGACGCGTCCACCTGCCGTGGGGTGCACGATGAGGCGGCTGATCTGATCGGCATCGCCGTTGACGCCCCCTTCAGGGTGGACAATGGGGTGGGCGCGACGGATCATTTCGACCAGCGACCAAAGCCACGGGGGACGGTACTGGCGGGCACGATGCAACCGGTCGATGACCGTCCCGCCTTGGATGTTCATCGGGTTGATCGAAATCTCATCGGCGCCTTCGGCAATCGCCGCAATCCAGTCCACGATGTGGTCCAGTGCGTCGGCTTCGCTCATGAACGGGGGCTTGAACATCAGGTATGCCTTGACGCGAAGACCAGCCTGCTTGAGGTTGGCCACCGCGCGGTCGTAGGAACGGACGGTGAAGCCTTTGTTGACGTGAAACCGGAGCACTTCGTCGTCGTAGGCCTCCAAGCCGATGGCGACAGTGAAGTCGTCGTTGACCGACGTTGCCCACGCCAACTTTTCTTCCGTGAGTTGTTCCGTGCGGCTTTCGACGATGAGGTGAAGGCCTTGCTCTGAACACTCGCGAAGCACCCGCTCCTGGAAGCCCACGGGAATTTCACGGTCCTCGAGCAGCGAACCCGAGGTGTAGACCTTGACCATCTGCACGTCGGCAAAGCCGTTCAATTTCGCAGCGGACCAATCCCATTGTGCATGCAGATCGTCCTCGGTCACGTCGTCCCTCGTGTCGTTGAAGTAGCCGCAGAAGGTGCACCCGCTGGACCACCACCAGTGGCAACCTTTGGTGCGCAGGATAACGGTGGCGGCTGAACAAGGCGTCCCGTCTGGAAGCATCTCCGGCGTGGTGTACACGGTCGCCGGCCGGGTCGCGTCCCAGCTCGCTTGGCGACGGCGGGATTCCGGCGTGTTCGCAGGGGCCTTCACCAGATCGTGCACGCGCTGGGCCTTCTCGCCCTGGCCGACCAAGGTCAGACGTGTGCTCATGTTCCTCGGCTCCGGCTGAGACGGGTTCGGTTTCAACCTGCCGTGGCCCGCAGGCCTTCTGCCCATTCAAGCAAGCGTTGCTCGTAGAGGGGCGTGTGCGTCAACATCAGCGTGACGTGCCCTTCCACCACGGTCCCGTCGTTGGTGCTGTCGAAGGTCAATTGGCTCGACTCAAACCAACACGTGACCTGGTCAGGCTGCGAAGCGGCGGTTTTGGCGGCATCGCACATGGCTTCCCCGTGGTGAATCCGAATGCGCATGTCGTCCTCTCCGTGGACGATGGTCATGCTGCGGTTTCCGATGAGGTGGGCGCCGTCGATGGGGTTGTGCGCGACAAGGTCCTCGCCTGAACTGACGCGCCCTGCGAAGATCCCTGCGTCCTTCAGGAACGTCGGGTAGCCGCGGAACGCCAATTCTTCGACGATGATGTCGCCCATGTTGGAGAAAGGCGAGTCGAGGAAGACGCTGGTCATGCCTGGTTCTTGGGCGAAGGCGATGCCGACAGTACCGGCTCCCATCGAAGCACCCATCACGCCAATGCGTTCAGCGGGCACGCCTTTCTCGTCCTGGATCCATTCCCAAACGGCGACGACATCGCGCCATTCCTTCTGTCCAGCCGAGACTTGCCCGTCCTCAAGGGTGCTTTCCCAATGGTCCCGCATGTCCATCATCACGACGTTGTAGCCGGCCTCGGCGAGCATGCCTGCAGGCAGAAGCACCTCGTGGTTGGCTTTGCAAGAACGAATGCCGTGCACGAAAAGCACCCAGGGCTCGTCCGGATCTTGCTCGACGACCCAGGCTTGCAGGGCGATGGGTTCCTCGTTCATGTGGACCGTGACGTTCGACCAGACGGGCATGGACCAGCTTGCCAGGCCTCCTGGGGCGTCGGCGGTGACGTTGGTGGTGAGGTTGCTGGCTGCGGCGTCGATCATGTCGGTTCCCCACAGGTGGGGCGTGAAGGAGGCCGGCGTGTTGTACGGGGCATGGTCTTCGCAGGTGGGTTCGGCCAACGTCGCGCCGCTGTACACAATCATGCCGGCTTGGAAATATCCGTACGGCATGAGGAACATGAGCAACGCAACGAATGCAGGAACGGTTCGGTTCACGCTTCTTCCTCCGCGTCCCACAAGGCGTGGAACAGAACGGTGGTCCCGGCTTGGACCTCTTGACCGTTGGCCCGTTCATCCTCACCAAACAGACCGGTTTCAGGCGCCCATGCATCTGCGGGAACACGGAGTTCAAGCACGGGAGTGGTGGACATGAAGGCCAGACGTTGCCCTCGTCGAACGCGCTCCCCAGGTGCGGCCAAAGGCGTCAGGCCGAAGCGAGGGCGAACCAGATGGGCGATGACCTCGACACGGCGGCCTGCGGCCTGCACCACCCAACGCAAGCGTTCCGGCAAGTCACCGACGGCGCGACGGTGTTCTCCAGCGAGGACCGTTCCCGCCATCGGAGCCCGGTGCACCTGCAGGTCGAGGGCGCCAACGGCAATGCGCAAGCACCACACGTCGCCTTCTCGTTCGTCCTCGACCGCAACGTAACGTTGCTCGGTCGCGAAGGCGGTTGAGCACCCACCCTCGACCCATGTGCCGTCTCCGAGGTCCTCACGGATGTTTTCAGAGGGAGTGCCGCTCGCTGGACGGTGGTGCGTGCCCCGTTCGCGACGGAGAACAACAACGGTTCCGTCGATGGGGGCCACCAATAGGCCAGGCTCTTGAGGGATTTTTCGGGGCGGATCGCGGAAGCGAAGCAACAACCACGACGAGGCACAGAGCAAGAAGACGCCAAGCAGGGGTCCAAGGCCAAAGAGCGGGTCGACAAAGGCCGAGATAAGAAGCACGACGCTCCCTGAAACGATGGGGGTCACGACCATCGCCGAGGTGCCCTCAGCGAGCCAGGTCATTCGCTTGGTCACGCTCCGTCCCAGGGGTCTTCACCGTCGTCCCAGGTGGCGCTTTCTTCGGCTTCTTCAGCCGGCGCGTCCTCGGACGCGGCGTCCTCTTCCGAGGCATCCTCGTCGGTGCTGCTGGAGCGGGAGCGAACCTCGACTTCGTCGTCGTCGGTGCCGTATTCCCCGTCTGGGCCTGGCGAGATGGCAACTTCGACGACGCCAACGGGGACGACAATCTCGTCTTCTGAGGACGTGGATTCGGCTTCCTCGGCAATCGCACCTTCCGCTTCCTCGATGGTCATCTCCGCGGCGCGGGCTTCGACCATGGAGTCCATGCGCTCAACGAAGGCATCGGCCTTCTGCTGAGCCGCACGCTCGGCTTCAACGGCCTGTTCGATCATCTCGTACCGCTCTTGGATGGCCTTGTTGAGGTCCTCAAACAGGGACATGTGCGCCACGTACCAGCCGTCACGTGCCTTCATTTCGGTCACGGCGAGTTTCAGGTCGTTGTCGAGTTCTTCGGCGATGGCGAAGACCTTCCCCAGTCGATCCTTCTCACGGGTGTACTTCTCTTCCATCTTCTCGAGTTCCGGCTCCAAGTGTTCCACGCGCTTGGCGGACTTTGTGGAGGACATCTCCAGCTCGCGAAGTTTGAGTTCCTTCTCCATCAGGATGTTCTCCATGGCCTCTTTTTCGATTTCACGATCGACGATTTCCTTCTCGAGAACTTCGATTTCTGCCTTGGCGTCCAAGAACTCTTTTTCCTGCTGCTCGTAAGCGGCGTAGAGCTTCTTAAGACGGTCCGTTTCGGTCTCAAGGGCTTGTTCAAGCTCGCGGATGCGGACCTCGTCGGTCACGGTGCCTTCGTCGCTCATGGTCATCCACCCGAGACTATGCTCACCTGTTCGACCGTCCACCACCCTATGAAGCCGACGCCTCCGACGCGTCGCTTTTGGTGAATGAAGCGCGTTTGGTACCATTGGCGTGACTTGCGGTTTATTTGGCACCCGCGTCAACGTCAAATCGGTGGGGACATGGACCAAGATTCGGAGTGTGACCCTGCGTATGCCCGAATGGATGAACTGTTGGAGGTGTTGACGCGTTCCAAAGCCCTTCATGTCATGCTCGTGCTCGAACAACACGTGCGCCCTGTGCGGTTTACCGACCTCAAACGCTACGTGGACGGGACCTCAACAACGGTGTCGCGACGCCTCAAGGAATTGCACGCGTATGGTCTCATCGAGCAAGTGGACAGGGAAGAAGGGTCGGGCTTCTATGCCCTCACTGAGAAGGCGAAAACACTCAGCCCCATTTTCCACAACCTGTTCAATTGGGTGGCTGCTCAGCCTTCCTGAAGGCCGTTCATGATGGCCACCAGTTTTGCTGCAATGGGTGGCTCGGTCATCGAATGCCCGGCGTCTCCGATGATGTGCAACCTGCTGTGCGGTGCCGCCGTGTGCAAATCCCACGCGCTGCGCGTTGGGCAAACCACGTCGTAGCGTCCTTGGACGATGTCGATGGGTATGCCGGACAGGCGATCGACGTGATCCAGAATGAAATTGTCCGGCATGAAAATCCCGTTCGTGAAGTAATGGCATTCGATGCGTGCGAAGGCCACGGCGAACTGCAGGTCGTCGGCCTTAAGTTCCGCCGAGGCCTTCGGAATCAGGTAACTGGTCGCCATTTCCCAGCGGGTCCATTCCCTGGCCGCGGCGTGCCGAACGGCTTCATCCTCCGAGGTCAGACGAGCGTGATACGCGCGCATCAGGTCGCCACGCTCTGCTTCGGGAATGTGGTTCCGATAACCTTCGAAGGCGTCTGGGAAGATGTGGCTTGCGCCCTCCTGGTAGAACCAAGCGAACTCGCTTTCGCGGCACAGGAAAATGCCGCGCAACACAAGGTGCTGAACCCTGTCGGGATGATGCTGGGCATAGATGAGGGAAAGCGAGGAGCCCCACGACCCTCCAAACACCACCCATTGGTCGATGCCCAAGTGGTTGCGCAGGCGCTCAATGTCCGTGACCGACGCCATGGTGGTGTTGTCCTCGAGTTCGGCCCATGGGGTTGAACGGCCGCAACCACGCTGGTCAAATTGAACGATGCGCCAATGGTTTGGGTCGAAGTAACGCCGGTAATCGGGTTGGCTGCCGCCGCCTGGGCCCCCGTGAATGACGAGCACCGCTGTTCCTTCGGGGTGACCGGACACTTCCCAGGCCACGCTGTGGAGGTCGCTGACCTCCAGCATGCCTTCGAGGTGAGGTTCGATACGAGGGTGCAGCACGTCGTCAAGGTCCGCCATGACCGTGCAACCCGTCGGGGGCGTGATGGTGTTTTGCACCATCAAGATGATGCGGTGCAGCCCGAAGCCCACCGCATGACGGACGTACGACCCGCGGTGGACGTGTTCAGCGACTGGGCCACGGCAGGCAAGGACGAGGGAATGGAACGTGGCCATGCGGCTGCCGTCGGGGAAATGCTTGCCTTCGGCCTCGCTCGCACCGCCGAACTTGGCCGTAGTTTCCGCGCCATCGACGTGGGGTGCGGCAACGGATGGGTGGTCCGGCAACTCTCCGCGATGCCCTTTTGCTTGCATGCCGAAGGGGTGGACGGAGCACCGGCGATGATCGAGAAAGCCAAGCGCACCGACCCTGCAGGTCACTACCACCACGGCATGCTTCCCGAGTGGACGCCCGAAGGACGGTTTGACCTGCTCGTGTCCATGGAGGTGCTCTACTACCTTCGTGACCCGGAGGCCATGCTGACCACGTTCCGAGACGCTTGGTTGCAACCCGGAGGATGGGCCGTGGTTGGGGTCGATCATTACGCCGAACACGAGGCCAGTTTGGACTGGCCTGAGAAGGTGGGCGTTCACATGACCACCCTTTCCGAGGCAGCGTGGCTCGAAGCATGGACGAACGCAGGGTTCGAAGACGTCGAAACCTGGCGCGCTGCAGGCGACCCGGGGACGTTGGTCATCGCCGGCCGCTGCCCTCAATGAGGTCCTAGGTCAACGCCTTGCGGCCCACAAAGGCGAATGCCACCCCGGTGGAAGGGGCATTTCTTGCACGGTTCAGCCGCATCGACCGGGAGACGTTCTGGCTCCGGTACAGATTCAGGGTCCACGGACACCTGGACCTTCCATCGCATCAACCGCTCTGCTTCGGTCCGGTGAACGGCGTATTCGTCCACGGTCATCTCCACCAATCTGCCCGATGCGGCCACCAACAGCGCTGGAGGCAAGACCCGCCTCCGTTGACCCTCGGGGCGGGCTGATTCTTGCGCTTCAAGCGCCATGGAGTAGAGCGTGAGTTGCAACGCATAGTGCGACAATTCATCCCGCTCTGCTTGGGTACGGCCGTCTTCACCGATGCCGCTGAGGTCTTGCAGAGGATGCCCCGAGGCGACGTCGTCTGGATTGAAGGGGCCAAGGCACCCGGTGGTCTTCAGGTCCACGACCTGCAAGCATGCTCCATGTTCAGCATGTTGAACGGCCAAGACCAAGTCCATCCGCCCTTCAACCTCCGCGATTGGACGAGGAACGGTAGCCACGGCCGAGCGGCCTTCACGGGTCCATGAGGTGATGGGAACGGGGTCACCGGGCACCTGCAACGTGGCAAAGAAGGGGTGCTCGGTACGGAGCCCATCCAGCACGCGGCCGTGCTGCTCTTCGCCGCTGGCCAAGCGCCCCAACCGTCCGCGTTGAATCAGCCCAAGCAGGTGAATCATGCGTTCCGCGATGCGCGGGTGCGCCTCAATGGCCATGCCGTGTTCTTCGAACACGCGCTGAAGGACGTCCTGATCGAGCAAGCGGTCCGGTTGACGTCCCGTCCATGAGGCGGGCAAGGCTGGATCTGCCGCGGCATTCACGGGGTTCTCCAGACCCAATTCCAGAACGCGGTGCACCATGGTTCCGAACACCGTCGGCTCCGGCCAGGTTGCATCGCCCGTGCCCACGTCGCTGGTTCGTGGTTTGGGTTCCAAGCCGTCCTCGTCCACGGTCGTGACCTGTCCGAAGGCTTCGGGCCTCCAACCACGGACGCGTTCCAGCCAGTGACGGCGTGGGCAAGCCTTCGCCGCATCTAGACCATGCGGCGTGACGCGGAGGCGGTGGTCGACCTCGATGGGTTCGGCGGCCTGGACGTTCACGCCCTCCTCAAGCGCCGTAAGTGTCGTTTCCAAACGCCCCAACGGTGTCGTTGCAGCGGCGTCCGAGGCGGCCGTTGGGTCGTGGACGATGAGCAAGGAGGGGATGGCGTCTGGTCCAAGGCCCGCGTCGGTCAGCAATTCTGTCGGGCTCATGCACAGCGATGACCCGTCTTCATCCGCCACAGGGCACCACGGTGAATCATCGCCATCGACGGATCGCCCAAGCTCCATCAAGGCCTCCATCCAATGATCACCAAAGGTGCGCGTGGCGGCTTCGCTGATCGGCAAGGTCAGGCAACCGTTGGCGTCCACGGTGGCCTTCTCCGGTGCGCCCGCCACGATCAGATGCCGTTCAACGCGGGTCAACGCCACGTAGAATTGGCGGGCACGTTCGGCTTTGGCCTGAGCATCGCCCAAGGCTTTGGCCATGCGCCATAGCCCGTCTTGTGGAGCAGGTAGGGACGGCCATGGGCGGGGGCGTGCCACGACCAAATCGGGCAAAACCCGCACGTTGTCGCGTGATTCTTGACTTGGGTCTTGACGCCCTGCGGAGAACAACCCGGCCACGACCACGACGTCACGTTCCAAGCCCTTCGCATTGTGAATGGTCATGATTTCGACCGCCCCACCTGAGGGTTCAACGATGGCGGGGGGGCCGTCGCGTTGGAGGTTCGACAAGGCCGAAAGCCGCTCGTGCAAGACCACGGGGTCGCCCCCTTCGGCCTGGCTCATCCCACGCAACATCAGGGCAAAACGCTCTGCGTGTTGCCGCTCTGCGTCGGTGCAATGGGCCACGAGGAGGTCGGATTCGTCGAGCAAGGCGTCCACCACCGCATGAATGCCGCCTGACGCCGCGAGTGCTTGGCAACGGCGAGCCACTTCGGCGTGATGTCCGGGTGCCACGGTCAACGCGTCCCACACGTTTCCGGACGCCGTCAAGCGTTGGAAGGCGTCCGGCAGGGTTGCGTCGTTCAAGCCAAAGGCCGCAGAACGGGCAAGGACCGCCAACGCGTGGGTGGAATCTGGACGCGCCAGCGCCTCAACGGCCGCGACCAAGGGGAGCACGACGGGTTGTTCGAGCAAGTTTCCTTGGCGGTCCACCATCACGGGAACGCCGCGGGAGCGCAAGCGATCCACCAGGTCAGCCGAGCGAGAGCGGGCGTGCACCAGCACGAGCACATCGGACGGATCGACCGGCCCGTCGCAGGGAGCTTCCATCTCCTCGCTCAACCGGATGGGGGTCCCGGTCACCAAGGCCGAAATGCGTGCGGCAATCAACTCGTTCTCGAGGTGCACCGCTTTGGAACGGGGGTCGTCAAAGGGCGACAGGGGCTCGAGAAGATCATCGCTGACGTCTTCCGTTTCCCTGCGGACCGGCACCAACCATTCCATTCGTGGCGTCCCGTCCACCGTGCCCGCGGGTTCCAAGGGCTGCGGGTCTGCATACCAGTCGCCGTCCATTCCTCGGCTTGAGGGGCCCAACACCGTCTCGAACACGCCGTTGAGGGTGCTCATCAACACCGGTGCCGTGCGGAAATTCTCGTCCATCTCGATGTGGCCTTCGCTTCGCTTTTCCGTCACTTCGGCGCTCGCGGGAACGCCAGGTCGCAGCACGCCGTAGTGCACTTCACCCCACGGGCGACCGCTCCCCCCGGAGGTGTGTTCCGTGGCATGGCGGTAACCACCAAGGTCGCCTCCGTCGCCTTCCGGCCGTGGATCGCGTCCGGCGCCTTCGATGCGGTACGCGTCCAAACGAGGCTCGTCGGCTTCAAGGCGGTTCATGCGACGGATGGCGTCCGTGGTCGAACGCATCACGCGCACGTCGGCCTGACGGAAACGGTAGATGGACTGCTTCATGTCGCCGACGACGCACACGGTGGGGTCCCAAGCGCTCTGTGGCCCTGCAGGTTCGCCCGGCAAACGTTGCCTCGGCCCCCAAAGACGGGCCAAGAGCCGAAGGTGGGCAGGGTTGGTGTCTTGGAATTCATCGATGATGAAAGCCCGGAACTCACGGCGAAGACGCTTCAGTCGGGCCCATCGCCGCTGAAGGTCCTCGACGAGAAGCGCATCGTCGCCGGCCAGCACAATGGCCCGTTCGATGTGGGCATCCGTCCATGGGCCGTCGGACGTCCCGTCCGAAGGCACCTCGGGATGATCCAGGGCATGCACGACGTCAGCGGGCCAGCCTCCATTGCGGACGGATTCTGGGCAACGCGCCAACAAAAGGTCGGCCGCCATGCGTTGAACGTCTTCGAAATCGATGAGCCCACGCTCGGCCTTGACGACATTGAGGGCCCTCCCGTTGGCTTCGTGCACCAGGAACAAGTCCTCCATCACATCCGCCGCAAAGGCCGCCCCTGTGGACAAGGCGCCCTCCGGAGGCGTCACGGGCAGGGGGTGAGCCAAGGTCGAGGGCCAGAGGTCGGCGTCCCCGGGAATGAAGGTGAAGGGCAAGCCCGGTTCAAGTTCCACAGCCACCACCGCAAGGGTCGCCCACCAACGGTGCTGGGGGTGGTCGAACAGGGCCGTCACCGCGGCCTTGCGTTCCTCAAGTCCATCGATGTAGGTCAACTTGGCCGTATCGGCGTTCTTGCTGCGCTTGGGTGCGCCGCATCCCGCCGGCCAGCCTCCGTCGCTGGGCAAGGCGTTTCTTGGGAAGAAGGACGAGAACACCCCTTTGGTGAGGTTTGTACCGGTGGTGATGATCCTGAGGGCTCCGTACAACCATCGGAGTTGCTCCCATGCATCCTGAGGGATTGGCTCGTTGCACCAACGGCGTAATTCTCTGAATCTGGTTTGGGTGTGACCCAATTTGGTTTCGCTTGGCGTGACGTGATGCTCTTCGCGCGTCAGGACGTGCCCGTGCCAAGCCAGCAACGCGGTGCGCAGGTCGTTCAGGAAATCGAACAACTCCGGTCCTTCAGCCAACGAGCCCACCATCGCTCGAAGCGCTGCATCGTCCACAGGTTGGCCCCCGGTGGATGCACGAAGGGCGCGTTGCGCTTCATCCACGAAGGCCCCGTTTCGGAGCATGGCGCTGAAAACGCGATGAGCGGCACTCTGCCCTCCAAGCGAGGCGGCAAGCCGGTCACGGGCTTGGATCACGGCGGTTCCGTTTGGAATTTGAAAATCGGTGGCGTCGCTGGGTTGGCGAAGCCTCCACACGCAGGCGATGGCCGTGTCGTGAAGGGTTTCCATGCCTTCTTCGGGGACGTGTCCGTCCACCCGGCGCGGCATCAATTCGTCGATGTACGGGGTCACCAAACGGTTCAGGAAGGCGTCAATGGTCGTGACCGGTGCATCGTCGAGCAACGAAGACAGGAGGTCGACCACCCCTTCGGCCCGACCGCGCCACCGCACGTCGACGATGCCTTCGTCGTCGCCCTCGATGGCCTGCCCACGGATGGCCGTGATGCGCCGCTTGATTTGAGAGCGGAGCCCAGAGGCCGCTTTTCGTGTGAAGGTGATCGCCACCACTTCGGTCGGCAACAAGCCTGGCCATGCGTCAGGAGCCAACCGGTCTCTGGGTGACTCAAGCGAAGCCCCTGCGCCTGGGCGTCCGGGCCGGGTTCCCGGTGGAGTCAGCAAGGTGGCCCGTTGCACGCCGGTCAACAGATGTTGCACGTAGCGCTCGGCCATCACGGTGGTCTTACCCGTCCCCGCCCCGGCATCGAGGACGATGTGCCGATCCAAATCGAGCCCCAAGCGTTGAGCATGCCGGAAGGGGTGCTGCATCAACGCCCACCTCCAAGGAAGGCAACGCCGCATGCAGAGGCGACGGAACACGACGAACACGCCTTCGAGGGCGTTGGATTCACCTGACCCTCGGTGGAGGCAAGGACCGCTTTGCCCATGGTCATGGCACGCTCTTGCAACCAACGACGGAACGGCGAGGCAGGTGTGCCGTCGCGGAAGGTTGAGGGATGGGTCTGCACAAGGTGGGCCGTTCTCGTCCCAAGTTCAAGCCCATCGAGCACCTCTGACCAAGCGGAGTCGAGTTCGACGTGATGGTATGCATCGGCGCCGACCGAGGAAATGCCCACGCCCACCACCCGATCCATCGGGCGGGCGGCTTCCCAAGCCAGCGCATACGCCGCAAGTTGAACCTCGTCGTACAGGGCCCTCAAGTGGCGATCCTGAAGCTTGGATTTTTCCGGCCCAACCACGCTTTTCAGGTCGCGCAGAATGACCAACCGTTCTGGACCCTGCTCGTCCAACAAACCCGCTTCCACCGCGGTTTGGCGTCGGGCCTCGTCGAGGACGACCTCATCGGCACGGTCGATGCGGCACCGAAGGATTTGACCGGGCACGTCGTCGCTCAACGCCACGGTGGGCGCCTCACCTTCACCGTTGACGATGGCCCACTCCGTGGCAAGAGGAGACACACCGGTCAAACGTGAATCGGCCATCAACAACCGGCCCAACTCGCCTTCTGGTCGTGGCGATGGGGTCGGCCCGGTGGCGCTTGGCGGCCCGTCGCCTATGGCCGCACGGCGGCGGTGCATCGCCACGGCATCGGTCCGTGCGAGCCACGGGGTTTGTTCGAACACGGCATCGATGGTGGACCGCCAATGGGCGTCGAGGTCCTGCGGGGCGAAAGGTCCGCTCTCGGAGGTTCGCCATCCCGCCTCAGACCAGGTGCCATGGGCCCGAAGCGAGGTCTCTTCGAACCGGTGGACAAGGTCGCCTTGTTCTCGGCGGTCGATGTCCTCGGCCCCTGTTTCTTCCCCAGAGACGTCGAAGGCTTGCTCCAACCACGCTTTCCGAGGACAAACAACCCACGCCTGGAGGCGGCTGGGCGACCATGTGGCGGCTTCCCGCCCTGGTCCTTCAGAGCCGGTCACGGCATGCAGGGCGCCCTGACCGAGGGACGGTGGGGCCAGCGGACGCGGATCGAGGGTGACCGAGACAACGTTGCCGTTGATCCTCAAACCGAGATGCGGCCAGCCGTCCACCTGAGCCACCTGACGGTTTTTGCCAACGGCAGACGGTGATGGGCGAAGGTTGAGCCGATGGGTCGTTTGGAGTTTTTCGGCTTCGGACCATGGCAAAACTTCGCCATCTTCAAGCGATTGAGGTTCCGGCTGCCGACGGGTTCGGTCTTCCAAGACGGACGGAGCAAACGCTGCCAAAAGGGCCCCTCTGTTGACCGGCGCGTATACGTCACGGCCCGCGTCAAGGTCGAGTCCTGTTTGCTGGCGCACGTCCCTGCGTTGACGGCCTGCTCGACCGGCTTGCCCGTTCCTGAACCCTCCGGGACGAGGGCACAGCGCGCCCCCGGCATCGACCGTCCACAGCGCGTGAACGTCAGCGGCTTCTCCTTCGCTGAACCAATCTGGCCGTGCGGTGTTCATGCGGGTCCAATGGCCGTTCCGTCGGACATGAAGCAACCATTCGGCCAACGGTGGTGAAGGGCCGGCTCCGTCCTCTGCTGAGGAGTCGAACACCACCACGGACGAGGAGGAAGCCAAGAGTTGGCCCAACACGTTCCGCCCCTTGCGAATGGCGAGATCACCGTCGAAGAGGCCAAGGCTCGCACGGGCGGCGCGGTCGCACCATGGCAGATCACTCGGGCGCATCGACCACGCCTCATCGTCGAGACCGGCCAACACGGTCAGGCCGCTTGGCTGACCGATGGCCTCGTCCGGGGCCAAGACCATCACATCGGTGCCCTGAGCAACAGAGGAAGGGGTCGGAGCATCAAGCGCCAAGAGCTCCAACACCGCCACCGCTTCTGACCCGCATGCGTCCTGGGCAAGCCCAACGTTCAACCGTTCTTTCAACAGATGCAGGCCGGCCACGCTGGCGTCAAATCGTGAGGTACGTGAACGGAGCATGGGCCAATCGGCTCCGTTGAGCAACATGTCGACCCAAGCATGCAGGGAGTTTGGGGCGGTTGGGAGGGGAAGTTCCGTTTCGCTGACGGGTCCGGTGAACGTGCTGCTTCCATCGGCCCCGGTAATGGACGACCACAGCACAGCAATGGACTCCAGCCACCAAGCGGTTTCCT
>Ga0075480_10000049_pt1 | contig 49664 bp, 62 predicted proteins | sample DEB08_DNA_7_FD_81590 | JGI IMG/M metagenome (GOLD analysis project Ga0075480, IMG submission 81590) | Aqueous microbial communities from the Delaware River and Bay under freshwater to marine salinity gradient to study organic matter... | ecosystem: Environmental > Aquatic > Marine > Coastal ... | reverse complement strand
AGTTAGTGGTCTTTCATTTAAACTTTTAATTTTTTCTACCGTTTCATCGTAACTCATATTCATAACATCAATTCCACCAATTGTCATAAGTTGTGTTCCTTTTGTAATATCGTAACAATTTTCAATAGATTCACGTTCTAATGCTCCACCAGGTGTAATTTTATCAATTGTTGGTGTCAGTTTGGTTTTATCAAGTGTGAAACCGAGACGTTTGTCGTAGATTGTACATTTAACAGATGTCATTTTTATATTTGTTTTAATGTTATTAGTAATTATTAGTATGATAAAAAAATATGTCTTATAATTTTCAAATTTTAATTTTAATTTATTTTATATTAGATAATATTTCATATATAATATCACGTGTACCATCTCCAGATACATCAACACTATGATTCCAAATATTATTATCATATCTATAATATTCCATAATTACTCTAGGATCTTTAGGACAATACATATATTTATTATTTCGCATATATTTATTATTTTGAATATCACTATTGCGAAGTATTTTATAGAAAATACCACCATTTGATGATCTTATTACTGGTGTAAAATTTTTATAATATTTATCAAACAATTTCATAATATTATAATTATTTTCAATAGATACTTTATCATTTCTACAATCAAAGTCAAATCTGTCATGACATAATCTTATAGTATTATCATGTTTCCAATATTTAAAACCTAATGATTTATTTTCATTAATAACATACTCACCATCTTCTATTAATGGTATAACCATTTTATGACCATTTATATATTTTACAACTGGTGTTACTAAATTGTAATCAAATACTAATTTACAACCTAACTTATAACTAATATTATATTCCATTAATTCTTTATTTTTTCGTAATTTAGATAATCCCATATTATCTATAACTTCATGTAGTTCTCTTTCAATAATCAACATTTCCATACCATTTTCTGCAGATTCTATACGTTTTTCCATGTCCTTAACAACTGGAACTGATTCACATGTTTCCTCTGCTTCATCTTTAAAATTTTGCAATTCATTTTTTTCTTTAATTAGTTTATTATGATTATCTTGTAATTGTTTAAGACATTCATCAAAGTTCATTATAGTATTTTGTTGTATGATAAAAAAAATATGTTATGTTTTTCAAATTATAATTTATTTTAAATAATCTAATTCATGATGTATAAATTCCATTAAACATAGTTCTGCTTCTTCTAAACCTCTCCACATTCTACTATAATTTCCAACTTGCCATTTTCCAACATTTGGTAATGTATCAAATAATTCTTTTTCATATTCGGTTAAATTGTTACCATTATATTCGGTTTTATATGAATCATCAAAATCTGTTATTTTGTATTTATCTATATCTTTAACATTGTTTTTTATCCAATTATAATATGATACTAAACTTTCTGATGCTTCAGTAACTACAGCATCACTAAATGATTTGCCATCATTTAAATGTTTCAAAATTCTATTTTTTGTATTTTCATTTTTAAGATTGTAAAAATTTAATTCATCAGGTGTTAGATTGTTGATATTAAAACTCATTATAAATATATCTATTAATATTTATTTTAAATAATTTAAAAATTTGAAATATATATATCATTTTAACTAATTAGTTATTTATTTAAAGATAAAATAATATATATATATAACTAAATGGTTAAAGAATACACTTGTGAAAAATGCGGTCGTAAATTTAGTCAAAAAGGACATTATACTAATCATATGAATCGTAAAACACCTTGTAAACCAATTGAAAATAAAATAATTGAAGAAAAAGTTAAAGAAAAAATTCAAGAATTATCTGAAAATGGTGATATTGAAATTAAAAATGAAAGTTTAATTTTAAATAATCAAAATAGTAATATAGTTAATATGAATAATACTAATTTATTTGATATTAGAAAAAATATGATATATAATATAGAATGTGAAAAATACCTTGACATTTTAAAAAATAATGGAAAAACTATAGATTGTGTAATATTAGATCCACCATATTTTAATGTCGTTGATGAAAAATGGGATAAACAATGGAAAAATATTGATGAGTATTTAAAATGGATAGAAATTATAATTAGTAAAATAGAAAATGTATCAAAACATAATTGTAGTATGTGGATATTTGGATTTCCATATCAATTATCATATATTATACCTATTGTAGAAAAATATGGTTTTAAATATAGACAACATATTACAGTTCATAAAGGTTTAAGATCTGTAGCTGGAAGAACAAGTAATAAAATTAAAATGTTTCCTGTAGCATCAGAATATATAATATATTTTTACAAAGATTCACGTAATATTATAAGAGATTTTTTACAAAAAAAACAAATTGAAAAGAAGATTAAATCATCTGATATTAATTTACATTTAGGTAAAGCAATTAATGGGGGTGGTACATGGTCTACAATTGCTGGTAAAAAGCAAAAAAATATACAATATCCTACTAAAGAAGATTGGAATAAATTAGAAAATTTATTTGGTAAATTTAATATTAATTATGATGATTATGTATATACATTTAATATTGAACCTAAATTAACAGACGTATGGGATGATATTAACTTTTATGATAAAAAATATAAAAAATTTCATCCAACACAAAAACCTTATAAATTAATTGAAAGATTGATTAAATGTAGTAGTAATGATAATTATAATGTATTAGATCCATTTATGGGTAGTGGTATGACAGCACTTGTTTGTAAAGATAATAATAGAAATTATTATGGTTGTGAACTAGATAAAAAATATTTTGATAAAAATTTATTAACACCTTTAGATACTAAATAAGTTTATTATTTACGTGTAACTGTTCCTCTTGATTTATTTAGATTCTTCTTCCTTAAAGGAATATTTTTTTCTTTTATTTCGTTATATTCTGTATATTCATTTGTGATATTGTATTTTTGTATTTCTTCATTACTAAATATAGTTTTTGGTACATCTTCATAAACCATGGATGTTGTATCATAAAATTCCGTAGTTATTTTTGTTTCATCACCTGAGATATCAATATCTACATTCATAATTTTGATAGGTCCAGATAAATGCCAATCATACGAGTATGGTATAAAATTACATGTTTTTGATTTAGAATTATCATGTTGGTTTTTTATGTAAGCATCAAAATATTTATTAGTTGATAAGAACTTAAAAGATTTTAGATTTATGATAAACTTTTTTTCATTAAAATCCATTACAAATATGATATATTCTTGTAATTCTTTATACTTTAAATGAGCAGTTGAGCTCAAGGATGCTCTGCTATCTGAAATTAGTTTAAATTCATTACCATTACAAAAGATACATTCATTCTGAAAACGAGGACATTTTTTTTTACATTTTTTACATTCTTTTGTTCCTTCTCGACATACAAACTTTATTTCTCTGGCAAATTTTATTTCCATATTTTCATCTAGTTCTATATTATCAAAAGCCATTCCACCTTTACTACTACCACCAATAGAATTAGGATACATATATAAGGCAAATTCTTCACCTTTATCACCTAATCCATTAAATGCAAAACATAAATTTCTATTTAAATTTTTTTCTTTTTCTATATTTCTTTTTTCATCATTAGACCAATACATTAATTCATTATAGAAATTTATTGGTATTTTAAATGCTTCTTCATAATCTTTTTTGTATCCTTCATCATATGATATTTTAAATACTTCATCTACATCTGTTTTGTTTTCACTCTCAATACTACATTCATCTATCATTTCTGTCAACTCTTTAACTTCTGTATCGCTCATAATTGTTGCTCTTTAAGTATATATTGTTATAATGTTTTTGATTTTCAAATTACACCTCAAAAACTATATCAATAATTATTATTATAAACTCTTCCTTTTTATATAATTATAAATTAATAATTTGATAAATTTATATTTAAAAAAACAAACAACATAAAATATAATTATTATGACAAGTTACATATTACAATCATATTCAAAAAAACCTGATGAATACCAAATGATTAAACGTACACCAAACACAAATAATGCCAGAATAGGTTTACAATACGGTTTAACTGATGATATTATGAATACACTAGATACAAATATTGATGATTATGATAAAGGTGATTGGAGTTTTGCTGAACATTCACCAGAAAATTTACAAAAATTAATACCAGATACACCCAAAGGCAATTCACAATCTTGGAAAATCATTGTTGTCATATCTAAAAATGCTGACAATGATGTATGTTTAAAAAGTGCATTACGTGGTGAAGATAATACAATAATGTTGATGTCATCTATTAGTCCAGAATGCCAAAAAAATTACAGTTATGGTACAACAAAATCTAAAGATGGTGAATGGAAAATATGTAAAGCAAAAATGATAGCACCAATGTTTTTTTGGCGTGAAATAAAATACAGAATTTAATTATTTATTATAACCTATTATCTCACCAGCAATACCACCACCAAAACATTCTTTGTATGTATCAAATGGTATCATTTCTAAATCCTCTTTTTCTAAATATAGTAAACTATTTATATTTAACATTTCACATACCATTTGTGTATTTTTTTCATACATTAATAATTTACTAGTATCATTTATAGGTATTCCCAATTGACATATATCTATTACTGGTGGTGATGGTATTCTAACGTGTATTTCTTTGACACCACACATTTTTAAATTGTTTATAATGTGTCGTATAACATTTCCTTTTACAATTGTATCATCAACAATAATAACTTTTTTATCTTTTAATTTATCTTTTAAAAATAAAAACTTTTTATGACAAGTTTGTTTTGCTGTAGATTCATCAATTGATATAAATGTTCGTTCATTTGTATTTTTTTGGATAAGTTGTAAATAATTTAAATTTAAAATTTTTGAATATTCTTTTCCATATACTATTCCAGAATTTGGAACACCTATTACAATATATTCATTGTTAAAATTGTGTGTTTCACGCATTGTTAAACGTTTTGCTAATAATTCACGAACACTTTTGACACTAATATCTTTATAAAAACTATTTGGATTCATAAAATATATAAATTCAAATGCACAAATATTATCATAATATATATCATGATTATATATTTCTCTTATACTATCATTGTTTATTTCTAATATTTGTCCACCATTCACTTCTGTAATATTTATACAATCTTTTAAACCTATACTTTCAGATGCTATATGTATATTTTTACCATTATAACCATATGATAATGGTCTAATACTATATTTATCTTTTAATATATACAAAAAATCATTATATTGAACTATAATACTATATGATGCTGGTATTTTATCTATTAAATATACTAAACCATCTCTAATATCATGGAACTTTACAATGATATCATATATATATTTTGTATCAAATATTTCTAAATTTGGAACATTACCATTATGAACTATTGCTATATTTTTATGTTTAATATCAGATACAGGTTGTATTTCATCAATGTTTATATTTTTATCAATCATATTTGATGTTTTGTATTTTAAATGACCTATACATGATACTATATTTTCACTTATTAAATCATCTATTTGAAAATCGTCTATTTGTCCTTTTTTTTTAATAAGATTTATTTTATTATCATAAAATGATAAACCATATGAATCTTTACCTCTATGTTGTAGTTTTTTCATAATTTCTAATGTATCATTTAGTATATTATTATTTTTATCATAATTATAAATACCAGCAATACCACACATAAATAATAAAATATATTTATTATAAACTCTTCCTTTTTAATATATTATTTTCAAATATATAATTGTTTGGTAAAAAATCTATTACATACTTTTTTAATCTTCCATATGTAGAATAATTTATATTTTCTTTTTTATACAACTTTGCAATATCATCTAATGATAAACAATTTGTATTTTTAGTAAAAGTATTATCATATATTTTTTTTACAATATCTATTTTATTTTTAATACTATTACTTTTCTCTAAATTTTTTTGTATATCATTCATATTTTTTGTATGTATTGTTTTTATATTTTTATCATATAAATTTTTAATATTTACAATATTATCATATATTATATTATTATAATCATTTTCACAATATAATACACAACTTTTATTATTATATTTTAAATATTTACATAATGGTATAAAATCACTATCATTGCTAACTATTATAAAAACTTTTATATTAGTATTGTGTATACAATCATTTATACATTCAATAGTTAATGCTATATCATTTGTGTTTTTACCATTATTTTTATTTATTATAAATTTATGTAATATTTTTGATGTATCATCTATTTTTGAATAATCATATTCATTACAAAAAATTTTATAAAGTGTATTTTTTAATTTTATTGTTTCTAATATATCTTTATATTTTATATAATTTATATTATCATTATCAATATATACCATTGTAGTCATATTTTAATAATATTATAATATCTTTTTATATAATATATGAAAAGTTGTTGTAGTTCAACCGGCAATGATAGTAGTTGTAAACGTAAAGATGGCAAAACATTTAGTTTACCTAGAAAATTTGGTAAAAGTAAATGTAAAAATCCTAAAGGATTTACTATGAAAAGTAGTTGTGCACCATATAAATATTGTAGCAATCGTAGTAAAAAAGGTGGCAATCGAAGTAGTAAACGTAGTAATAAACGTAGTAAAAATCGAAGTAAAAAACTTACTAAAAAACGTGTATTATTACCTAAATTAAGACCAATAAACAATAAAAATGTCAAACATAAATATAAATTAAGTGATCCACAAAGTAAACGCATATTAGCAATCGATGAAGGTATAAGAGATGAAGTAAAAAAAACTGGTAAAACACTTAAAAAAGCAGCAATTTCTAAAAAAGGTAGATTTAATATATTACGTATATATCGTAAAAACAAAAGACCACAAGAATGTAAACGTATCACAAGTGATATGAAATATATTGATAAAAAATATGGTTTAGGAAAAACAACAAATATTTGTAAAGACAAAATTGGTGGTAAGAAAGATTTTTTATATAATCCAGATAATCCAAAAAAAAGTTTTGATGTTTATATTGATAAAAATCCAAAAGATACTATACCTATCAAATATAAAACATTAGATGATGTCAAATCTACTATTAAAAAATTAGAAAGATTATATAAAAATGGTAAATTTCCACATAAACGTATATGGCAAGTTGGTATGATTATGAAAGTTCGTTTAGAAAGTTTAAAATCTAAAAAACCACAACAATATAAATTAGCAAATAAATATTTTAAACATTTAGGTGAAAGATCAAAAATTAAAAATGAAAGTGATAGAAAAAAATTTGTTTTCGAATTTTAATCTTTTTTATTTTTGTTATATTTATAATATTTAACTATTCCAATTACTATAAATGATATTATAAATAATGGTATATTATACTTTGGATCCATTATATATTTATTCCATAGTTTAAATTCATACTTTAATATTACTAATCTTATAAATAAAATTATAAATGCAATTGATAATCCAATTATCATAACTTCTGTTTTATTCATTATATTATAATATATATTTTATAAACGACACATACTATCAAATACATAAGGTCCAACAACCTTTGTTCCATTTCGTTTCATACTTTTTAATGTTTCTTTATAACTAGCAAAACGCATTGGTTTTACTTTACTATTATCCATGTTTTTATTTCTTTGACGACAACGTAGTGATTCACGATTTGCTTCTAGTAAAACAATCTTTTTTCCATTTTCACTACGTGCATAAACAAATACCATTTTTTTATAATATAAAATTTTATCTTTTAAATATTTATATGAATAATTGTACAATTTGTTTTGAAAATATATCATTTGAAGATAATTGTATAACAAATTGCAATCATAATTTTTGTGAAAAATGTTTAGATGAATGGTTTAAAAAAAATAAAGATACTTGTCCATTGTGTAGAACAAAAATAAAATATTATAAATGTAAAGATGAGACTATAAAATTATATTTTGTTAATATTAACAATAGAAATGCTAATATTAATACTAATTTATATAATCAGATAGTATATAGATATCAAAGTTTAAAAAGATATGTTTGTTTAATGAGTTTTATATCATTCATACAATTATATTACTTATTTAGTAATGGTATAAATTATAATTTATTACATATTAAATATGATAACTGTTTACAAAATTATACAGATTTAAACAATCAATATAATAGTTTAACAGAAAATTTAAAAAATACAAAAATTTATGATGAAAAAGATCATATTATATATACATGTAGTATACCACAATATTTTATAAATAAATGTTTTGATATATTTAATTTTTAATCATAGATTCATTTACCACAAGTTTCATTAACAATCTTATAAAAATCACTCTTATTATTACAATCTGGTACAAGATTTAATGTTGAACCACTACTATCTTTCATAAAAATATCTAGAATACGACTCTTTGGAATAATATGTTCCCTAACTGTCATACGTTTAGGATCATTTAGTGTATTGTATAAATAATTCATAACTTCTAGATTTGTTTTATTGTATCCATCAATTATATCATTTTCACCCATTCTATGAATATAAAATTTACCTCTTGGATTTTCACTATAATCAATACTTACACCACCACCTGTATTTTTTACTGGATTATGTGCTTTTAACATTTCATTAAAATCACGTTTCTTACGTTTAAATTCTTGTACACTGGTATTTTTTACAAATGGTTTTTTATTTTTTTTCTTTTCAGGTAATACTTTTTTACATTCACGTTTTAATAGTTTTTCAGCATAATCAATTGTATGAATATGTGTTGTTCTTACATATTTTACACTTAAATCACTTTCTCGTTCAATTCGAATTAGTGTTCTAGGATTTTTATTATCTTTTTCTAATACTGTATAAATTTGACCACTAGATTTTTCAATTACTTTTGTTCCAGGTGTAAATACCTTATGTGGTTGTCTCATAAAATTTACACCATTATGATATTGTCCTGATTTAATTTTTTTTCCTTTAGTACACGACATATTATCTATATAATACTATTATTATTATACCTTTATGTATTTTATAAAAAATTTTATTATTTATTAAATCTATTTTTTTATATATAATATATAATATATATATGCTACAGACCCCACATAGAAGACGTTCAAGAAGAGGTTCAGTTGTTAAATCAATGAGAAGAAGACAAAGAAGACGTAGAACTGTAGTTAGAACATCAGAATCAAATAATCAATTTAATTCTGGTGATAATGCATTTTACTCTATTAATACACGGAGAAAAGGTATCTACATAGGTTCCAAAAAAAAGACAGGTAAGAAGAAGAAGAAATCAAAAGGTAAGATAAAAAAGAAATCAAAAGGTAAAAAAAATATGAAAGGTGGTATGGAGAGTACTGATAGTATGGCGCAAAGAGAACGAATCGCACGGTTGCGGAGATTGGAATTACAGGGAGATCACTCGGATATGGCAGAACCAGAACAAGCGCCTGTAGGAAGTTCACTACCCAATACTATGGAAGGAAGAATCCTTGCCTTAGCAGAGGGAACACATGCACGTTTAGGGGATAACAGCTATCTGAAAAACCTCAGAGAAATGGAATTATTTAGAAACGTGGCACAAGAAGTGCGATCCCTCCTCCAACCCTTAACAGAAGAACATTTAAGTATTCTAGGAAGTTATTTTCAAGATTACAATAATGACCCAGAAAGAAATCGTGAACATCTCTGGAAAGCTGTTGATTATCTTAAAGACCTATTTCCTGAAACTCCGAATATTAAAGAAATCGAACATACTCTACGACACATACCTGAGGACGAAAGAGATAAGATAATAGAATGGATAAGTTCACAACGCGACGACTCCGGAGATACTATACAGTTCGTGAAATGGTCGTTTATTTATTTAATACTACTACATATGCTTAACAAATATGTTGTAGATAGTGTTATAATGGGAGAAAAAAGAGGATATCCTCTAGAACTTTTGAGAATACAAAATAGAATTGAACACGAGTCGGGAGCATTTAAAATGGGGGTAGGTGAAACAATGAACCGTTCACTAAAAAGTGCTTCATTAATAGTGTATCCAGAGTTATAATTTTTTGTTTTTTTTTGTTTTTATGTTTTTTTTTGTTTTTATGTTTTTTTTTGTTTTTATGTTTTTTTTGTTTTTATGTTTTTTTTGTTTACCATTCTTCATCTGGTGGTAATAGGTATCCAGGATCCCAATCATTTGGTTCATCTGGTATATCTTCAATATCAGAATCATCTGTATCTTGTTCTGGTTCTGGTGTACTTATACCATATCTTACAACATCTGCCCATGTTTGTTCACTTTCATCAAACATTTGTTGCAAAAGGTATCTTATAAAATCAATTTGTGTTTGTGTCATTGCTATTATATCTTAATATTATAATTTGTTTTTAATAATACTGAATAAAATAATAGAAAATTTCAAATTGATATTGAAAAATAGGAATTTGCCATCCAAATTGCTAATGAAAAATGCTATTTAATTACATAAAAAAATTTATTATTTTTTTGTGTTTTTTGTGTTTTATGATTTTTTTGGTTTTTTGTTTATGATTTAAACATACAATTTTTGTAGAACATCAACTTCTGGTTCAAATGTAAATGCTTCGCATTCACGTAGTTTGTCAAGGAAACGATTATACCACATATCTACTACAGTGTAATCACCTTTGTCTGTAAAGTTGAATTGTGGAAAAATTTGAACATCTTTCATATCATCATTTTCATCAAATGCTACATCACAATAGTGACGATTGTTGTAGATGTAATCTTTGATGACTTTTTCAATGTTGAAACCATTCTTACCAACAGTTTTACCAATGTCTATATGTGGAATGTGAAATTGTTTCATACAAACATATTCCGTGATTTTATCACTACTTAGTTCATTAATATGATTGACACCGCCAGTATGAACTGGTGTAATCTTTGGTTCAACATAAATTGCCTTGAATGGATTATTATTGAATGGTGTATGAATCAATGTCATATTGTAAATTGCTCCAGTTGATACCATTGATAATAGTGTGCTTGGAACATATACACATTTGTTGCCATCAATAGAACCAAGTGCCCAGTTTGGAAATATCTTGACAATACGAACAGGAATGTTTTTGTAATTACCTTTTGGTTTTGTACATTCTGCCTTGACATAGTAATTTGGTTCAAGACGTTCCATTTCATCTAGAAAATCATTCAGATCTTCCAGATATTCTTCTTCTTGTTCAATCATCTCTTCAAATGGTTCGATATCATTAGGGTCTTCAATTAAACCAAGTGCTTTTCCAAGAATGATGTCACTTTCATCAATACCATTCTTGAACCAAGGGTTCATTTCAACATCATCAATGATGGAGTTTTGTGTGTAGATCTGGAGACACATCTTTGTTTTGTTGCGAGTTGTTTGAGAGTTGCTAATGCTTTGCTATATGCTTTGTTTTATAAGATACAAAACAAAATATAAAAAATTTCAAATTACTATTGAAAAATAGAGAAATTATGGTTTTTTTGTTGGAATTATATCATCATACTCATCCTTATTTTTAACACTTTTTAGTTTATTTTCAATATAATCACTATCTAATACATTATATGATACAAATTCTGACATATATGCACTCATCATTTTATCATTTTTAACTGATTGATATGCTACACTGAAAGAATTATACAACTTCATAAGTATTAGTAATGAAAAACTAATGAAACAAGATATGGTTGATTGACTATGATAATCATTGTATAATATTTTAACAACTAATCCAATATTTACCATATTCATAAAAATTGTAAAATTTACAATACGATAATAATACAAATTTAGTAAGTCCATTCTTTTATCTAATACTTTTTCTTTTACAATTACTTCTTTTAGTGCATTATCTGGTTTATCATTATCAATGTCTAAATATTTGATTGACCAATTTTCACGTTTAAGTTCAAATATATACATTACGAAAAAACTCATCATTGTCATACTATTCCATGATAATGCCATTTTATGATATCTATTTTCATTTTCTATATTTTGTGTAATACTACAAATTTGTCCATCACAATTTTGTGGTATAAATAGTGTTAACATAGTACCAGTAACAATTTTATAAAATTGTAAAAAGAATAATCCAGTCACTTTCACTCTTTGAACAAAATCAACATCTAACATTTTTAATTATTAAATTAATTATTTTTAAATATTTATTATAATATATGAGTAATTCTTATGAAAATGAAGTAGTTATGGATAATACAGCACCAGATGATACAGCACCAGAAAAAAAAATAACTGGTTTTAAAATAAGTTCACATGGTAAAATTACAGATAAACCAATTAAAGTGTCCGAATCAATATATATTGGAAAGGAAAAAACATTTATAGTTAGAGTTCGTGGTAATTTTGGCGAATCAGTTTTAACAAGACAATGTTCTACAAAATTTGAAAATACATGTCATGGCGGTGTATGTATATTCGGCGATGATGCAACATATGTAAATTTTTTACAAATTGTGTGTGCAACAGATTATGATAATGATGAAATACCTGTAATAGTAAAAGCATTACCATATATACCTACAATAGTAGAAGCATTACCATATGAAAATAAAAATATATGTACCAATTGTAGTAATAATAATTGTTTTATACCAGATTTAATTTTATCAGAAGATAAAGAAAATGATTTTTATTATGGTTATTTAACTTATTACGATGGCGATAATGGTGCAACAGATAAAAAGCGTCCAATAACAAAATTTGATGAATCCCCTACAACATACTTATCAAATGAAATAATAAATTTTTATAATTTGGTAAAAGATACCAATTTAGATACTTTTAATATAGATGTTTCAGCATGTTTAAATATAGATGAAAATTTAAAAATGTCTTGTATGCAAAAATATAAAAATATAAAAGAAGATGATGAAATAGACTTTGCTGGTTGGTTTAATTGTTATCAAAATTTTGTCAATAATAATTGTGATGAGTCCGAAATTTCTTTATTTCTTAATAAAAATATACATACAGAAGATGATGTACAAAAATATTTCGATAAAGGATTATTAACTAAAAAAGAATATGAAAATTATCTATTTGAATTTGCACGAGAATATAAATCTGCATTAGCACAAGCACCAGCACCAGCAGTTAGAGACCCCGACCAAGATTTTATAGATACATTACCACCATCAGACCAAGGGAGGTTTATCTATCATAGACGACAACAGCAACGCCAAATAGCACCAGCAGAAAGTAGAAAAAGATCTGGTGATGAATCTGGTGATGAATCTGGTGATGAATCTGGTGATGAAAGTAAAAGTGGTAGAGTGAAACGTACTAAAACATTAAATCAATCTGCGTTTAATCAATCTGCACATGGCAAAAAGAAAAAGAAACGACAAACAAAAAAACGCAAACCTTTCAAAAAGAAACGACAAACAAAAAAACGTAAACCTTTTAAAAAGAAACAACAAACAAAAAAAAAGAAAAAATCTAAAAGTAAAACTAAATCTAAGTAAATAACTATTTTCTATAATTATGTCTTTGAACATCATATCCAGGTTGTTTAATATTATGATTTCTCCTCATCATATTATTATTCATCTTTCGTTTATTTTTAATATTATTCATTTTTTTCATATTCTCCATATTTTTATACATTTTATGGTATCGCATTTTATCATTTATATTTTGTACCATTTTAAGTTTATTTGTGTTTTTTAGGATGTTTAGTAGCATCATATACTGAACAACCATATTCTGAGATACACTCATTTTAATAATAGTATAAAAAAATAATTTATAAATTTCAAATTTTATTTAAACATTTGTCATTCCCATAAATCTGTCAAAATCAAAATATTCATAATTATTCCTATCAAACTTTAGAATCTCTCTAAAATATAATTCACGAACATAATCATCACCACCACCATCAATTCTTGTAAATAGTTTTCCAGTTTTTAAATCACAAGATAGCATTCTTACATGACCCATACCAGCATAAATAAAACCAATATCAAAAACCATATCTTGATTATTATAACATTTAATATCATATAATTGAATACATTGATTTAGTGACATAATTGTCCAATCATTAATATACACTTCACGTTGTGGATTACCAATAATCTGAAACATTTTTACAATATCACGATTTAAACCATTTGGCATTTCTGGTAGATTATGATGACCAACTGTAAATGTATTATTATCATTTTTCATAAAAAATGGCATATCACTACCAACGTAATTGTCATCTGACATATGACTTTTTTTTAGAAAATTATGGATCTTTTGTGTATTTCGTGTAATTTGTTCTACGTGTTTATTCATTTTTTAGTTATATATTATAATCTTTTTGTTTTTAAATATATTTAAATACATAATACATATTTTATAAAATTATGGAAAGACCTAGTTGGGATGAATATTTTACAAAAATTGTAAATGTTACAAGTGAAAGATCACCTTGTGAAAGATTACATGTTGGTTGTTTATTTGTTAAAGATAATCGTATCATAAGTCAAGGATATAATGGATTTTTACCAGGTTGTCCACATGAATCTTGTGTTCGTGATAATCATGAAATGGCAACAGTTCACGCTGAACAAAATGCATTAGTTGATTGTGCAAAAAGAGGAGTTAGTGCTAAAGATTGTACAGTTTATATTACACATTATCCATGTATTATATGTGCTAGATTATTATTTGCTACTGAAGTGAATAGTATTAAATATTTAAGTGATTATAAAAATGATCCATTAGTTGAACATTTTTCAAAACAAACAAATATACCATTAATAAAATTACCAAAAATAAAAATTTAAAATCTATATTATATTAAATATATATTATGAGTTTACAACAAATATTACCATATTTAGGAGGAATGTTATCTGTTGGTGGATTAATATTTAAGATGGGTGAACATGCTGAAAAAATACATGTTATTAGTAATACTGTTGAAGCACAAGAAAAACGTATTGATATCAATCATAATATTATCAATGAAATACATAATGATTTGAGTATATTAAAAACTGATATATCATATATGAAAAATGATATACATGAAATCAAAAATAAGTTAAAGTAAATAAAGATTTATTAATTAATATAAATAAAGATGACTTCATTAAATGATTTTAAAAATATGTATTGGTCAATAATTGAAAAAAAGAAAATTTTAGAAAATAATTTATTGTTAAAAGAAAATATAATTACAAGATTACAAAATATTATAAAAGATTTAAATAAAGAAAATGATAAATTAAAAAATGAATTAATAAAAAAAGACAATAATGATATTACTTATGTATTAGAGTTACAAAAAAAAATAGATATATATGAAAAAAATATATTATATGGAACTATAAAAACTATTACAAATAAAGGTTTTGGTTATATTACTAGTGATGATTATGGAGATATATATTTTCACGTTAGTGATTTTTGTAAAGATACATTAGATAATAGATTTGTAAATATGAATGTTAAATTTAATTTAATAATCACAAGTAAAGGATATAGAGGTATAAATGTTAATTTGAAATTTTAAATAATTAATTTTGTATTATAAAAATAATTATTTACAATGAGTGAATCTATGTTTACTCGTGAACTTGAATCTAAAATAGAAACAATATCTGTCAAAGATATTTGGGAAAAAATAAATGATAATGAATTAAAACCACATATTTGTCAAAGAGATATTGTATGGAAAAATGTTAAAAAAGTAGAATATATTAAATGTATGTTTAAAGGTTGTCAAATGTCTGGATTATACTTTAATAAAGATTCTGAAGGTTGTTTATATCAAGTTGATGGGCAAAATAGATGTATTGCTATATATGATTTCCTAGAAAATAGATTAAATATTGGTAATAAGATAGATAAAAAATATTTTAATGATTTAATTAAAAGTGATCAAAGGAAATTTAAAGATATTAAAATTGGTGTTACAATTTTAGAAGATTGGGATGATGAATCGTGTGAAGATTTATTTGAAAATTTGCAAAAAGGTGATTCTTTAACAAATGGTGAACGTATACAAGCTTCACAATCAACTAATATTATTAGTCAAGAATGTAAAAAATTAATAAATAAACATATAGAATATTTTACTAAATCTGTAATAAATGGCGGTATGGAATTATCCAATAATAGATATAAGTTATATTCAGAATTTGCTGGATTAATTAATATGATTATTGATAATGGTTTTCCATTAAGATTAAATTCACAAGGATTTAAAATATATAATATGTGGAATAAAATAGAAGATAGGGATGAAAAAGATAAACTAAATGAAAAAATTATTGAAGCAATTGATAATTTAGAGAAAATTATAGCAACATATAAAATATTAAAATTAAAATGTCCTAAATTACAAGTTAAAATAACTAAAAAACAAACAAATGAAACAAAAATATATGATGCTACTAATACTACAACAACTTATAGATGTTTTAAATTTATTCATATGAAAAATTTACATAATTCTGAAATTACAGATGATATTGCACTTAAATTTAATAATATGTTAGATGCAACACATAAATGTGATACTCCAGAAAGTAAAAAAATATATAATAATATTATATTACAAGCAACAACTGATATTTCAAAAGTATTTGATGAATATGATTTACATTATAATTAAAAAAATTTAAATATTTAATAATCTCTTTTTTAATTTGAAATATTTAAAATTTTAATTATTATTATATATATTAATGACTGATTATTCAAAAATAAATTGTCTTGATTTATTTAGTGGATGTGGTGGATTATCATATGGTTTTCACAAAGAAGGTTTTAATATTGCGACTTGTAATGAATTAGAAAAATCAATATCAGAAACTTATAAATATAATTATCCAGATACAAATGTAATAGTAGGTGATATAACTAATGCAAATATAAAAGAAGAATTATATAATCAATTTATAGATAAAGAATGTGATATAGTATTGGGTGGTCCACCGTGTGTTGCATATTCAATGTCTGGATTAAGAAATTCAAGAGATCCAAGAGGTCAATTGTTTAAAGATTATGTAGAAGTTGTAAATAAATTAAAACCAAAAGTATTTATAATGGAAAATGTTAAAGGTATTTTAAGTATGTTACACGATAAACCAATATTAAATGATGATGAAAAAGTAATCGCAGATAAATATTATAAATTAGAGAAAAAAAAGTTAGATTATGAATTACAAAAAAAAATAGAAAAAGATAAAAATAAAATAGAAATTATAGTAAAAAATTTAAATATAGTAAAAAAAGATATTAAAAAAATGAGTAAAGATTTACATAAATTTCGTATGAATGTAACTGAATTAATTAAAGAATCTTTTTTAGAATTAGGTTATAATGTTAATATGAAATTATTAAATGCTGCTAATTTTGGTGTTCCTCAAAAAAGAGAAAGAGTAATTTTTATAGGTATTAGAAATGATATTGATAAAGAAATAACTTATCCAGAAGAAACACACAATGAAAATGGCGATAATAATAAACTAAAATGGGTATCAGTAGAAGAATCAATTAAAGATTTAGAAGATATAGATGAAAATATAGAGTTTAACCAAATATATACTAATCATAAACCAGAGATTGTAGAAAGAATTAAAAATACAAATATAGGTGAAAGTTTAAATAAAAAATATAAAGAGGCATTTTTTAAATGTTATCCAGACCAACCTTCAAATACAGTAAAAGAAAATCATGGCGGAGTATTTTTACATTACAAAAAAAATAGAGTAATGACTCCAAGAGAATTAGCAAGATTGCAAAGTTTTCCAGATAATTTTATTTTTAAAGGTAGTAAAAGCAATATTTTAATACAATTAGGAAATGCAGTTCCTTGTAAATTATCTGAAGCAATTGCAAAAGAAGTTAAAAAAATATTTATCTAATATTATTTATAGTTTAAATAATTTATTCTTCTATTTCTAATTTTTTTAGATTTTCAATTGCTTTTTGAATTATCATTTCTTTTGCTACTTTTCTAAATAAAACACAATCATACCAATAAGTTCCAACTCTATTCGGATTATTACTATCAAATGTTTCATCTCCTTCAACAAAATCAATATCAAAATCTATATGCGATGGTGGAGGTTGTCTTTTACCACTTTTAATAGTTTTCTTTTTATCTTCTCTTTTTCTTGTATTACAACTTCCACATAATGGTTGAAAATGTTCTAATTTTTGAGTGTCTGGATCTAAAACACTTGTATCTATTTTAAAATCATCTTTATGATCACATTGTATATTTTTTTTTGATCCACAATTACAACAAGACATACTACATATTTCTTTTCTAATCCAAGGAGCAATACATTTATCATCATTTATTCTATCTACTTTTCCAAAAAATTGAATATATTCTACATATGAACCTTTCATTTCAAATTCTAAACTTGAATGAATCTCTCTCATTTTTTTTTCATCATCATCAGTAAAATCCCAACATTGACTATGATTTCTAGCATTAAATGTATTTGAAAATCTAAAAAATTTGTATTCTTTAGCTAATTGACTATCACTTCTAAATGCACTATCACCAGATGTCCAAGATAAAGGTGGTTTTAAATTTTTTCTATATATTAGTTCAGAGCAACCATTATCATCTAAATACATATCTTTTACTAATTGTGGTTTTGCCATTATATTATATTTAGAATAATATAGCGTTTTGTATAGATTAGACAATTTGCCTTTAAATCTTTGTAATACTTACGTAATTTATTACAAATTTCAAATTGCTAGTAGAAAATGTCTAATCATTTTATCATATTTTAGGGTTGTAATCATTTCTTAGTAAGTTTTTTACGTTTTTTCTTGGTTTTATTACGTTTTTTATGTTTTTTACCACCTTTTTTGTAAGTATTAAAATACCATTTTTTGTATTCTTCAGCAAATAATTTAGCATCTTCATCTAACAAAACTCTTTGTGTCCATGGTACTATATCATATTTTCTATCATTATTTAATATACTAAATAATGCATCATGTAAATATTGACCTTCATATTTACCTATAGGAACTATTATATCTGTAATTGGCATTTCATTATGTTTTAATTTATCCATTGCTATTTTATCACGTTCATCTTCAAACTCAACTTCAAATCCTTCATTTATTTTTTGTTTTATTAATTCTAATGATGCTCCAGGTATAACATATGTATCACAATCCCCAAAATTAGTAACCCCTGATATATACATTTCTATATTATCAATTAAAATATTTGGATTAGATGACATATTTCTCATAAATCCTATATCACCATTATTACAATAAACCATGCCTGCCCAATTATTTTCTATTGCCAATCTTTTATTATATTCTAAACCTTTTTTTCGTATTAAATATTTACCATGAACACTTATTCCAGGACACGCACTTGTATGTTTAAATATAGTCCAACCAATAGTTTCTTTTGGTTTTAATTCACTTACTCTATCTGTTATCATTTGTGAAATATCTCCTGGCATATTTAATAATGATTCTGTTATATTTGGTTTCATTGTTCTACGTGTATTTCTTCTACTAGTAAATCCTCTATATGTTCGTTGTATATTTTCTGCTGCTTTATCATAATTACCACAACATATATCTATTTTTGTATTTAATGTATCTAAACGATTTAATATTTCCATATACATATCATAATCCATTTATAATAATACATATTTATTTTTTTCATATTTTTGGTGTGTAATTTGAAATTTTCTAAGAATTTATACACTATTATATAAAAGATTACAGCAATCTGCTAACAAATCTCTTTTAGCAAAGCATTAGCAAAGCAAAAAGCAAAAGCAAAAGCAACTAAAACACTCTACCCAAACCAAACCGAAATGCTCTCATACAGTGACAAAATGACTATTCTTCGCAATGCCAAAATGACCATCATGGCAACACGCATCCAAAAAACATGGCGGATGTACAAGATTGACAAAGATGCACACTTCGAACGCCTTGAAGCAAGATACAACCAACTGGGCAACTTTGAATTCACTGATATCAAGTATTGCACAAATGAAAAAGTTGACATTGATGATAAAGTTGATAAAGTTGACAAAAGTGTCAAGTTTAGTCATGATATTGAAGGTATGGATGGTGATATGAAGGATTTTGTTGACATCACAATACTTGTTGATGGAACACAACGTAACAGTAGTATCTTCACAAATGCTATCCTACTATGGTACAATTCATTGAGCAAAATTGATTTCTTTGATGGTGCTTGTAAGAAATATGTTGATAGTGGTTCAAGTGTTTACTGGGATGAATGGTTAACTGATATCATTGAACGACTTGAAAATGGTGAAAAGGTTATATTATGGGGAAATCTTGGTGGACACAAATATTTGTATCCACTAAGTGATAAATATAAAATTGTAGCATTTTATGATGCTTGGACAAAATACAACATTGTGGAGGAAAGTAGTGATGAAAGTAGTGAGGAAGAATTGGATGATGAAAAAGATATAATTCTAAATGATATGGAAAAATTTGTAAAAGATATTAAAAATATGAGTTTAAATCCAAATGCCAAAACATTTGTTCCAGGTATAATTTGGTCACAAAAAACATATGTTCCAGATGAGATTTTGTCACCAGCAAAAAAACGTAGTGCTGAAGATTTAATTTTACAACTGGATGAAAAAATTCAACGACTACTTGATATGCAGTGTGTTCACAATACACCAATCTGTTATGCTAAACCAGTATAGTTTAAAAATAAACAAATAAAAAACAAAAACAAAAAAAATAATAAATTTTTTATTTTAATATAATTTGATATTAATTAAATAATAATTATATAAAATGGTATTTGAAATATTATCATTTTTATGCACTGTTTGTGCTATTGCTATATTATAATATAAATTATTAATAATAATTTTTTATCTATTATTTATTAATGAACTATAAATGTCCAGATTTATTAAATGATCATAAACCACCTAATCATAGTGTTAGAATGACAAATCAAAGTTCTAAATGTAATGATGCTGAAAATGGTGATAAATGTAGATATACTTGTATGGGAAGTATTGATACAGTTTCACAATTAGATGAACAATTTGTTACATTGTATGATTATTCGCCAGACAATAGTGATAATATGTTAAATTATACAGAATATACTTGTAAAACATCAGTTAAAATATTATTAAAATTTCATGGGAAACTTTTAAAAAAAAGTAATAATTCAAAAGTAAGATTAAATTATAATGATGGTACAACATTTAAATTAATTACATATACTGAACAAGGTACATCTTTATGTGCAGAAAGTATAGAAGCATCTTGTAATGATGAAAGGGGGTCTGATCCAGTTGGTACTTTTACAGAAGAATTTTATGATGTAGTATTTACAGAAGAAGGGGATAGTGTTACTTCAAGTAGTAATTTTGGTATGATAATATGTTTAAATACAACTTTATCTGAAGATTTTTCAAGAATTGCAGGTAGATTTATTAGTAGTAGTGTAGCAAATACTCGTAAATATGATGGAAAATTAATGTATTATAGTTTACAAGATATATCTGAACTTTTAAGATTGAATCCTGAACTTTTAAGATTGAATCCTAATAATAATAGTATATTATTATCTCAATTAGTTCCACTATTAAAAAGTATGTTTCCTAGTAGTAATATAAATTTACATTTATTAACTTGTTTAGTTCCAGAAGTTGAATCTGGTGCTACACCATTTACACCAGCAGATATTATACAATCTGGACCTTTATATACTAAATCATATGAATGGGTAAAAAGACACAATAATAATTGTGATGATTTACCATTATGTAGTTTTGAAGGTCATATAGGTTTAGATTTGTCACAATGTAATGATGGTATTCCAAAAAGTATAGAATATCTTGATGATTTACCATATCAATCTGTTGATTTTGAATCTTCACAATGTATATTAAATTGTTTGCCAGGATATAGAAAAATTATATTACCAAATAAAACTGATCGGGGTAATTGTTATTCGTATCATGATAATACAAGATTAGATACTGAATATTTAAATTTTCATGATGGTAATTTAACTAGACTTGGAATAAATTGTATACCAAATAGTTGTGCTAGTAGATTATAATATTATTTATTTTTTTTTTCCTATATTTATTAAATGCCGGAGTATACTATATATATCAGTAATCCATTTAAACCACAAGATAGAGAAATGATTACAGTTGATAATGTTAATCCTACAATTGGTGAATTATTATCAAAAATAAAGGATCCAATATTAGGTATATATGCCAATAAATTTGATGCTATTAAAAAAGAAAATCCTTTATCAAAAAATATAAGATTAAGTGATTTAAATATAAAATACGGAAATCATATACATAAATTATGGTATGGTATAAATAAACAAAAAAATTTAACTAAATCAAAAAAAAGATTACATACTTCAAAATTACCTATAGTAGATGATTTAACAGAAATGGTTTCTAAAGAATATAATAAACTAAAAGACACTAAAGGTGGCAAACGTAGTAAAAAACGTAGTAAAAAACGTAGTAAAAAACGTAGCAAAAGTATCAAAACTAAGAAAAAACGTAGTAAAACTAAGAAAAAACAAAAAGGAGGATTATTTGTTAAGATAGATAAAAATCATTTATTAAATTGGGAAACACCTCATAGTTTAGATTATGATTGTACACCATGTGCTTTAAATTTTATTGGTTATGATAGAGAATATTGTGATATTATGTGTGGTTTATATGGTACCACTGGAACACGTATAAAAGATACATTAGATATATTAAAACATAAATATCCTAATTTTAATTTTGATTTAAAAAAATTAAAAAGTATGAAATCTATAGTTGATAAATTTGATGATGATACAATTACAGATACAGATTTAGAAGAATATAAAAAAATATTATTAGAATTATTTAATGATATACCAAACGATTATAGTATGATGGGTGTAATAAATTTTAAAGATGCTAAATTTGGACATACTGTTGTTTTTGGTAAATTAAATGATAAACCATTATTTTATGATACACAGAATGATATATTTATTAATGATTTAGATGATATTATCTTACATTTAATAACTCGTAGAGTAACTAATGTTGGTGTATATTATGGTAGAAGTAAAACTACAACACATATGTTAGTAGATGATTATAGTTTAGGTTTATAATAATATATAATTAATATTATGTGTATATATAATAAAAAATGTAATTGGTGTAATCATAGAAAAAATGATGTAATAACTATTAAACTATGGTGTAAATGGTATAATTACAATATATGTGAAGAATGTTATGATAAAAAAATAAAAGGTCTTATAAAATATCCTATTTTACAATAGTAATTTGGATTGTAAATTCCTATTTACCAATAGTAATTTGAAATTTTTTAATAATTTTTCTTATTAGATTCAAAAAGTAATACTACTTTCAAACCAAAGCAATATGAGTACAAACCAGTGGCAAATTGTGAATGGTGTCAAATACACCACAGATGAAAATGAAAATGAAAATGATATGATCATTTACACATATCAAACACAAGAAGATGTAGAAAAAACTACTTGTGATACAATCTACTTTCCAAACTACATTGTGACACGTGATAGTAAAGGAAAACTTCAATTTAAACGTAGAAAAATATCTTAAATTATGATTAAATTACTATGTATACTAATTAAACAAGGTTCCATATTAACCTTCAATTGTGTTTCAAAACGATTAAAACTTTTACAATTTTGTATTATTGATAACATATATCCTATATTATCATTTTTTATACTTTTTTTTATATTTTTGTTGTCTATATCTAATTTTTGTAACATACATTCATATATAAATCTTAAATCATAATATTCATTATAATTAATCCATATTGTTCTCATATTTTCTAATACTAAAATACCTATACATTCTAAATGATATTTATCATATTCAAATCTTCTCATAAATTGTCTATATAATTTATAATCGTTTAAACTATCATATATACCATATTTAATATCTATATAAAATAATTCATATATTTTTTTGTTCGATTTACAAAACATCATCTTATCATTTAAATTTAAGTTTTGGATAATATCGTATAATATATTTTCATCTAAATATATATCATTAAATTCCATTTATTATTTAATATTAGTTTATTTTTTAAGATATTATATCAATATCTATTTTTAAGATATTATATCAATATCTATTCCTAAGATATCTCGGTATCCTATACAATTATCAACACTTTGTATTGGTGTTACATAATGATATAAACTTTTATCATCTTGAAATATACCATTATCACTATGTAATAAGTTTTTATATATTAATTTTTTATCATTATCATATATCATACTTTCACCACCAACAATATTACTTCTATTTATAACATATGCTGATATTATAAAATCTGAACCATCTTTATGTACACCTTCAGGTGAATTATGTGAATCCACATAAGGATAACATATTTGTCTTATTTGATGAACATGTAAATTTAATTTTTCTGGTATTATATTACTATTATTTATTGTCAAATATACACTATTTTTTAAAAATTCATTGAAAAAATGCATATTTCTTATATTTTTATCTATACATTCAAACTTTCTAGGATTTTTTCTATTGTCATCTACATTTTGTGTAAATGTTTGTTTACCAGTATAGTTTATATTTATTGATGTATGTTCTATATATTTTTTATTTATATCTACAATATAATTTGCATATCTTCTACATCTTATTGGAAATCCTCTAGAATTTTTAAAATCTATAGGTAAACTGTTAAAACTATTCATTAATATATATTTATCAACACCAACTGGTGATGGAAAAATACGTGAATTTAAATGTAAAAACTTATCATTTTTAAATTTAACATTATTTACAATATTCAATGGAACAAAACTTCTCATTTTATATAAAAATATTATTTGTTTTAAATATTTACTTTTTCACTTTTGTTAATTTATAAGTTGTTGTAGTTTCACGATTGTCTAATTGTTCCATTGCTTTTTCTACAAGATTCATATCATTTATAACTTTTGATAAATTATTTTTGATATTCTCTTTGTTTAATGGTTTTTTACTATTACGTGCTGAACACTTTAATTTACCATTTTCTGTATTTAAATCACTAATATTATATTGTACCATAAATGTTGTTAATTGTGGTTCAATTTCTTTATTTCTTATTTTTTTTAAATCACGTAATTTATTTTCCATTTCTGTTATTTGCATATCTAACATTAACCAACGTTTTACTTTTTCTTTAAAGTTTGTTAATTCATTTTGTGGAATTTGAACTGGTTCCATATTGTTATCCATATACATTATATATAATATAAGTTTTAAATCTTTTTTTTAAAATTAAACATCTATTTTATTTTATATTATTATAATATATGGCAGATATTTATGATACTGAGTATTTAGCAGGATTAAGCAAAAAAAATTATGAAGAAGCAATGAAAGTTCAATGGCCTTGGGCGGCAGATCAAATTGATTTTACTAGAGCAAGCAATCGTAATGTTGATGAATTTGGTAGAAGTGATGCTGTTGATATGTTAACAACTGAAATAAATAATGGTAGAATGCATGATATTGATAAAATGATTGATGATAGTATCATTAAAAATGAAACAATTATTATTGATACACAAAGCACTGATAGTGTAAAAGGTATATTAGAAGAAACAAATTTAAGTAGATTGTTTTTCTCACCACAAAATATTGAAGCATTACAAAGTATGATAAGATATTATGTATATAAATTGACTGATGGACAAGTTGTTTCTAAACAATCGCCTGATGAATTATTTATTGTTATGAGATCTGTATTATTACAATATGGTAATTTTGTTAATAATAATGTTATACAAGAAATAAAAAGATTAAATAGTAAAGTTGTAAAAATTTGTAGTGATAAAGTAGCACAAGAAGTTTTACAATATGGTAAATATGTTTCAGATTTACAAAATTTACCAGTTCCATTAGATAATCCTCATTATGCTAATAAAAATAATTTTACTTATGATATTAGTAATTTACCTCAATAATTTATCCAATAATATATACTTGAGTAATAAAATTTAAAACTAATATGTTTTTTTTAACTATGAATTTAAACGATTTTCCATTACAAAATAATGATAAAATTGTTATAGAAAAATGGCATAAATCTTATGATAAACCATTATTTATTAGTGGCAAAATAGGTATTGGTAAAACATTATTATATGAAACATTATTAAAAGATTATAGTATTGTAGTTGTTGAACATAAACTCATAAAAAATTATGATGAGTTTATAAAAAATACTATTTATGAAACTGATATTTCAATGATGTTTAGTAAACGTAAACATAAAGCAATCATATTTGATAATATAAGTTATACTGATCGTAATTTAATACAATATTTAAAAAATTTTACTAAAAAAGATTGTAAAACACCATTTGTAATAACTTCAAATGATTTAAATAATAAACAAATACAATCTATATCTAATAATTGTTATCATATATATTTAAAATACACATTTGAAGAATACTATAATAAATGTAAATCATTGTTTCCAAATATTTCAGAATACTTGATATATGATAGCAATTTTAATTTTCATATGATTCGATCCAATTTAAATTTTTATGATAATGATTATAATAAATCTAATAGTTTTATAGATAGTCATATTACAGATATAAATATATTAACAGACAACTTTAAAAAAGATTATGACACTAAAACACTATTTCAAAAATATAGTTGTGATTATAATACTATAAGTTTAAATATATTAGATGATATTCATAAATATAAATTTAACAATTTAAATAGTATATGTAAAATTTACGAAAATATGATAACTTATGACTTATATGAAGGTCATAGAATAAAACATAATATAAGTGAAAATGATATTAGTATACTATATAGTATATATATGCCATATAGTATAGTTAAAAATAATAAATTAAAATTATCAAAAAATATATCATATAATAGTTATACTAGCAAATCATTAATTTATACACATATCAATAATTTACCAAACATATCACATTACAATGATTATTTTTGTGTTTTAAAATTACTATTAAAAGAGGACTTTGATAATATAAAAAAATATAAAATAAATAAAAAATTAATTAATAATTATATAAAATTATATGAAAATTTATACGATACAAAAATATGTAAGAAAAATATAAAAAAGTTATATGATATTATTAAATAATATATGTTTGCCGTATTTGATCATGATGAATTTCCAATTGTCAAAGTCACATTAAACAATTTAGAAAATAAAGAAGACTTTGAAAACTTTTTAAGTGAATGGTTAAGATTATATGATAATAATGAATACTTTAGTTTTGAATTTAATACCAGAAATGTAGGTTTTATAAATCCTAAATATAGCATATTAATGTCATTATTTATTCGAGAATTAAAAAAACGTGATATACAATATTTAACTAGTAGTCGTATTTATGTATACAATAAATTTACTAAATATTTATTAGATTTAATATTTTTTATACAAAAACCAGTGGCAACTGTATATATACATTATAATGAAGAAGTTATAACTATTCAACCTTAAACTATAAATATCTAAACTATTCTATATTGCAATATCTTATAATAAATATATAAACCATAAAAGTTTTTGGCAATTATATCTAATATGTTGTATGATATATTTTTATAAGGTATTGGCATTATTGCTGCTACACCATAAATTGACCACACTATAAATACAAATAAAAACAATTGATATCCTATTTTTGTTTTTAAGGCATAATTATCATATATAACTTTGAATGCTAAACCAAAAAATAAAAATCCTAATGGTATACCTATATATTTTGATATTATTCCAGTTTCACCAAGATAACCAAACAATAACATTAAACCATTAAATACTACAATTTTTATAATATCATATTTTTTATCATACATAAACTTTTTTAAAGTTATCTTTTCTCCATCATTTTCTCTATTATACTTAAATTCCATAAATATAATAGTTGATATCAACATAATTGGTGTTGTTATTGACCAATCTATATAACGTCTTCTAGTCATATTTTTAATATGCTTTAATGCTAATATTACCCATACATAAAAAAATGTTTCAACAAATTGTACAATTGCTTCAATTGCTAAAACATCTTTTAATATATGATCTTTATCATCTAACTTTATATAAAATCCATGTAATGATATTAATGTTGTAACTATTTGTATAACTAGTGAAAGATAAATTGTATGATAAACTAATTCTACTGGTTTCATTATATTATTCTAAATTTAATATTTTTACATAAATATTTCTAATATATAAACATCCAAATATTCCTAACCAATTTTGCATACTAAAATCTAATGGAAATAAACGATATATATTACAAATTAATATTAATACATATAGTAAATGAATATCAATGATAGTATCAATATCATTGAATATTTTTGATAGTAATCCAAAATATAAATAAATTATATTAATATAATACATCATATCAATTATTTTACACAGTGTATAAAACATTAAATAGTAATGGTAGTAATCATAATCTTTTAGTATATGAACGGTATGATCTGTTATAAATGTATCCCATCCTTCGAAATATGGATGATATTTAATAATATTAAGTGTAATCCAAACAATCACATAAGATATGTATGTATTGTTAAAAACCTTCATTTTGTTCTTTATTTTTATGTTATGGATTAAGTTTGTATATTTATTTCAAATTATTTTTTGTAATTTATTACATACACATTTTAGCATAGTAATTTGATATTTGTTAGTGTTTATTACCACATCATAAGGCATAAGGACATATATTGATCCATATTGTACCATATTGCTCTGTTTTAGCACAGTAATTTGATATTTTTCAGTGTTTATTGCCACATCTTACAGATATAAGTGTATTGTAGCACTCACATTACTCTATCTATCTCTATCCACAAGCAACCTACAAAATACTATGAGCATCATCGTTGATCAGTATCCTATGGAAACATTGAGTTTTGATAACTTGCCCCAAGATTCACCAGTATCATACTTGGATTATGGTGGCATTTTGTCACATATTGGTGAACTTGTCAGACAAAAACGCAAGGAAAATCGTGATAAGTTATTGAGTTTTCTCATCAAGAAAATCAACAATGTTAACCTTGGCATACTCATTGACAAAATAAAGATCGAAGCACAACAACTTGAATCTTACAGACCAAAACAATGGAACAAAGGACCTTGCAATAAAACAAACTACTTGAAGTTTTTTCAATCACATGACATTTCTCTCAAGTATCTTGAAGACATGTATATGCTTCAATCTAAGGGCAAACCAAAAATCAAGATAAATTCATTGATAAAGATTGATAACATTCGTCATACAAATATTGAATATGGCGTTGTTGTTGAAGTTAATGGTAATAGCAATATCAAGTATATAGGTCTTACAGAAGATTTATTGCCAACTACTAGTAGTTGGAATGGAATATACAATACTTACAGAAAAAGTAAGAGTGTATGGAAGTGTGATGTTGTTGGTGAATTTACACGTGAAAATTGGGTAGCATACAATGATGTTATACACAAATACAATCGTGATATGAAATGTAGGGATGAGTTTTGGGACAATCATCCAGTATTACGTGGACTTATGAAACCATATGGGTTTTATGATAGTCGTTGTGATCTTATGAAAGGTGAATTGCCTATTCGTAATGTTTATCAAAGACATATTTGGGATATCTTCAAAGGTTGTATTGATGAAAAACTACGCTTGGAACGTGAAAATCAGTAAAAATACATAGACAAAAAACATCATAAAACATATAGACAAAAAACATAACAAAAAACATATAGACAAAAAACATATAGACAAAAAAACAAACAAAAAAAGGGTCAAACCTTTTTTATTCTTTATAACACAACTTTATATTTAAGAATAGTATTGTAAATACTAATACAAATAATGTTATCATACTAATCACAAATACAAGTATATATGGATATAATTGATACATTGTATTGTGTATAATTGGTTCAATAACATTTTTTTTTATACGATCCATATTTTCCTCACGATTTACTTCTGTGACAACATTATCTAATATTTTGGTTATAATGGCATTGTATGACATTTATACTTATTATTTTTTTATATTTATATTTCTAACAATTATTTTATATATTATTAATATAAATGAATAGTTTGTTGATTTTTATAGTATTCATAGGTATTGTTTTGTTTATTTATTATACTAGTAAACCTAATCCAAATAGTTTAGAAATGCAACCAATATTAGATGATATTGATCCTATGATAATGTCTAAGGTTAATAATGGAAAATTAAATGTTTGGACTTTTTGTCAAGATGAAGATTATAGTTTTAAAATGAATTGGAGACAACCAATTGGTAAATATAATTATAAGTATCCATTTCAAGTATTGTGTATAGAAACAATGTTAAAACATTTAAGTGGTTATGATATTAATTTTATTATCATTAATCGCAAAAATGCCCATTTATATGTTCCCCACTTTCCTACTAGATTAAAACATAGTGGTTTTGGTTATGGTGATAAACCAGTTAATGATTTATTAGGGGCACATTTATTAGAAAAATATGGTGGTTTGTGGTTATCACCTTATACTGTATGCTTGAATCGTGATTATAGAGGATTATTTAGTGATTGTAAAACTTATGAAATGGTTACTTTTGGAACATCGCCTACTATGATAAATGCTGATCCATATGGTGGTCAAAAAGCAATGAACAATTTAATCATTGGTGCCAAACGTAATTGTCCTTGTATCATTGCTTACAAAAACTTATTAGAACAACATTTATTTGGTAAACAATATCAATATATGTATAATCATGTTGGTAAAAATCCAGAACCATTAAGTGAAGCAATCGTTAATACTAAACCACTACAAAAACATTATTCTAGTGCATATGATGGTTCATACAATATTAATGATAGAAAAATACATATTGATGCTATGTTAGGTAAAATGCCTTTACAATTTAAAGATCCTATGAGTATGTTATTTGTTTCAGTTCCTTATAATGAATGGTCAACAGATACAAATTATAGATGGATATTAAATACACCATATGATGAATTATTAAATTCTAATATTGCTATTGTTGAAACTATTAAAAGTGTAATGTAATTTTTTTTTCTTTATTTATTATATGAATATTTACATTTATATATTATTTTTTTTATGTGGTATATTTATTTATTATATCATTAATAATATTGATAAGTTAGATGTTGGGGATGATCAACTTATAATAGGAGGTTGGTGTATGTGTGCATATGATAATATGCCATATTTTGATAGTAGTATACATCGTAAAATTAATACTATAATACCTGCAGGACATCAATCTGATGCAAATATATATCCATTTATGGATGATATTATTAGTTTATCAAAAAATTTAAATATTACATTAACAACATGTAAAAAAGATAAATTAAATAAATATACATATAATTGGTTAGGTATTGGTGGTCAAGGTGTTGATGGTAATTGCTTAGATTTTGAAAAAATTAAAACACAGATAAATAAATATAATTACAATGGTTTAGCATTTGATATGGAATCTTGTATAGATGATAATATTACGAATAATATTGATAATGTATTAAAATTTATTAGTGATCACAAAAATGATTTTATTGAATTAAACTCAAATTTTAAATTTATTTATATTCCAAATCAAGATAAAAATGTTGAACATATTAAAAATAATGCAAGTAATTTATTCAAAAAACACATAGATTATGTAGCACCTATGTTATACACAGGACCATCTTCATATGATAGTCCTAATTATTTAAATATTAATATAAAGGCATGGTTAAAAAATTGGGAAGATACTCTTAAATATATACATAATATTACTGATATTATGTCAAAAAAAAAAATTATATTAACAATTCAAATGTATTCTGCATCATTTAATAAAAATAAAAGTTCAGTTATAAATTTTATGAAAAATAATTACAAGAATTATGCTGGTATACTTGGTTGGCCTATAACATATCATAAAACCCTAAACTCCAATGGTTATCTTAATAATAAATCTAATATTAGAGAAAATCATAGAAAAATATTTAACGAAATATTAAATTAAATAATTTGAAAAATATATAAACATAATTTTGTAATATAATATATAATACAATGGGTATTAAATCTCTAACTAAACTTATTAAAAATAAAAGTCCAGATTCTATTAATACTAGTCAATATCATAAATTATCTGGTAAACGTATTGCCATTGATGCTAGTTTATATATTTATCAATGTTTAATGAATGTTCGACATGATGGTAAATATCTTACAAATGACAATGATAAAGTTACAAGTCATATTTCTGGTATTTTCTATAAAAATATTAATTTATTATCAAACAACATTACACCAATTTATATCTTTGATGGTAAACCACCTATAGAAAAAAGTGAAGTTATTAAGTGTCGTCAAGAAAAGGCAAAAGTTGCTAAAACACAATTAGAAAATGCTATAAGTGATGAAACTTGTAGTGAATCTACTAAAGATAAACTTGAAAAAAAAACTATACGTTTAACAAAAACACATATTGATGATATTAAACATTTATTAAATTTAATGGGTATAGAATATTTACATATTGATGGTGAAGGTGAAGCAATTGCTAGTGAATTATGTCGCATTGGTTATGTAGATTATGTTATGACTGAAGATATGGATACATTACCATTTGGTTGTCCTAAACTAATTCGTAGTTGTTTAGATCGTTCACATAAACGTAATGATTTAATTAGTATTATTGATTTAAATAAAGTATTAACTGATTTAGATATAAGTTATGATAAGTTTGTAGAATTATGTATACTATGTGGATGTGATTATTGTCAAAATATTCCAAGAATTGGTATTGTTAAAGCATTAAGTATTATAAAAGATTTTGATAGTGTCAATGATTTCTTAAATAGCAAACACAAATACAATGTTCCAGAAAATTATATAGATAGTTTTGAAAAATCTAGAGTATTATTTAAGATGTATCATGATAATTTAGATCCAGAAACTTTACCATTTCATAAATCAATGTTGAATATTGCAGATTTAATGAAATATTTAATCCATGATTGTAATTTATCAGAAAAACGTGTACATACAGCAATTAAAAAAATACAACAAACTTATTAAATTAACATTATAAATTCAAATCTTTTCAACTTTTTTACAGCATACTTTAACATTTTCATCACTTATCTTTTTTTTGTTTATGGTTTTTTTATCATAATCACAATTGTGTGAATGACATAATCTGTGTTTAGGGCAAAAGATTTTGTTGCATTTACATAAATTTTCTTCAATCAATTTTAATCTTTTATTACAATGATGACATCTTTTTTTAACTATTTTTTTCTTTTCTATCATTTATAATATTATAAATATAGTTTATGGTTTAAATTAATTTTTCAAAAAAAAATGTAATTTATTATACATTTAAAAAAATGTAATTCCTCTACAATTATATTTACCATTTAATACACTTATTTTTTCAGTTTTAATTTTAATATCCGGTTTCGGTTTTATATTTTTTATTTGTTTGACAACTTTTTTTATTTTTCCACCATCTAAATTATTACTACTATCGTTTGCACTATCATTATCACTATCGTTGTCACTATCATTATCACTATCGTTTGCACTATCATAATTGTAATTTCCTCCTACTTTTTTTATATCTATATCTTCATCATCACTTAAAATTTCATCATCTAAAATTTTATCATCTTTATTGTCTACTATATTATCATTATCTTCTAAATTTAAATCTAAATCACTATCATCATCCATATCTTCACTTTCTATTTTACCATCTAATTTTTTAACTACAACTTTATCTTTGTATCTATCTTTTAAATCTAAATTTGGTTCATCATTAGATTTGTCTTCTACTTCACCTTTAGGTTTGTCTTCAATATCTTCCTTTTTTACTATATCTTCTTCATTTTTATTGAAAAATTTTATACGTTTTTCTTCCTGTAACCATTCACCAACTATTTCATATCCATCATTTGTTACATCTTTTCCTTCATGGATATAATAAGTTTTACCTTCATATATTATCTTTTTCATATCATCATCTTCTTCATTATCACTATTACTATCGATGACATTATCATTTTTTGGTTTTTCCATATTAGTTTTAAAATCATCTATACCACCACTATATTCTATAACATTTACTATATTACTATCAATTAAATATTCACAAGTTTTTAATGATGATTTGTCTTCTCTATTTTGTCCATAAACCACAATAGGTATATCTCTTAATTTTAAATTTTTAGATAATACCTTACTATTTAATTTTGGATATTTTTCAATATTATCTTTTAAAAATCTTAATAAATAATGTTTACGTTCTGTTCTATTCATTTCATATAAAGATTTGTAATCTAAATAAACATTATTATCTATAGTATCATCTTCTTTAACTGTACATATTATCATATGTGATTTAGTATCACTATACATTTTCATAGTCGAAAAATCTAAATGACATAATACAACTAAACTATTTATATTTTCATTCCAAGTATCATCTTCTTTTAAAAAAGTATAATGTACATGTCTTGGATAAGTTAATTTACTATTATCATCTTTATAAGGTTGTGGACAATTTAATACTAATTTAGCATTTCCGTTCTCATCTGTTTTGACTAAACCATGATTTGTATTTGAACCATAAGCGTCTCGTTCACTCATTATGTGTGATGGATCTTTGCTCCTATTTGCCGCCCAATAAAATAACCATCTTTCACGTTTATTAGATTCAACATCGACACTTGTAGTGTATTTTGTTAATTTTGGAAATTCTTGTTTAAGTATGGTATTTTTTGGATTGTATTTATCAAGTCTTATTATTAATGGTAATAAACTATCGCTTTGATCTATTTTTGAAAATAATGATGATTTCTTTTTATTTTGTATTAAGATTTTACAATTCAAACAAACTTCATCACCAGGCATAATATTAATATATATAATATTATATTTATTATATGAACAAGTATATCGTTTATTTTGTTTTAACCGTTTCACAATATATTATGGATAGATCTACTAGTAGTTGTATGACAAATAGTGGTGAAACATTATTATTGTTTCATCACTTTTTTGCCATTTATTTGTATTTGGGTTCATTCTTTTTTGATCCATTTATACATTTAATAGTTGCTACACTTACTATTATACATTGGTATACTTATGGTAAATGTATATTGACCCAATATACTAATATATATTGTGGTGTAGATATTGATAGACCTTTTCACGATTATATAAGAATGTTAGAATTATATAAGATTATTCCAAAAATACATTGGGTATTACTATTAATGTTAATAATATATGATTTATGTTTAATTGTAGATTAGATAATATAATTGATTAATTTTAGACAAGTTTATAAAATAATAAATAATATATATTATTAATATAATATGGAATGGGGTAAACAAATGGAAAAACATAGTGAAAATGCTAAATTATCATTATATCAAAATAGTAATTACAACTTTGAACGTAGAGAAAGAAAAACTTTAATCATAGATAGTGTTAATAATGTATTAAGTAATGCTAGTGGTAGATTTACTACAGTATTAACAGAACCTTTAATCATTGATAAGTTATCAGATGTTTATTTAGAATCTTTTACAACTTTTAGTTGTAAAATCAATACTTCACCTGAAAATATGTGTTTTTTATTAGACATTAATGAATTTAATATTAATAGTAATAGTGCTTTTAATGCTAGTAAAAATAGTAGTGGTGTTTTACTTAATACTAGTGGAACATATAGTTTTAATCGTATAGTTATACCAAATGAATATGGTACAACTGGAAAAACACATATTCATAAAAGTAAAAAATTAAATTATATTTGTAGTATAAATCCTACACGTATTAGTAGTATAAATGGTAAAGTTACAAATTTAGACAATGGACCTATATTTGATCCTGCTGGTAGATTTATACTTGAACTTGTCGTTATTGCTCGTGATAAAGATTAATTACTTTAAAAGATACTATTTTAATATAAATATTATGTTAAAACAATTTTATGAAAATGGTAAAATTGAAGTTGGTTTAGATGAAGTTGGTAGAGGGTGTTTGTTTGGACCTGTTTGTGTAGCAGGTGTCGTATGGTTAGATGATGACCCTATTAAAGACGATAAAGATTATATAATCCGTGATTCTAAGAAAGTTTCAGAAAAAAAAAGAACTTTATTAAAAGATTATATTTTAGAAAATAGTATCGCATATAGTATTCAGTTGGTAGATAATGATTATATAGACAAACATAATATATTAAATTCAACTATGACAGGAATGCATAAATGTTTAGATGAAATAACCCAATTATTAAGTATTGATACTATTTTAGTTGATGGCAATCATTTTGAATATTATAGTGATAAAGATGAAAATTATATAAATCATGTTTGTGTTGTCAATGGTGATAATACATATAAAAGTATTGCTGCGGCAAGTATCTTAGCAAAAACATATCGTGATGAATGGATAAACAAATTAGTAGATGAAAATCCAGAATTAGAAAAATATGATCTAAGAAACAATAAAGGTTATGGTACAAAAAAACATTTAGATGCTATTAAACAATATGGTATTACAAGGTGGCATAGAAAAAGTTTTGGCATTTGTAATAGCATGTAAAAGATAAATATATAATATACTACTACGTATGCCAAAACTTATAACTATTATATATTATTAATACGAATACTGTAAAACTTACAAATATAGGTAATATATTATTAAGTGATATATTTCCTTTTTTTAATTCATATATATGATTTAATGCAGCAAACATTATAAATATTATCCATACATAACTTAAACTTATTTTTGTTTCTAATCTTGTATTACTATAATTTGACCATATCATAACTAATAATAATGATAATGTAAAATAACCTAATTCTTTTTGAAATGGTGAACTTTTCCATCCAATACTATCCGCTACACTATTTGTAAATATTAAATGTCCTATTGTTGAATATATTACTAATGGTATAATCATTCCATTATATAATATATTTGTATAAACATTTTTATCATATTGAATATCTTTTTTAAAACTATTAAATTTTAATCTTATAATTGCAATAATTATTATTAAATATTGAACAATATTATAATATATTATATTCATTTATATTATCATTGATATTTAAATTTATTATTTATTTAAATGATACTATTATTTTTCTTTTTTATTAATCTTGATCATCCTTAGTAGCACCTATATATGAACTACATTCATTTGGTTGTTTTGTTGGTTCTGTTACAATACAATTACATGTTCCATCTGATATTCGGAAAGCACCAAGAAATCTAGGAGTATTATCCCATACACAAATTCCTCTTCGGTGATCATATATATTAGGATTGCAATAAAATACTTTATCTTTATTTTCTTCATGTACTTGATTACAATGATCATTTGTTAAACTTTGTTGACAAATTATTTGAGATGATATATTAAATGTTTCATAGTTTTTATTATATATTATTAACATTATTAAAGTTATTAATATTATTAAATATATATTCATTTATATTATCATTGATATTTAAATTTATTAATTATTCAAATGATACTATTATTTTTTCTTTTTTTTTAGGAACTACTACTTCTTTATCTAATTTTACTATTTTATAAATTGTTTGTTTTTCTCCTTTAACAAACTTTTCTTTTGAAAATAATGTATAACCATGACATCTTAAAAATTGTCTTAAGATAACTATACATCTTTTCAAAGTTATATCTGTTAAATATGTTTTTGATTTACATTCAATATAATATTCATTTAATTTATCCTTAATATCGTTTAAATTTTCAATTGTATTTAATGTTTCTAATGTTTTTTTTGTAAAATATTTATCATCATCAAAGTCTTCTATACCATATAAATTTATTAATTCTATGACAAAACTTCTATCTGGCATATTTTTAAATAATTGATTTATTGGCATAATATATTATATGACTTAAAAAGATTTTAAGTAAAATAAATAAATCTTATATATTTAATATAATGTCTGAAAAACGTATAAGTTTTAGTAGTGATGTTTTAGGTGGTAAAGATGTTGATGAATTTTTAGATAATGCTGGTGCCACTATTAAAGATGATAATAATTATGATTTGATGACAAGTTATGATGAAAACATTATGAATGGTGGTGCTAAAAGTGATGAATATAGTGAACCTACTTTTAGAGAAGATGTTGCTGATATTGAAAAAGATGTAGAGGAAAGTGAACCAAAAATAGATAAACCACAACCTATAGAAAAAGAAGCAATAGAAAAACCACAACCTATACAAAAACCTGAACCAAAAGTTGTTGTAGAAAAAAGTGAACCAATATATGAAGAATATCTAGAGGAAGATATGGACAAAGATTTAGAGTATGAAAAAGATGTAGATGGTGATTCGGATATTGTACCATTTAATTATAAGACATCTGTAGAAAATAGTCCATTAGATGTATGGGCATTAATTGATACTTATTTTAGAGACAATCCTTATCATAAAACACGTCATCAATTAGATAGTTATGATGAATTATTATATAGTGAAAAAAATGGTATTAAACATATTATTAAACGTGAAAATCCATTTCAATTATATAAAGAATTAGATCCAACTAGTAATACTTTTAGATATGAAATATCTATATATTATGGTGAATCATATGATATAGAAAAAAAGGAGTTTATAAATACTGAAAATATATTTTATTCATCACCTACCGTTTATGATGATGATAATATGAAATATATGTTTCCTAATATGGCAAGATTAAATGGTTATAATTATAGTATGAATATTTTCTGTAATATTGTTGTTAAAATTACGGACAATAGTATACAAAAAACAATTTATAAAAACTTTCCTAAAGTTGATATTGGTCGTATACCAATTATGTTGCATAGTAAAGCATGTGTATTAAAAGATTTAAATAATAATAAACTTAGAGAATTTGGAGAATGTCCATATGATCGTGGTGGATATTTTGTTATTAAAGGAAAAGAAAAAGTAGTATTATCACAAGATAAACGTGTTGATAATATAATGTATATTAATGAAGCAGCAGATGATAAGATACATTTACAATGTTTAATAAAATCTACAAGTAGTAAAGGTTTTCAATCATCTAGAACAAATGCTATAAGTTTTATGAAAGTTCGTAGTGAAATTACTAATGAATATTATGATGTAGTTCGTGTTAGAATATTAGGTATTGGTATTGGTGAAAATGCCAACTTTAAAATACCATTATTTATATTATTTAGAGCATTAGGTGTAACTACTGATGGTGAAATATTACGTATGATAATTTATGACAATGATAATGATATATTAAAAAACAAATTAATGGATATATTATACAATACCATTAAAGACAGTGAACCAGTTTATACACAAACTGAAGCATATAAATTTTTATCATTACAAACAAAAGGAAAAGATAACTTTAATGTTTTAGATATTTTGAATAATAATTTTTTACCAAATTATGATAAAAATTCTTTCGCAAAAGCACATTATTTAGGTTATATTGTTCGTATGTTATTATTGACACATTTAGGTATAGTTAAAACTACAGATAGAGATAGTTATAGTTATAAACGTATAGATACTGCAGGAACATTATTATTAGAATTATATCGTGAATTATGGGGTAAATTCAAGAAAAAAACATCGTATAAAATTGATACTGAATACAAATTTAATTTTGAAAAATCTGGAAATGATATATTTAATTTAATAAATGATACAAACTATAGTAGTGTTTTTGATAATAGTGTATTAAATGATATTAATCGATCTTTTGGTGCTACATTTGGTACTGGTGTATCTGCTAGACAAGGCATTGTTCAAGATTTAAATAGATTAAGTATGTTAGGTGCATTATCACATATTAGAAGATTAGTTACACCATTACCTGCTGGTAGTAAAGTTATGGGTCCTAGAAAATTACATAATTCTCAGTGGGGTTTTGTTTGTCCAACTGAATCACCTGATGGTGCTAATACTGGTTTATATAATCATTTAAGTATTATATCAACTATATCATTTAATATTGATAGTAGTGGTATATATGATTGTTTATTAGAACACAATATGGTAACATTAGATGAAATGATTATTGATAATTTATATACATATACAAAAGTATTTTTGAATGGTAATTGGATTGGCATTCATAACAATCCACAATTTTTATTAAAATTATTAAAACTTTTAAAATACAATAGTATCATTAATATATATACATCTATTACTTGGAATACTAAAAAAAATGAATTTTATATTTTTACTGATGCTGGTAGAATTGTTAGACCTATTATAAGATTAAAACTTGATAAGAATGGTAATAGATATAGTGATTTAATAAAGGGTGATTTATCATTGTTGAAGGATTGGAAAACATTAGTTCATGGATATATGTATACTTTAAAAAGTGATGTATCTGTTTATGATGATAATTATTATAAAGATATATTAGATGATATTAAAAAAAATCATGGTAAAGAATATTTAATATTTTTAGAAAAGAATGGGGCACCATTAGAATATATTGATCCATTAGAAAGTGAATATGCTTTTATTTGTCGTGATATTTATGGTATCAATCGTGATTATACACATTGTGAAATTCATAGTAGTTTAATGTTATCACCTTCAGCATTACAAATTCCTTTTCCTGAACATAGTCAATATCCTAGAAATGTTTTTAGTTGTCAACAAACAAAACAAGCAGTTGGTATTTATTGTAGCAGTTATAATAGTAGATTTGATACTAGTGGTAATGTATTATATTATCCACAAAGAGCATTAGTATGTACAAGATATAAAAAATATAATGATGTTGAAAAATTACCTAATGGTATGAATATTGTTGTTGCTATTGCTAGTTATACTGGTTATAATCAAGAAGATAGTATTATTATTAATCGTAGTAGTGTTGAAAGAGGTATGTTTAATAGTATGAGTTTTAAAAGTTATGAATTTGATGAAACTATGGATGATGATGGAACAGTTAAACGATTTTTTAATCCTAAAAATCTTAAAGATATACTTAAAAATGATAATAAAAATTATGATAAATTAGATGATAATGGTATTGTTAAAGAGGGTGAATATGTTGATTTTGATGATGTCATTGTATCATTTACAAAAACTAAAATATTACCTGATGGTAAAGAAATAAATAGTGTCAGTGGTGAACGTGTTAAATTTATGACCAGTGGTATTGTTGATAGTGTCATTGTTGTTAAAAATCGTGATGGATTAAGAAAATGTAAGATTCGTATTTTTAAAAATAAAATACCTGATGTTGGTGATAAATATGCTAGTCGTTGTGGTCAAAAAGGTATGTGTGGTATGTTATTAAATCAAAATGATATGCCATTTACTAAAGATGGTATTGTTCCAGATTTAATGATTAATCCTCATGCTATTCCTAGTCGTATGACTATTAATCAATTTTTAGAAGCAGTATTAGGTAAAAGTTGTGCATTAATTGGTACATATGGTGATGCTACACCATTTTTAAATAATCGTGTTGAAAATTATACTAATATATTAGAAAAAATGAATTATGAAAAACATGCAGATGAAATTATGTATAGTGGTATAACTGGTGATCAAATACATACAAGTATTTTTATTGGTCCAACTTATTATCAACGACTTAAAATTATGGTTGCTGATAAAATGTTTTCTAGAAGTACTGGTCCAAAACAAAACTTAACTAGACAACCAGCAGAAGGTAGAGGTAATCAAGGTGGTTTAAGAATTGGTGAAATGGAACGTGATAGTATATTAGGACATGGTGTTGCTGGATTTTTAAATGAAAGTATGATGGAAAGATCAGATAAATTTAGTGTTCAAATAGATAAATATACTGGTTTAATTTCTTATGATGATAAACCACTACATGATAAAAATATTATACAAATACCTTATGCTAGTAAATTATTAATTCAAGAATTACAAACTATGAGTATTATACCCAGATTAGTTACAGGTGTCAATATTGATAATCCTGTATTATTTCAACATATGGATGATATTTATACTAGTAAAATGTAAAATAAATATTAAGCACATTGTCCGTTATTGCAAGAAGTACCAGGAGGACAATCATTGTCAGTAGAACATGAATCAGTTCTTCCGGTACTTGGAGGTGGTGGTGGTGGTGGTAATCTACAAATATTACCACCTGATAATATTCCTGTATTATATGCATCATTAAATGATACAGAATCAGTAGAACAATCAGGTATATTATCTTCACTAAGATTACTTACAGAATTACCATAATCTTTAAAAACTAATAATAAATAATCACTCTCACTATCACCACATTGTGTATTTGAAAGATCATCACCATCAGGAGTAGTATAATTTGTAGTATTTAGTGTTCGTGATGCTAATGGTCCAGGATTAGGATGTGCGGGAATATTTCTATAAATATTTATATTATCATCATAATATCTACCTGTTCCTAATAATATTTTTGCAATTAAATATTGTAATCTATGTAAATTATATAAATAACTATTTTGAGAAGGTAAATTCATTGTAGCAGCATCTATATCACCTTCTACTGGTGAATTATATATATTTCCACTATACTCTTGACTTAGTCCATATGCTTTTAATAATCTATAATATTTATTTCTAGATAGAGTAAACGTAGTAGTATTTCCATCATTAATTTCTGTATTTATATCTTTATCAACTTTAATATCTATATATTTAGGATTATTATTAAACATTGCTCTTTCTAGCATAGTATAATGTGAACGAACTATCATTTCATATTTATTTTTATTTGGAATATTACTTTTAACATTTTTGTAATCTTCTGATAATGGTGTATTTCCTCGTTGTCCTGCATTAGTAGACAACTCTCTACTTCTTAACTCATCACTTATATCATTATCACTAGTTAGATTATCAACATATTCATAATCACAATCAGGACCAGTACAATCATTTCCATCAGTATTTTTCCATATACCACTACAAAAATTATTATCTATTAATTCTTTAGTTTTTACTTTAAGTAATGGATCATATTTTTCTTCAGTACCTATTGTCATAGCATTTGGTTCACAATAAATTTTTTGTAATTGTTCATCTTCTAGAACACTAGATGTTCTAAAATAATCACCTAACTTAAATTTTTTATTTATATCTTTACTACACTTTGGAGCACATATTGGTGACCATGGTATAGTTCCATCTTGACATGAAATTTGACAATCTGATTCTGGTATATAAATATCATCTATACTATTTGTTTGATCATTTCGTACTTTTCTATATCCACCACCATTACAAATATTGTTTACTTGTTGCCTAATATCTTGTAAATCTCTCTCGGGTGCATTATACATAGTTATAGATAATTTGCCTGAATCATCTACACCTGACGTAATTTGGTTACCACGACTATCTATTAATGGTAATTCATATAATTGATTCTTAGCATTGCAGACCAGATCTTCGGTAGTAATGCCATCATATTCTGATAACCCATCAAAACTTAAAGTTACTATATTTTGAAAACCACCACTTCCATTAGGTTTAGTATCCATAAATATTTCATTATTAAAACTACTTTCAGTTTTATTATTAATTAATATCATAAAATATATCCCTTTACTTCCAGCAATAGATAGATAATCTCCAAATGTAGGTTCCCTAGGTCCAGTTAATGTATCATAAAATTGTTCACCTTCTTTTATAATTTGAAGTAAAATTTGTTTCATATCATTTTTAATATTTTGATTTCTGGTTAGTGGTGGTGGTGGTGGTGGTGGTGGTGAATTTGCTGTTTCTGTTCTAGATGCTACTCTTGTATCTCCGCCAGCATGTTCTCGTTGACAAACAGTTTGAAATTCATCTAATTCAGTTTTTAAATCAGTATTACTCGGATCACTACAAGCAACATAATTTGGATTAGCATTATTCATTAACATAATACCACCATCTTGTCCAGGAATTTCACCAAAACAACAATCTTCTCTAATTCCTGCTTCATCTTCATTTTCATGTTGACATGTTGATTCCATAGTAGCATCCATATCGATAATAAATTGACCACATTGTTGTCTAGGTGTATTTACCACCATCTCACCAGGTGAAACCCATCTACACGCTTGATTATCTTGACACCCTTGCCTATCATTATTTAATGAGTCACACCGAACTCTTGACTGTGCAAGTGATCCAACTTGTTCACAAGGACCACCAACACTGAAACCATCTCTACAAGTGTCACAAGAACCAAAAATAAAATAGCAAACAACTATACCAACAATAATTGCTAAAAATATTTGGCAAGTATCATCATTTAAAAATTCTGCAAGTTTCATTTATAATATAATACAATGTTTTTTTTCTAAAAAAATTTGATATTTAAAATAATAAATAAATATATAAGTATATCATTATGGAAATTGTTGAACAAATTGTCAAATCTAGAAAAAATCTTAAAGAAATTCTTAGTGATGAATATGATACAGAAAGTTTACCAATTTATGAACTTGAAGAAATGGATAAATTATTTGAATTAGAAACTACAAAAGATAATCCTTTTAAAACATCTAGTAATTCTGGAAAAGGTAATGCTTGTAATTTTACATTAAATCATAAAAGTATAAATGATCATAAATTACATATAGTTTATTATAATTTACAAAAAGATGGTAAAACAAAAATGATGAAAAATACAATATGGAAATATATTGATAAATTATATGAAAGTGAAACTTTTCAGAAAACTGATAATGTTTTCTTAATAATAAATGAACCTTTTAAAGAAACTATTAAAAATATGAACAATGAATTAAATTTAGAATTAAAAGAAAAATATAGGAGTAAAATTGAAAACGATTTAGGATATACTGAAAAACATTTTGGTAATCTTAGTATCTTTGATATTAAAACTTTACAATATAATATTTTAGATCATAAAAGCGTTCCGAAACATACAGTTGTTAGAGATATCAAAGATATAGAAAAAATTCTTATGATTTGTAATTGTAAATTAGAACAATTGCCTGTTATTCTTAAAGATGATCCAGTTGCTAAATTAAAACTTGGAACAAATGGAGATATTTTTAAAATAATTAGAATTGGTAAAACTTGTGGTGAAAATGTATATTATAGAGTTTGTAGATAATACTTAGTATTTACTTAAACTTGTATTCATTGCAATTTCATCATAAACACTTCTTGGAATAAATTCTATTTTTTTCTTTGTTGTATATGTTGGACTTAATTGATGTGCTACACCTATTGTTATAAATATTATACCTAATATTAATAATATAAATGATATTGTTCGAATCATAATATAATAACTATTATTTTTATTATTTAATTTTATCTTGTGAATAAGAATGCTGGGAAACCTATAAAAATTATTACCAAAAATGCTATAATTAACGTAAAACTTATTTTACTTGGACTATACCAATTTTTACAATCACAACTACCTTTTGGTGCACCTGTATAATCTTCATATGTTTGACCTTTATATATGCAACCATCATTACTGAATGATAGATAATCACCTAAAATACATTGTCCACTTGCACTTGGTGGTGGTGGTGGTGTTTTTCCACCTGGTGGTGGTGGTGGTGATTGTGGTGTTTTTCCACCTGGTGGAGGTGGTGATGGTGTTTTATTACATTTACTACATGATGCATTTACTGAATTAGTTGTTCCTATACATTTATGAATACCGCCACCAAGATTACTATAACCACACATATATGATTTATTGTTATTTTTATTTGTATAGTAAGTTTTATTACAAATATTTGAAGCAGATTTTTCACATACATTATCTTGTGTACATTTTATATCTGTAGGACATTGTCCACCAACGCTAAAACCATTATATTTTCTCATAAATAATTGTGCTGTCATATATCCAACTACTATTAATAATATACATGTTATAACTTCTTTTGTATCTATTTTTTTTATATATGATTGTAATTTCATTTATAATTATACTTAGATAATATTTATTCTACAATTTGGGCAACTATCATTTTTTTTTAACCATAATTTAATACAAACTTTATGATATATATGTTCACAATTTAATATTACACATTTATCATTTTTAAAATTTTCTAAACATATACTGCATATATCATTATTACTATTATTTATTAATTTTTCTTTTAAATTTTTATTTTTTTTGTAATAATCATAATATATTTTACATTTATTTTTTGTATATATATAAAGTATATGACAAAAATAACTACTAAATAATACACATACTAAATAAAATAATATATAACTATCAAAATCTTTATAAGTATTGTATTTTGTATCATTATTACTATATGATTCATGAACTAATTCTCCATTTTCATATCTATCATATTCATTGTATTTATATTCACTCATAATTTATATTTACAAAAATAATATATATTTATATAATATAAATGAGTATACGTTCTAGTTTAGCAATGAAATCAGTTCAAGTTTCAATTACTGCTGCAATTCTTTTTTTGATTGTTGCAAATCCTATGCTTTTTAATATTGTTGATATGGGTTTAGCAACAATCTTAGGAACTAAATATGGAACAAATCATATGATTGTTTTAGTATTACATGCTATTGTTTTTGGTGTATTAATGTATTTTAGTAGTAAGTATTTTTTTGATGATGCTTACAAATGGTTAGAAAAAAAAATGTAACTATAATTTGATATTTAAAAAACTTTTTTATAATATATATTATGTGAATATGCTTGCTTTAGCATTAGCAAGTAGAAATCTTAATAACAACTATATTGATCGTAAAAAAATATTTTATGATATTAAAGATAAAAATAAAAATAAAAATATTAAATCACTTAGTATTTTTAAAAAATTAAAATATCTTAGGAATCAATTTTAATATCTGTTTTTACGATTACGTTTTTTCTTTGTAGGTTTTGCTACTTTACGTTTTGATTTACTTGATGGTTTAGTTTTACTTGATAATTTTGGTGGAAAATATACATCATGTAAATATCCACTTAATGGATCGTCTTCTTGTAATATACGATTATGATCTGTAAATCTCCTTAATCTTTCTCTCCTTGTTGGATTTAATGATTGATATCCATTATTTCTACGTGTTAAGTTTCTATTTTGTCTCGTTTGTCTACCTCTTATTCTTCTTTGTATTTGTGTTGCTGCTTGATTTCTCATTAATTCATAATCTGGTTCACTTGGTATACTATCTATACTACTATTTTGATTACTATTTTCTCTAGGTAATATATTAGACATTGTTTGTAATTCTCTACTAGTATATCCACCATAATCTCTTAACATAATTCTTATAGTATTTAATCTTCTTAGTTGATTGTCTGTCAAAACATTCATACCAGGTAATCTATATACATAATCTAATGGTGTTAAATTGTTAATGTCTGTAATATTTGGATCTATTCCATTTTCTAACAAAAATCTTACACCTATAGTATTATAATTACTTACAAATGGTGATATAAACGAATTGTAATATGGACCTCTAGAATTTATATCTAATCCATTTTCTAATAATTCTTCAAATCTTTCATAATTTCTATTAAATAAAGCATTAAAACCTTCAATTACTATTGTAGGATATTCTATTCCATCTGGTCCTAATGTTGTCATTTATAATATATATTATTTAAAAATATTTTAATATCTGTTTTTACGATTACTTCTTTTTTTTGTATGTTTTTTACTATGTTTTTTACTATGTTTTTTACTACATTTGCCTCTGCCTCTTTGTTTATCTTCTATCATACGACTATGAACACTAGGTTGTGGTCTCATACTTGATAAATATTTATTAACATTTTCCATTAGTTCTGGTTCTCTTAAATATTGTAATACACTATTACGATCACTAAAACCTTTCATAGTTGCCAAACGTTGTTTACTTTTAGTTAAAGGATCTTTTTTATCTTCATTAATCATTCTCGTATGAACACTTAAATCTGGTTTATAATCTTTTAAATATCCACTTACATTTTCTATTATTTCTGGTTCATCTAAATATCCAAACATACTATTACGATCACTAAAACCTCTCATAGTTACTAAACGTTGTTTACTTTTTAATATATCTCTATTAACTTCATCTTGATATATTTCACGATAATATAAATCCCATGCCCATGGTGGTATCCCTGGATCATTCCCTCTAACAACTGCTGGGGCACCACCATATTCTTCTAATAAATAAAATATATTTTCAGCATCCCATTCTATGATATTTTGATTATTTGTTCCATCAGTACGATATATTGTTCGTGTTCCATCACTTTTTATTACAGGTATAGGACATTCTCGTAATTTATAAAAAATATAATCTAATGCATTTGGTCCTCCAGGATAATTTTCTAAATTTGGATTTGCTCCTAAATCTAATAATAATTTAACTACTTCAGGTGTAGAATTAATTGTTGCATATGATAATAAAGTAATACCACTATTTGGTACAATGTTTAATTCTATATCTGGTAAATGTAATCTTAATATGTCTATTTCATTATTTCTTATTAATCTATATAATCCTATTTCTATTGTTTCCATTATAATATATATATTATTTAAAAATATTATATTTATTTTATTTAGTAATTATGAATAAACCACACATATTATATGAATATGATAAATATGTAAAAAAATATAAAAATATTTATGGTCAAAATACAATTGTTTTAATTCAACTTGGTAGTTTTTTTGAAATTTGTTGTGATTTAAATGATAATACTGGTGAAACAGATATTCATCATATTTGTGATGATATTTTAAGTATTGCTGTTGGTAAAAAATCTATTAAATCTGATACTAATACAGAATATTTAATGGCAGGATTTCCTATGATATCACAAGAAAAACATATATCTAATTTATTAAAAAATGATTATACAGTTGTATTAGTTGAACAAATTACTGAACCACCTAATCCAGAAAGAGAAGTTACACAAATATTATCACCTGGAACAAGTATAACACATAACAATGATTACAATAATTATTTAATGAGTATTTTTATCATATCTTACAATTATAAAGGTGATAGTATATTAAAAAGTGCCATTTCTACTATTGATTTGAGCACTGGTAATAGTAATATTCATATGATAGAAAATACTGAAAATGATAACAACTATATTATTGATGAAATAGGTAGATATATCCATTTTTATAATCCAAAAGAATGTATATTTCATACAGAAAATTATATGTTAAGTGAAGATGATGTATTGAAAAAATGGGATTTAAATACTAAATGTTTTCGCATCGATCATTTAAAAGATCCACTATACAAAAAACCTAGTTATCAAAAAGACATATTAACTAAAATTTACAATAAAAAAGATATGTCAGATGTATTTGAAAGTTTACATTTAAATAACGATGAATTACGATTGTCTTT